>Ga0335069_10006232_pt1 | contig 17369 bp, 16 predicted proteins | sample Lox_Sample_11_FD_206714 | JGI IMG/M metagenome (GOLD analysis project Ga0335069, IMG submission 206714) | Soil microbial communities from Loxahatchee National Wildlife Refuge, Florida, United States - Lox_Sample_1.1 | ecosystem: Environmental > Terrestrial > Soil > Wetlands | place: USA... | reverse complement strand
GAGGACCCGGCGCACCGCTGGCGGACGCGTGCGCTCGCCGCGGCAGGACTCGAGGTCGTGCCGGTCCCGGTCGACGGCGACGGCCTCCGTGTCGACCTGATCCCGCCGAACGTGACCGCCGTCGTCGCGACGCCCGACCACCACTTCCCGCTCGGCGTCGCGCTCGCGCCGGAACGCCGCCGGGCGCTCGTCGAGTGGGCGGCGCGCGGCAAGCGGCTCGTGCTCGAGCACGACTTCGACGGCCACTTCCGCTACGACGGCCGCGCTCCCGGAACGCTCCAGGGACTCGCGCCGGAGCACGTCGCGTACGTCGGGAGCGCGAGCCCGCTGCTCGCACCGACCGTCCGCGTCGGCTGGGCGGTGCTCCCGGCGCGCCTCGTCGTGCCGGTGGCGAACCGTCTCTTCGCGACCGTCGTCTCCGGGCCGCGCCTCACGCAGCTCGCGCTCGCCGACCTGATCGAGCGCGGGACGCTCGACCGCCACCTCCGCCGGGTGCGAACCGCGTACAAGGCGCGCCGCGAGGCACTGCTGAAGGCGCTCGACCTCGAGCCCGCCGGCGTCGCCGCCGGCCTCTTCGTCCCGTACCCGGTGCAGGACGAGGGCGTCCTGCTCGCGGCGCTCCGCGAGCGCGGCTTCGCGCTCGACGGGATGAACGAGCACGCACGGAGCCCGGTCCCGCCCGGGCTCGTGCTCGGCTTCGCGGCGTCGCCGCTGCCGACACTGCGCCGTGCGGCGCGCGAGCTTCAGAGCACGAACGGGACGACGCGCCGCGGCACGCGCTCGCGGTAGTCGCGGTACGCCGGGTCGGAGTCGAGGCAGCGCTCCTCCGTCACGATGCGCACCGCCTGGAACGACGTCACCACGGCGAAGAGCGCGAGATTCCACGCCGACGGGTTCTCGAGCACATAGCCCGTCCACGCGATGAGATAGCCCGCGTACAGCGGATGGCGCACGAACCGGTACGGCCCGCGCGTGCAGATGCCGCGGTTCGCGGCGACGAGCCCGAACGACCGGCCGAGCGCGACGGCCGACGCGATCGCGATCGACGCGCCGATGAGCTGCATCGCGAACCACACCTTCCCGAGCCCGAGCGCCGGCCCGTAGTTCGGCCGCGCGAGCAGGATCCCGAACGTCCCGATCGCGGTTGCGCCCCGCGCGACGAACGTCCGGTCCGTCGACTCCGCAGGCCGCCGGATCACGAAGAGGACGGCGAGGACGAGCTCGCAGACCGTCGCTCCGAGGCCCACGGGCCGGTGCGTCTCGCTCCAGTCGGCGAAGTTCGCCGCCGCGAAGAGGAGCCAGAGGATTGCGAGCGGCGCCGACGACGCGACGCGCGAGACCGCGGGGCTGCGAACCGCGTAGTTGAGCGTGCTCACGGCGCGGCCAGGCTCAACCGGTCGCCGACGTCGATCCCGCGCCGTTCGGACTCGCCTGCCGCGAGCTCGAGGACGGCCGCGGCGCGCCGCCCGTAGGCAGTGCGCCACGGCCGCAGCCGTCGCACGACGCGCACGACCGCGAGGTCGCGATCGAGGAACACGACGTCGATCGGGAAGCGCATGAACCAGGTGTGCACCGACGACGCGGGGCGAAGCAGGATCCCCTCGTCCGGCGGCAGCTCCGTCCGTCCCAGGAGCCCGCGCATCCGCGTCAGCGAGTCGTCCGCGACGACGCAGCGCTCGCACACGACCTCGCCGGCGGCGGTGACGAGCGGTGCTTCGCGTGGGATCCGTCTTGGCACGGGGCGGCTCCTCGATCCAGCTTCTCTGCCGGTTGCCGCCGACCGACGCAACAGAACGTGTGCAGTCCGTATCGGCGCGCGCGAAACGCGACCGTCCCTCGAAATGGTGAACGCAATCGACGATCACTGAACCGAGGGATTCTCGAATCCTTCGAATTCTTCGATTCATCGCCGCAACACGATCAACTTGAGCGTCTCGGCCACGCCAAGGCAACGGAGGTTGTTGAAGCGTGGCTCGCATGACCACAGTTCGATCGAGTTTCGACTTCTTCACGGATTCGCCGCGCGCGCTGTACGCGGTGCGGCTCGACGTCCCGAGAGGAGGTGAATAACCACATGCTGATTTCCTGGTGGCTCGACTACGTCAAGGCGAACTGGCGCAAGGAGGAGGGCCAGACGATGGCGGAGTACGGCGTCGTTCTCGCCGTGATCACCATCGGCGCCATCGCAGCCTTCACCGCTCTTTCGGGCGGCGTCAAGGCGGCGATCAACAACGTGACCGGTCTCCTTCCGGGCAGCTGAGCCGGAAGCAGAACCACACCGCTCGACACGAAGTGCCGCAGGACGGATTGGGGGAATACGGATGAGCCGCACAATCAGCCGCGCGAAGCTTCTTCTTCGCCGCATGGAGGGTCAGACGATGTCCGAGTACGCGATCGTGCTCGCCGTCGTCGCCGCCTCCGCCGCGCTCCTCTTCGCCGAACTCGGCAACCGCGTCGTCGCGGTGGTCAACGAAGTGGCGGGATTCCTGCCATGAAGCCTCGGAGACGGGTGGGGCGCACAACGCATCGCTCCTCAGCCCCACCCGGCTCCGAGAACGACGGAGGACGCATGAGCATTCGGAAGATCACACACGACGAGTCGGGCCAGACGATGACGGAGTTCGCGATCGTCCTCCCGGTGCTCGTCGTCTTCCTGTTCGGCGTCATCCAGTTCGGGATTCTCTTCAACAACTACATGACGCTGACCGACGCGGTCCGCGCCGGCGCCCGCGAGGCCGCCGTGTCGCGGAACGACGCCGACCCGACCGGGGCCGCCACGACCGCAGTCCGCAACTCGGCATCCGATCTGAACCAGTCGAACCTGACTGTCACGGTGAACTCGCCGTGGCAGGCGGGCACGGACGTCACCGTGACGGCGACGTATCCGTGGTCGATCAAGTTGCTCGACTGGGTGATCGGCTCGGGGACGCTCTCGTCCAAGACGACGGAGCGGGTCGAATGAACGCTCTCGACGCATCAGGGCGTCGACGTCCCTGAAATCGGATCCACTAACACGACGCGAGGGATCAGATGACGTACCAACTGAGGAACATCATGATTGCGGTCGTGCTCGGCCTGCTCGCGGTCGTGTTCACGACGCTCTACGTGACGAACTACCGCAAGCACGTCCAGCAGGGCCAGAGCTCGGTCGGCGTGCTCGTCGCGACGACCGACATCCCGGCCGGCACGACGGGCGAGGCGATCGTCTCCGGCCACATGCTGAAGACGGTGACCGTGCCGCGCACCGCACTCACGCCCGGTGCGGTGACGAGTCCGGACCAGATCGCCCGGCTCGTCACGACCGACCAGATCATCGCCGGCGAGCAGGTCTCGACCCGGCGATTCGGCGGCTCCACGGAGCTCGGCGTCCGCGCGCAGCTCAAGGGGAACATGCGCGCGATCCAGATCGCCGCGAACGGGAACCAGGTTCTCGCGGGGACGCTCCGCTCAGGCGATCACGTCGATCTCGTCGCGAACATCAAGATCGACAACGCCGGCAACCAGACCCACTTCGACCGGATCGTGCTCCGCAACCTGCTCGTGCTGCGCGCACCGACCGGGCTCGACGTGAAGTCGGGAAGCGGCGTCGCAGGGCTGAACCAGCAGGTCTCCGTGATGCTCGCCGTGCCGGACACGCTGTCGGCGCGGCTCTACTACGTGATCAAGAACGCCGACGCGGCCTCGTCCTCCGACGGCGGCTGGGCGCTCGAGCTCCGGCCGGTCGGCACCGCGACCGACGGACAGAGCAAGACCGAGAGCATCAAGACGGTTCTCCCGGGAGGTGGGCAGTAATGAGCCACATGAGTGAGGAGCGCAGGCCGCTCCGCATCTACATGACCGGCGCGTGCGACGGGTCGGACACGCTCCGCGCCGCGCTCGCATCGCATCCCGAGCTCGAGCTCGTGGGCGCGAGCGAGACGATCTCGGACGGCGCCGCAGCGCTCGCCGGGGGCCACCTCCAGGTGCTGCTCCACGCCACCCGCTCGTCGACGTTCCCGCACGACGACCTCGCCGCGATCCGCGAGCACACGCGGGCGCCGGTGCTGCTCGTCGCGTCGGGTGAGGCGTCGCAGCTCCTCGACGACGCGCTCGACGCCGACGTCGCGGACGTCCTGCTCCTGCCACAGCTCGCCGACAACGTCGTGTTCGCGCTCCGCAAGGCCGCGCACACCGCACGGCGCGTCGACGGAGGCCGCGGGCGCCAGGGGACGATCATCACGGTGTTCTCGCCGAAGGGCGGCACCGGCAAGACCGTCCTCGCGACGAACGTCGCCTCCGCGCTCGCGAAGGTCGAGGGCAAGAAGACGCTCCTCGTCGACCTCGACCTCCAGTTCGGCGACGCGGCGATCATGCTCGGCGTCGAGCCGGAGAAGACGATCTTCGACCTCGTCGTCGCTCCCGGTGAGCTCGACGTGGAGAAGCTCGCCGGCTACGTCACGCATCACCCGTGCGGGCTCGAGGTCCTGCCGGCGCCGCTGCGCCCGGAGGATGCCGAGCTCGTGACGGAGGCGAAGCTCGCGCGCCTGCTCGAGGTGGGCCGCGAGTCGTACGACGCGATCGTCGTCGACACGTCGCCGTTCTTCCACGGGCCGATGCTCGCGACGCTCGACCGCACGGACGAGCTGTTCCTCCTGTGCGGGCTCGACGTCCCGACGCTGAAGAACGTGAAGCTCGCGCTGCAGACGCTCGAGATGCTGTCCTTCCCGAAGGACCGGATCAAGATCGTCCTCAACCGGGCGAACTCGAAGGTCGGGATGAAGCCGAGCGAGGTCGACGACGCCCTCGGCCTCCGGGTCGTCCACCAGGTGCCGTCCGACCGTGTCGTGCCGCTGAGCGTGAACCAGGGGAAGCCCGCCGTGATCGCGGAGAGCGGCTCCGACTTCGCGAAGGCGGTCCGGGCGATCGCAAAGGCGGCGCTGCCGAAGGCGCCTGCCGAGAAGCAGCAGCGCAAGCGGATGTTCAGCAAGCAGCCGGCGACTGCGAAGGCATAGGCGATGGGACTCCAGGACCGCCTCAGCAAGCCGGCGGCCGGGAACGGAGCGGCCGCCGTCGCGGATCCGCTCACCGCGCCCGTCACCGCTGCCGCACAGTCGCCGCACGAGCGGCCCGCCGGGACGCCCGGCGCGGTCGACCCGTACGCCGAGCTGAAGACGCGCATCCACCACGCGGTCATCGCGACCGTCGGCGTGGAGCTCTTCAAGCAGGAGATGACCGAGGACCTCCACGAGCGCGTGCTGCGCGCCGTCACGGAGCAGCTCGTCCTCGACCGGACGCCGCTCACGCGCGACGAGCGGCGGCAGATCGTCCGGGACATCACGGACGACATCCTCGGCTACGGCCCGATCGAGTCGCTCCTCCGCGACGAGTCGATCTCGGAGGTCATGGTCAACGGGTTCGACCGGATCTACTGCGAGCGCGCCGGGAAGATCGAGAAGACGAACACCGCGTTCGTCGACAACGCCCACCTCCTGCGCATCATCGACAAGATCGTGTCGCAGGTCGGCCGCCGGATCGACGAGGCGTCGCCGATGGTGGACGCGCGCCTCCCGGACGGCTCCCGCGTGAACGCGATCATCCCGCCGCTGTCGCTCAAGGGCCCGACGCTCACGATCCGGAAGTTCTCGCGCGACCCGTACACGATGAACGACCTGATCGGCTTCGGCTCGATCTCGCCGAAGGCGGCGCAGTTCCTCGCCGCCTGCGTGAAGGGGAAGCTGAACATCCTGATCTCCGGTGGTACCGGCACGGGCAAGACGACGACGCTGAACGCGATGTCGGCGTTCGTGCCGGAGGACGAGCGCATCGTGACGATCGAGGACGCCGCGGAGCTCCAGCTCCAGCAGGACCACGTGATCACGCTCGAGTCGCGGCCGCCGAACATCGAGGGCCAGGGCGAGGTGCGGATCCGCGAGCTCGTGCGGAACGCGCTGCGCATGCGTCCCGACCGGATCATCGTCGGCGAGGTCCGCGGCGCGGAGACGCTCGACATGCTCCAGGCGATGAACACGGGCCACGAGGGCTCGCTCACGACGATCCACGCGAACTCCCCTCGCGACGCGCTCATGCGTCTCGAGACGCTCGTGCTCACCGCGGGCGTCGAGCTTCCGCTCCGCGCGATCCGCGAGCAGATCTCGAGCGCGTTCGACCTGCTCGTCCAGATCAGCCGCCTCGTCGACGGCACCCGGCGCATCACCCACATCACCGAGGTGCTCCGCATGGAGTCGGACGTGATCACGCTGCAGGACATCTTCTCGACGAAGGCGCCGGAGGAGGGCGACAGCTCCGGGTCGTTCGGACGCCAGTCGCGCCTCTTGAGCCCGCTGCTCTGCACCGGGCTGAAGCCGCACTTCCTCGACAAGCTCGCCGCGAACGGCGTCGGGCTGCACCAGACGTTCTTCACGCCGGACGAGGACTCCGGTGCCGCCGCGCGCGACATCGGCACGCCTCCGCGCTTCGGAGCGTTCGAATGAGCCGCCGGCTCCGGAAGATCCGCATCCGGCTGAAGCTCCGCCCGCTCGCGCTCGCGACCGTGGGGACGCTCGTGCTCGCGGCGCCCGCAGGCGCGTCGAACGGCTCGGAGGTCCCGGCGCGCGCGTACGGCACCGGCGGCTCGCTCGCCGTCGGGCTCCTCGTGGGCGTGCTCGTCTTCGCCGCGATCGTCTTCCTGCTCGGGAGCAAGAAGAACTCGTGGCTCCGGCACCGCCTGGCGGCGCACACGGGCGACACGAGCAGCAGCGTCCGGCGCCGCCGCGGCCGCAAGAGCCTGATCCAGATCATCCTCGGCGCGACCGAGCGTGCGTTCGGGAACTTCCGCCAGTGGCAGTCGATCCAGCGGATCCTCGACCGCGGCGAGACGCCGCTCCGCGCGGTGGAGTTCTTCTACATGGTCGGTGCGGCGGCGCTCGTGCTCGGGCTGATCGCGGCCGGGCTCGGCCAGTCGTTCATCGTCATCCTCGGCGCGATGGCCGTGGGCGCGCTCGTCCCGTTCGCGATCGTGATGCAGCGGATGAAGCGCCGGCTCGGCGCGTTCGAGTCGCAGCTGCCGGATCTCTGCATCACCATCGCCGCGTCCCTGAAGGCCGGCCATTCGTTCAAGCAGGGACTCCAGGCCGTCGTCGACGAGGGCCAGCCGCCGGCGGCGACGGAGTTCAAGCGCGTGCTGACGGAGACCGGTCTCGGCCGCCCGATGGACGACGCGCTCGCCGACATGTCGGACCGCGTCGGCTCGAAGAACTTCGAGTTCGCGATCACCGCGGTCACGATCCAGCGCCAGGTCGGCGGCTCGCTCGCGAACCTGTTCGACCTCGTCGCCGACACGGTCCGGCAGCGCCAGCAGTTCGCACGGAAGATCCGCTCGCTCACCGCGATGGGCCGCATGTCGGCGTACACGCTGATCGGGCTTCCGATCTTCCTGATGCTCGCGATCTCGGTGCTGAACGCGGGCTATCTCCACCCGCTGTTCCACTCGTCGGCGGGCCACATGATGCTGATGATCGGGTTCGTGATGATGATCGTCGGCTCGTTGCTCATCAAGCGAATCGTCTCCTTCAAGGGGTGAGTGACCGATGCTGCTGATCGTCGCCGCGCTCTGTCTGACGCTCTCGTTCGTCGCCATCGGCAACCTCGCGACGATGCCCGCGCGCCACCGGCGCGCACGCATCCGCTCCGCCGCGACGTACGGGAACCTGAAGAAGACGACGGACCACGTCGACCGGACGCGGTTCAGCGAGCGCGTCGTCGGCCCCGCCGTCGGCTGGCTCTCCCGCGCGATGCTCCGTCTCAACCCGAAGCAGAGCCTCGAGTCGATCGACGCGCTGCTGATGGCGGCGGGAATGCGCAACTGGACCGCACAGGCGTTCCTCGCCTCGAAGGCGGCCGCCGGGATCGGCGGCATCCTCGTCGGGCTCCTGCTCGGCTCGGCGAGCTCCGCCGCGGGCGCGTTCGTCTTCGCGCTGATCCTCGGAGCCGGCGGCTACATCGCGCCGGCGATCATCGTCCAGGCGAAGGCGCGCAACCGCGGGAACCAGCTCTCCGCCGAGCTCCCGGACGCGCTCGACCTGCTCGCCGTGAGCGTCGAGGCGGGCCTCGGGTTCGACGCCGCCGTCGCGAAGCTCTGCCACTACATGCACGGGCCGCTCGCGGACGAGTTCGAGATCGCGCTGAACGGGATGCGGATCGGCGAGAGCCGCTCGGACGCGCTCAAGAAGCTCGCCGTCCGCGCCGGCACGCCGGAGATCGCGGCGTTCGTGCGCGCGATCATCCAGGCCGACCAGCTCGGCACGTCGCTCGGCCGCATGCTCCGCGTGCAGGCGACCGACACGCGGCTGAAGCGCCAGGCGTGGGCGGAGGAGCGCGCGATGAAGGCGCCGATCAAGATGCTCTTCCCGACGGTGATGTTCATCTTCCCGGCGATGTTCATCGTCGTGCTCGGGCCGGCCCTCCTCAGCCTCAAGCAGCTCTTCTCCTTCTAGATGTCGATGACCGAGGAGCACACCGAAGAGACGACCGAGCGGGGCTTCGGCACCGGTCTGCGCGCGCAGCTCGAGGCGCGGGCCGCGTTCGTCGACCAGGACGTCGAGGACGCGCCTCGCTCGCCGGGCGAGGCGATCGCTGCCGCACACGTCGCGGTGGAGGTGCCCGAGGGGATCGGGCTCGAGGAGCTCCGGGCGGAGCTCGACGCGTCGCTCGGACGCGAGCAGGAGCTTCGCGAGTCGCTGACCGCGCAGATGGAGACGTCGGCGCGCGAGGTGCAGTTCGAGCAGGAGATGGCGAAGCGATTCGCCGAGCTCGAGGATCGCAAGCGCGGGCTCGACATCCGCGAGACCGAGCTCCACGCCGCCGAGCAGCGGCTCGATGCCCGTCTCGCCGAGTTCGACGCGCGCCATACCGAGCTGAACAAGGCGCACGAGGTCGTCGACCAGGCGACGGCCCGGCTCGCGCAGCGCGAGCAGGCCGTCGCGCTGAAGGTGCGCGAGCTGAAGGCCGCCGACGAGCAGCGCGCGGCGGCCGCGGCGGAGCTGACGAAGCAGGCCGCAGCGCTCGCCGACCGCGAGAAGTCGCTCGCGAACGCCGTCAGCGACGTCCTCGAGGACAAGAAGGAGCTCGCCGCGCGCGCCGAGAAGCTCGAGGCGGCGATCCAGGAGCGCGAGCGCGCGATCGACGCCGCCGAGGGCGAGTTCGACGAGCGCCGCAGGGAGATCGAGTCGGCGGAGCGCGCGCTCACGGCGGCGCAGGCCGACTTCCAGAAGCGGCACGAGCAGCTCGCCGCGAAAGAGGCCGAGCACGAGCAGGAGAAGGCACGCCTCCACGAGCTCACGAAGGAGCTCGAGCGCGCGCAGGCGCGCGTCGAGGCGCAGGCTGTTCAGGTCGAGCAGATGCGCGCGCAGGCGCCGGCCTCGTCGGCCGCGGGCGCGGCGCTCGAACAGCGGGAGATGGAGCTGGCCGCGCGCGAGGCGGAGGTGCACCGGCGCGAGGCCGGCGTCCGCCGCGCCGAGATGGAGGCCGCAGCGGCGCTGCCTCCGCCGATCGACGAAGTCGCCCAGAAGCGGGTCCAGGAGCACGAGCGGGCGCTCGGCGAGCGTGAGGAACGGCTCGAGAAGCTCGAGGCGCTGGCCGACGCGTCGCGGCAGCGCCTCGAGGAAAAGGAGCGGAAGCTCGACGCGAGGGACGACGAGCTCCGCATGCTGGTGCACACGCTCGAGGAGCGCAGCGCGGCGATGGATCGCCGCGAGGCGCAGATCGCAGCCGACAACGAGGTGCGCGAGTCGCGCCTCGAGGAGCGCGAGCGCGTCAACTCGGAGCGCGAGGAGAAGCTCGCCGCGCGCGAGGCGAACCTCAAGACGTACGTCGGCGAGCTGCAGGGCCAGTTCGCGAACGAGGGCGACTGGTGGGCGAAGCAGCTCGGCTCGAAGCCGGAGCAGTCGGCCGCGTAGGGAGGGAGACGACGATGCTGTTCACGAGACCGCTCGCCTGGGCCGCCGCCGGCATCGCCTCGCTTGCGCTCGGCGCGGGCGCCGGCGCAGGCACCGGCTGGACCGTCCGCTTCAACTTCGTCCCCGCGCGTGCGTACCAGGGCCAGCCCGCCGCGGTCACGGTCGTCGTGAAGCCGACGGGGACGCAGTGCAACCTCCTCATCCGCTACGCGGACGGCACGATCCAGCAGGGGCTCGGGTCGGTGCGCGCGACGACCGGGCTCGCGAAGTGGAGCTGGACGCTCGCGGCGACGGCACCCGTCGGGCCGGCGCGTGCCTCCGTCGTGTGCGGGAAGCTGCCGACGCGCAACCGCATGTTCACCGTCGTCGGCGGCACCGTCGCGCACTCGAAGCTCACGATCGCCGGCAAGGGCTGGTCGCAGCGGCCGGACCCGTACGGGCCGGGGAGCTCGGTCAGCTACGGCATCCAGCTCCACAACCCGTCGTCGAGCGAGGACGCGCAGAACGTCACCGTGCTCGTGAACTTCGTCGACGGCGGCAACCACGTCATGCAGACGGCGACGAGCCGCATCCCGGACGTGGGCGCGGGGACGACGTTCAACCTCGGCGGCGCGGCCTCCCTTCCCGGGCAGACGGCGGTCGCGAAGCTCGAGGTCGTCGTCCAGACGCAGCAGTACGCGAAGAGCGCGCCGCACGTGCCCGCGACCGAGAACGTCGTGATCGGCCCGAGCCAGTTCGACCCGAAGTGGGTCGGCGAGATCGACGGCACGATCGTGAACGACGACGCGACGAAGGTCCTGACGAACGCACAGCTCTCGGTCGTGCTCTTCGACGCGACGGGGGCGATCGTCGGCGGCGGCACCGGTTACGTGTTCGCGGCGCTCCCGCCCGGCACGCGCGCGTTCTTCTCGGCGACGACGGGCTTCTCGTCGGTCGGGATCGACCGCGCGTCGACGGCCGCGATCTCGGTCGAGCCGACCTACGCGACGCAGTAAGAGCTACCGGGTCGCGTAGTACAGCACGAGCGCGATCACGTTCATCGCGAAGATCGCGAACGTCACCGACGTGAGGAATGCCGTCGCAAGGACGAACGCGTGGGTGTTCGGATCGAGCCGCATAGCCGCAGTGCGCAGGGCCGAGAACGGGGAGAGGCCGGGCGCCCCTTCATCATGCAGGGCGCCCGGCCTCTTGCCTATCCCTCGAACGTGTCGCGTTACGCGGCCTGAGGCGCAGCCTCCGACCCGTGCTCGAGCTTCGGGAGCCAGCCGAGCCAGTTCGGCAGGTACCAGTTCCAGTCGCCGAGCAGCTTCATCGACGCCGGCAGGAGCACGCCGCGGACGATCGTCGCGTCGATCAGCACCGCCGCCGCCAGCCCGATCCCCATCTCCTTGAAGTCGAGGAACGGGAGCGTCGCGAAGATCATGAAGACGCCGACCATCACGAGCGCCGCGCTGGAGACCGTGCCCGCCGTCGTCTTGATCCCGTGGGCGACGGCGTCCTCGGTCGAGAGACCGCGGTCGTATGCCTCCCGGATCCGGCTCAGGATGAACACGTGGTAGTCCATCGAGAGCCCGAACAGGATCACGAACATGAAGAGCGGCAGCCACTGGGCGATCCCGCCGTTCGAGTTGAAGTTCAGCACGTTCTCGCCCCAGCCCCACTGGAACACCGCGATCACGACGCCGTACGCGGCGGCGACGGACAGCAGGTTCAGCACGACCGCCTTCGCCGCGATCACGATCGAGCGGAAGGACACGAGCAGGAGCAGGAATGCGAACGCGAGGACGAACCCGAACACGAGCGGTGCGTTGTGCTTCATGTTCGCGTTCGCGTCGTACGACGCCGCGGTCTGCCCGGTGACGGCCCAGGTCGTGTCCTGCACCCGGCCGATCGTCGACGGGAGGACGTCGCTCCGCAGCGCGAGGAGCGCGGCGTTCGACGCGCCGTCGGTGCCCTTGCCGGCGAGCGGGACCTCGATCCGGGCCGCGGTGTGCGACCGGTTCACGTCGACGTCGATCGGCCCGTGCATCTTGCCGGTCGCGATCGCGGCCGCCCGGAACGCGTTCACGGCGTTCTTGAACTCGGCCGAGTCGGTCGACGGCGTCGTCACGGCGACCTCCGCCGGTGCGACCTCGCCCACGAACGAGTGCTGGATGCGGTCGATCGTCTCGACGGTCGGCGCGTTCTTCGGCAGCGCGTCGAGCCCCGACTGTGCGGTGTGGAGGTGCAGCAGCGGCGACGCGAGGACGAGCAGGAGCGCGACCGCGGCGGAAGCGGCAACGACCGGCCGCTTGAGCGCGGGCGTGAGGATCCACGACCAGACGCGGTTCTCGCCGCTCGGCCGGCGGACCCGGCTGAGGAACGGGATGCGGCCCTTCTCGACCTTGTCGCCGAGCCGCGCGAGCAGCGCGGGCAGCACGGTCAGGGAGCCGATCATCGCGACGAGGACGACGAGCATCGTCGCGACGCCGAACGAGACGAACGTCTTGTCGCCGGTGAACAGGAGGCCGGCCATCGCGGTCATCACGGTGACGCCGGAGATGAGCACCGAGCGGCCCGAGGTCGCAGCCGCGGCCTCGAGCGCCGCCCGGTGACCCTTGCCCGCCGCACGCTCCTCGCGCTCGCGCTTGAGGTAGAAGAGCGCGTAGTCCACGCCGACGGCGAGGCCGACGAGCAGGACGACGGCGGAGACGCTCTGGTCCATCGGGACGAGATGGCTCGGGATCGCGAGCAGCCCCATCGTGGCGAGCACCGCCGACAGCGCGAGCAGCAGCGGGACGCCGGCCGCGACGAGCGAGCCGAACACGAGCACGAGGATCGCCAGCGTCAGCGGGATCGAGCGCTCGCCGGCCTGCGCGAGCTGGTCGCTGAACATCTTGTCGAGCGCCTTGCCCGAGCTGATGCTGCCGGCCTCGCCGATGTAGAGGGACGGATGCCGCTTCGCGACCGCGTCGGTCTTCGCCGTGATCGCGTCGATGTGCGTCTTCGCGGTGTCCGCGCTCCCCTTCATCTCCCACTCGACGAGCGCGGTCCGGCCGTCGGGCGACACCTGGTCGCCGTACGCCGGGTCGAGCGGCGAGCGGAGGTTCTTGATCGTCCGGAAGGGCGCGACCGTGTGGACGACGTCGTTCACCGCCGCGCGGAACGCGGCGCTCTCGACCGTCGTCGAGCCGGTCGCCTGGATGAGCACGATCTCCGTCTGCGGGTCGGTCTGCCCGAAGCCCGCCTGGCGGAGCAGCACGTCGGCCCTGTGCGCCTGGCCGACGTTCGTGTCGTTCTGGTCGATGTGCTTCGTCTTGACTGCGTTGCCGATCGCCACGGAGGCGAGCACGAAGGCGAGCCAGCCGAAGACCGCGGTCTTCCAGTGGCTCGCACTCCAGCGACCCATCCGGGCCGCGATGTTGTTGGACTGCTTGAGCGGTGACATTGCGAGCCTGCCCTTTCGAGTACGAGTTGACGTCTCGGAGGCTCGCAGCGGGCGCCTTCGGCGGGAATCGAGCTATCCCGCGTCTCGCGGTGCGGCTAACCGCACCGTGCGGCGGCTAGTCGCGGAGGTACGCGAGAACTGCGAGGACGCGGCGGTGGTCGCCCTCGGCGGCGGGAAGGTGGAGCTTCCCGAAGATGCTCGTGACGTGCTTCTCGACCGCGCGGAGCGTGACGACGAGCTTCTCCGCGATCGCCTGGTTCGAGCGGCCCTCGGCCATCAGCTCGAGCACCTCGCGCTCGCGCGGGGTCAGCTGTGAGAGCGGATCGTCGCCGCGCCGCCGGCCGACGAGCCGGGAGACGACCTCCGGGTCGAGCGCCGAGCCGCCGTCCCCGACGCGCTTCACGGCCGCGGCGAACTCCTTCACGTCGGAGACGCGGTCCTTCAGCAGGTACCCGACGCCCTCGGCGTTGCCCTGGAGCAGCTCGAGCGCGTAGCCCGACTCGACGTACTGCGACAGCACGAGGACGCCGGTGCCCGGATGCTGCTCGCGGATCTCCTGCGCCGCGCGGAGACCCTCGTCGGTGTGCGTCGGCGGCATCCGGATGTCGACGATCGCGACGTCCGGGTGGTACGAGCGCACCTTCAGCATCAGCTCGTCGGCGTTCCCGGCCTGCCCGACGACCTCGAACCCCGAATCCTCGAGCAGCCGCGCGATCCCCTCGCGCAACAGCACGGAGTCGTCGGCGAGCACGATCCGCATCCGCGCGCCGAGGCCGCTGTCCTCGATGTCCGCGCGGAGCGGCGGGAACTGCGCGGTGCCGACCTGGAAGATCCGCTCCGGCCGGTCGAGCCCGCGGAGCCGCACCTCGCCGAGGTCGCGGAGCTCCACCCCGTCGCCGAGCGCCTCGCGCGTCGCGCCGGAGAGGAGCACCTGGCCGCCGTGCCCGGCGGCGCAGATCCGCGCCGCGCGGTGGACGTCGACGCCGACGTACGCGCCGTCGGTGCGGAGCGGGTCGCCGGTGTGGATGCCGACCCGGACGCGGACCGCGCCGTCGTGCGCGCGCTGGATCTCCTCCGCCGTCGCGACCGCGGCGCGCGGGTCGGCGAACGCGAGGGAGAACTCGTCGCCGCGGCAGTCGACCTCCTCCCCGCCCCCGGCGGCGAGCGCCGTCCGCACCGCCCGGCGATGCTCCTCGAGCGCGGCCGGGTAGTCGTCGCCGAGCGCCTGCACGAGCCGCGTCGAGCCCTCGATGTCCGTGAAGAGGAGGGTGACGCTCACGCGGCGAGTCTACGAGGACAGTGGGAGATCCGCGACCACGCGGGTGCCGCCGCCGCGCGGGCTGTCGACGGCGAGATGCCCGTCGACGGCGTCGACGCGGTCGACGAGGCCGCGGAGCCCCGAGCCGTGTGCCGGGTCGGCGCCGCCGACGCCGTCGTCCGCGACCTCGACCCGCACCCGCTCGCCGTTCTTCGAGACGCGGACGACGGCCGCGCCCGCGCCGGAGTACTTCGCGACGTTCGCGAGCGACTCGGACACCACATAGAAGATCGCCACCTCGACCGCGCCCGGGAGCCGCCCGTCGACGTCGAGCTCGAGCGTCACCGGCACCGGCGAGCGCTCGGCGAGCGACTCGAGCGCCGCGTCGAGCCCGCGGTCGGTGAGGATCGCCGGGTGCAGGCCGCGCGCGAGCTCGCGGAGCTCCTGCAGCGCGAGCGAGAGCTCCTCGCCTGCGCCCTGCAGCACGTGCGCCGCCGCCTCCGGGTCGGAGAGCTTCGCCTCGGCGAGCCGCAGCGCCAGCGACAGCGACACGAGCCGCTGCTGCGCGCCGTCGTGGAGGTTCCGCTCGAGCCGCCGCCGCTCCGCGTCCGCCGCCTCGACGAGCCGCGCGCGCGAGCGGCGCACCTCGTCCTCCGCGTGCTTGCGGCCGGTGATGTCGGTCCCGCAGATCAGGTAGTGGCCCTCGCGGTAGCGCGCGAGCGTGACGGTCCACCACTCGACGAGGAGCTCGCGCCCGCCGGCTCCGCGCCACGGCGTCTCGAGCCGCGTCTCGTCGCCGGTCTCGACCGCGTGCGCGATCGCGTCGCGCACCGTCTCGACGTGCGCCTCCGGGATCACGAGATCCCAGAACTTCCGCCCGACGACGTCGTCGTCCGAGAGCCCGGTCGCCGCGGTGAACGCCGCGTTGACGCCGCGCCGGTCGAACGTGCCGTCGCGGTGGATCGCGCAGAGGAGCGACGGCGTCGCCTCGCTGACGATCGTGAGGAAGTCGCGCTCGCGCTGCAGCTGGTCCTCGTGCCGCGCGCGCTCGCTGACGTCGAGCCCGGTCAGCAGCAGCCGGTCGCGGCCCTGCCCGTCGGAGATCGGGGTCATCGACCACGCGACGACCGCCTCGCCGTCCTTCGTCCGCCAGCGGCTCTCGTGCTCGCCCGGCACGCAGCCGACGATCGCGTCGCGCACGGCGTCGGCGTCCCCGTCCGACGCGAACACCTCCCAGAACGGCAGGCCGCGCACGACCTCGTCGTCCTCCACCCCGCTCGCGCGGACGAGCGCGTCGTTGAAGCGGACGATCCCGCCCTCCGTGTCCATCACGGCGAAGAACGCCGGCGACGCGTTGACGGCGCTCGCGATGAAGTCGCGCTCGCGCTGCAGCTCGTCGAGCCGCGCACGGAGATCCGCCTGGAGCCGGTTCCGCTCGAGCGAGAGCCGCGCGGCCGCGACGACCGCCTCGAGCAGCTCCGGCTCGTCCAGGAGCGTCCGGTCGTGGACGAGCACCGCGACCGGCGAGCCGTCCTCGCCGGAGACGAGCGTCGAGACACGAGCCGAGTCCTCCTCCGGCACGGTGAACTGCCTGCCGTCGGTGCCGACGTACGTGCGCCGCTCCAGCACCCACACGCCGAACGTGAGGCCCGGGTCGCGCAGGGCGCCGCGCAGCGCCTCCTGCGTCTCGTCGAGCGTCGCGGTCTCGCGCACGCGCACGAGCAGCTCGGCCACGCCCCCGCGCGCAAGCCGGCTGCCGAGGATGCCGCCGAGGATGAAGTACGGCAGCGCTCCCGCGACGAGCAGCGAGGCGGTCGAGAAGAGCATCTTCGCCGTGTGGTTCACCGGATCGAGCGCGAAGCTGATCGTGAGGAGGACGACGGCGGCGCTGCCGGGATACACGACGTTCCGGATCGCGCGCCGCGCGGTCGGCGTGCTGCGGCGCCAGCGCCGAACGAGTGCGACGCCGACGAAGACGAAGAAGACGACCGCGGCGATATCCCAGAAGACGAGGAGCACGTCGGCGATCGCCTTGTGCTCCCAGACGAGGAGGTCGTTGGACGGGCACTTCCCCTTGTCGGGGCAGCTCGGGTCCGGCTCGAAGAGGAGCAGCGATCCGTTCGCGACGACCGCGAGCGCGTAGCCGATCGGCACGAGCGTCCGCTCGAGCCGCGTCTGGAGCTTCCCCGACGGATACGAGATGAGGAGGTGCACGAAGAACGCGAGCACGAGCGAGCCCGTGAGCTGGCCGAGCGTGAAGAGGAACGAGTTGCTCGCGTCGACGAGCAGCGGCACGAACCACGAGAAGCCGATGAGGACGAGGAGCTTCCCGGTCCCGTTCTCCGGGCGCCGTGTCCAGGCGACGAGGCCGCAGAGCACGTACGACCAGCCGATGAGCGGGACGAGGATCCCGTTCACGACCTGGTTGCCGGCGTGGTCGCTCGTCGAGATGAGCACGATGCCGACCGCGCCCGCCGCGAGCGCCGAGAGCCCGACGATCAGCCAGAGGCGGAGCGTCTGGGAGCGCGTCATCCGAGCAGGGCCGCGAGCGCGGCGCCCGAGAGCTCGGCCTTCGGGATGAACCCGCGCGCCCCGCTCCGCTCGACGAGCGGCCCGAAGTCCGATCCGTCGCGGCTCGAGACGAGGACGACGGACGGCCCGCCGCCGCCGTCCGTCAGGCGCGCCGCGACCTCGAACCCGTCGAGGTCCGGCAGCTGGACGTCGAGGAGCACGAGCTCCGGGTGGAGCTCCG
>Ga0335069_10006231_pt1 | contig 17371 bp, 16 predicted proteins | sample Lox_Sample_11_FD_206714 | JGI IMG/M metagenome (GOLD analysis project Ga0335069, IMG submission 206714) | Soil microbial communities from Loxahatchee National Wildlife Refuge, Florida, United States - Lox_Sample_1.1 | ecosystem: Environmental > Terrestrial > Soil > Wetlands | place: USA... | reverse complement strand
TTATCTTGATGTCTCCGGTATAGCCTGGAAACGGCAAGTTCACTGATCCGACGTCCGCAGATTTCAAAACTTTATCAATCATCTTTGCTCTCCTTGTGCATCTGGATTTGTTAACCAGCGCCGCTTCGCAATCCGACGGGAGCCTCATCGCGCTTATCGCCGCTTCTGCAAACGCACTGCGCAATTGCTGTCTTTTGCAGCCTTGCTGTCACTGTAGACGGACGCTTGCGGTGCCTGTATAGGCCCACAAAGGAACTTCTGCCGCCTTCAGTTGAGGTCTCGCAGTTTCAGTGAACTGCACTTTCAGATCGCGCACGAGTGGCTGGTCCTTCATGGCGATCACGAATAATGCATTCGTTCTGCCAAACGAGGTGCGCATGGCTAAATCGCAGAAGAGCCAGATTCCAGGGCTTTTGTCGGATCGCTTGTTTGAAAAATGTGGGTGTCAGCGAGACCGCGCGTGACATCGCAAGTCGGTATTTTGACGGGAAGTCGCTGGGGCGACGGCGCGAATGACTGTACTTCGACTGAAGTTATTCATGGAAAGATGGCGATTGGTCGCCAACTGCCCGCCGCGGTGTTGCAGTTCCGTATAGGGGTGCCGTTCCACCGAGCGAACCGCTGCTAAACAAGAACTGCAGCCTGGAAGGCCAGTTGCAATATCAAACTACGGAGTGACAAAAATGAGTTCCGAGCAACCTGCGACGAAGACGGCAGCAGTCGCCCACTAATGGACCTGCAAAAAGGACCCAGGCTGCCTAGAGCCGCCTCCAGGACGCGATGCAAACAGAGAAACCAAAGGGTCGCTTATGTCCGTTAAATGGCAAAGGGGTATAGATTCCGAAGGATCTACTCAGCGAGTCTCCGCGCGGGACGAACCTTGCTAAGACGACTGTCAGCAGCAACGTGCTGGTGCTCGTCAATTCCGACTGTCTGCTTCTCACTGACACCTGGCGATCTTGATTACTCAAAGAGCCAAAGCTTCAACAATGCCCAGAGCACAAGAGCTATCAGGCAAATAGCCGACGCAAAACCGACGAGAAGTTTCGAGCCGGAGAGATTGATCTCGGGAGGTAAAGCAGTGCCTTGTTGCAGGTGGGAGGTGAATACTTTCGGTCCGATTCCTTCCTCCTCCGCACCTTTTCGGAATTCGCTGCCAACAAACATGATCACTCCTTTTCTCATCGCCTACTATTGGTCGTTCGGCATAATTGCGGAGCATTTCAGTGCCCACGAGGACGAGCGAATTTGCGTGAGTATCACCTGTGCACCAGAAATCGCGTACCCCTAGCAGCGATTTAGCGAAAAAACAGAGGGAGTTTGTAGTGGAGTCGCTACACAAAGTGCCAAGCTTTTCTTCGCTAAGGTTCGGTTTAGACGGCAAAGTGCAACGAGCACCTGTCAAAGCGGATGAAGAGCAAGTGTCCGCGTGTCGCTATTTCACCCTCTGTAAACTACTCATTCCAAACAACAGGGCCGGGGACTTTTCAACGTTTGAAACCGTTGTACAGGGAGAAGGACAGAAGGATTCTCTGCCAAGCAGGCGGTCAGTTAGCCGAACTGGGTCACCAAAAATAACCGAGCGCTTTCGCGTATCCCGACATACAGTGAAACTATTTAGCAGAAGCCGTTTTCTGATGCAGTAACTCTATTGCATTCCTCACGCCGCGTCGGAGATCCGAGTGTCTCCTGAGTGTCAGCATCCGGCTTGGATCGGAATGCTCAAACCACCTTCCCTACCTCAAGCGAGTAATCCAAGATGACCCTATATAGTCGGTGGAATGCTCTTTCTGGGGTTGTTCGATCTACGAATGGCGTTGAATAATCGCCAGCACCGAGAGCCTTGAACGCGTCGACTCTTATTTGGGGCTCAGGATCGGCGGGGACGTGGCGCGTCGAATGCCGATGCAAGAATAAAGGGCAATAGGAGAAACACTATGAACTTAGTTCGCTCGGCAGCAGTTTTCGTTGTATTTCTTTCAATGGCCGTCTATGCGCAAATGACACCCACGAGCAAGAATTCGTTTAACGGATTCGAACTCGTCGATAAAGCGGGGAACATCGGCAAGCCCAAAGACTACCGAGACAAGTATCAGGCGCTCGGAACCTATACGGTGCTCGACCCCAAAGGGGATCAAATGCACCTCACCTACGCTTCTCCTGGCGCAGCCGAGTACTTTCGCAACAACAAGAAGTTCGCGGACGGCACGGTCCTGGTGAAAGAAGTCGATGCCACCGATCATGCCCAGATGACCACCGGTGATGCGCATTGGGCAGCGGGTACGAAAGTGTGGTTCATCATGGTCAAGGACGAAAAAGGACGGTACCCGGGCAATCCTTTGTGGGGGAACGGTTGGGGTTGGGCTCTCTATAAGTCGGATGCGCCCGACAAACAGGTGGCCGTCGATTTCAAGAAGGACTGCTTGGGTTGTCATATCCCTGCAAAAGGCACGGATTGGGTCTACATCCAGGGTTATCCGGTTCTCAGTTCGCAGTAAGGCGGTAAAAAGCACATTTACAGAGACTCGCATTCGACTTAAAAAGGAGATTTTCAATGAAAAAATACGTATTGCTACTGGTTGGAATCGTCGTCATCGCAGGATACGCCGTTACAAATCACGCGAAATCGCTTGCTGCACCACCGACACACTCAAGCGCAGTGTTTACTGCCGACGGCAAGTTGGTACTGCCGACCGGATTTCGCAAGTGGGTCTTCGTTGGCGCGCCTCTGACACCCAATGGCCTAAACGGTGGAGCGGCGAATTTCCCTGAATTCCACCACGTATATGTTGAAGCGCAAAACTTGGATGCATATCTGAAGACAGGCTCGTTTCCTGAAGGTACTGTCTTCGTAAAGGAACTGACGCGCGTGCTCAATCCAACGTTCCCGGACGGGTCTCGAACGGAGCCTTCGGGAAGGGGTTATTTTAACGGAGAATTCAACGGGATCGACGCAACCGTCAAAGACAGCAAGCGTTTTGCCAAGACCAACGGATGGGGGTTTTTCACGTTCGGACATCACCCGATGCCCTACACCGAAACTGCCGCAGAATCCCCAGTGACTGAGTGCGCTGGATGCCATATGGCTTACGTTTCCAAGACAGACATGACCTGGGTCCAGTTCTATCCGCTGCTCCGCGGCGACAAAGCGAATTAGAGGCTCCATGGGGAGGTACAGGAAAATACTCAAGCCGGCCAATGCCGGAATGAAGGGCAGGTAAATCGTGAGCGCTAAATGGAAATTCATAATCGGTGCACTTCTGTTAACGGCATTGGTCGCAAGACCGCAGACGGATGAGAAGAAGGGGCCGGTGTTTACGAAAGATGGAGAGTTGGTCCTACCGATGGGGTATCGGTCGTGGGTCTTCATCGGGGGGCCCATCACTCCGAATGGCCTGAATGGCGGCGATGCCCCGTTCCCCGAATTTCACAGTGTGTATATCGAAAAAGAGAATTTCCGTTACTACCAGAAAAACGGCAAGTTTCCGGAAGGGACAGTAATGGTAAAAGAGCTTGCCCTGGTGCAAGGGAGCGGGCATGCAGACGGATCGATCGACTCGGCCTCGGGACGTGGCTATTTCCCAGCGGCGCTAAACGGACTCGACGTGATGGTGAAGGACTCTAAACGTTTCAGCAATACAAACAACTGGGGATTTTTCACCTTTGGCCATCACGCCCTGCCTTACGAAGCGAAAGCGAAGGAGAGTTCGAGCAAGGAATGCGCCTCATGCCATATCGCGTTTGTTACGAAGACAGACATGGTCTGGGTCCAGTATTACCCGCTTCTAAAGGCGAACATCGAGTGATGGGGTTGTGGTGATCGAGAATTGAGCATGGAGATCGGGAAAGTGAACCAGGGCAGCCGATCGTTTGCGAGTGGCCCGGGAGGACACAACGATGAAGTCGACTCAAACGCGAACACTAGAAGAAACCACCCATATCGATAGAATAAGCGATCTCGGTGGCAACGCAGTCACGGAGATTTCAAACGAACTGCGGCAGTTGCTTGCTGACGTGTTTGCGCTCTATCTGAAGACAAGAAACTTCCACTGGCATATCAGCGGCCCACATTTCCACGACTATCACCTTCTGTTGGATGAGCAAGCCGAGCAAGTGTTTGCCATGACGGACGTGGTCGCGGAGCGAGCACGGAAGATTGGCGGAGAGACACTCCGTTCGATTGGCGACATCGCAAAGCACCAGAGGCTGACTAGACGGGACACTGTAAAGCGCCACTCTTATCATTGCGTGCGACACGTGAAACGAATATATGTCCACCCGGCTTCCTCCAATCGATGCTGTACAACCGTGACGGTAGTCCAATTCAATGGACTTTGCGTTGCTCAGATAACGCGGTGTCGCAATGGCGTCAAGGATTTCAGAGCCTATTTCTATGCCATCGCAGTTAACTAACTGACAATGCAGTGTTTCTGCTCTTCTCCGGCCCCGGATGCTTTTGGCCACCGTCGTGCCTTCCTGGTGCGTATGTATTAACCAAGAAATCGAGCCCGGTTTGCCCGCTACGTTCCCCGCTTTCAGAGCACGGGGATTTTGGGGCCGCCGGGAGACTCCTTGCAAGTTGTTTAAGGAATTCACCGGCTCGCGCCGCAGCACCTCGTGGTTCTAAGGAAAATGAACATGTCAACACAGACGGAAAGACAGAGCTCAATTTCCGAACGCGTAAGAATTGGCGCGCACAAAAGTCGCGTAACCGTCCGTCCTCTGAGAATTCGGAAGACGACCGAGATCAAAGGGGTTGCACTTAAGAGAACCACGAACCGTCTCACGCAGCAGAATGACCCGTCGCAATGCAATGGCAATCTCCATCGCCGAGGCGCACGGACTTTTCACGCCGAACGTCTCGTTCCGTCCGAAGAATTCACCGCGCCGCAGATGAAAAAAATCTTCCACACTGCGTACCGGATCACAAGAAATCGTGAAGACGCTGAAGATGCCATGCAGGATGCTTGTCTTCAGGCGGTGGCACATTTTCAGGACTTCGATGGGCGCTCCAAGTTTTCAACCTGGCTTACGCGCATCGCCATAAACTCCTCGCTCATGGTTATACGGAAGCGGAGGAACGCCAGGACCGTTCCGCTTGACAACGCAGCTGATTCCGAGGAGTCGACAAAGTTTCAGGAAGTAAGCGACACGGCGCCGGATGCCGAGAAAAGATACCTGCAAGAGGAACGAGATACAGCTCTTCGTTGCGAAGTCGATGCGCTTCGTCCGGCCTTGAAGGGCGTGGTCGAACTTGCGCGGTTGGGCGAGTGCTCACTTCGCGAAACTGCGGAGACACTTGGTTTGTCGGTTAGCGCAGTCAAGGCGCGTCTGTTTCACGCGCGGCGAACCCTCCAGAAATCGAAAAGACTCTGCCCATTTCGCAGCGATCAGCCTACGAACCGACAGGATGCTCGCAAGCGCTCACTGTAATTCGCAACCACCAATCATCGAACAAGCACAAATTCAAGCGACTCAGACTATTTCGACGACTCAACAAGGAAGGCTACATGCAGCGAACATAGTCCGGTCGCTTGCCGGCCGGGGTTGCGATGAATTCGGCAACATCTTGCGGATACTGCGCGTCAGGTGTCTGAAACAAGCTGGAAAAAGTCTCCAAGATCTTGCCGGGAAGGCGAGCAACATCCCCATCCGTTCCAGCCCCTTCAGGGCCGGCGGGCGGCTGTGCGGAAGGGTACATATTTCGTAGGGTGGGCACTTGGCTGAACGAGTACGACGTCCACGCCCAACTGCGACAGTTCATACCGATAGCTGTCGCTCCTGGCTTCCAAAGCCCGCTTGGAGGCGCTATGCTTCGAGCCAACTCCTTAGTTTTCTTGGGACCCCTGCGTTATGAGCTCCTGGCGCATCAATGACCTAAGCTCCCTGTAAACGCTACGGTGATACCGCTGCTTAATAATGGGTGGCTTCAGCAATGACAACACATCTGACGGCGGATCCATCGCTACCGCGGACGATCTCGATAACAATATGTACTCTGTAGTGTAGATGGAAGTCCTCAAGCGTCATCCTATCAGTGTAGCCGCGGCCTGAATATAGGTGGCGACAGAATGGGAACCTATCAAACCACAAGTGATGAGCCGAGACGCCTGCATTCCGCCGCCAACCAATGAGCGAGGCCATGAACTGTGCCTTAACACAGGAAGCCCTTCGGCTGTCCGCAGAACCGGAGGGCCCGACGATGGTCCTCCTCAAACCGGTACGGGAATTCCTCGCTTTCTTACAGTTCTGTATCGTCGTTATGCGAGGAGAATGCCGCGGAAGTCGAACGGGCCGTGCTGGGTCGAGAGAAGAGTCATGCGGCTGCACACGTTGACGCGGCGGATGAAAAAGCGAGTATCATGGCAGGGATACAGCATACAGAAAGCGTTCCACACTCGTGAGTGGAGAATCGATGAAAGACTGCCGGCACGCATGAAACATGGGATTGCTGCTGGAGGGTTGAACGTGGACCCGTTTGTTTTTTTTCCTCTAACTATGCCGCAGCACAGAGTGGTCGCGTTAGGCGTGTCCGACCGCCAGGGACCGTCTCCGGAGCGGAAGGCATCGATGTTTTGCATGCGATTGTCCGGGGTTGCTATGGCAGCAGCTCAACCGGAACAGATGCTTGCTTGAGTGTTGGGGACCTGCATGAAATCGAAAAGAGATGCCTTAAGAGCGCTGGCCCTAGTTACGTTTTGTATGGTGCTCAACAATTGCCATTCAGGGCAGCGCGACCTCCCGCCATCAATAGAGTTCACCAAGATCCCACCGGCGGCGAGGGGTGGCCGGGAGAGAACAGACACCATCAGTGGCCGAGTAACCGGCGCGCGTCCGGGCCAGATGATCGTGATCTATGCGCGAAGCGGACCCTGGTGGGTCCAACCCTGGCCGGATCGGCCTCTCATCCCAATTCGCGCAGACTCAACCTGGAGCACCGAAACCCATCTTGGTTATGAGTATGCAGCGCTTCTAGTGGATTCAAGCTATCATCCGCTCCCTACGATGGACCTGCCGCCTGCGCAAGGAGGGTCTGTCGCACTCGTGAGAATCGTCAAAGGTGTCGGAACATTACCCCCACTTCCTACCAAAGCGATTCAATTCAGCGGGTACAACTGGAAGGTTCGTATTGGTGATGCCAACCGCGGAGGAGTCAACAATCAGTATGACGCGGATAATGTGTGGACGGATGAGACCGGAGCCCTGCATCTGAAGATTGCAAGGAAGTCGGGAACCTGGACGTGCGCGCAGGTGTTTCTGACCCGTAGCCTCGGATATGGAACCTACATGTTCGTTGTACGAGACACGACTCATTTGGAGCCAGCCGCCGTTCTAAGCGTACACACATTTGATGAGTGGGCAGGAGACCAGAATTACCGCGAGATGGACATTGAGATTGGCCGTTGGGGTGATGCGGGAAGCAAGACCAATGCTCAATTTGGAGTACAGCCATTTTACGTCCCGGGAAACGTCGCTCGGTTCACCGAGCCTCCCGGGACGCTTACTCAGGTTATGGTCTGGGAGCCGGGTCGGGCTACGTTCGCCACTTTTTCGGGTTCCGCGGCGCCTAGCAATGCTCGACCAATCTACAAGCACACGTTCATATCTGGAGCACCGTCTGCCGGTAAGGAGTTGGTCGAACTGATGTTTTATGTGGTCCCGAGCGAGACGGCGCCGCTCCAAGGAGATAACGAAATTGTCATCGACAAGTTCCAGTATCTCCCTTGAGGCCGTCCTTCGCAGGTGCGGATTTTCAAGATGGCCCTTTGTCATGTTGACGGCGCTGTGCTTTTCGCTCTGTGCATTTGGGGTCGATCCAAACCGGCCGATTTCAGAGTATTCGCACGACAACTGGATCGACAAGAATGGGTTCCCCGGTGGATCCGTGACAGCGATTGCTCAATCCGCCGACGGATATCTTTGGATCGGAACAGATAAGGGTTTGATTCGCTTCGACGGTCTGAACTTTCGCGTATTCCAGCAAGCTATTCCGGAGTCGCTTCGGATAGGCCCGGTGCTGAGATTGATTACCGATGCGCAGTCAAATCTTTGGGTTTTGCTTCCTGGAACGAAGGTGCTTTGTTTCCGCGGCGGGAAATTTGAATCAGGGCGAGGGCAGATAGAATTTGGAATTACTGCCATAGGAAAGCGGAGCGACGGTGCAGCGCTCTTTTCCTCCGTCATTTTTGGAGCACTCACATACGACGGAGAGAAATATGTCATCCTCTCCCCCTCCATTGTTGGGCCTTCAGCAACCAGCACAGCAAGCGGCGCCGACGACCTCTCCAGCCGGCTTAGTTGGGCACCTGGTGTTGCATCCCACCATTTGGAAGGGCCGTACGCGGAGACGACTTCCTTAGCAGAAACGGATGATGGAAAGGTTTGGGTGGGAACAAGCAACGGCGGTTTATTTTATTTGAAAAACGGGCAGCTTTTTGCCGTTCGATCTGGGGGCTTGCTTGGCAAGATCACCTGCCTCCTCCCTTTAGGGCACGGCCACTTATGGATTGGGACAGAGAAGGGTATCGTGGGATGGGACGGAAGTAACCTTAGCCAATCGGCTGTGCCAGCTTACCTCCGCCACATTCCAGTGCTCGCATTGCTGCGCGATCATGACTCGAACATTTGGGTGGGCACGAAAAGCAGTCTGGTGCGAGTCAATAGTCGCGGAATATCATTCGACCATCCCGTTCGTGCCACTGCAGAACCGGTCACGGCGTTGTTCGAAGATCGAGAATCAAATATCTGGGTCGGTCGCCCCTCAGGCATCGAGCGCATAAAAAATAGTGCCTTCGTCACCTATTCGGACGGCCATTCGCTGTCCAAAGGGGCAGGCCCCATTCATGCCGACGAGCAGGGCCGGGTGTGGTTCGCACCTTTGGACGGGGGACTTCATTTGCTGAAGGATGGGAGAGCTACGGCTGTCACAATCGATGGATTAAGCCGAGACGTGGTCTATTCGATTGCAGGCGGGAAGACCGGATTGTGGATCGGAAGGCAGCGGGGCGGCCTGACTCATCTTTTCTTTCGTGACGCCTCGATTCGAACGGAGACGTACACGCATGTAAACGGTCTTCCTCAGAACGGTATTTACGCGGTTTATGAAGCCCGTGACGGGACGGTCTGGGCCGCCTCGCTAAACGACGGAGTGAGTGCGCTGAAGGGCGGACATTTCACGAACTACACCACTGCAAGCGGCTTGCCCTCGAATGCTGTCTCCTCGATTGTGCAAGATTCCAATGATACGATTTGGTTTGCAACGTCAAATGGCCTCGCTGCAATGAACAAGAACGACTGGCAGAGGTACGGCGCTGCCGATGGGTTGCCCTCGGAAGATGTCAATTGCCTTCTGCCGGACTTAAACGGAATTTTGTGGATTGGAACTGCTAACGGCCTGGCCTTTTTGAGCAACGGAAAGATACATGTATCCCGCAAATTACCGGAGTTGCTCTCCGAACCAATTTACGGAATTGCAGAAGATCGAAAAGGCTGGCTCTGGATCGCCACGGCTCACGACATCCTCGAAGTAAGAAAAACCAGCTTGATTGGTGGGGAACTAAACGACGGAGACGTACGAACGTACACACCATCTGACGGGCTGCTGTCAACCGAGGGGATGAAGCGGAACCGATCTGTAGTCGAAGACACGCAGGGGCGTGTATGGTTCTCGACGACTCGGGGGATCTCCGTGGTGGACCCGTCTCACGTTTTTGATTCACCACCCATCGTGACTCAGATCGATCTTCCTCTAGCGGATGGCGTGCCGCTTGCCATGGGAGCTTCGGTGCAGATTCCTCCGTCCCACAAACGAATCAGTTTTGCATTTTCAGGCGTCAGTCTGGCGGCCCCGGAACGGGTTCGCTTTCGGTATTTTCTAGATGGTTTCGACCGGGACTGGAACGGGCCAGTCACTGCCCGAGAGGCGGCATACACGAATCTGAGCCCGGGCTCCTATCGATTCCGCCTCGTCGCCTGTAATCAGGATGGCATGTGGAGCAACTCTGAAACGGGAATTTCCTTTGAAGTTCAACCAGCTCTTTGGCAGACGGTATGGTTCAGGGCACTATGCACTTCTTTAATTATCCTCATGGCATTCGCCGCTTATTCGTATCGCTCGCATCAGGTCGCCCGACAATTTGAATTGCGCCTAGAAGAGCGTGTCAGTGAACGGACGCGAATCGCTCGCGAGCTTCACGATACGCTCCTGCAGAGTTTTCAAGGCCTGCTGTTAAGGTTTCAGTCCGTATCTAACCTGCTGCCGATGCGTCCTGGAGACGCAAAGCAAAGACTCGACGATGCAATCGAGCACACTGCCAAAGCGATAACGGAGGGACGCGACGCCGTGCACCATCTCCGTTCAACGAGCCTTGTTATGGATGACCTTGCCTCCGCCATCAGTTCGGTAGGGAGTGAGTTTACGGCCGGTGCAGAGAACTCAGATTCGCCTGAATTGTCGATCCAAGTGGAGGGCAGACCGAGAAATCTGCGGCCCCTTGTGCGCGATGAGGTCTACCGAATCGCCACCGAGGCGCTCCGCAACGCATTCAAGTACTCGCAGGCGCGACGTATTGAGTTGGAAATCCGGTTTGACGAACGGCAACTGCGAGTGCGAATCCGGGATAATGGCAAGGGCATTGATGCGTGCGTTCTGGCTGAAGCCCGGCAATCCGGGCATTGGGGATTAAGTGGGATGCAGGAACGTGCTAGAGTCCTCGGCGGAAATCTCAAGCTCTGGAGTGAAGTTAATTCCGGTACAGAGGTCGAACTGAGTGTTCCCGCCTGCGTAGCCTACGTCGGGCAGGCCACATGGGCTCAAAGGCTCTTCCCCGGAACACGAACGGAGTAAGAGATGAGAGAGCGTTCCAATCCGATCAGGATAATGGTAGTAGATGACCATCCAATGCTGCGGCAGGGGATTGCGACAATCTTGAGCGATCAACTGGATATGACTTTGGTCGCGGAAGCATCGAGTGGCCGTGAAGCCATCCAGCAGTTCCGTTTGCATCGTCCAGATATTACCCTCATGGACCTGCAGATGCCGGAGAAGAACGGAATCGACGCAACGCTGGCCATTCGAGGCGAGTTCCCGGAGGCGAACGTTATTGTCCTTACCACATATTCAGGCGACGTCCAGGTACTGCGGGCTTTAAAGGCTGGCGCCAAAGGCTACCTCCTAAAAAACATGCTGCACAAGGAGCTGCTGGAAGCCATTCGCGCGGTCCACGCAGGGAAGAAGACGATTTCCGCCGAAGCCTCCTATGTCTTGGCCGAGCATGCTACCGATGACGCCTTGACCGAGGGAGAAGTCGCGGTCCTGCGGTTGATCGCGGCGGGAAATGCGAACAAACAGATCGCCGCCCAGCTCTCTATTACAGAAGAGACGGTTAAGGGGCGCGTCAAGAATATTCTCTCGAAGCTTGACGCCAATGACCGAACGCACGCCGCGATGATCGGATTGAAGCGGGGAATCATCGAATTTTAGGGGCTCAAAAGGGTGGCGGTTGGACTCTTTGGGGGGTTTCGCATGTCGCCGAGAAGTCTCTAGTCTTAACCGGGAGAGATTTCTGCGGAGACTATTTTCCACGTTCGCCAGCGGTTGGCCAGGCGTCGGTCTGTTCATCATGCGGTTCGTGGCCGGAAGCATGCTCATTGCCCACGAGCTCTCGATCATACGAATTGGTCCGCTCCTCGAAACGGCCCTCGTGCGAGCCGTCTCGGTTCTCCTAGGATTATTACTGATTTCAGGCCTATGGACACCGCTCGTGGCGACGCTAATAGCCCTGTTTGAACTGTGGAATCGTTTCTTCCATCTGGGCGATCCGTGGGCCTGCATTCTGATTGCAACGATCGCAGTCGCACTGGCCTTGCTCGGTCCCGGTGCTTGGTCGCTGGATGCGAGGCTCTTTGGTTGGAAGCGAATCGATATTCGAAGACCGCGCGAATAAATCACTCCCTTTGATTTCGATGCCTGGACTACCGGACTACCCTAGATTCATGGGCGATGTTGTGCGTTCAACTCTATAAACTCCCTTCCGAACAAAAAGTTTACCTCGCACTTAAAGGGTGTGGATCAGCCTTGAAATAGTGCGTGTGAGACTCGATATGGGGCTGCGCTGCGAATTGCAGTTGTTCCATCATCTGCATGCGGCGAAAGCCCAGCCGCGTAGAAGAAAGCGGGAGGGAAAGGGCGATGCAAGCAACAGCAGAGCGCACACCTCGTTTGGAGAGGTCCTACATCAAAGAGAGGCTGGGTTTGGCTGGGGTGGAAATGATTGGCTCGAGCGCAGTGTTTGAACAAGCGCTGGAGTTGGTGGAAACCGTTGCGCCAAACGACTCGACGGTACTTTTGCAGGGAGAGACTGGGACGGGCAAGGAACTCTTTGCGCGAGCCATTCACGATGCCAGTGCCCGTCGGCAGCAACGGTTTATCACCATCAATTGTGCGGCCATTCCTGCCGCACTGCTTGAGAGTGAACTCTTCGGATACGAACGGGGTGCATTCACTGGAGCATTGACTTCGAGAATGGGACGTTTTCAGGCTGCCGATCGTGGCACGCTCTTTCTTGATGAAATCGGCGATCTGCCGATCGAGCTTCAGCCGAAGCTCTTGCGCGCGATTCAGGAACAGGAGTTCGATCGTCTCGGGAGTAAACAACCGACTCGCGTCGACGTAAGGATCGTGGCTGCGACAAACCAGAGTCTTGAACAGCTGGTTGCGGAACGAAAGTTCCGCGCCGACCTTTACTATCGCCTGAACGTCTTTCCCATCAAACTTCCATCTTTGCGGGAGCGAGCGAAGGATATTCCTTCGCTCGTGAATCACTTCCTCCATGCGTTCGCCCAGCGCCAGGGCAAATCGATCGACCGTGTCCCGGAGGGGGTGATGGCGGCCATTGCGAACTACAACTGGCCGGGCAATATCCGGGAACTCCAGAATTTTCTAGAACGATCGGTACTTCTCTCGAGTGGCCCTGAATTGCGGGCTCCAATTGGAGAGTTGGCGCGCCAAGGACTGGTGCCCCGGTCTTCGCACACGACGCTCGCCGAAGCAATTCGGGCTCATATTGTCGGGGCCCTTCGTGAAACCAATTGGGTTGTGGGTGGACCCAACGGAGCTGCGGCAAAGTTGGGGCTCAAGAGGACGACCCTTATCAAGAAGATGTGGAATCTGAGTATTTCGAAAGAGGCGGCCCAACTGACTACCCGCACGTCCACCTCGTATCGAGACGAGACGTCTGCCGAAGTGACCTTTGCGGCGGTGGGGCATTAGCCGGAGATCGCCAATCGATTAAGCGGTGATCAATAGAAGCAAATACGATTGGAAGGATATACGCGAAGGTTCAGTTCTTCGATACCGGGCACTTTGCGATAGAGACACACGCTGAAGAAATCGCCGTCATGAAGGACTCTCTAGGAACGAATAGCGGTCCAAAGAGGGGATGTTGAATAAAAAGGAGATAGTTATGCCAAAGACAATTCTGGTCACGGGTGCATCCAGCGGCTTCGGTCGCCTCACTGCTGAGAAACTGGCACGTTCTGGATACATGGTATTCGCAGGGTTCCACACTATCTCAGGAACGAAGAAGAAGATCGCCGATGACCTGGCGGCCCAGAAGATCGAAGTTCTCGAACTCGACGTTACCAGCGGCCCGAGCGTGGATACCGCTGTTACAAAGCTCCTGAGCAGATCGAACGGTGAGCTTGACGTCGTCATCAACAACGCGGGCATGGCTTCGGCGGGTATCTCGGAGACATTCACGCCGGGGCAGGTGCGGGACCTGTTTGAGGTAAACGTATTCGGTGTACAGCGAGTCCTCCGCGCGGTCCTGCCTACTCTTCGAGCTCGGCGCTCTGGGCTTGTGATCAATATCGGATCCATTCTGGGTCGCGTGACCCTGCCATTTTTTGGCCTCTACGGCGCCTCCAAGCAAGCTATGGAAGCCATGAGCGACAGCTATCGGTATGAACTGTCGCAGTTGGGCGTGGACGTCGTACTCGTTCAGCCAAGTGCCCACCCGACGAATATGTACGCTTCCGCACAGCAACCAGCCGATAGTGCACGAGCTGAATCGTACGGGGATGTGGCTGCGGTTCCTGCAAAGATCTTGCAAACGTTTGGCAGCCTGTTCCAGGCGCCGGATGCACCGAATCCAGAGGAGGTTGCGAAGGCCATTGACAAGCTCATTGCGACACCCGCCGGTAAGCGACCGGACCGAGTCGTCGTCGGCATCCCGTTCGGCTCGGATGCGGTCAATGAAGCTGTAGCCCCGATTCAGCACAAGGTTATGGATGGCTTAGGCCTGGGAGATCTGGAAAACCTCAAGATTCACCAGCTTGCACGGATGTAACTTCTCAAACGCAAGGAGATTCTCATGTCGACACGATTCACCTATCAAACTGTTCCTGTCGCAGACCGCCGCACAGGTTCGGCAGTCAAGATTTTCTACCGCGACGCCGGAGACAAGGATGCGCCCGTCGTGCTCCTGCTGCACGGCTTTCCCACCTCCAGCCACCAGTACCGTGGTCTGATCAACCGGCTCGCCGACAAGTATCGCGTAATCGCTCCCGACCTGCCGGGCTTTGGCTTCTCCGAAGCTCCGGACGCCAAAAGCTACGAATATTCGTTCGATCATCTGACTGAGGTCATCGAGAGTTTTACCGACGTGCTCGGCCTTACACGATACGCGCTCTATGTGTTCGACTACGGAGCACCAGTAGGCTTCCGGCTCGCCGTGTCGCGGCCTGAGCGCGTTGCTGCCTTGATTTCACAGAATGGCAATGCCTACGAGGAGGGCTTGAGTGACGGTTGGAATCCGATCCGTGCCTACTGGCAGAAACCGACCGAGGAGAACCGCGCCAATCTGCGCGCCTTCCTGAAGTCCGAAACTACGCTTTTCCAGTACACCCATGGTGAGTCGGACACCTCTCTGATCGCGCCCGAAAGCTATACGCTCGATCAGCACTTCCTTGACCGTCCTGGTAACGACGAAATCCAGCTTGATCTTTTCGCCGACTACAAGACGAATATCACGGCCTATCCCCGCTTCCAAGAATACTTCCGCAAATACCATCCGCCGGCGCTCGCTGTGTGGGGAAAGAACGATCCATTCTTCCTGCCCAAAGGAGCCGAAGCCTTTCGTCGCGACATGCCGGATGCGGAGATTCACTTCGTCGATGCGGGGCACTTCCCGCTCGAAGCGCACCTGGAGGAGGTCGCCCGGATCATCCGTGCCTTTCTCGCCCGAACACTCGATACCGCCCAGGGAACGGCACTGTTTGGCGATTTAAAAGCGAATGTGCCGAAGGAGGCAAAAGCACTCCTCGATAACCTCGGAAGCGTGTTCGGTTTTATACCAAACCTCGGTTATGCGATCGCAGTTGAGCCGGCTGTGCTCAGTGCGTACATCACAATTCTTCAGTCCCTCGGTGCGACCAGCCTCGACCCAGTCGCACAGCAGGTCGCACTGGTTGCGGCAAGCCGTGCGAATGCGGCGGACTATGGTGTCGCGGTCCATGCAACGCTTGCCGCCAAGGTTGGCGCTCCAGCTGATGTAGTGGAGGTGCTTCGTAACGGGGGACCCCTTGCGGATCCGAAACTGGAAGCCGTTCGTCGCTTCGCCGATGCGATTGCATCCAACCGTACACAAGTCTCTGACAGTGACGTGAATGCTCTGAAAGCGGCCGGCTACGACTGTCGCGCAGCGATTGCAATCGCTTTAGCCGCAGCCGGAAAGACTCTCGTCAACACGGTTGCTCATTTATCCAAGGTGAAAATCGATGCTGGCTTCGAGAGGGTGCCTAAGACAGAACCTGCGAAGTGACTTCGAGTCGCAGCTAGTTCGTCCAGAGTTCTGAAGGCCCGGTTTCCAGGGGACGAAGGGCAAGTGCTTCCAGTCCAGCTGGAATTGAGTGATGAATGTTAATCGCGACTTTGGAATTGCTTGATCCATCGCGTAAACACTACCAATAAGGAGTCTTATGCCCATCCTCGACCACATCAAGGACGCTCCCACTACCACAGGGATTCTCGATGTCATCGCTAAACGGTGGTCACCACGCGCTTTCAGCGAGAGGCCTGTGTCCGTTGAAGATCTGCGCAAGATGTTCACGGCCTCTTCATGGGCTGCTTCCTCTACCAACGAGCAGCCTTGGCGCTTCCTCTTTGGCCGCAAAGGCGATACGACCTTCTCAAAGATCCTTGACTCGATGGCGGCAGGGAATCAAGCTTGGGCGAAGAACGCACCCATTCTTCTGCTCTCTGTCGGCAAGAATATCTTCTCGCCCGGTCCTTATACCGGAGCGGCCAATCCCTACGCCCTACACGACACCGGAGCTGCCTCGGCGTACCTGGCGCTACAAGCAACCGCGCTCGGATTATACGCTCATGGAATTGGCGGCTTCGACCGCGAAAGGGCGCGGACGCACTTCCACATCCCGGCTGATTTCGACATCGGCGCTTGTTGGGCCATCGGACATCTTGGCGATCCCGACACTCTTCCTGAAAACCTCAAGCAGCAGGAGCTTGCGCCACGCTCCCGAAAACCGATAGCTGACTTCGTTTTTGCGGAGTGGGATGTTCCGGCACATTTTTGAGCCCCCAGCAAGTTTCCACGGATGAAAATTGAGAGGAAAGTATGAAAGCTTGGCTATGGGACGGAGCAAAAGGATTAGATCATCTTCGGCTGACCGAGGCGCCGGACCCGATCGCGAAAGATGACGAAGTTGTGTTGCAGGTCCATCATGCAGCCTTGAACCCGGCCGACCGATACTTGCTCGAGAAGCGATATCCATATCCGGTCAACCCGCCGCTGCCCCACGTGCTAGGGCGGGACGGGATAGGAACAGTCATTCAGGTGGGCAAGAGCGCTAAAGATGTTCGCGTGGGCGACCGGCGCGCTATTCTGCGCGGTCCTGTTGGCGTTTTACGTTGGGGCAGTTTCGCCGAGCGCGTGTCTGTGCCGGCAGCCAACTTAATAGAGATCCCTACCGGTTGGAGCGAAGAGGAGTCCGCAGGCGCAACTCTCGTTTACATGGCCGCGTACCACGCGCTCACAATGTGGGGGACGCTTAAGCCGGGCGCGGTCGTGCTGGTCACCGGCGCTTCGGGCGGTGTCGGCGTCGCCACTGTGCAGGTGGCAACCGCCATGGGCTACACCGTCGTAGCGCTCTCGCGGAGCGTGGAAAAGCAAAGGCGCCTGAAGGAACTTGGGGCAACGCTCACGTTCAATCCCGAGGACTCCCGGTGGTCAACGGAGGCCAAGGCGGCTTTGGCTCCACGCGGGGTGGATCTGGCAGTCGACAATGTCGGCGGCAAGCTGCTGCCGGAGGTGATCGATACCTTGGGCGAGTTGGGCAGGGTCAGTCTGGTGGG
>Ga0335069_10006230_pt1 | contig 17373 bp, 14 predicted proteins | sample Lox_Sample_11_FD_206714 | JGI IMG/M metagenome (GOLD analysis project Ga0335069, IMG submission 206714) | Soil microbial communities from Loxahatchee National Wildlife Refuge, Florida, United States - Lox_Sample_1.1 | ecosystem: Environmental > Terrestrial > Soil > Wetlands | place: USA... | reverse complement strand
CATCTACTCGTTCAACGCCTCGCGACTCGTGACCGTCTGGGACTCGGCGAACTCCCCGACGCTCGCGTGGTACGTCGAGCTCTTCCACAACGCCCCGGTCATGGAGTCGGCGCGCCTGAGCTTCAGAATCGCGTCGGTGAACGCGACCGGCGCGGTGATCCTCGGGACGCTCGCGGCGTTCGCGCTCGAGCGCTACCGGCGGTTCCGCGGCCGGGCGCTGTTTGGGCTGCTGACGACCGCGCCGATGGTGCTGCCGGAGGTGATCACCGGCCTGTCGCTGCTGCTGCTGTTCGTCGCGCTCGAGCAGGCGATCGGCTGGCCGGGTGGCCGCGGGGCGACGACGATCACGATCGCGCACATCACGTTCTCGATGGCCTACGTGATCGTCGTGATCCAGGCGCGGCTCGCGACCGTCGACCGCTCGCTCGAGGAAGCGGCGATGGACCTGGGCGCGCGCCCGTGGAAGGTGTTCCTCGTGATCACGCTGCCGCTCATCATGCCGGCGATCGCTTCGGGCTGGGTGCTGGCGTTCATCCTGTCGTGGGACGACCTGGTCATCACCAGCTTCGTGTCGGGGCCGAGCTCGACGACGCTGCCGCAGCTCGTGTTCTCCAAGGTCCGGCTCGGCGTCAGCCCCGACATCAACGCGCTCGCGACGATCCTGGTGCTGATCGTGACCGTGTGCGTCGTGGTTGCCGGTGTCTACATGGTCCGGCTGGAGCGGCGCCGCACGCGCGACGCGCAGGCGGCCTTCGACACCGCCTCATGAGCCTGACGCTCGGCATCGATCTCGGCGGCTCGGCGATCAAGGCCGGCGCGGTCGACGTCGGCGCCGGCGAGGTCGTCGGCGAGCTGCAGTCGGTGCCGACACCCCCGGGCGCGACGCTCGGGGCGACGCGCGTCGCGCTTGCTTCGCTCGTGGCACGTTTTCCGCAGTGCCGCGGCCCGGTCGGGCTCGCCTTCCCGTCGGTCGTCAAGAACGGCATCACGTACACCGCGGCCAACATCGACCGGGGATGGATCGGTGCCGATGCCGCGGCGCTGCTGACCGCAGCGGCCGGCCGCACCGGCGTCGTCGTCAACGACGCCGACGCCGCGGGCGTCGCCGAGATGCGCGTCGGCGCAGGGCGGGACGAGCGCGGCCTGGTGATGATGCTGACCTTCGGCACCGGCATCGGCAGCGCGCTGTTCGTCGACGGACGCCTGTGGCCCAACACCGAGTTCGGTCACGCGGAGGTTGACGGACGGGAGGCCGAGCATCGCGCGAGCGCCCGGGTGCGGACGCTCGAGCAGCTCGACTGGGGGGCGTGGAGCGTGCGGGTCAACCGGGTGCTCGAGGCGTTCCACACGCTGCTGTGGCCGGACCTGTTCATCGTCGGCGGAGGCGTCAGCGAGCGCTGGGACGAATTCGGCGCCATGCTCAAGTCCCGCGCGCGCATCGTGCCGGCGAAGCTGCGCCACACGGCGGGCGTCGTCGGCGCCGCGCTGCACGCCGCCGAGACGGCGAGCGGCTGAGGCCAGCCGTGCCGCTCCCGCCGATCAAGAGTCGCCTGCCCGGGGTCGGCACGACGATCTTCACGGTGATGTCGCAGCTCGCGACCGAGCTCAGCGCCGTCAACACCGGCCAGGGATTTCCCGACTTCGAGCCGCCCGAGCGCCTGCGCGAGCTCGTCGCCCACCACCTCGGGGCCCGTCACAACCAGTACGCGCCGATGGCCGGCGCGGTCCCGCTGCGTGAGGCAATCGCCGCGAAGCTCGCGCGCCACTATGGCCGGCGCGCGGCCCCCGACAGCGAGATCACCGTCACCTGCGGCGGAACCGAGGCGCTGGCAATCTCGATCCAGGCGCTGGTCGGCCCGGGCGATGAGGTCGTGCTGCTCGAACCCGCCTACGACAGCTACCAGCCGATTGTGGAGCTGTGCGGCGGGATCGCCCGCCGCGTGCCGCTCGCGCGGCCCGCCTTCGGCGTGGACTGGGAACGGCTCGCGGCGACGCTCGGGCCGCGCACCCGCGCGGTGATCGTGAACTCGCCGCACAACCCGAGCGGTGCGTGCCTGTCGCGGGACGACCTTGACCGGCTCGCGCTCTGCCTGCGACCGACCGCGGCCTACGTGATCGCCGACGAGGTCTACGAGCACATGGTCTACGACGGCGCGCGCCACCAGAGCCTGAACGGACACGCCGAGCTTGCCGAGCGCTCGGTCGTCGTGTCGTCGTTCGGCAAGACCTACCACGCGACCGGCTGGAAGATCGGCTACTGCGTGGCACCGGCCGCGCTGACCGTCGAGCTCCGGAAGGTGCATCAGTTCGTGACCTTCGCGATCGCGACGCCGCTGCAGCACGCGATCGCCGACTTCATGCGCGAGCACCCGGAATGGGAGGAGGAACTGCCGGCCTTCTACCAGGCGAAGCGCGACCGGCTCGGCGCGCTGCTCGCGGGCTCGCGCTTTGCGTTCACGCCGGCGCGCGCGACTTATTTCCAGCTGGTCGACTATTCGGCAATCTCGGAGCTTCCGGACACCGAGTTCGCCCTCGACCTGATCCGGCGCCACGGCGTCGCGAGCATTCCCGTCTCGCCGTTCTGCGAGGCGCCGCCGCGCGGCGAGCGGCTCGTGCGGCTGTGCTTCGCGAAGGAAGATGCGACGCTGGTCGCAGCCGCCGAGCGGCTCGTTCCGCTATAGCCGGCCCCGCGCCCCGTTCCGGTGCGCGACGGCGTGACCCGCGTCACGTTTCGCCGTGCGGGCGGGGCGTTCAAGATCGGACGTCCGCGGCCGCTACGCTGTCCTAGGGGCGCCGTCCCTGCGGAGAGTCCATTGTCGATCGAAACGGTCCGGAAGCTGATCACCGCGGACAACTGCCAGTTCATCCGCGGACTGTTCATCGGCCAGATGATGCGCGGCGAGCTCGATCTTCCGGTGCTGCCGGAGGTCGCGGCCCGCGTGGTCGCGCTGGCGGGCAGCCCCGACACCGATGCATCGGACCTCGCGCGGCTGATCACCGGCGACCAGGCGCTGGCTGCGCACGTCATGCGCGTCGCGACATCGGCGGTCTACCAGCCCCGGCACCCGATCGAGTCTCTGCAGCATGCGATCAGCTGGCTCGGAATGGCCGAGGTCTCCGACATTGCCTTCACGGTGGCCGTGCAGGGCAAGCTCCTCAACGTGCGCGGCCAGAAGGCGCGTGCGCAGCGGATGTGGAAGCAGGCGGTGGGCACCGCGCAATGGGCGCGGCTCGTCGCCGACGCGGCCGGCTGCCAGGGCGAGCCCAACTACCTCGCGGGGCTGCTGCACGAAGTCGGCAAGCCGGCCGCGCTGCAGGCGATCGCCGAGCTCTCCCGGCGCGCGGCGGCGCCGCTCGCCGACGAGGAGATCGAGTCGCTGGTCGCGGAGTTCTACACCCGGGTAGGCGCGCAGCTGGCCGAGGCCTGGAAGATGCCCGACCCCGTCGTCAGCGTGATCTCGGGCTGGCAGCACTGGGCGCAGGCGGGCGACCGCAAGGACGTGTGCGCGATCGTCTACCTCGCGCACCACCTGTCCGAACACATGCTCGCGAACTCGGGGCCGCTCGCCGCCGACGCGCTGGCCGCCGATCCAGTGCTCGGGCACTTCGACTGGGGCCAGCCGCAGATTGCCGCGCTCTGCGGCCACACCGAGCACGTGCGCGCGATCGTCGACGGCTATTGATCAGCGCAGCCCGGTTTCCTGCCGGGCGATCACCAGCCGCTGGATCTCGCTGGTCCCCTCGTAGATCTCGGTGATCTTCGCGTCGCGGAAGTAGCGCTCGAGCGGCATTTCCTTGCTGAAGCCCATGCCGCCGTGGATCTGCACCGCCTGATGGGCGCAGAACATCGCGGTCTCGGACGCGAACAACTTCGCGACCGAGGCCTCGGTCGTGTTGCGGCCGCCGCGTCGCGCCGCCTCGCCCTTGTGCCAAGCCGCGCGCCAGGTGAGCAGGCGCGCGGCGTCGATCCGGCACTTCATGTCGGCGAGCTTCGACTGGATCATCTGGAAGCTGCCGATCGCCGTGCCGAACGCCTTTCGCTCGCGAGCGTGCCGGACCGACGCTTCGTAGGCGGCGCGCGCGATGCCGACCGACTGTGCCGCGATGCCGATGCGGCCGGCATCGAGGACGGTCATCGCGATCTGAAAGCCCTGGCCCTCGGCGCCGAGCCGGTTCGCCACCGGTACGCGGCAGTCGGCGAACTCGACCTCGCAGGTGGCGGATGCGCGGATTCCGAGCTTGGGTTCGGTCTTACCGTGAAAATAGCCCGGCTCTTGGGTGTCGACGACGAACGCGGTGCTGCCGCGGGCGCCCTTGGCGGGATCGACGGTGGCGAACAGCAGCATGTACCGCGCCACCGGGCCGGACGTGATCCACGATTTCTTGCCGTTGACGACGTAGTGCGAGCCGTCCGCGGCGAGCACCGCGCGCGTGCGCATGTGGCTGGCGTCGGACCCGGACTGGGACTCGGTAAGTCCGTAGCAGCCGATCGCGCTGCCGGTCGCAATCGGGCGCGCGAAGCTCTGCTTCTGCTGCTCGCTGCCGAACTGCAGGATCGCGTTGCAGTAGAGTGAGTTGTTGACCGAGATGATCGTCGAGTGCGCAGCGTCGACTGCGGCGATCTCCTCCATCATCAAGCAGAAGCTGATCGCGTCGAGCCCTGCGCCGCCGTAGTCTTCCGGCACCTCGACGCCCATGAAGCCGAGCTCGCCGGCCTTGCGGATGGTGTCCGAGGGGAACTCGCCGCTCTCGTCGAGTCTCGCGGCGACCGGCTCGATCTCGCGCTTCGCGAAGTCGCGCGCCGCAGCCTGTATCATCAACTGATCGTCGCTGAGACTGAAGTCCATCGGGGCCTCTGGATCCCGCGGCAAAGCCGGCACATTCCGCGGCCGCGCGATTGTCCCCGCCGGGGGCGGGCATTGCAATTGGGGCGCGTGGCTCGCGCGCTGCCCTTGTGCTTGAATGGCCCGCCATGCTCATCGAGAGGGGAGTCGCGCGATGAAGTCCCGCACCCGGGTCAACCACCCGACGCCGGTGCTGCCCGCCGCCGGCAATCAGCCGCTGGTGGGGCCGATCTACCAGTCCGTCAAGTTCGAACTGGAGGACCTGGCGCAGACCGAGCGCGCCTGGAGCGGCCCCGGCCACGGCTACCACTACAGCCGCGTCGCGAACCCGACGGTCGCGGCGCTCGAGATGCTGCTCGCCGAGCTCCAGGGGCGCGAGGCCTGCGTAGCCGTCGGCTCAGGCCTCGCCGCGGTCGCGGTGACGCTGATTGGCCTCCTGTCCCAGGGCGAGCACGTGCTCGCTTTCGTCGAGACCTACGGACCGACGCGCGGGCTGATCACGCGCACGCTGTCACGCTTTGGCGTCTCGCACACGATGCTGTCGATCGAGGATCGCGCCGGCATCGAGCGGACGCTGGGCGAGCGTCCGACCCGGCTGGTCTGGTTCGAGTCGCCGACCAACCCGGTGCTGAAGGTGCCGGACATCGCGCACCTGGTCGCCGCGGCCAAGCGCCACGGCGCGCTGACGGTCGTCGACAACACCTTTGCAGGCCTCGAGGCGCACGGCGAATTCGGCATCGACCTCTACGTGCACAGCCTCACGAAGTACGCGAGCGGGCACGGCGACGTGATGGGCGGTGCGGTGATCGGCCAGGCCGACCTCGTGCAGCGCCTGCGCACGCAGGCGGTCGCACTCGGACCCGTGCTCGACCCGCACGCCGCGTTCCTGATCCAGCGCGGCCTCAAGACCTACCCGCTGCGACGTGCTGCGCAGTGCGCGGCGGCCGAGCGCGTCGCGAACTTCCTGGCGGGCGACCGGCGCGTGGCCCGGGTGCGCTATCCGGGGCTCGCGGCGGATCCCGGTCACGCGCTCGCGCGCTCGCAGATGCCCGACTTCGGATCGATCGTCTGCATCGATCTCGCGGGAGAGGCCGAGCAGAGCCGGCGCTTTGCCGACGCGCTGAAGTACTTCGCGATCGCGGCGAGTCTCGGGTCCGCCGAGTCGCTGATCGTGCCGCCGCCGCTGCTGTACCCGAAGGACCTGACGCCGGCGCAGCGCGCCCAGTCGGGCATCGGCCCGACGACCTCGCGCCTGTCGATCGGGCTAGAGGACCCCGACGACCTGATCGCGGACCTCAAGGCCGCGCTCGATGCGGCCTTCGGCTGAGCGCGCGCTCAGGCGCTGCTCGCGACCCGCACGCGGTGCGCGCCGTAGGGCAGCACCTCGATGACGTCGTTGGCGCGCAGCCGGTCCTGGACGCCGCGCCACCACTCGGCCGTCAGCACCTCGCCATGCGCCTTCAGGAACACCTCGCGCATCGCATCGTCGAAGCCGAGGAAGTTGATGAAGGTCTCTGGGAACACGTCGTTATCGGCGACGTAGTACCAGGTCTCGCCGCGCATCTCGTCCTCGTCCGACTGCGCGGCCGGCAGCTCGCGGAAGCGGCAGTCCGTGACGAGGCACAGCTCGTCATAGTCGTAGAAGATCACGCGCCGGTTGCGCGTGACCCCGAAGTTCTTGAGCAGCAGGTCGCCGGCAAAGATGTTGGTGTAGGCGAGGTCGCGGATCGCCTGCCCGTACTCGAGCACCGCGAGCGCACAGTCCTCCGCGCTCGCCTCGCGCAGGTACAGGTTGAGCGGCGTCATGCGGCGCTCGACGTAGCAGTGATCGATGATCAGGTCATCGCCGTCGACGTGCACGGAGCCCGCGGTCTCCGACAGCAGCTCCTCCAGCAGCTCACGCTCGAACAGTCGGCGCGGAAAGCGCAGCCGCTTGAACTCCTGCGCATCCACCAGGCGGCCCGCGCGGTCGTGCTTGAACACGAACTCGTACTTGCGCAGCACGTCGTCGCGCACGATGTTCTTCTGCACCGGAAAGTGGTCGCGGATCAGCTTGAAGACCACGTCGAACGACGGCAGCGTGAACACCACCATCACGAGGCCGCGCTCGCCGGGCGCCAGCACGAACTGGTCGCCGGCGGACTGCAGGTGCCTGAAGAGCTCGCGATAGCGCTCGGTCTTGCCCTGCTTGGCGCGTCCGATGACCGTGAACAGCTCGCTGACGGGCTTGTGCGGCATCAGCTGCTTGAGGAACAGGAGCGCCTTGCCGACCCGCTCGAGGTCGACGTGAAAGTACGAGCGCGTGAAGCTGAAGAGCACGGAGACGTCGGCGTCGCGCGTCATCACCGCGTCCACCAGCACGCCGCGCTCGGTGTTCTTGAGCGCGACCACGATCGGCATGTGCCAGTCGCGGCCGGTGGCGCGGCCGACGAGGTAGGCGCGCGTCATCTGGTAGAAGGGCGGGCGGATCATCTCGACCCGCTGCACCGCGCGGCCCTCGCCGACGCTCTGGCAGTGGCGCTCGACCTCCTCGGCGATGTGGCGCGCGCTGCGCTCGAAGTCGCGCCACGGCGCTTTGCAGCGGAAGGCCGACAGCACTTCCTCGAACAGCAGCTGCAGCGAGCCGCGATTCTCGTAGGTCGTCAGGAAGTCGTACTCGGCGACCCGCGCCAGCGGGTCGAGATCGAGCGCGACGAACTCGATTTCGGGCGACACGCCGACGGTGCCGAAGAACGTCCGGGTCAGCGAGTTGAAGAAGGTCTTGCGAAATTCCGCGTCCGGCAGCGCGTCGATCAGGCGTGCGAACTCGTGCTTGATGTCGGCCCACAGCGCGCGGTCGGTGCTCTCGCCGCCGAGCCGCAGCTTCAGCGACGCGACGGTGCGCTCGACGTAGCGGCCGTAGAGCTCGATGCGTTCGACCGCGTCGCGCTGGCTGCTGTGCCAGTCGCGCTCCTCGAAGTGGATCGGCGCGCGCCGCGTGATGGCGCGGAACTCGGCGTTGTAACGTTCGAACGCGTCGACGGCATCCGCGGCGTAGTCGCGCGCCAGCGCGAGGGACGCTTCCGGGGCCGTCACGCCGCGCTCAGAGCTGCTTGATCAGCTCGTCGCCGAACTCGCTGCACTTGACCTCGCGCGCGCCCTGCATCAGGCGCGCGAAGTCGTAGGTCACGACCTTGGCGCCGATCGCCTGATCCATCGCGCGGATGATCGCGTCGGCCGCCTCGGTCCAGCCCATGTAGCGCAGCATCATCTCGCCCGACAGGATCACGGAGCCCGGATTGACCTTGTCGAGATTGGCGTACTTGGGCGCCGTGCCGTGGGTCGCCTCGAACACCGCGTGCCCGGTCAGGTAGTTGATGTTGCCGCCCGGGGCGATGCCAATGCCGCCGACCTGCGCGGCGAGCGCATCGGAAAGGTAGTCGCCGTTGAGGTTCATCGTCGCGATGACGTCGAACTCGTCCGGCCGCGTCAGCACCTGCTGCAGCGTGATATCGGCGATCGCGTCCTTGATGATGACCTTGCCGGCCTTGCGCGCCTCGTCCATCTCGGCGTTGGCGGCCTTCTCGCCCTTGGCGGCCTTGGTGCGCTCCCACTGCTCCCAACCATAGGTCTGGCCGGAGAACTCGCGTTCGGCGAGCGCATAACACCAGTTGCGGAACGCGCCCTCCGTGAACTTCATGATGTTGCCCTTGTGCACGATCGTCACGCTCTTGCGCTTGTTGGCGATCGCGTACTCGACGGCCGCGCGGAACAGACGCTCGGTGCCTTCCTGCGACACGGGCTTGATGCCGATCCCCGAGGTTCCGGGGAAGCGGATTTTGCTGTACTGCTTCGGGAACGCCTGCTGGAACAGCTCCATGAACTTCTTGTTGTCGGCGGTGCCCGCCTCGAACTCGATGCCCACGTAGATGTCCTCCGTGTTCTCGCGGAAGATCACCATGTCGACCTTCTCCGGCGCTTTGACCGGCGAGGGTACGCCCTTGAACCAGCGCACCGGGCGCAGGCACACGTAAAGATCGAGCATCTGGCGAAGCGCGACATTCAACGAACGGATGCCGCCACCCACCGGCGTCGTCAGCGGACCCTTGATCGACACGAGGTACTCGCGGCAGGCGGCGACGGTCTCGTCGGGCAGCCACGTGTTGTAGAGCCGGTTCGACTTCTCCCCGGCGTGGACCTCGAGCCAGTGGATCTTGCGCCGCCCGCCATAGGCCTTGACGACCGCCGCGTCCAGCACGCGCACACTGGCGCGCCAGATGTCGGGTCCGGTGCCGTCGCCCTCGATGAACGGGATGATCGGCTGGTCGGGCACCGCCAGGCGCCCGTTGCGAATGGAGATGCGCTCGCCACCGGCGGGCGGGCTGTACTTGACTGCTGCCATGAGATGCGGCTCCGGGGATGCGGCGCGTCCGCGGGCGCGCCAGCTAAAACATTATTTTAACACACCTTTTCGCCGTTCCCGGCGCCGCGCTACGCTCGCTTGCCCGTGGCAATCCACGATGACACCGGGCGCGCCGGACTGCAGACAGAACTGATCGCGGCGCCCGTCAGCGCGGCGGAAAGCCGGCGGCCGAGAGCGCCGCACGCACCTCGTCCTCGGCGCGCGCCGATTCGACCTCGACGGTCCGGGCCGGCGGATCGGCCTTGACGGTGGCCGAGGGGTCGAGCGCGCGCACGGCCGCGGTCACCGAACGCGCGCAGCCGCCGCAGGTCATGTTGTCGATGTGAAAGCGCATATGGGAAGTATAGCTGCGGAGCAGCGTCTTGAGATCGGCGGCATGACCTGTGCCACGTGCGTGGCGCGCGTCGAGCGCGCGCTGCGCGCCGTGCCGGGGGTCGTGTCGGCCAGCGTCAACCTCGCGACCGAGCGTGCGGTCGCCGCGATCGCCGGTGACGCCTACCCGGACGAGGCGGCGGCCGGCGCCGCGCTCGTCGCCGCCGTCGAGCGCATCGGCTACGACGCGCGGCTGATCGCGGCGGGCGAGCGATCCGGCGAGTCCGACGAGCGCCTGCGGCGCGAGGAGCGCGGCGAACGGTGGCGGGTGGTTGCGGCGCTCGCGCTGTCGCTGCCGCTCGTCGCGCCGATGATCGCGGCCGCGTTCGGATTGCATGCGATGCTGCCCGGGCTCGTGCAGCTCGCGCTCGCGACGCCCGTGCAGTTCGGGCTTGGGGCGCGCTTCTACCGCGCCGGATTCCGCGCGCTCGCGGCGCGCGCGGGCAACATGGACCTGCTGGTCGCGATCGGCACGTCGGCGGCCTACGGCCTGTCGCTGTGGGTGCTGATGACCGGCGGGTCCGGCCCCGGTGCGCCGCTGTATTTCGAGGCATCGGCCGTCGTGATCTCGCTGGTGCTGCTCGGCAAGTGGCTCGAGACGCGTGCGCGGCGCAGCACGGCCGACGCCGTTCGCCGCCTGCACGCGCTCGCCCCGGCGCGCGCGCGCCTGTGGCGCGATGGGCGCGAGGTGGAAGTGCCGCTCGAGGCGATCGCGGCCGGCGACCTCGTGGTCGTTCGGCCGGGCGAGCGCATCGCGGTCGACGGCGTCGTCCGCGAGGGCGCGACCGAAATCGACCAGTCGCTCGTGACCGGCGAGAGCCTGCCGGTGCGTGCCGCGCCTGGCGCGCGGGTCCTCGGCGGGACGTTGAACGGCACCGGGCGCATTCGCATCGAGGCCACGGCGTCGGCGGCGGAGGGCACGCTTGCGCGGATCGCGGCGCTCGTCGAGCACGCGCAGTCGACCAAGGCGCCGGTGCAGCGCCTCGTCGACCAGGTGGCCGCCTGGTTCGTTCCGGTCATCATCCTGATCTCGATCCTCACCGCGGCCGGCTGGTGGCTGGCCGGCAGCGGCGCGGAGCCGGCGGTTCTGCGTGCGGTGGCGGTGCTCGTGATCGCATGCCCGTGCGCGCTGGGCCTTGCGACCCCGGCGGCACTGGTGGCCGGAATGGGCGCCGCGGCGCGCGCCGGAGTTCTGATTCGCGACGCCGACGCGCTCGAGCAGGCGGCGCGGGTCCGCGTGGTTGCGTTCGACAAGACCGGCACGCTGACCGCGGGTCGGCCGCGCGTCGTCGGCAGCCAATGCTATGGCGTCGAGGAACGCACGGTCCTCGCGCTCGCGGCTGCGCTTCAGCAGGGCAGCGAGCATCCGCTGGCGCGCGCCGTACTCGCGTTGGCCGAGAGCCGGTCGATCGCCGCGCCGGCCGCGACCGACGTCGTCGCCGCGCCGGGGCTCGGCGTGCGCGGTGTGGTGGCCGGGCGCCGCTATCTCCTCGGAACACCGCGCTTCGTCGGGGCGGAAGGCGCGGATCTCGGTGCCGCGGCGGCGTGGCTCGCGTCCGCGACCAGTGCCGGGCACGCGGTGGCGCTGCTGGTCGAGGCGGGGAACGAGCCGCGTCTGATCGGCGCCTTCACGTTCGCCGACGAGGCGCGCCCTTCGGCCCGCGATGCGATTGCGGCGCTCGACGCCGCCGGCATCGAGAGCGTGCTCCTCACGGGCGACAACGCCGCCAGCGCGGCGACGCTCGCGGCGAGTGTCGGGATCGCGCGTTTCGAGGCCGACTTGCTGCCGGACCAGAAGCTTAAGCGGATCGAGGCGCTGCGCGCCGGCTCCGGCGCCGTCGCGATGGTCGGCGATGGCATCAACGACGCGCCCGCGCTCGCAGCCGCCGACCTCGGGATCGCGATGGGCACGGGCACCGACGTCGCGGCAGCGGCCGCCGGGATTTCGCTGGTGCGCGCAGATCCCTGCGCGGTCGTCGATGCGCTCGACATCGCGCGGCGCACGCGACGCAAGATCCGCGAGAACTTGCTGTTCGCCTCGATCTACAACCTCGCCGGCGTGCCGCTTGCGGCCTTCGGCTACCTGAGCCCGGTGATCGCCGGGGCGGCGATGGCGCTTTCGAGTGTGAGCGTCGTCACAAATGCGCTGGTGCTGGCGAGGTGGCACCCTGCGAAAAGTGAGAATCACTCGCGGAAAGCGTCATAAGCCCCTGTCTTTAAAGATTTTGTCACACGACGGTCACGCGACCGACGCATTGCACCCGCAGAGTCTCCGGGTGAGTGGGCCGCGAGGCCCGCGTGAAGGTGGCCCATGAGCGCAAGTCGCGGTGCACGCCTGTTCGAGCGCGCCGATGCCTACGAAGAGCGGCTCTGCCGGAGCCTCAATCGCGGGCTCGAGCGCCGTGCGCTGCGCGAGCTGTTCGTGCTCGTCAGCCGGCTCGGCGACGGTGTGTTCTGGTACGTGCTCGTGCTGCTGATCCCGATCGTCTACGGAAACGCCGGACTCAAGCCCGCACTCGTGATGGCCGTGACCGGCATCGTCGGCGTGCTGCTCTACCGGCTCGTCAAGCATCGCCTGGTCCGCGAGCGGCCCTATATCACGTGCGCCGAGATCCATGCCGGCACGGCGCCGCTGGATCGGTACAGCTTCCCGTCTGGCCACACGCTGCACGCGGTGTCGTTCACGGTGCTCGCGACGGCGCACTTCCCGGAACTCGGCTGGGTCCTCGTGCCGTTTGCCTCGCTGGTCGCGGCGTCGCGTGTGGTGCTCGGACTTCACTATCCGACCGACGTGCTGGCCGGCGCCATGCTTGGCACGGCCCTCGCCGGGACCGCCCTCGCTCTGACCTGAGCCGACCCGCGTTCCGCCCCGCCGGGCGGCGCCCGGCGCCTGCGAAGTTGCGTCCCGGATCGGTCTGCTACGATTTCGACCGCCTCAGACCGCGGTCGAAGCATGCCCGTTGCTCGAGTCGTTCCCGCGCTCGTCGCCACCGCGACGCTGTTTCATGCCATCGGCGCGCCGGCGCAGCCAGCTCCCGTGGCGGCTTCCGGGGCGGGACCCGCGGCGGCACGCCCGCGCATCGGCCTCGTGCTCTCGGGCGGCGGCGCGCGGGGGGCCGCCCACATCGGCATCCTCAAGGTGCTCGAGTCGCTGCGCGTGCCCGTCGATGCGATCGCCGGCACCAGCATGGGCGCCGTCGTGGGCAGCCTCTACGCATCCGGCATGTCGGCGGCGGAGGTGGAGCAGCTGATCGGATCGATCGACTGGCAGGACGCGTTTCGCGACCGTCCGCCGCGCGAGACGCTGATCTTCCGCCGCAAGCAGGACGATCGCGAGTTCCTCGTACGCGCCCCGATCGGCCTGCGCGGCGGCTCGCTGCGCTTCCCGCGCGGCCTGATCCAGGGTCAGAAGCTCAATGAGATGCTGCGCGCGGCCATGCTCGGCGTCGCCGGCGTCGGCGACTTCGACCGTCTGCCGATCCCGTTTCGCGCGGTGGCGACGGACCTGTCGACCGGCGCACCGGTCGAGTTTGCGCGCGGCGATCTCGCGACCGCCGTGCACGCCAGCATGGCAGCGCCGGGCGTGTTCGCGCCGGTCGAGATCGACGGCCGCATGCTCGTCGACGGCGGGCTCGTCGAGAATCTACCGGTCGAAGCGGTCCGCGCGATGGGCGTCGACGTGATCATCGCCGTCGATGTGAGTTCGCCGCTGCGCGCGGGGCAGGAGCTCGATTCCGCGCTCGCCGTCTCGAACCAGATGATCTCGATTCTGATGAAGCGCGAGACCGTGCGTTCGCTGGCGCTCCTCGGCGCGCGCGACGTCGTGATCACGCCCGACCTCGGGTCGATGTCGTCGGTCGAGTTCGCCCGCGTGCGCGACGCGATAGCGGCCGGAGAGGCGGCCGGGCGGGCGGCCGCCTCGCGCCTCGCGGCCTTGTCGCAACCGCCCGCCGAGTATCAGCGCTTCCTGGCGCGTGCGCAGCCCGTGCGGCCGAGCCCGACGATCGACTTCGTGCGGGTTAGCGACGCGGCGGGTGACTATCGCAAGTTCATCAACGCGGCGCTCGCGCCACTGATCGGATTGCCCGCCGACGCGAAGACGATCAAGCCTGCGATGACCGGCCTCTACGGCCGCGACCTGTTCGAGACGCTCGACTACACGGTGCAGCGCGACGGCGACCAGACCGGGCTCGAGGTCAACGCGCGGCGCAAGAGCTGGGGACCCAACTATCTGCGTTTCGGACTCGATCTGCAGGACGATTTCCAGGGCAACAACAACTTTACCGCCGGCGTGCGCTTCATCCTCACCGAAGTCAATCCCTACATGGCTGAATGGAACATCGACCTCAAGGTCGGCGAGCAGCCGCTCTTCGGTGCCGAGTTCTTCCAGCCGCTCGGCTACGCGTCGCCGTGGTTCGTCGCCCCGCGCTTCAACTTCGACTCGCGCAGCGTTCAGGTCCGCGACGATACGCGCCTGCTCGCCGAGTACCGCGTGCGCGAGACCAACTTCGGCGTCGACTTCGGACGGGAATTCAGCGACTGGGGCGAGATCCGCACGGGGCTGCGCCACGTCACGGGCAGCACCCACCTGCGGATTGGAGCGCCGAGTGCGGACCTGCCCGACTCGACGAGTTTCCGGCAGGGCGGGTTCTACGTGCGCCTCAGCTTCGACCGGCTCGACAGCGTCGATTTTCCGCGGCACGGCGAGCTGTTCACGCTCGAATGGGATGCGCAGCGCACCGCCCTCGGCGCCGATCGCGGCGCCGACACCGCGCAGCTCGACTGGCTGCTCGCCCGATCGCTCGGCCGCAACAGCTTCATCTTCTGGACCAGCGCCGGCAGCGCCCTGTCCGCCTCACCGGGCGTGCAGAACTACTTTCCGCTGGGCGGCTTTCTGAGCCTCTCGGGCGTCAACGCCGCGGCGCTCAGCGGACCGCACTTCGGCATCGCGCGCTTGATCTACCTGCGCAAGATCGGCAGCGGCTCCGACGGGCTGTTCGACGTGCCGACCTACATCGGCCTCTCGGCCGAGGCGGGCAACGTCTGGCAGCAGCGCGGCGATGCGAGTCTCGCGTCGACGCGCAAGGACGGCGCGACGTTCGTCGGCCTCGAGACGCCACTCGGGCCGGTCTACCTCGGCGCCGGGTATGACCAAGCCGGAACGATGTCCTACTACCTGTTTCTCGGCCGGACGTTCTAGCGTCCCCGGCTTTCGGCGAGACGCTCGACCTTCTCAAAGAGCAGCGCCGGCTGGTCGCCGACGCGCGAGTACTCGTGGCGCCGGCTCATCTCGGCGAGTGCGGCGTCGCGGGCGTCGGCGCTCGGATACCAGTGCAGCTTCTGCCAATCATCCCCGAGGAGCAGGCGGAAGGGGTCCTCGCGGCGCAGCTTGATGCGGATCCCGAACGGACGCACGGTCGGCTCGGGTCCCAGATGCAGATTGTGTTCGTTCGAGATGCTCATGGAGGTTCCTCGCGGCCGCGAGACGTTAGCGAATCAATCGAGCGCAGGGAAGGGCCGGCGCTCCAGCCGCGTGGCATCCCGGTCACAAGGTCATGGGCGCGTTCCGGCGCGCCCGCCGGGCCCAGCCTGACACGACGCTGACGAAACGGCGCGCCGCCTGGCTCGACAGAGCCTGACAATGGGACGTGATGGCCGTCACAGTCCCCCCGATAGGCGCGCAGCCCGCGCTCCCCTACGATAGCGGCGCGGCTCGACCGGTATCCCGACTGTGGACCGGCGGACCGGCACGGGGGTGCAGGATGGGAATGTTGGGAACGCGTCTGGGCGCAATCGGCATCCTTTGGCTCTGCGGCTGCAGCGGACCTCCGCCGGCGCCGCATTCCGTTTCCGAGCTGATCGAAGACCCGGCGCTGCTGCAGGGAATCATGGTCCGTTGCGCGGCAGATGAATGGGCTGCGAAAAAGGACGTCGAATGCGCCAACGCTCGGCTCGCGATCGAGCACATCGGAAACGCGGAGGATTCCAAGCACAACGGCGAGCGCGGCGTTGCGTTTCAGCGGCAGCGCGAGCAGCGCCGCGAGCAGGAAGAGCAGGCGCGGCGCGCCGCCGAGCGCGCCCATCCGAATTTCGATCCCTACACATCGCCCGTGGCGCCCGACAAGCCCGGCGAGACGTCGAAGCCCTGAAGCTCGGGCAGCGGATCAGCGCTCGATAAACTCGAACAGCTCGCCGTTCGGTCCACGCGTCAGCATCACGCGTGCCGGCATGCCGTCGCCGAGCGCCACGTGCAGTATCGGCAGGTGACCCGCGAGTCCGGCGCCCTGCAGCCGCTCGCGCAGCGCCTCAAGGTGCGCGCAGCGCGTGCTGAACAGGGCGATTCCGACATTGCCCGGTCGCATTGGGTTCGACAGCTCGCGCGTCGTCCGCTCGTGAAAGTGCACTCCGAGAATCTTGCCGCTGGGCTGGGCCGGGTCGCGGAACAGCATCAGCGACACCCGCGAGTCTTCCGGCACCCCGAACAGGCGGCACACGCGGGCACGCTCGCCGCCGGTGAGCTCGTCGTCGATGTCGTCCGCGCGCAGCCCCAGGCCGTCGACATAGAAGCGCCGGGTGGTCTCCGGGTTCGCAATGACGACCGACACCGTCGCGACTTCGCTGGTGCGGCCGGCCGCGGGCACCGCGCGCTGCGCCCGCTGCGGGTGTCGGTGGCCGACCATCAGCAGCAGCGGCGCATCGCCGGGGCCTGACAGCAACGCCTCCTCGGTGTCGCTGTCGCGCACGACGAAGCGCACGGGTCCGGCACGCAGCGGGCAGCCGGCGCTTCGCAGTACCTCGATCGCGGTTTCGATTGGCGGAGCGACGTAGAGGTCGAGGGCTTTGGGTCCAACGTCGGTCGGCGCATCGGTGCAGTCGGCGCCGTAATCACGGCGCGTCACGCGCGCGTTGCCCTCGGTGACTTCGGCGAGCCGGACGCGGCCGAATGCATAGCCATCGCACGACAGCTCGACGAGCCGCACGTCTGCGTATGGCGCGATCCCCCAGACCGAGAGCAGGCTCACTGAGGCGCGCGTGTCCGACTCGACTCGAAAGCCGCAGACGTCGCGGAGGAGCCGCAGCACCGCCGCAAGATCGCGCACCCCAAGAGTCACGGATTCGATGCCGGAGATCATTCGCCCACGCTCGGCAAAGACGCGAGGATACCCGAGCTTGGCGGTCCGACAACGGGGCGGCTTTCGGTCTAGAATCGATTCTCGTTCAGGAGGTCGCTATGGGCCTATTTCAGAGCCGCAAGACCAGCTTGCCGTCGCGTGACGAGTCGCTGCCCGGACGCAACGAGGCGATGCGGGTGCCGCCCCGCCATTTCGTCAATGGCAATCGAATCGTTCCGCCATTTGCGGCGAATCTCGAGCAGGCCCTTTTCGGGCTGGGTTGCTTCTGGGGTGCCGAGCGGCGGTTCTGGCAGACCGAGGGCGTCTATTCGACGGCCGTCGGCTATGCCGGGGGTTTTACTCCGAATCCGACGTACGAAGAAGTCTGCACCGGAAGGACCGGCCACGCAGAGGTCGTGCTCGTTGTGTTCGATCCCGCGTCGGTGTCGTACGAGGACCTCCTGAAGGTCTTCTGGGAGTCGCACGATCCGACTCAGGGAATGCGTCAGGGCAACGACATCGGAACGCAGTATCGGTCCGCAATATTCACGACGTCACCGAAGCAGCAAGACGCGGCCGATCGCTCGAAGTCGGCTTACCAAGCGTCGTTGCAGCGGGCCGGGCATGGTCAGATCACAACACA
>Ga0335069_10006229_pt1 | contig 17374 bp, 16 predicted proteins | sample Lox_Sample_11_FD_206714 | JGI IMG/M metagenome (GOLD analysis project Ga0335069, IMG submission 206714) | Soil microbial communities from Loxahatchee National Wildlife Refuge, Florida, United States - Lox_Sample_1.1 | ecosystem: Environmental > Terrestrial > Soil > Wetlands | place: USA... | reverse complement strand
GCGCCGCGGCTGAAGACCAGGACGGCGGCGATGATCGCCGCGGCGAGACCGGCCAGTGTCCAGACGAACGGCCGCGGCAGGGAGCGCAGAAGCTGCCGGTAGTTCGGTCCGAGCGGCGGCGGCGGCTCGCCGGCGCCCGAACGCTCGATCGTCTTGTGGCACTTCAGACACCGGGCCGACGGGATCTGCGTGAAACCGCAGTGGGGACACGTGACCCAGGCCATGGAACAAGTGTAGCCGGGAGAGGCGGGATTAGGGATGCCCGATGCGGGAGGCGAGATCGGACGCCGTGTTGGCGGTCACATCGCGTCCCGTGTCGTCCCGCCCGTCTGCCGCTAGATCTCCTGGAAGAAGAAGCGGTCGAGCGGCGCCATCCGCTCGGCGAGCTGCCCGGGCTCGGGATCCATGAGCCAGAGCGCCGCCCGGATCGAAGACGCGAGCGAGTTGCCGTCCTGCGGCGTGAAGCAGAAGCCGAGAATCTCGCGCTCGCCTTTGACGGCCAGCGTCGGCGTCGAGATCACCGCCTGCGAGAGGATGCGGCCGTAGTAACCGTGGTCGCGGCCGAACGAGAAAATCTGGTTCGCCGACCGGCGTTCGGTCAGCGCGATCCGGCGGTTGGAGCGGAGGCGAGCGAGGACCTTCTCCTTCGTGGTCGGCTCCGACACTTCCATGTCGAACCAGAGCGAGTGCATGTACTGGGTGTTCAGCTTCATGGCCGAGGAGAAGATCGGCGGCTGCCAGCCGATCGTCGACAGGAGCGCCGACGCGTCGCGGGCGTGGTGCGTCCCGAACTCGGGGTCGTCGTGCTTGCCGGCCGAGGGCGCCGGGGCGAACCCCGAGTCCTGCGAGACGTCGTTGGCTCGGCGCATGCAGACGAAGCGGCCCTTCGTCAGGATGCGGTTGCCGGCGTCGCCCGTTCCCAGCGTCTTGATGAGGCAGGCAATGTTGTGCGTGTTGCACGACACGATCTGGAGGAAGCGGTCCTGCCCGGGCACCAGGGCCTCGTCGTTGATGCCCATCGCGTACATCTTCCCGAAGCCGAACTCGCTGCCCTGGGCGAGGAACCCCCTGGGGCCGCTGATCTTTTCGTAGACCTTCTTGTTCTCGTTGCCGGCCGGCGTGCAGTCGATGACGACCGTGGCGCGCTCCAGCGCGGCCTGCGCGTCCTGCGAGACCTTGTGGCCGAGGGCCTCGAAGTCGGCGACCTTGTCGTGGTCGACGGCCAGGCGCGCGCCGCGCTCGATCAGGTGGTTGACCTTGGCCCGCTCGGTGGTCATGGGCGTGCGCTTGTGGAAGGTCACCTCGTCGACGCCCAGGTGCTTGCCGAAGTCGGCGAAGAGGCCGATCAGCGGCTCGCCGATGGTTCCGGTGCCGACGACGTGGACGATCTTCTTCATCGGGGTCTCCTGTCGTTTGCGAGGCGGCGCGTGCGTGCGAGACGGCCGGAAGGATACGATGAGACGGTCGTTTCGCCAACGGGGAGGTTGCGGCGGTGTCGGGAAGGCTTCGGTCGGTGCAGTTTCGGGGTCCCGCCGGCGCGCTGGAGGGGTTGTGGAAGGACGCCGCCGTCCAACCGCGCGGCGCGGCGGTGTTCGGGCACCCGCATCCGCTCCACGGCGGCACGATGCACAACAGAGTCGTCTATCGCGCCGTCCAGGCGTTGACCGCCGCCGGATACGCGACGCTGCGGTTCAATTTCCGCGGGGTCGGCCTGTCGGAGGGGCGCCACGACGGCGGGCGCGGGGAGACCGGGGACTATCGCGCCGCGCTCGACCGGGCCGCGGCCGAAGCCGGAGAGCCCCTCGTGGCGGGAGGGTTTTCCTTCGGGGCCGCGGTCGCTCTGCGGGCGATCGCGGGTGACGCGCGGGTCGTTGCGGCGATCGCCCTCGGGCTCCCCCTCGCGACCGAATCGGGCCGGCTCGTGCCGCGCCCCACGGTGCCCACGCTCTACGCCGTCGGCGAGCGCGACACGTTCGGACCGCCCGACGAGCTCGCGCGCTTCGTCGGCGGCTCGGGCACGGTCGTCGTGGTTCCCGGGGCGGACCACTTCTTCGAGGGTGGTCTCGACGCGGTGGTGGAGGCGATCGCCGGGTTTCTCGCGGCGATTCCGGATCGACGGGCGGCTCCGGCCGGAGGACGGCCGTGACCGGCGACGCGCCGCTCTCGGCAGAGGCCCGCGGGGATCTGCTCGCGCTGGCGCGCGGCACGCTCGAGGCGCATTTCCGCGGCGAGCCGCCCCCGCGCCTGGCCTCGGACCGGGCGGAAGCGTTCGGGGAGCCGAAGGGTCTCTTCGTCACGCTGCACCGCGCCGGCCGGCTGCGCGGCTGCATCGGCACGCTCGCGCCCACGGGCGACCTCGCGCGCGTCGTTCCCGAGTACGCCCTGCGCGCGGCGTTCGAAGACCCGCGGTTCGAGCCGCTCGCGCCGGCGGAGCTCTCCGAGTGCGTCCTCGAGATTTCGGTGCTGACGGCGCCGCGGCCCGTCTCGGGACCGGACGAGATCGAAATCGGCCGCGACGGGCTCATCCTCGAAGTCGGCGGCCGGCGGGGCCTGCTGCTGCCCCAGGTGGCCACGGAGTGGGGATTCGACCGGGAGACCTTCTTCGCCGAGTTGTCGCGTAAGGCGGGCCTCCCCGCGGACGCGTGGAAGCGGCCCGAGGCGCGCGTCTGGGCGTTTCGGGCGGAGGTGTTTTCCGAGTGAAGGGAACCGGAAACCGGCAGAAGAAGATCGTTGCGCCGCGCCGCGAACGCGGCGGCGTCAGGCCCCCGAAGGCGCCCGCAGCGAAGGGGAGTAGAGGAGCAGCGCCGTGGCCACCGCGGCGTTCAGCGAATCGACCGGAGCCGCCATCGGGATCGTGAGCCGCCGGTCGAGATAGCGGTAGGCGCCGGCCGGGAGCCCGCCGCCCTCGGCGCCGACGACGAGCACGGCGCGCGGGTCGAGCGGCGCGGCGAAGGCATTTTCGCCGTCCTGCGAGACCGCGCCGCAGATCGGCCGGCCGGCGGCCTTCGCGTCGGCGGCGAACGGCTCGAACGAGACCCTGCCCGATACGGGGATCCGGAGCACGCTGCCGGCGCTCGCCCGCACCGCGCGCGGATGGAAGAAGTCTGCGGTGCCGGGCGCGCCGAGAACGCCCGCGCCGCCGGCCGCTTCGCAGACGCGCACGATCGCTCCGAGGTTCCCCGGGTCCTGGATGCCGAAGACGAAGACGACGGGCCCGGGCCGGCCGAGGATGTCGGCGACCGGGACGTCGCGCCGCCGCGCGACGGCGAGCAGATGCTGGGGCGTTCGCGCATCGGCGAGCCGCTCGAGGACGGTGCGCGACACCAGGCGCGGGTGCAGGGAGGTCAGCGCCGCCAGCCGGCCCGGCTTGATCGAGGCGTCGTGGAGGACGTGCTCGAGCGTCAGGCCGGCGGAAACGGCGTCGAGGATCGTCTTCTCGCCCTCCAGCAGCAGCAGCGTCCGGTCCTCGAGGCCGCGCGCGATCTCGCGGATCAACGGGTTGCCGGGCGATTCGATCGCGGGCACGCGCTCCATGCTATAACCGCGCGCGATGAGATCGCTCCGCGACGCGGGCGTGCTCGCGACGGCCGCGGAGCAGATCGCGGAGGGATCGCCGACTTCCGCGCTCTGGACCTTCCCGGCCATGATCGGCTCCGCGTTCGTCGTCGCGTGGGGCGCCGAGGCCGCCGAGTTCCTGATGTCGCAGGGCCTCGCCCTCGCGCTTCTCGCTCTGATCCAGACGCTGCCGGAATTCGCCGTGGAAGCGGTGATCGCGTGGAAGGCCGGCAAGAACCCGGACATGGTGCATCTGGCGATTGCGAACTTCACGGGAAGCCTGCGCCTCCTGACCGGGTTCGGTTGGCCGATGATCTACGCCGTCGCCGCCTGGTCGTCGCGGCGCCGGGGCAAGCGCCTCGGCCGGATCGTGCTCGGCGACGACCACGCCGTCGAGGTCGTGGGACTCCTTCCGCCCCTGGCCTACTTCGTCGTCGTCTGGGCGAAGGGCAATCTCTCGCTGGTCGACTCCGCGTTCCTGATCGGGACCTACGTCCTCTACCTCGTCGTGCTGCTGCGTCTCCCGCCCCGGGAGGAGACGGAAGAAGAGCACGACGAGATTCCCGCGGTGTCGCGCTGGGCGCTCTCGTTCTCCGGGGGCAAGCGCTGGGCAGCGGTCGGCGGGCTCTTCCTCGCCGGCGGCGCGATCATCTACATCGTGGCCGAGCCGTTTCTCGCCTCGATGATGGCGCTCGCGGCGAGCTTCGGCATCTCGCAGTTCGTCTTCATCCAGTGGGTCGCCCCGTTCGTCTCGGAGTTTCCGGAGAAGACGTCGGCGTTCGCCTGGGCGCGGCGGGTCACGCGCGCGCCCGTGGCCCTCCTGAACATGGTGTCGTCGAACATCAACCAGTGGGGCGTCCTGTCGGGCCTGCTCGCGATCATCTACTGCGTGAGCCACGGCGACACGTCGGCGCTGCCGTTCGACGAGTTCCAGCGGCTCGAGATCCTGTTGACGATTCTCCAGGCGTTTCTCGGGTGGATCTTCCTCGCTTCGATGAGCTTCGAGGCGTACGAGGCGGCCGGCCTCTTCGTGCTCTGGCTCGTTCAGTTTTCGGTGCCCTCGCTCCGGCACGACATGGTCTGGGTCTACGGCGCCTGGATCGTCGTGGAGCTCGGGCTGGTCGCGGCGGGGAAGAAGCGGATCGTGGCGTTCGGCGCGCTCGCCCGGTCCTGGAAAGGGCGCCGATGAACGGCTGGAAGTTCTCGCGGCGGATCGCGGCGCTCGCGCCGTCGTCCACGACGGCGGCCGGCAAGAAGGCGAAGGCCCTGGCCGCGACCGGCGTCGACGTGGTGGATCTGTCGATCGGCGAGCCGGACTTTGCGACACCCGACTTCGTCGGCCGCGCCGGCGCGCGCGCCATCGAGGCGGGCCAGACGAAGTACACGGACGTGGCGGGGGAGGCGCGCCTGCGGGACGCGATCGCGGCCAAGTACGTCCGCGAACAGGGCGCCGCCGTGACCCGCGACAACGTCATCGTGACGGCCGGCGCCAAGCAGGCCGTCTTCAACGTGTGCCAGGCCCTCTTCGACGAGGGCGACGCGGTCGCGCTCTTTTCGCCATACTGGGTGTCGTTTCCCGAGATGGTGCGGCTGACGGGGGCCTCGCCCGCGTTCGTGCCGACCGCGCTCGACGCCGGCTGGCATCCGACCGCGCGGGCGCTCGAGGCGTCGGCGCCCGCCGCGACGCGCGGCGTCATCGTCAATTCGCCGAACAACCCGACGGGCGCCGTCGTGGCGCCGGAGGAGCTCTCCCGCATCGCGGACTGGTGCGCCGCGCGCGGGGCCTGGCTCGTCTACGACGAGACCTACGACCGCTTCCTCTACGACGGGCGGCGGCACGCGTCGGCCGCGGCGCTGCGGTCGAAGTACGAGCGCATCGTCGTCACCGGGGCCGCGTCGAAGACCTGGGCGATGACCGGCTGGCGGCTCGGCTGGGCCGTCGGTCCGCCGGAGCTCGTCGCCGCGATCGCGGCGTACCAGAGCCACACGACGTCCAACGCGTCGTCGATCTCGCAGGCCGCGGCGCTGGAAGCGCTGACCGACCTTGCGGGGACGTCGGCCGCCGTGGCCGCGATGCTGGCCCGGTACACCGAGCGCCGCCGCTTGATGGTCGAGGGTCTCGGCGCCGTCTCGGGCGTGCGGTGCCCGAATCCGGAGGGAGCGTTCTACGTCTTCGCCGACGTTTCGGCCCTCGCCGGCCGTAAGGGCCTCGGCGGCTCCGCGGCATTCTGCGACCGTCTGCTCGCGGAGGCGCACGTCGCCGCGGTGCCGGGCGATGCCTTCGGCGACGATGCGTGCGTCCGCTTCTCCTTCGCGACCGAGGAAGCGCGCCTGGTCGAGGGCGTGCGTCGCTTCGCCGCCTGGGCCGCGGCCCGCTGATTCAGGTCAGGAGCAGGCCGGCGGCGCGGCCGGGTCGGCGGGCGGGAACGCCGCCGCGCGATCGGGCTCCGGTTCGGCGAGGGCGCGCCGGGCGCGCGGCTCGAGGAAGGCCAGGTAGGAGCCCCACGCGGCGACGCGGACGGCGGAACGCAGCCAGAGGACCCCGAACTGGAGCGCCGCCAGGAGCGCGATCGCGGGCCTCGAGACCGCCGTCAGGCTCCAGGTGACCGAGAAGCCGGTCAGCAGCGCGGCGCCGCCGAGGACCAGCCACAGAAGCCACAGCCCGAGCGCGGCGCCCCAGGACCCGGAGAGCGCGCGGCCGGCGAAGCGGAAGGCGCGCCAGGCGCCGATCGAGGGCGCGTGGCGGCGGGCCGCGCGGGCGAAGTCGTACAGGAGCGAGAGCACGGCCCAGAGCGCGAGCGCGCCGAGGGCGAGAATCCATCCGGTCAGGCTGCGGAGGGGGGCGCCCGGCGGGGAGTCCTCGACGAGTTTGTGGCGCAGGAAGCCGACGCCGCCGAGCCAGGCCGAGAGGGCGGCGGCGGCGGCAAAGGCGAGAAGGAAAAAGCACTTGAGGTTGTGCCAGAAGTTCCGGCGAGCCGGTCCGACGAACTCACCGAAGCCGAAAGGCCCTCGGCCGAGAACGACGACGATGCCGCCGGCAAAGAACATCTGCAGGACCACTCCGACGAGCCCCATGACGCCGGCCGTGTGCCGGGCGCCGTCGATCGCGGCTCCGTTCTCGCGCAGCAGATCGAGGAAATCCTCGGGGGCGAAGGTCGGGTGGTTGCGCAGGAAGTCGTCTCCCGCGAGCGTCCTCGTCATCGTCTCGTGAAAGGTCGGCATGAGCGGCACCGCGGCCGCCGCGCCGAGGAGCGCCGTCGTGACGGCGAGCAGCAGGATCAGCTTCCCGTGCCTCAGGGCGGAAAGTCCGGCGGCGACCGGCGACGGCGCGGGTCTCATGCGAGGGCCCACAGGATCTGCGTCCAGAGCGCGTCGAGGTAGGCAACGAAGGCCGAGTACTTCACGAAGGCGCGAACGCCGAGCGTCCGCGCCGCTCCCTTGCCGGTGTCGAGCACCCTCGAGTCGTTCAGGCGGTTCCAGTCCCACGGGTTCTGGCGATCGGGGTCCACCGCCGCCCACGCCAGTCGCGATCCGTACGCGATCCGGAAGCGAACCCACCGCGCCTCGGCCGGCAACGTCCGCTCGACGACCGTGCCGTCGGTGAAGACCATCCGAGCCTTCGCGCCGTGGGGCCAGTCTCCCGTGTTGCCGAAAAGGACGCGCGTCGCATACGTCTTCGGCCGGTCCTGCTCCTCGCGACGCGGGGCCGACTTGCCGCCGGAGGGGACGAGGACGCCGTCGTCGTAGGTCGCCTTCTTGCCGCCCGTGTCGAAGACGCCGTAATCGGCGTCGGCCCGGACGCTCCGGGCCGACACGACCTGCCAGTCCAGGCGCGCGCGGCCATCGACGACGTTTTTCCGGTAGGTCGACAGATCGCGGCCCGAGACGCGCTCGAACGTGTCGAAAAAGTCGGTCGTGTCGGGGTGGCGGAAGGACCACTCCTGGAAGTACGCGCGCTGGGCGCGCGCGAAGACGTCGGCGCCGAGGTCGTTCTTCAGCTGCGCCATGAAGAGGCCGACTTTCATGTACGAGTTGGCGGCGTAGGAAGAATCCGAGGCGAAGCACCAGGCACAGGAGTCGATCGGGTCGAGGTTCGGCAGGCGCGTGTAGACGCCGTGGGCGAAGGCATAGGACGTCATGCCGACGCCGCCCGGAAGCTGCGCCATGTCGCGGGGGCCGTAGAACAGGGCCATCGAGCGGTACTCGGAGTCCGTGTTCAGACCTTCGTCGAGCCAGGATTCCTCGAACTCGTTGGAGCCGGCCATCCCGTACCAGTACTGGTGGCCGAATTCGTGGATCGTCACGATCTCGACGCCGCGGACACGCTCGAACGGCCAACGGGTCAGCACGGGCTCGGCCTCGCCGCCCGTGATGAACGTCGGGTACTCCATGCCGCCGGAGCCTCCGCCGTCATCGGGCGGGTCGACGACCGTCAGCGTCTCGTAGGGATAGGCGCCGAACCAGAGGCCGTAGAAGACGAGCCCCTGCTTCGCCGAGCGCACGTAGCGATCGCGGGCCGCTCCGTGGTTGGGCTGCAGCAGGAGCCGGCAGGCGACCGGCTTGAGGGCGATTTCCTTTTCCGTCAACCCGAGCTCCTTCGCCGCCTTCGCCGCGACTTCCGGGGGAACGTCGCGCGCCGGATCGAAGGGAAAGTCCACCACGACGAACCGCGGATCCGCGGTCCACGCGAAGTCGTGCACGTTGTCCTGCCGGTAGCGGTAGGCCGTGCGGTCGCCCTGTCTGGTCTCGGCGACGCGCTTGCCGGTTGCGCCGACGACGAAGCGCGACGGCACCGTCATCGTCACGTCGAAGTTCCCGAAGTCGGCGTAGAACTCGGAGTTGGCGTGGAAGGCATGGCAGTTCCAGCCGCCGCGCGCCCGGTGACGCATCCCGGCCGGCTCGTAGACGCCGATCTTCGGGTACCACTGGCCGACGAGAAAGTAATCGCGCACGAATCCGGTGCGCGCGAAGATCTTCGGAAGTTTCGCGCGGAAGGCGACGTCGAGGGCGATCTCCCCGTGCGGGGGCACGGGCGAGGGCAGGGGCACGCGAAGCACGGTCTGGTCCGACGGATCGTTCCCGTCGGGCTGGATGAATTCGCCGGCCGCGGTCAGGTCGGCGCCTCCCGCGATCTTCATCGACGTCACGTCGATCCAGCCCCAGTCGCCCGGTTTGTTGCCGGCCTCGTCGCCGCGCAGCTGTCCCCCGGACTCGCGCATGAACGTCGTGCGGTTGTTCTTGAAGGCGTTCAGGTACAGGTGAAAGCGCAGCTCGGACACCGCGTCTCCCGACGGGTTGCGCCAGACGAGGTGCTCGGTTCCTTCGAGCATCTTCTCCTTCGGCTCGAGCGAGACCGCGATCCGATACTCGACGACCGGCGGGGAAACGGGCGTCGCCGCGCAGGCCGGCACGGCGGAAAGGAGCATCAGCGCGACGGGTCGGATCACACGGCCTCCGAACCGCCAGACGGGGGACCCGGCGAAAAGTTCCATGAAAGTCGCGCCATCCTCTCCTCCCGGCCCGGACGAGTCAATACAATCCGCACCGCATGCGCATCGCCTTTCTGACCGGCGGTACCGGCTTTCTCGGCGGCCATGTCGCGCGCGCGCTCGTCGGCGAAGGCTGGCGAGTCCGCCTTCTCGCGAGGAAGCGGCCGCAGGCGGGAGCGGGCCTGCTCGACGGGCTCGACGTCGACGTCGTCGCGGGCGAGCTCGCGGCGGGGCGCCTGCCGGAATCCGCGATCGCGGGCGTCGACGCCATCGTGCACGTCGCCGGACTGACCAAGGCGCGGTCGCTCGAGGACTACCGCGAGGTGAACGCGCGCGGCACCGAGCGCCTGCTCGAGGCGTCGGCGCGCCTGGCGCCGCGGGCGATCTTCGTCCACGTGTCGAGCCAGGCCGCGGCCGGGCCGTCCGCGGGCGGCCGTCCCGTGTCGGAGTCCGACGAGCCGCGCCCGATCTCCTGGTACGGCCTTTCGAAGCGCGAGGGGGAGGAGGCGGTCGAGCGGGTGTGGCGGGGGCCGTGGCACATCGTGCGGCCCGGCGTCGTCTATGGTCCGGGCGACCGTGGCCTCCTCCAGTACTTCCGGATGGCGGCGCGCGGGTGGATCCCGGTCCCCGCGGGCAGGACACGCGTCCAGATCATCGGCGCCGAGCGCGCGGCGCTCGCGCTCGCACGGGCGGCGTCGCGCCCGGACCTCGCGGGGAGACGCTCGTTTCTCTGCGACCCCGAGGCCGTGAGCCTCGAAGATCTCGCACGGCGGATCGGCGAGGGGTCGGGCCGGCGGCCGCGTCTCTTCCCGGTGCCGGACGCCGTCGTTGGCCTCCTCGGTCTCGCCGAGACCCTCGTCGAACGGGCGACCCGCCGATCGAGGCCCTTCAACGCGGACAAGGCAAAGGAGATCCTGGCCGGGGACTGGCTCTGCGACGGGCGGCCCCTGGCCGAGGCGCTGGGGCTGCCCCCGGCCCGGTCCCTGGACGAGGGGTTGAAGGCGGCCTGGGCCTGGTACAGGGCCGCCGGATGGCTGACCGGCAAGACATTGTAAAATTTGCTAAGATCCCGGCCGCCGACCCGGCAATGACAGGTGGGGGGACGATGACAAAGCTCGCCCGGGCGATCAGGGCGGAGGCGGTGGGCGCCGCACCGTTCTTCGAGAAGTGCTACCGCTACGAGGATCCCGCGCGTGTGCGCCAGACGGGGTTCTATTCGTTTTTCCGGGTGATCGAGTCCGCGCAGGATCCCGAGGTCGTCAGCGGCGGCCGCCGCCTGGTGATGCTCGGGTCGAACAACTACCTCGGCCTGACCAACGACCCGCGCGTCAAGGAAGCGGCGATCGACGCGATTCGGAAATATGGATCCGGATGCGCGGGAAGCCGCTTCCTCAACGGAACCCTGGACCTTCACGTTCAGCTCGAGAACCGCCTGGCGCAGTTCATGCGCCAGGAATCGGCGGTGACGTTCTCGACCGGCTTCCAGGTCAACCTCGGCGCGATCTCGTGCCTGGTGGGCAAGGGCGACACGGTCTACCTCGACAAGCAGGATCACGCCTGCATCATCGACGGCGCGCGCCTCTCCTTCGGCGACGTCCGCAAGTTCAAGCACAACGATCCGGCGGACCTGCGCCGGCAGATGAAGAATGACCACGAGTCGCGCGGGCGCCTCGTCGTCGTCGACGGCGTCTTCTCGATGGAAGGCGACATCGCGCCGCTGCCCGGGATCGTCGCCGTCGCCCGCGAGTTCGCGGCCGGCGTGATGGTCGACGACGCCCACGGCATCGGCGTTCTCGGGCCGACGGGCCGCGGGACCGCCGAGCACTTCGGTCTGGAGCACGACGTCGACCTGATCATGGGCACGTTCTCGAAGTCGATGGCGTCGGTCGGCGGCTTCATCGCGGGCAACGCGACCGTCATCGACTACATCAAGCACCGCGCCCGGACGCTGATCTTCTCGGCGGCGCCGCCGCCGGCGTCGGCCGCGGCGGCCCTGGCGACGGTGGAGATCATGGACCGCGAGCCCGAACGGCGTCAGCGCCTCTGGGAGAACACGCGGTTCTTCCGCGAGGGGCTCCGGTCGCTCGGCTTCGACACCGGCGAATCCAACAGCCCGGTCGTCCCCGTCGTCGTCGGCGAGGACCTCGCCGCGCTGAAGATGGTGCACCTGCTCGAGCAGGAAGGCGTCTTCGTCAACTGCGTCCTCTCGCCCGCGACGCCGCCGGGCCGGGCGCTGATCCGGACCTCGCTGATGGCGACGCACACGCGGGCTCACCTGGCCCGCGCCCTCGACGCCTTCGAGAAGGTCGGCCGCGAAGTCGGTCTCGTCCGCGCGGTCGGGGTCTGAGGCCGGCGGGGATCGTTTGGCCTTGACCGCGCCGTCCATCGAGAGGATCGGCCGAGGGAAGGCCGACCTCTCCCGCTTCTTCGACGTCGCCGATCGGATCTACGCGTCCGATCCCCACTGGGTCGCGCCGCTGCGCGACGACCTGGCCAAGGTCTTCCGCGACGAGAACCCCTTCTTCCGGCACGGCGAGATGCAGCTTTTCGTCGCGCGGCGCGGCGGCGCCGACGTCGGCCGGATCGCGGCGATCCTCGACCGCAACCACAACGAGTTCCACGGCGAGAAGGCGGCCTTCTTCGGTTACTTCGAGGCCGACGACGACCCCGAAGTCGCGAAAGCCCTGCTCGACGCGGCGGCGCTCTGGGCGCGCGAGCGCAAGATGACGGTGCTGCGCGGTCCGACGAACCCGACGCTCAACGACGAGGCCGGCCTCCTCGTCGACGGCTTCGACTCCTCGCCGGTCCTGATGATGACCTACAACCCGGCGTACTACACGAAGCTCATCGAAGGGCAGGGCTTCCGGAAAGCCAAGGACCTGCTCGCGTACTGGTTCCCGCTCGAGGAGAAACCGCTTTCGCGGCTGTCCCGCGTGGCCGACCGATTCCGGAAGCACGCGACGCACATCGTGGTCCGCAACGTGTCGAAGGGCAGCCTCGAGAAGGACCTTCTCAAGATCCGCGAGGTCTACAACGAGGCCTGGGAGAAGAACTGGGGGTTCGTCCCGATGACGCCGGAAGAGATGGACTTCATGGCCAAGCGCATGAAGCCGCTCCTCGTCGAGGAGCTCCTCTGGCTGGCCGAGGTGAAGAAGCCGGACGGGACGCTCGAGCCGATCGCGTTCATGCTGATGCTGCCCGACTACAACGTGGCGATGAAGCCTCTGAAGGGGCGCCTGCTGCCGTTTGGCTGGCTGAAGTTTCTCCTCGGCGTCAAGAAGATCAAGACCGTCCGCGTGCTCACGCTCGGCATCAAGCTCCCGTACCGGCAGAGCGGCATTCAGTCGATCATGATGGCGGACTCGCTGCGCTTCCTGCTGTCCAAGGGGTACACGGGCGCCGAAGTGTCCTGGCTCCTCGAGGACAACGAGCTCGTCATCGCCGCGGTGCGCCTCTGGGGCGGCCGCCTCTACAAGACCTACCGGATCTACGAAAAAGCGTTGTAGGCGCGGGCCGCGCCGTGCTGGGGGATCGCCCGCGCCGCGCTGACGGCGCCGACGAGACGGTCGTAGACGCCGTCGCCGACCGGAACGGTCACGAATGCGAGCACCGTGCCGGCGATGACGTCGATGACGTAGTGGTACCGGCAATACACCGTCGAGATCACGAGGCCGGTCGCGATCGGCAGCAGCGCCCAGAAGACGTCGCGGGCGCGCCGCCACGCCACGATCAGGACCGTCACGGAAATCATCGTGTGGCCCGAGGGGAAGACGTCGAACTTGGTCTTCTCCATGTTGTTGATCGTGTCGTTGATCGTGCGGGCGATCGGCGTCGTCGTGAGAGAGACCGTGTATTCCGCGGCCTGGGCGAAGCGGGGGCCGAGGGCGGGGATGATGAAGTAACCGGTCCACGAGACGTAGTAGACGACCATCAGGGTGAACACGAAGCGCCGGGCGTCCGCGCGGCTCCGGAGCCAGAGGAACAGGCTGAGCGTGAGCGCGATGAAGTAGTAGGTCGAGTAAAACACGTAGAAAAGGTCGTTGAGCCACGGCCGGACGAGCCGCTGGGCCCAGACCGTGACGTCGACTCCGAAGAGGAATCGGTCGGCGGCGATCAGCCAGGCGTCCCGGGGGCCGCCGCGGAGGGCCTGGATCAGGGGCTCGAGGGTATTGAAGAGAAGGGGCAGGAAGGCCGCCGGGTAGAAGTCCACCAGGAAGGTGAGCGGGGCGGGGAGGCGGTCCTCCCTCGGCGCCAGGGCGATCATGACGAGAACGAGAAGCGAGAGGCCGGCATAGCCGAGGAGCATCGCGACCGGGTCTTCCAGCCGCCGCCACAGGAGCAGGGTGAGGGCGGTCAGCGACGCCAGGGCGGCGCAGTGGATGGCCTCGGTTGGGCGCAAACGCACAGGCATTTATAACATCCAGGAGGCGACGCCCAAGCGGGGGACGCCCCGGCCGGTTGCGGTAGACTCGCGCGTCCGATGTCCAAGCGGGCGTTGCTCCTGGCGGCACTCGTTGCCGCGGCCGCGACGGCTGCCGAGCGCGTGCCGCTGGTCGTCGAGGCACGGCTCGACACCGTCATCCATCCCGCATCCGCGAGCTACCTCGAGAAGGTGCTCGCCGACGCGGAGCGCGACGGGGCGGCCCTCGTCATCGTGACGCTGTCGACGCCGGGCGGGTTGCTGACGTCGACGCGCGCGATGAGCTCGGCGATTCTCCGATCGAAAGTCCCCGTGGCGACGTTCGTCGCGCCGTCCGGCGCGCAGGCGGCCTCGGCGGGGTTCTTCCTGCTGCTCTCGGGGGACGTGGCGGCGATGGCGCCCGGCACGAACACGGGCGCGGCGCATCCGGTGGGGGGCGAGGGACAGGACCTGCCGAAGAACCTGAACGAAAAAGCCGAGCAGGACGCCCGGGCGTTCATCCGGACGCTCGCCCACCAGCGGGGCCGCAACGCCGACAGGGCGGAGGCGGCGGTCTCCAGGAGCGTGTCGTACACCGAAACCGAGGCGAAAGAGGGCGGCCTCGTCGAACTGATCGCCCGCGACGTCCCGGACCTGGTCGGCCAGCTCGACGGACGCCGCGTCGTGCGGGTCGGCGGGGGCGAGACGACGCTCGCGCTGAAGGGCGCGCGGATCGACGCGCGGCCAATGGGGCAGGCGGAGCGGGCCCTCGGCGTCGTGTCGGATCCGAACGTGGCGTACGTGCTCTTTCTCGTCGGCCTCGTGGGGCTCTATTTCGAGCTCTCGACGCCGGGGGCCGTGCTCCCCGGGGTCGTCGGCGCCATCGCCCTCCTGCTGGCGCTGTACGCTTTCTCCGTGTTGCCGGTCAACCTGGCGGGCCTCGCCCTCATCCTGCTCGGCATCGGGCTGTTCGTCGCCGAGGTCAAGGTCGTCAGCCACGGCATCCTGGCGGTGGGGGGAGCGCTCGCGCTGCTGGCCGGGTCGCTCCTGCTCTTCTCCGGCGGCCGCGGCGCGGAAGGTTACCGCGTGGACCTCGGCGTCGTCCTGCCGTCGCTCGCGGCGACGCTCGGCATCGTGGGGCTGCTGGCGTGGAAAACCGCGCGGCTTCGCCGCCTGCCCGCCCGGACCGGGCTGCACGCGATGGTGGGCGAGAGCGGACGCGTGGCCGACGGCTTCGGGTCGTCGAGAAGCGGCCGCGTGCAGGTTCTCGGAGAATACTGGGAAGCTCAGGGGCCCGAGGGGCTCGTGCCCGGCGACACGGTCCGCGTCGTGCGGGCCACCGGGAGGATTCTCGAGGTGGAACGGAGGAGCTCATGAATCAGGTGGTGTCGCTGCCGGGTCTGGTCCTCGCCCTCTTCGTCGGCCTCCTGTTTCTTTTCAAGTGGATCAACGTGCTCAACGAGTACGAGCGGGCGGTCACGTTCTGGCTCGGCCGCCTCGGGAGGCATCCGAAGGGGCCGGGCCTCGTCCTGATCTTCTGGCCCTTCGAGAGGATGGTCCGGATCTCTCTGCGCACGGTGGTGCACGACGTGCCATCGCAGGACATCATCACGCGCGACAACGTCTCGGTGAAGGTCAACGCCGTCGTGTATTTCCGCGTCGTCGAACCCGAGAAGGCCGTCGTGCAGGTCGAGAACTATCTGTACGCGACCTCGCAGCTCGCCCAGACGACCCTGCGCAGCGTTCTCGGCCAGGCTCTGCTCGACGAGCTCCTGTCGGAGCGCGAGAAGTTGAATCTCGACCTCCAGAAGATCATCGACGAGCACACGCAGCCATGGGGCATCAAGGTCTCGCTCGTCGAGGTCAAGCAGGTCGACCTGCCGCCCGAGATGCAGCGGGCCATGGCGAGACAGGCCGAGGCCGAGCGGGAGAAGCGCGCCAAGATCATTCACGCGGAGGGCGAGTTCGAGGCGTCCACGCGCCTGTCCGAGGCGGCCGAGATCATCTCCCGCCAACCGGCGACGCTGCAGCTGCGCTATCTCCAGACGCTGACCGAAATCGCCAGCGAGAAGAACTCGACGATCGTGTTCCCGCTGCCGATCGACCTGATCAAGACCTTCCTGCCGCGGGACAAGGGATAGCCGTCCTCGGCTGCTACACTCTGCGGCCGTGGGCGAGGCCCGGACGCACTATCAGATCTCGCTGACGGCCCGGCAGGCGGTCGGCCTCTTCGTGGGCCTTCTCGCCGCGCTCGGCGTCGCGTACTTTCTCGGCTTGAAGACGGGTCTCGCCGGCCGCGAGACCCGGGTGGACGAGAGGCCGGCGCCGGCCGCGCCCGCCGCGAGCCCGGCCGCCGCCGAACTGGCCGTGCCTCCCGTCGAAACCGGGATCCCGAACGGGGCGCGAGCGGCCGAGCCCGCGGTGACGCCGCCCCCCGCCGAGCCGACGGCGCCCGCCACGATTCATCCGTTCGAGGACGCCTCCGAGGAGGAGTCGCCGGCCCCGGCGGATGCGGGAAGCCGGACGTCGGTCGTCGGCGCGCCGGCGGCCACGCCGTCGAAGGCAGCGCCGGCGGCGGGCAGGAGCGCGGCGCCGTCGGCGAAGGCGGCGGCCGCGCCGGCTCCGGCCGGCAGGATCTGGGTTCAGGCGGCGTCGCTCTCCTCGCGCGACGAGGCGGGCGCCCTTTCCGCGCGCCTGTCGAAGCACGGCTTCCACGCGGTGGTGTCGAGCGGCTCGAGCCCGAAGGGGGTCGTCTACCGGGTCCGCGTGGGCCCGTACCGGAGCGAGGAAGAGGCGGCGCGCGCCGTGACGAAGCTCTCGAAGCAGGAAAAGATCCGGGAGCCCTGGATCGTCCCGGAAGGCAAGTGAGCGTCCCCGCGCCGGTCCGGGCCCCCGAGTGGATCCGGGAGCGGAAACTCCGCTTGAGCGACCTGCACGCCGTCAAGGGCGTGATGCGCGAGAACCGCCTTCACACGGTCTGCGAAGAAGCGCGTTGTCCCAACCGCGGCGAGTGCTTCGCCCGGGGCACGGCGACGTTTCTCCTCCTGGGCGACGTGTGCACGCGGGCCTGCGGCTTCTGCCACATCGCCAACGGGCGGCCGCTTCCGGTCGATCCCGCCGAGCCCCTGCGGGTCCGGTCAGCCGTCGAGCGCCTGCGTCTGGACTTCGTCGTGCTGACGTCCGTGGACCGCGACGATCTGCCCGACGGCGGCGCGGCGCAGTTCGCCCGGACGATCGAGGCGGTCAAGGCGCTCGACCCCGCGCCGGGAGTCGAGGTCCTGACCCCCGACTTTCTGGGCCGCTTCGACTCGCTCCGCGTCGTCCTCGACGCGAAGCCGGACGTCTTCAACCACAACGTCGAGACCGTGCCCCGGCTGTACCCGACGGTGCGCCGCGGCGCTCGCCTCGACCGATCGCTCGGGCTGCTCTCGGCGGCGAAGATCCTGCATCCGGAGATCGCGACGAAGTCGGGCTTCATGCTCGGGCTTGGCGAGCGCGAGGGCGAAGTGCGGGCCCTGCTCGAGTCGCTGCGGCGCGCCGGCGTGGACATCGTCACGATCGGCCAGTACCTGCGACCGTCCCGCGAGAACCTCCCGGTCGTCGAGTACGTCGCCCCGGAAGTGTTCGACGGGCACCGCGCCTTCGGCGAGTCGCTCGGGTTCCGCCACGTCTTTTCGGGCCCGTTCGTGCGTTCGTCCTACCGCGCCGAGGAGGCGCTGCGCGCCGCCTCGGCCGGCGCGTGAGCGAACGCCTTCGGGCGCCCGCCGCGGGCGTCCTGTCGGGGCTGCTCTTCGCCCTCGCCTTCCCGCCGTTCGAGTGGGCGGTGCTCCTGCCCATCGCCCTGGTCCCGTGGCTGATCGCCCTCCTCGAGGAGCCGCGCCCGGACCGGGCCTTCTGGTCCGGGGCGTCCTTCGGCCTCGCGTACTGGTGC
>Ga0335069_10006228_pt1 | contig 17376 bp, 18 predicted proteins | sample Lox_Sample_11_FD_206714 | JGI IMG/M metagenome (GOLD analysis project Ga0335069, IMG submission 206714) | Soil microbial communities from Loxahatchee National Wildlife Refuge, Florida, United States - Lox_Sample_1.1 | ecosystem: Environmental > Terrestrial > Soil > Wetlands | place: USA... | reverse complement strand
AACATGAAGCTGTCCTTGGCGCGCGGCCGGGCCGTGGCCGCCCTCCTGCAGAAGAACGGGGTCGATCCGAGGACGATCATGATCAACCCCAACGGCGAGCCCGGCGGCTCGTTCGGCGGCGGCAGCGCGCAGCTCGCCAATCAGGCCGACCGCAGGGTCGAGATCCGCTTCACGAAATAGAAGCGACCGTCGCTGCTCGAGGCGCGGTTCAGATCACTTTGTCTGGCCGGGACACGGGAACGCGTCGTGCACGGCGTCGAACATCACGACACCGAAACGCTGCGCCCCTTCAGCCGGGTGCCGGTCGACATAGCGAACGAACACCGTCGCGAGTTGCGGCGGATTGGTGTGCTCGGGCATGCAGGTCGGGACGATGCGCGGGCTGCCGCCCGCATACGCGAACAAAAAGAAATCCCGCGCCGCACTCATGGCACCCATGCACATGAGGGCTTCCGGGTCGTCGGCCGGCAAGCCCACCCCGTGCGCAGCGGCGTCAATCGGAGCACTGGTGACGGTGCGGCAACCCGGCAAGTAATCGGCCGCCGCGATGAAACGGCCGCCTGTTTCCGCGTGCGCCGGCAAGGGCGCGAACAAAGCCGCACACAGCGCGGCCGAGACGACAGTCGGGATTTTCACGGTACGCCTCAAGTCTCGGTTGCCCGCTCGGGCCAGTCTGAAATTTAGCTGCTGACAAATGTCCAAACGGTTAACACGACGATGTGGTTCCTCGCCGCGCAACGCCCTTCCAGACTGCGACCGCTCAGCCGCTCCGGCCCGGCTCCGAGGCGGTGCTCAGCGCGTCCAGGGTCAGCGGCATCCGCACCGCGGATCGTCGCTCGGACCGGCGGAGCGCATGCGGCGCGATTCTCTGAGCCGCGAACTTTGAGCCCGCGGCAAAGCGCAGCAGCGGCCCGAAATTGTTGGCCGCCGACGGCCCGGCGAAATAAAGCCCGGGCACCGAGGATTCGAACCGGGTCGTCAGAACGGGCGTGCTTTCGACGGTCTGGATCGCGCCCCGCAAGGCCTCGCTCAGCAGCGTCATCCGGCCGATGTCGACCCTGAAGCCGGTGCCGCAGGCGACGTGGTCGGCCTCGAACGTCTCGAGGCCGCCGTCCGGCCCGATGAACTGCAGCTCGACCCTCCCGTCGCGGCGGACAGAGGCGTGCTGCGGGGTGTAGCCGAGCAGGGTCGGAAACCGGCCGAGGATGCGATCGCGCATGAACCAGCCGGCCGCCGGTCCGAGATAGGTGCGGACGACGCGCAGCCGTTTGCGTTCGGGCAGGAACCGGAAGAGCAGCGGCAGTTCGCTGTAGGCGCGCGACCGCCAGCCCGGGCCGAGCGGCGACAGCGGCGCCCGCAGGCGGTCGACCCACGGCCGCGGAATCTGCATCGGCGTGTGGATCTCGAGCTCCCTGCGCCGTGCCACCATGCGCACCGAGGCGCCGGATTCGTGAAGGAGTGCGGCGAGGTTCGTCGCCGATGCGCCGGCACCCAGCACGATGACGTCGCGGCCTTTGAATTGGTCGGCCGTCTGATGCTGCGCGCTGTGGCTGACGCATTCTGGCGGCAGGTGCGCGAGTTGCGGCGGAATGTACCGGAAATAGCTGAGGCCGACCGCGACGATGACCTTACCGGCCGCGAATTCCTCGCCGGACTCGAGCGTCACCCGGAAGCCGGTCGGAGCCTTGTCGACGAGAACGGCTTTTTTGCGTTCCAAGGTCGGCACGAAGCGGCGCTGGAACTCGACGCCGTAATCCGTGAAGGTCGTGGCCTTCACCGGCACGCCGATGTCCGCGTACGGAACGCCGAATTCCTCGCAGTACCGGCGCAGGGTGAAGCGGCCCGACGGCTCGGAAATATTCGACGCAAAGCCGTCCGATTTCAGGAACATGCCCTGCGGCGTCTCGCGGCGCCACATATCCATCGGATGTCCGATCACCCGGACGTCCGCACCCCGCGCCAGGAGGTGGGCGCCGATGGAAAGCCCGAACGGACCGGCGCCGATCACCGCAATATCAGTCGAAGCACCCACGCGTCTCCCATCGCCGGGGCCAGGTCGCTCCGGACTCCCTTAGGCACGTATCACGGGCCGGGCGGCGTTCCCCGTGACCAAGCCGTGGCCCGCCGGCGCAGACATGGAAAGCCCCCGCCGCCGCACCCTCGACGGAACGCCCCCGGCGCGATAGAAGACCCGTCTGGCTGCGGCGCGCCGGGTTAGCTCAGCGGTAGAGCAGCGGTTTTGTAAACCGAAGGTCGGGGGTTCAATCCCCTCACCCGGCACCAGCTTTCCGATTCCTGTCTCAGCGTGGGCGACTTTAGTCGCACGACGTTCAGTCCCCGCGACCTTTGCTGCGGCACGACTCCGCTCGACATCCAATAAAAGTGTCGCAAGGACGGCCGGCAGAACCGGCCGGATCAGGGGCGGATCTTGCGATCCGCGACGGGTCGGGGTCATGGGGACAAGCACGCGTGCGGCACGGCACGGCGGGGGCGCGTGGCGTTCGGAGCCATGCCACGCCGCGTACTCGCGCCGTGACGGGCAGCCGGCGAGCGGCGAAGAACAGTCGGCCGCCGCTGAGGCCGCGGCACCCTCAGTGCCGCTCGCGATGGACCGCGCCGCATCGCACGATGCGGCGGTGAACCTCGCGATCGTCCGCATGTTGCAGAACAACATGACGATGGCGTTCCGCGGCCGCATCGCCGATCTGGTGGCAAAGACGATCAACGAGACGATCGGCCACCCCGTGCTGCCCGAAGACCCGCGCGCCGATGCCGCGGCACGGCACCTGCACGACGAAGGCTACGCCCCGCTCGGCGCCGTCCTCTCGGCCGCACAGGTCACCGACATCGTGTCGTATCTTTCGACGCGGCCCTGCTTCAACGCGCACGTTCCCGGCGCCAGCGACGGGATTGCGCGGCGGCTCGGCGAAGGCGCCGAAGACCACCACTACGGCAGCTATGACCTGGCCGACGTGGTCTCGGCACCGCATCTGCTGGAGCTGGCCAACCACCCGACCTTGATCGGGATCGCCGCCCGGTATCTCGGCTGCGTGCCGACCCTCTATTCGCTGAACGCCTGGTGGTCGTTCGCGGGGCACGGCAAAGCGCCGGTGTCGCAGGAGTTCCACCGCGATCTCGACGGCTTCAGGTTCTGCACGCTGTTCGTCTTCCTCACCGAGGTCGGGCCGACGACCGGCGCCCATGTGTTCATCCGGCGCAGCCACCGGGTCGACCTCACCGAGGCCATCCTGCGCCGCGAGGCGCCGCGGCTCGCGGCCGAGCTTGGTCAGGCGCCGACCCTCGACGAACTCTACGGGCGGAGTGCTGGCTACGGCCGCGATGCGCTGTACGAAGCGCTGTTCCGCGGCTGCGTCGACACCATCACCGGGCCCGCCGGAACGGCGCTCCTCGCCGACACCGGCGGCCTGCACAAGGGTGTGCCGCTGAGCGAAGGACGGCGCCTGATGTTTTGGGCGCGCTACGGGCTCTACCGCAACACGGGGGCGAGCTCTCCGGTGTCAGCGGCACTGGCAGCCGGCCGTCTGCCCGCCGACCCCGTCGCGACGTACATCAACCGCTGCATCGTCGCCGAGCCGGCGTGAGGGCAGGTCCCGCCTTGGCAGCGCGCGGGAAAAACCGCTAAGACTTCGCTAAGGCCTGCACGGGTATGCTGGAGTCGCGCCCCCGCGACGGGCCGCGACACGGGGCAGCGCCGGCATTTTCGCACATGGACCAGTACCTCAAGTTCATCCTCTCCGCCGGGTCGTCGCGGACGTTCAATTGCTGCGCGATCTCGAACGCGGTGGTCGAGTCCGCGGCCGCCGCGGCTGACACCAAGTCCGCTGCAGCCGATGCGCCGCCGCCGGCCGCGGCGGCCGCCGCGCCACCCGCCCTCCTGTTCCAGTCGCGCTCCCTGAATTTCTCGATCTTCATCAAGGAGCCGGCGAAGAACAAGCCGGGCACCTTCGCGCCCGCGGCCGGCAAGACGCTGCGCACGCGCATCTACTTCCCCTACAACCGCGACCGCCCGACCGAGGGCGGGGTGTCGATCGATTCGCGTGACCCGCGCCTCGACGATGCGCTGAAGAACGTCGCCGGCCTCGACAAGAAGGAGCGGCCGGAGACCTACGAGCACGACAAGCGGATCCTGCGCATCCTCGACGATCTGCCGTCGCTCGACCCGTTCCTGCTCAAGGACCGCTTCCGCCAGGCGGCCCTGGAGGCGCCCGCACCCTACCTGCACATCCAGCCGGGCGAATGGGATGCCATCCGCGCCTTCGTGCACGAGCAGTTCATGATCGTGGCCAAGGTCATCTTCCCGGGCGAGGACGCCCAGATGGCGGAGAAGTCCGAGCAGCTGACCCAGCAGCTGTGGGACCTGCGCGACCTCGAGCACCTCCAGGCGCTCACCAAGGTGTTCGGCCTCGACCCCAAGCGCACCGAGGAGATCTTCTATTCGTGGAAGGGCGTGATCTACTACGATTACGATTACGACCGGCTCAAGCCGCGCATCTCCGCCCTCTTCACCTGGTTCGACCAGGGCTCCGCGCCCAAGGATTTCTGCAAGCCCGAGGTGGAAAAGGAGCTCAACCGCCGGCGCACCGCGATCAAGAACCTGACCAAGGCGGCGATCGCCGAGACCGAGAAGCACCTCAGCAACTATCACCGCTGCTTCGACCTGTTCTTCCGCGAGCGCAAGACGGCCGCCGACTTCGTCGCCTTCCTGCAGTCGGCACCCCGGAACTTCTATTCGCTCGGCGAAAGCATCTCGAAGCTCAGCCACTCGATCGTGCTGTGGGACCGCGGCACACAGAACTTCACCGGCCGCCTGTTGCCGAGCGACAATCTGCTCGAGCTGTTCGGCTTCATCGAAGACATCTTCTGAGCCCGCGCCGGCCGCCGAAGCACCTCACACCAGATTGCTCGGCGTGAGCTGACGGGTTTCGTAGACCGCGATGTTGGTCTTGAAGCCGCGGACGAGGCCGCCCCGGCGCAGCCAGGGTATCGCGTCCAGGAGGTCCGCGTGCAAAGGGTGGTAATAGCCGATGCGCACGCGCCGCGGCCGGGCGATCAGGCTGGCGCGCAGGTTGTCGAGCACGGCGCGCAAGGTCGCCCGCCCGAACGGATTGAACAGGAACAAAAGCGTCTCGTCATCGAACGGGAAATCCGCCGCGTCCGCGTGGATGATCTCGACCGGCGCGCCCCGGCCGCCGAAGCGCGCGGCGTTCCTGGCCGCGAGCCGGCACGCCGGGCCGTAGAATTCGATGCCGCGGCAGCAGCGCACGCCGGCGCGCGCGAACACGAACAGCGCCCGGCCGCTGCCGCAGCCGATATCCGCGAACACGTCGTCGGGGCCCGGAGCCAGGACGCGGCGCAACGCCCACAGCCGCAGATAATAAGACGGCATGTTGGTCTCGGGGTCGCCGAAGCGCGTGCCCGCCCCCTCGTCCGTGCCGTAGCGGCGCTCGACCGCGGTGTCGATTCCGTAGCGCCAGTCGAACACGCGGTCGGCGGCCTGCATGGTCGCGTGAAACAGAACGTCGAAGAGGGTTGCCCAGACTCGCATGCGATCCCCCGGCCAGCGGGGACTCTTAGGGCACCGGCGGCCGAACCGCCAGCGCCCGAGATCAGACGAGGATGCTGAGCTTCGAGCCCAGGCTCGCGATGGTGTTGAGGCTGCTGCTGATGGCGCTCGTGTTGCCGCCGGTCCCGGCACCTTGGAACAGCGACAGGAGCGAGGTCGCCCCGGACGCCGCACCCGTGCCGTTGGCGGCCGCCGCGGCATCGACCTGGGCGAGGTACTGCTTGACGAAGCTCATCGCGTACGCGGTCGCGTGCACCGGCACGCCGACGGTCGCCGGCGTCGCGGCCTGCTGGGTCTTCAGGTTCTTGATCGCGGCGTTGGTGACGCTCGTCGCGTACTGGAGCTGGTTCAGCTCGCCGTTGAGGTCGTTGAGGACATTGTTGGCGTTGAAGCTCGCGGTGTTGAGCGTCGAGAAGGCCTGCGTCGGGTTGGTCAGGAGCTGCGAGGCGCCGGTGGTCAGGTTTTGCTGCACGCCCGAATTGAAGCTGGATTCAGGGTTGATCGTGATCACCTGGTTGGCCGCGTTCGCCGTGACCGTGATCGGCAGCACCTGGTTGACCGAGAGCAGATTGGTGCTCCCCGACTGCGCCTGGCTGACCAGCACCGGCACCTGGCTCGCCAGGGTCGCGTACTGGCTGTAGACGGTCGACGCGGGGTCGATCGTGCTGGCGGTGGCGAAAAACTGGGAGTCGACGCCGATCTGCGTCGACGCCTGGGCGAGCGCGTTCTGGACGGTCGAGCCCGAGGCGATGGCCGCGAGCACCGCGTTCGCATCGGACTGCGTGCTCACGTCGAGCGAGCTCAGCTGGTTGAGCACGTTCGTGACGAGATCCTGGCCCTGCGCCTGGATGTCGTAGTTGCCGATCACGTTGTAGGACCGGTTGGTGGCGCTGTTCAGGAGATTGTCCACGCCCGACGTGTTGGTCGAGTTGATGGCGGTGCTCAACTGGCTGAGCACGCTCGTGAACTGGTTCTGAACCGTCGTGCGGTCGGCGGTCGTCGAGGCCTGGGCCGACGTCTGCGCCACGTTCTGGATCTGCGAGATGAGGAGATTGATCGTGGTGAGGCGGGCGCCCGCGTCCACCACCGACTGCGAGCCGAGATAGACGCTGGCCGTGTTGTAGGTCCCCGCCCACTTGCTGTACGGCGCCGAGACGGAGGAAATCGCGCTCGCGAAACTGGTCGCGTCGCTGTTGACCTGCGTGCTTACGACGTTGGCCGCGTTCTGCGCCGTGGTGAGCTGCGCTGCGGCCGTGGTGAAATTGGGAGTGCCCGAGGTGAAGGCCGCCTTGGCCGCATTGAGGGCGGTCTGGAACGACGAGCCGGAGCCGAGGTTCTGCGGATTGACCGTGACCGTGTCGCCCGCGGAGTCGTACTGCACGGTGATCGCCGAGCCGAGCGAGCCGTCGACCAGGTTCTGCGTCGTGTAAGTGGTGCCGCCGGTGTTGTTGTCGAACTGGTAGGTGGCGCCGGAGATGGCGCTGGTGATGCTCGACACCAGCGTCGTGAACTCCGACTGCAACGTGCTGATGGGGGTCGTATTGTTGGGATCGCCGGCCTGGGTCACGAGGCTCTGGAGCTGCGCGAGGTTGCTCGTGACGGAACCGGTCGCCTTCTGCGCCGCGGCGAGCAGACCCTGCTGCTCGATGAGTTTGGGGGCCGCGGCCTCCTGAACCGGGATCTCCGCGGCGAACGGGCCGGTCGCACTCTGGATATTCGACAGGTTCGCCTGCGCCTGGGTGACCGCAGTGATCTGGTTGACGATGTTCTGCACCGCGGTCTGCGCGGCCGTGACCACGGCCGTTGCACTGCTCAACGCCGAGAGCTGGCTCTGGTCGGTCGACAGGGCCGTGGTCGTGCTGGAGGCGGACGAGCTCGAGCTGCCCGAGGACGACGAGGACGACGTCTCGAAGGCCTTGAGATTGACCTTCGAGTTGATCAGGCGCGCCTCGTCCTGGATCGGCAGGTTGGCGATCTCCTGCGGCAAGCCGGTCGCGGTCTCGACCACGTTGCGCAGCACGGGGTCGGCCAGGATGTTGTAGGCGCTGGTCACGTTGCCGATGTTGCGCAGGAAATACGCGGCGCTGTGCAGCGCCGAGTTCGTGCTGTCGAGCGAGACCTCGTAGGCATTGGTGAGATACTTGTTGACGACGTCGGCGATGACGTTGGAGTTCTGGAAGTTCGTGGTCCCGAAAATCGCGACGTTGAATTCCTGGGCGAGCTGCTGAAAGCGCGGATCGGCCAGCTCGTTGGCGAGCGAATTCGATTTCGAGAGATCGCTCTTCAGCACGCCCGCGATCAGCGCCGGCTCGTTGGCGGCGTCCTGCAGGCCGAACGCCGTGAGGATGACGTTCAGGAGCTTCGGATCCTTGATCAGATCGTCGACGCTCTTGATCTGCGTGATGTGGCTTTTGAAGTAGTTCACCGTCTGCTGGACGGAGGCCTCTTGCGCGAACTTCGCGACCTGCTGGTTTTCGTTCTGGACGTAGATCGAAAACCCGGTCTCCGCCGACATCGTCGGAGTTGACGAGCTCGCGCTCGCGCCGAACAGCGAGAGCAACTGGCTGTTGCTATTGAGGCTACTGGTGACGCCGATGTCGACCATTCTGGTCCTCTGGGCGAACGTTCGATGCCCGCCGGGCACCACATTCTATGGAGCCAGCGAGCGACGGGAACAATAGCACATACGCCGCTTAACACCAAATTAAGGCGGTGATTTTAGCTAAATTGGACGGGATAAGTTCGGGGAGCAACCGCGACGAGGAGCGCGTCACTTCTCGCCGGTCTCGGCCCCCATCACCTTGTCCTGCGTCTGTCCTTCCTTGGCCTTCTTCTCCTTCCCCGAGGGCGTTGGCGGGATATAGATCGAGCCGACATTGGGCTCGCCCGGTCCGGCGTGCACGGCCAGCGGATTGCGCGCGTTGAGGATGAGCGCCTTGGGGTTGGTCGAGGTGTCGACCGGCGGCGGTGCCGCGCCGCCTTCTTCCGCAGCGCACACGGCGGGGACGGTCAGGGCCAGTGCTCCCGCGAGGACTCCCGCCATACCGCAGGTGCGAAAAATATACGTGGTTCCCCTCATAGCGCCCGGCTCCTTATCGAAACAAATTGTTCACCCGGAGAGTTTATTTTCTGGAACGCGCCACGCACCGCGCACCACCTACTTTCGATGATGCGGGATTCGTGGAAAATTGCGGCGAAACTCTATTGAAGCTGCAACGATCATGATAGTGTCAAGCGCATCCTCTGACCAGTTGTTCAATCATTGAGCCACGTGCATCAACTCGTTAACGACTACGGTGCGTGGATCTACGCGCTGATTTTCGCGTGGACGTTTTTCGAAGGCGAGACCTTCGTGCTGTTCGCCGGGCTCGCGGCGAGCAAGGGTTATCTCGACTGGGGTGGGGTGTTCTTCGCGGCGTGGCTGGGCAGCTTCGCCGGTGATCAGCTTTATTTCTGGATCGGGCGGCGCTGGGGAACGGCCCTGCTCGGACGCGTCCCGCGGTGGCAGGGGAGCGTGCAATCGTCGCTCGAGTGGCTCAAGCGGTACGACACCTGGTTCATCCTCAGCTTCCGCTTCATCTATGGCGTGCGCAACTTCGCCTCGTTCGCGATGGGCATGAGCGGCCTGGCACCCGCCCGCTTCGCGTCCTTGAACCTGGGTGCTGCGTTCGTCTGGGCGCTGGCGTTCTCCGGCTTCGGCTTCGTCTTCGGCCGCGTGTTCAAACACATGCTGGGCGACGTGGCGCAGATCTTCAGCTTCGTCACCCTTGGCATCTTCATCGTCGCGATCTCGGTCGGCACCTACATCCACCGCCGCCGCCGCAGCCCGCCGCCGTCCGCATCCGCCAGCACACAGCCGACGGCCGGATCCGACTGACGGTACCGCGGCGCCGCTCAGCCGCGCGGCCCCGGTCGATCGTCAGGACGCCTTCTTCCTGATATTCAGGACAAAGACGCCGTTCTCCTCTTTGGACTCGACGAGCTGATTGCCCGTCGCACGGCAGAACGCCTCGAAATCTTTCGGCGCACCGGGGTCCGTCGCCAGCACCTGCAGGATGCCGTCCGGCGGGACATCGCGGATGGCCTTCTTGGCGCGCAGCACCGGCAGCGGACAATTCAGTCCCTTGGTATCGAGCGTGGTGATCGACATTCGCTAGTTCCTGCCCGCTCACGTCGTGTGAAACGCGCGCGACCTTACTGCTTGTCCCGCACGCCCAGCAAGCCATATATTAGTAATTCCGCATATATCACAACGCATTGACCCTCACCGACATGTCCGACATTCCGGTCACGACCCTGGTCGCCACGCTCGGCTTCGCCGCCGGGGCGCTGTTCGGCGCCACCAGCCAGCGGACGAACTTCTGCACCATGGGTGCGGTGTCCGACATGGTGAACCTGCAGGACTATCGCCGGTTCCGCGCCTGGCTGCTGGCGATCGCGGTCGCCATGGCGGGCAGCGAAGCCCTGTACCTCGCCAGGATCGTCGATCTCGGCAACTCGATCTACCTCACGCCAGCGCTGGGGTGGCTGGGTGCCGTGACCGGCGGCCTGTTGTTCGGCTTCGGCATGACCTTGGGCGGCGGCTGCGGCGTGCGCACCCTAGTCCGCCTGGGTGCGGGCAACCTCAAATCCGCGGTGGTCGTGCTGGTGCTGGGCGTGTGCGCGTACATGACGGTGCGCGGCCTGTTTGCGGTCGCCCGCACCCGGCTGGTCGAGCCGACGAATCTCGATCTGACGCGCAGCGGCCTCGCGGGCCAGGGTGTACCCGAGATGCTGGCGATGCTCACCGGTCTCGCGAGCCCGCTCGTCCGCGCGCTGCTCACCGCGGCGGCCGTGCTGGCGCTCCTGGTCTACTGCTTCAAAGACCAGGCGTTCCGGCGCAGCCCGGCCGACATCGTGGCCGGACTGGTCATCGGCCTGTTGATCCCCGCGGGCTGGCTGATCACCGGCATCGCCGGCAACGATCCGTTCGAGCCCACGGCGCTTGCGTCCTTCAGCTTCGTGGCGCCCATCGGCGACAGCCTGATGTACCTGATGGCGTTCACGGGCGCCTCGATCAATTTCGGCATCGCCTCGGTGGGCGGGGTGATCGCCGGCGCGTGCCTGATGGCGCTCGCGACGAACTCGTTCCGCATCGAGGCGTTCACCGACGCGAACGACCTGCTGCGGCATCTGGGCGGCGGCGCGTTGATGGGCATCGGCGGCGTGCTGGCGCTGGGCTGCACGATCGGCCAGGGCATCACCGGGCTCTCCACCCTGGCCGCCGGATCGGTCCTGGCGTTCCTGTCGATCCTGGCCGGTGCGGTCGCCGGGTTCAAATACCTCGAAGAGGGGACCCTGGGCGGCGCGCTCCGCGCCCTCCTCGCCCGCGGCTAGCCCTTCGTCCAGGCGGCGATCAGGTCGGCCGCGTCCTCGTTGTAGAGGTCGCGGAAGAAGTGACCGGAGCCCTCGACGGTGCGCACGGTGATCTCGCCTTGGCCGGCGCTGGCGGGCCGCGGCAGCGCCTTGGCCTCGGCCGCGAGATCGGGCACCACCTCGTCCGCTCCTGCGACGATGACCAAAGTGCGCACCGCGACCCGCGGCAGGATCCGGGGCGTGTCGCGCCGCGGCTCGGCCGCGTACCAAGCGACGAAACTGTCGGCGGTGACGGCCGCGTCCGGACAGTTCAGGAAGCCGACCCGCCCGAGCGGCGCGGCGCCGCGGCCGGCGCGGACCAGCGCCTCGGCCTTGTCGAGAAGCGGCTGCAACGGCGCGCCATAGCGCGCCTGATACGCCTGGGCGGTCTTGCCGAAGTCGAACGTCGCCGGCGCCAGCAGGACGAGGCCGGTCACATCAGGATCGTGCCGTTCGACCGCGTACACCGCGGCCTGGTTGCCACCCTGGCTGTGGCCGATCAGGGTGATGGCGGGCACGCCCTGGCCCTTCAGCCATCCGATCCAGGCGGCGATCTCGTCGAGCGCGTCGTAGGGCCGGTGGGTCTGCAGCTTGCCGCAGTCGAAGAAGCCGGTGCGGCGGTCCTCGCCGAGGCTGAGCGTGATCGCCAGGCTGGAGAGATGGCGCTCCTTGAGATTGGCCTGCAGGCTCGCGATCGTCTCCATGCGGGCGTGCGCCAGGGTCCCGTGGACAATCAGGGCGACGCCGTCCTTCGCGGTTTTGCCGTCCGCGAGCTCGAGATTTCCAAGCAAGGTGAGCCCGTGAAAGGGCGTGCTCACCTCGGCCGCTCCCGCAGAGACGGAGAGGGGCAGACCCGAGACGACGAGGAGAAACGCCAGGAGCGCCGGCCGCAGGGCGATCAAGACTTGGCCGCCGCGACTTTGGGCGCCACCAGCGCGTAGAGATCTCCCACCAGCGCCGACAGAGCCGCAAGGCGCGAGCCCGTCTCCGGCGCGTCGGCGTCGTGCACCACCGATTCCTCGAGCCGCGAGATCTCCCGGCACATGTCGCTCGCCGCCTCGAGCCCGCAGTCGAGCTGGGCGACCTCGTCCGCAAGCCCCAGCAGCGACAGATCCTCGGCCAACGCGTGACCGCGGGCGAGGAGCCAGTGCAGAAGAACCTCCTCGCCGAGCTGATACAGCTCGCGCGCGATCGGCACCGGCTCGCCCGGCGGGAACATGCCGAGCGTGCTCTTGAGCAGCTCGACCCGCTCGCCGATGTCGGCCAGCGGCTGCGGCGCGCGCGGGCTCATGAACGCCCCGCGGCGGCCGACTTGTCGCGCGCCTCCAGCTCGAAGCCGATCCGGCGCGGCTCCTCGTTCTCCTCGCGCTTGGGCATGGCGACCAGCAGCACGTTGAGCTGAGAGACGTTCTGGATCAGCTTCATATGATGGCCCGCCTCGTCGACGCCGTCGAAGGTCACGATGTCGGGGTTCCAATAGCCCATGTCGACGATGTGGAACTGCACGGTGGTGCCGAACGACACCATGCGCGCGCCGAGCTCGTGGTCGTGGTCGAGATTGGCCTCGAACTCGCGGATATAGGCGGCCAGCCGGTAGAACACGTCTTCCGCGCGGCGGTCGGCTGGCGCCGGCTCGCCGCGCCGTGGTGCCAGACGCTCGGCCTGGCGCGCCGCCTGGACCGCCGGCACGCCCGGAGCTTGCGATTGATCGGACATTCGGATGATCCGTGGCGAGGCGATGGTCTGCCCCACGCCGGATGCGCCCCTACCCTTTCCGTTCAGCCAGCTATCCGTTCGGCCGGCTATCCGTTCAACACGTAGCCATAGCGCAGATTGCTGGGGTCCCGCCCGTTCCGCTCGTACTCGGCCTTGAGGGCCGCGAAGCGGTCCGACTCGAGCCCTGCATGCTGCGGGCTGTAATTGTACAGCTTCGCGGAAGTTCCGCCGAGGATTGCCGTCTTGACCGGCCCGTCGGCGGCGCCCAGCGGCTTGAACCCGTATTTCAGCTGCATGTCCTTGGGAATCTCGAGCCGGCGCAGCGCCTCGATCTGCCATTGTGGCGCCCCGGTCCACACGGCATCCGTGCCCCAGACGATGTGATCGGCGCCGAGCCCTTTGACGAGCTGGCCCATCATCGCGGCACAGATGCGCGGCTCGGCGACCGTGGTGAGCGCGAAGATCTGGCCGAGATCGGCGTAGACATTCGTCACCGCGTATTTCTCCGGGATCCCGGCGAGGTCGGTCACCCAGTCGACGCGCCCCGTTTCCTCGAACTGCTTCCACGCGTCGGCAACCGGCCCGCCCGCCCAGCGATAGCCGGCGTGGTAGACGACGAAGCGGATCTTCGGAAAGTCCTTGGCCGCCTGGCCGACATCGGACACGTCGACATAGGGCCTCAGGCGGTCGAAGGCGCGCTCGGCCGACGGCGGGAACAGCCCCTTGTGGACGCAGACGATGTCGTAGCCGGCCTTCTGGATCTTCTCGTAGAACGGATAGACCAGCTTCTCGTCGTCCATCCGCCACGGATATTTGCTGGTGTCCTTGTGGGTGTTGTCGCCGATCGTGTATCCCTTCCACGAATCGGGCTTGTTCACCGCGATGTCGTGATCGACGCGGTCGAGCCAGCCCGGCGCACCGGGGGTGAACACCGCGTGCGCCAGGAGGCGCTTCGAGCCCGCCTCGTCGTTGATCTTCCGGCGCGCCGCCGCCGCATCCTCGTTGGTGATGAACCAGTCGCGCGGGACGTCGGAGGGCGCGTTGGTGATGATCGCCACCTTGGTGTCGCTGTCGAGGAAGATCTCTTTCTTCCAGTTCTCGTATTTGAGGTCGTCGAGGGTCTGCGGCTTGCCGGCGAGCTCCGGGTTCCATTTCGCCTTGCCGACCGCCTTGCGCATGTCGAGGAACGCCGTGATGCGCGTGTCGTCGCGCAGGAAATGCGTGTGGCCGTCGAAGACGAACTGGCCCGAGAGCGCGGCCGCGCGCTCGGCCGCCGTCTCCACGCTCGCCGCTTCGGCCTCGGACACACCGTAAAGCGGACCGTAGACGTCGTTCATCGCCATGAACGCGGTGGCCATGCCGGCGGCGGTCTTGAAAAACTGCCGGCGGTTCAGGCCGTTCTTGCGGCCGTGCGCGTCGGCGCGCGCATTCAGCCGCTGTTCGACCTGCTTCTGCCGGGCGGTCTGCGCGACCGGAAAGAACTCTTCGCTCGCAACGATCTGGGTCGGTATCGGAGAGGGATAGGAGTCCGTCTCGGCCGGGCTCAAACGCGCCAGTTCGTCAGGGCTGAGCAGCTTCATCAGACTCCTCCGGCTTGTTAATCCTAGTCAAAGTCGGTTTGGCGTTCCAAGTCAATCGGACCCGCGGCCACCCCGCAAGGGCGCCCGCCGCATTTTGCTATGTTAGTGATTCAGCACATAAATATTGCGGCCTGAAGACTGCCTTGATAGGTTGCCCGCCTCGCCGGAGATGCACGGCCGGCGAGTGAGGTGCCATCGATGACGAGAACCATCGCCGCAATTCTCGCGGTGAGCCTGACCGCTGCCGCCGCCGTAAGCGCCGCCTGGGCGCAGGGCGCGGCACAGCCGCTGGTCAAGTTCCAGATCAAGGACGGGGGCATTCCGGCATCGCTGACCGGCCGGCCCGGCGATCCGCAGAAGGGCCGCGCCGTCATCGTCGACCAGAAGCTGGGCAACTGCCTCGCCTGCCACGAAGTCAGCGCACTCAAGAGCGAGCCCTATCACGGCAACGTGGGACCGAGCCTCGACGGCGTGGCAAGCCAGGTGTCCGAGGCGCAGATCCGCCTGCGCATCGTCGATCCGACCACGCTCAATCCCGACACGATGATGCCGTCCTTCTACCGGGTCGACGGCCTCAACCGCGTCCTGCACCAGTTCCAAGGCAAGCCGATCCTGACCGCCGAGCAGGTGGAAGACGTGGTCGCCTTCCTCGAGACGCTCAAATAGGACCGAGACGCAAAGGAGTTCCGATGGACCGGAGTTTCGCCCGCGACCAGATCTCCCGGCGCCTGGTGCTGATCGGCGCCGCCGGAGTTGCGACCGGTTTCGTGACCATCCGCAAGGTGGCCGCGCAAGCCGTCCATCCGGGCGCGCATGTCGAGTGGCTCAACAAGCTGGTCGGCGGCAAGAAGGCGACGCCGGGCAAGGTCAAGCTGCACATCCCCGAGATCGCCGAGAACGGCAACACCGTGCCGATGACCGTATCGGTCGACAACCCGATGACGGCCGCCGCCTACGTGAAGGCCATCCACGTCGTCACCGACAACAACCCGCAGCCGCAGGTCGCGTCGTTCTACCTGAGCCCGGCCAACGGCAAGGCCGAAATCCAGACGCGCATCCGCCTCGCCGAGACGATGCACGTGATCGCCTATGCCGAGCTCAGCGACGGCTCGGTGTGGTCCGACCAGGCCGAAGCCAAGGTCACCATCGGGGGCTGCGGCGGTTGAGCCGCGGCGGCTGAAACGAGAGTTCGAGGAGAGTCCCATGGCCATCGCCCGCGTCCGGCTGCCGCCCAACATCAAGAAGGGCGACGTCGTCGAAGTGAAGACGCTCGTCACCCACCCGATGGAGTCCGGCCAGCGCAAGGACGCCAACGGGCAGATCATCCCGCGCAAGATCCTCAACAAGTTCGTGTGCGCGTACAACGGCAGGGAGGTGTTCCGCGCCGAGCTGTGGCCGGCCATCTCCGCCAATCCGTTCATCACCTTCTTCCTGGTCGCGGGCGATTCGGGCAGCCTGAAATTCACCTGGACCGACGACGACGGATCGACGATCGAGCACAGCGAGGAGATCCACGTCGCATGATCCAGACGCGAGTTTGGACGATCGCCGCCGCTGCATTGGCGGTGGTGTGCGCCGCCGACGCGGCCGACCTGCCCACGCCGAAGATCCCGCTGCCGGCCGACGGCAGTGCGGGCAGCTACAAGACCGAGCCGGTCACCAAGTCCGAGTACAAGGACAAGAAATCGGCCTATGCGTATCTGGCGCCCGAGACCAAGGCGATGCAGGACGACGATTTCTCGAACCCGGCCTCGCTGTGGCTCGACGAGGGCGACAAGCTGTGGACGAAGGTCGAGGGCGGGGCCGGCAAGTCATGCGGCTCGTGCCATGGGGCCGCTGCCAATCTGCGCGGCGTGGGGAACACCTACCCCAAGATCAGCAAGGACACGGGCAAGCTCGCGACCATCGAGGACCAGATCAATTACTGCCGCACCGAGCGGATGAAGGCGCCGGCCCTGAAGCTCGAAACGCAGGACATGGTCGCCCTCTCGATGTTCGTGATGTTCCAGTCGCGCGGCCTGCCGATGAGCGTTGCGGTCGACGGTGCGGCCAAGCCGTACTTCGACGCCGGCAAGACGCTCTATTACACGCGCCGCGGCCAGCTCAACCTCGCCTGCAACCAGTGCCACGAAGACCACGCGGGCGGCATGCTGCGCGCCGACCCCTTGTCGGGGGGCTACAGCAACGGCTTTCCGCTCTACCGCCTGGCCTGGCAGAAGGCCGGCTCGTTCGATTTCCGGATGCAGCAATGCTATGCCCAGGTGCGCGCGACGCCGGAGCCGTTCGGCTCGGAGGAGCTGAAGAAGCTGCAGCTCTACGTCGCCTGGCGCTCGAACGGCCTGCCGGTCGAGACGCCGGCGGTGCGCAGATAGACCGCACCCGGCCGCAACCGCTTCGATGCTGACGCGGCGGCACCTCCTGCAGGCAGCCTCCGCGGCAGCGGTGCTGCTCGGTCCCGGCCGGCTGGCGCGCGCGGCAGCTCAGCAGCGCCTCACCCAGGACGACCTCCTCCGCTTCGCACCCGTGGGGCAGGTGACGCTCCTGCACTTCACCGACACGCACGCGCAGCTCAATCCCGTCTATTTCCGCGAGCCCAGCTGGAACCTCGGCGTGGGCGAGGACCGCGGCAAGGTCCCTCACCTGACCGGCAAGGCGTTCCTCAAGCGGTACGATTTGGCGCCGGGCACGCCCGAAGCGTACGCGCTGTCCTCGGACGAATTCGTCGGGCTGGCGCGCAGCTATGGCCGCCTCGGCGGCGTCGACCGGCTCGCAACCCTGGTCAAGGCCATCCGCGCCGAGCGCGCCGACAACGTGCTGCTGCTCGATGGCGGCGACGACTGGCAGGGCTCCTACACGGCGCTCAAGACACGCGGCGAGGACATGGTGCGGGTCATGAACGCGCTCGGCGTCGAGGCCATGACCGGCCACTGGGAATTTACCCAGGGCGAGGACCGGGTGAAGGAGCTGATCCAGAAGCTCCGCTTCCCCTTCCTCGCCGGCAACGTCCGCGACACCACCTGGGACGAGGACGTGTTCCCCGCGACCGCGGAATTCGAGCGCGGCGGCACCCGCATCGCGGTGATCGGCCAGGCGTTTCCGTAC
>Ga0335069_10006227_pt1 | contig 17378 bp, 15 predicted proteins | sample Lox_Sample_11_FD_206714 | JGI IMG/M metagenome (GOLD analysis project Ga0335069, IMG submission 206714) | Soil microbial communities from Loxahatchee National Wildlife Refuge, Florida, United States - Lox_Sample_1.1 | ecosystem: Environmental > Terrestrial > Soil > Wetlands | place: USA... | reverse complement strand
CCTGCTCGAGACCGAGAAGTCGAAGACCATCGAGGAGGACCGGCGCGCGCACCCGGAACGGTATCTGTCGGACGACGCGCAGGCCGACCTGTGGCTGGAGCTGGGGGAACGCCTCGCCGCCCGGGGCTTTGGCCACTACGAGATCTCGAACTGGGCCCTTCCGGGACGCGAAGCCCGCCACAACCTCAAATACTGGCGCCGGGCTCCGACGCTGGGCCTCGGCGTGTCCGCGCACGAGTTCTGGGAAGGCCGGAGGCGGGCCAACGTCTCGAACCTCGAGCAATACCTCGACGGCGTCGAGGCCGGCCGGCGTGCGATCGGGTTCGACCTGCCCGTCAGCGCCGCCGAGGCGGCGCGCGAGGAGCTCTTTCTGGGACTGCGTCTCCGGGAGGGAGTGCCCGTCGAGCGCGTGGCGGCCTTCGTCGCCGACGCGGGGGACGTTCGTCTCTGGAGCGACTACGAGACCTGGCTGGAGGGCGGCGTCCTCGAGCGGCGCGGCGACCGGGTCGCCTTCACCGAGCGAGGCTACCTCGTCTCCAACGAGGTCCTCGGCCGCTTCGTCTAGAGACGCCGACTCGACGGGGAAGAGGGAACCGTGCCACCGTTCCCTCTCTCCGGCCGGGCCGCGCCGCGGCCCGCGTTAAATGAACAGCGGCGCGAGAACCAGCGTGATCGTCGCGAGCAGCTTGATCAGCACGTGCAGCGACGGGCCGGCCGTGTCCTTGAAGGGGTCGCCGACCGTATCGCCGACCACGGCGGCCTTGTGCGTCGGCGAGCCCTTGCCGCCGTATGCCCCGGTCTCGATGTATTTCTTGGCGTTGTCCCAGGCGCCGCCGCCGTTGTTGAGGAACGTCGCGACGACGATGCCGGCGATCGTGCCCACCATGAGCAGTGCGGCCACGGCTTCGGCGCCGACGCCGAACTGGCGGAAGACGAGGCCGACGGCGATCGGGGTGCCGACCGCGACCAGGCCGGGCGCGATCATCTGGCGCAGCGCGCCCCGGGTGACGATGTCGACCGTCCGGCCGTAGTCGGGCTTCTCGGTGCCCTGCATGATGCCGGGGTGCTCCTTGAACTGCGCGCGGACGTCCTGGATGACGACGTAGGCGGCCTTTCCGACGGCCTTGATCGCGAGACCCGAGAAGAAGAACACGAGCATCGCGCCGATGAGCGCCCCGACGAAGACCTCGGGCTTGGACAGGTTGACCGACGTCAGCTCGGCGCCGTAGTTCTTGAGCTCGTCGAGGTAGGCCGAGAACAGCAGGAACGCGGCCAGGGCGGCGGAGCCGATGGCGTAGCCTTTGGTCAGCGCCTTGGTCGTGTTGCCGACGGCGTCGAGCCGGTCGGTCTTCTTGCGGATCTCCTCGGGCTGCTTGGACATCTCCACGATGCCGCCGGCGTTGTCGGTGATCGGGCCGAAGGTGTCCATCGCCAGGATGTACGCGGCCGTCCCCAGCATTCCCATCGTGGCGACCGCCGTTCCGAAGAGGCCGCCGCCGGGCAGCGCCGCCGACCCGATCTTGTAAGAGGCGAGGATCGCGATCGAGATCGCGATGACCGGAGCGAGGGTGCACTCGAAACCGACCGCGATGCCGGCGATGACGTTGGTGGCCGGGCCCGTCTGCGAGGCCTCGGCGATCTCGCGAACCGGGCGGTACTTGTACTCCGTGTAGTACTGGGTGATGAAAACGAAGACGATCGACGTCAACACGCCGATCATGCCGCACAGGAAGTACATCCACCACGCGTCGGGCCTGGCGGGATTGGCGAGCAGCCACTTCGTCGCGACGAAGAACCCGCCGATGGCCAGGACCGCCGCGATGTAGTAGCCGCGGTTGAGCGCCTGCATCGGGTCCGCGTCCTCGCGGGTCTTGACGGCGAAGATGCCGATGATCGAGGCGAGGAGGCCGAAGGCCCGGGCGACGAGCGGGAAGAGCATCACGCCGACGACCCCGGCCGAGAACGCCATGCCTTGCTTCTGGAGGGCCGCGGCGAGCGTCGCGCCGAGAATCATGGCGCCGATGTTTTCGGCCGCCGTGGACTCGAAGAGGTCGGCGCCGCGGCCGGCGCAGTCGCCGACGTTGTCGCCGACGAGGTCCGCGATGACCGCGGGGTTGCGCGGGTCGTCCTCGGGGATGCCCGCCTCGACTTTGCCGACGAGGTCGGCGCCGACGTCGGCGGCCTTGGTGTAGATGCCGCCGCCGAGCTGGGCAAAGAGCGCCACGAACGAGGCGCCGAAGCCGTAGCCGACGATGAGCAGGGGAATCTGCGCCGGCGGCACGGCCGTCATGTGGCTGACGAGCCAGTACAGCCCGCCCACGCCGAACAGCGACATCGCCACCACGAAGAGGCCCGATACCGCGCCGCCGCGCAGCGCGATCCGAAGGGCGTCGTTGAGCGACGAGCGTGCGGCCGAGGCGGTGCGGATGTTCGTCCGGATCGAGACCCACATGCCGATGTAGCCGGCGATGACCGAGCACGCCGCGCCCAGGGCAAAGGAGAGCGTGGTCCAGAACGCGAGCCGCAGGGGCGTGTCGACCGGGTCGAAGTCGTGGTGGCTGCGGACGAAACCGTAGAGCACGAAGATGACGGCCGCGAGCAGGACCGCGAGCAGTCCGATCGTGCGGTTCTGCCGCCGGAGGAAGGCCTCGGCGCCCTCCTTGATGGCGTTGGAGATCGCCTGCATGGCGGAGGTCCCGGTGTCCCGCTTCAGCACCCAGGAGGCCAGGAAGCCGGCCACGAAGAGCGACCCGACCGAGAAGACGAGGACGAGCGGCAGAGCAAGCTCGAAAGACATGCGTCGAACTCCTGTTTTCGCGTGATCCGGTCAAGCGCCGGTGCAGATGCCCCGGCCGCGGCGCGGGAGAATATCAGAACGGGTTTCGGGTTGCTCGTTCCCGGTCGGGGGCGCGGATCTCAGCCCTACGAACCGTCGGGAACCGGAAACGGGAGAGCAGAGGCCCGCTACTGACCGACCGGCACGGCCTCCATGACGATGCCGATGTTCTTGGCGCCCGCCGCGCGGCAGATGTCCATGACCTTGATGACCTCGCCGTAGTTGGACGCGTCGTCGCCCGAGAAGAACACGGTCTTGGTGGCGCGGTTCTTGAGGATCTCGGTCAAGCGCAACGAGAGCGTCTGCGCGTTGACCTCCTCTTTGTTGAGGAAGATCTTGTTCTGCGGCGTCAGGGAAACGATGAGCAGGTCGGTCGGCGGGGGCTGGTTCAGCGGCTGGTCGACCTTCGGCGGCACTTTGACGTCGTAGCCCATCTGGAGCAGCGGCGTGATGACCATGAAGATGATGAGCAGCACCAGCACCACGTCCACGAGGGGAGTGATGTTGATGTCGCTCTTGTAGGCTCCGCCGCTCGAGGCGCCCATTCCCATGTCGCTGGTCTCCTTGGCCGCTCGCCCCGCGGGCTAGCCGGCGCCCTTCTGTTTCTTTTCGGCGATCAGGCCGACGTCCTGGAAGCCGGCGTCCTTGGTCATCTTGAAGACTTCCTTGACGTCGCCGTACTTCAGGCGCTGGTCGGCCTTGATGACGATCTCCGCCGACGGGTTGCGCTGGTAGAGCTCGTCGAGGGCCGACTGGAACTCCGCCTTCGACAGCTGCTTGGACTCGTAGTGGTAGATCGGGGGAGTCGCAAATTGCACCACGATCATCTTCTGCTTGCTCGACTCCGGCTTCTTGGCCGGGTCGTCGGCCTGCGGGATCTGGACGCTCACGCCGTTCTGAAGGAGGGGCGTGACGACCATGAAGATGATGAGGAGCACGAGGCAGACGTCCACCAGCGGAGTGACGTTGATGTCACTCTGAAGCTTGTCCCGACCGCCGCCGCCACCCATGCCCATGGAAAAACTCCTACGCGGAGAGCTGGGCGCCCGCGCCGCGCCGTTTGATGAAGTAGTCGATGAGCTCGTTCGACGAGTTCGACATCTCGACCTGGAAACGCTCGATGTTGTTCATGAAGATGTTGAACATCCACACGGCCGGGATGGCCACGAAGAGGCCGAGGGCCGTCGTGACGAGGGCTTCGGCGATACCGGCGGAGACCGCCGCGATGCCGCCCGAGCCGGTCAGCGCCATGCCGCGGAACGCGTTGATGATGCCGATGACCGTGCCGAAGAGGCCGATGAACGGCGCCGTGGTGCCGATCGTCGCCAGGCCCGAGAGCCCCTTCTTCATGTCGGCCGTCGTGACGAGGGCCTCGCGCTCGATCGCGCGCTCGGCGGCCTCGATCATGTCGTGGCCTTTGACGCTGGCCCCGCCGCTCTTGATGTCGTGGGAGAACTCGTACAACCCCGCCGAGAGCACCCGGGCGACGTGGCTGTTCTTGAACTTCTTGGAGGCGTCGATCGCGTCCTGGAGCTTGTCCTGCTTCAGGAATCCCGTCACCATCTTGGCGTAGGCGACCGACTGGTTGCGGGCCTTGCGGTAGTACAGGAAGCGCTCGAAGGCGATCGTCAGCGAGTACACCGACATGATGAGCAGAATCACGACGACGCCCTGGGCGACGATCGTCATCTTGCCCCACAGCTCAATTGGATTGAAACTCATTTAAAACGCTCCTTCTCGTTTCGTTGGCCCTTCGAGCACCTCGGGACTGCCAATCCTAGTTCAACCGGAACGTCACCGTCACCGTGAGGTAGACGCGCACCGCCCGGCCGTTCAGGGTTGCCGGCTTGTACTTCCACTGCTGGACCGCCCGAACCGCCGAAGCGTCGAGCAGGGGGTTGACCGACTTCAGGACGCGGACGTCCTCGACGTTGCCGTCGGCCGTGATGATGGCCTCGAGGATGACGACCCCCTCCATGCGGGCCTTGCGCGCGGCCTCCGGGTACTGGGGCTCGGTCCGGGACTGCAGGACCGGCGCCTTCACGTCGCCGCCGACCCGGAGGGGCTCCTCGCCGCCCGCGCCACCGGTGCCGCCGACGACGCCGCCCATCACGCCGCCGGGCACGCCGCCCTCGACGCCGCCTTCGACACCGCCTTCGACCCCCGCGTCGGCGGCCGGCTCCGGCGCGGCGAGGGGCTGGGGAACGGCGTCGGGAACGACGACCGGCTGCGCCATCTCGACGGGTTTGACCTGGACGGGCTTGGGCGCTTCGGGGGCTTTGGGCGCGGCCTTGGGAGCGGCCGGGGGCGGCGGGGGTGGGGGAGGCGCCGCGGCGTAGAAGGTGACCGGAATCGGGGGCTCGGGCACATCGCCGACGAACCAGATCGAGGCTCCGAGGATGCCGCCGATGACGAGGGCGTGGATCAGGATCGAGATCGGCGCCGAGATGGCCCTCTTCGATTCGTCCTTCTTGTGCGTCGATTCGATCAGCGAGTTCTCAAACATGGATCATCCCCCCGACCCGTAAGACACCGGCCCTACTTGCCCGGTTCCGGCGTCGCCTGAGCCGCCTTCGCCTTCTCCTGGGCCGCCTTGCGCATCGCGAGCGCCTGCTGCAGGTACTTGTTGGCTGTGTCGGTGTACTCCTGCTTCTTGGCAGGATCGGTTTCCATCTTGGCCTTTTCCCGGTAGAGCAGGTTGATGTACGAAACCGCTTCGAAGTAGTCGGGCTTCAGCTCGACCGCCTTGTTCAGAGACTGCAGACCCTCGTCGACGATCTTGGCGCGCAGCGCCGGGTCGAGATCGGGGAAGTTGTACGACCGGTCCCACGCCTGGACGCCGATCAGGTAGTAGACCTCCGGGTTGGTGCCTTCGAGCTCGAGCCGTTTCTTGAGCCAGAGGACTCCGTTGTCGAAGTCGCCCTTCTTGAAGTAGAGCATCGCCAGCGAGTTCATCGCCTTGGCGTCCTTCGGATTCCGCTTCAGGAACTCGTTCTGGTAGAAGGCGATCGCGTCGTCGTAGCGCTCGGTGTTCAGGTACATCGACACGAGGTACTCGAGCGCCTTGTTGTCCTCCGGATAGGCCTGCACGTACAACTTGAGGTTGTCGATCGCCTTCTGCGCGTACTCGAGGTCCTTCGGGTGCTTCGAGCCCGGCTGGTACATGCCCATGTACGCGATGCCGAGGTGCTTGTGCAGCTTCGTCTCGCCCGGATCCAGCCGCAGCGCTTCTTCGTACTCGGCGAGCGCGCTCTGGTACTGCGCCGCCTTGAGGAACTCGTTGCCCTTCTTGATCGCCTGCTTCGACTTGAACTTGTCGCAGCCGGCGAGCGCCGTCAGCGCAAGGAGGAAGAACGCGGCCGTGGCCGCACGTTGCCGATGGCGCATGCTCTTGCTATCGCTCCTCGCTTCGCTTTCGCTTATTCACCCGGGTTTGCCCGGCCCGCCCCGGAGTGCCGAATTCTGTTGAATTCCCCCCGACAAAGCAACAAAGTTTTTCGGCCGCAGGGGCTTCCGCGCGATCGGCCCGGAGCGACCCGGGGTCGGCTCTGTCGCGGCGTCGGAAACGGCCGCCGCGGGCGCGCCGGCGGGGAATAATGTCGGGAGCGCCAGCGCTTTGCGCGGCAGGAGGAATCGTTTGAAGCGTCCGTCTCTGTTTCTCGTTCTGCTCGCCTGCGCCGCGGCCTCCGCGGCCCAGGACAAGCCTCAGGCCGCCCTGCCGCCGCCCGCCCAGAAGCCCGCCGACGCGCCGATCATCCCGCCGATCACCGAATCGGTCGACGTCACCGTCACCAACGTGGACGTCTTCGTGACGGACTCCAAGGGGAATCGCGTCCCCGGCCTGAAGGCGGAGGACTTCGAGGTCCGGCAGGACGGCATCCCACAGAAAATCACGAACTTCTACGCCGTGTCGGGCGGCAAAGTCATCCTCGAAGACGGGACGACCCTGGCGCTCGACTCGAAAGAGGCGGCGCCCGAGCTTCCGGCCGTGGTCAAGGCCCACTACGTCTTTTACATCGACAACCAGAACATCCAGCCCCAGAGCCGGAACCACATGTTCAAAAGGTTGAAGGAGTTCATCACCCAGGCCATCGGGCCGAACGCCGAGGGGATGATCGTCACCTACAACCGCTCGCTCAAGGTCCGCAAGAGCTTCACCACCGAGCCCAACGAGCTGATCGGGACCCTGGAGCAGGTGGAGCTCGACACGGGCGGCGGGACCAACACGGCGGCGGACCGGAAAGACGCCCTCCAGCGCATCAACGACGCCAAGAGCTCGACCGAGGCCCAGAACTACGCGCAGACCTACGCCAAGGCCCTCCGCAACGACATCGAGTTCACGGTCGACGCGATCGACGACACGATCGCCAGCCTCGCGGGCCTCCAGGGGCGCAAGAACTTCGTCTACGTCTCCGAGGGCTTGCCCCAGACGGCGGGGCTCGAGCTCTACGAGGCAATCCGCGAGAAGTTCCAGGATCCGTCGGCGTCGATGAACGAATTCGACTACGACATGAGCACGCGCTACATGAAGATCGTCAGCGCGGCCAACGCGAACGGCGTCACGATCTACACGCTCGACGTTTCCGGGCTGCAGACGAGCGACATGCTCGACGTCTCGAACAGGTCGACCGACGTCCACCTGAACGACTTCTTCATGCGGCAGAACATGCAGGGACCGATCCGCATGATGGCCGAGGAGACGGGCGGGCTGTCGGCCGTCAACACCAACGACCTGAAGGGGAACTTCGACCAGATCGCCGCGGACTTCTCCAACTTCTACTCCCTGGGCTACCGGGCGGCCAAGGGCGCGACGGACCGCGGGCACAAGATCGAGGTCACCGTCAAGAAGAAGGGGCTGACCGTCCGAACCCGGACGAGCTTCATGGAGAAGTCGATCGAGACGCGAACGGCCGAGTCCGTCGTCGCGAGCCTTCACTACGCGCGGACCGACAATCCGCTCGGAATCAACGTGTCGATCGGGGACGCCAAGCCCTACGATCGGGACAACTATCAGCTGCCGGTCCGGATCTCGGTGCCGATCGGCAAGCTCGGCCTGGTCCCCTCCGGCGACAACTACGAGGGGTACTTCTTCGTCTACTTCGTCGTCCTGGACGTCTCCGGCAAGCAGTCGGACCTTCAGATCCAGCGTCAGCTCGTGAAGGTGCCGTCGAAGGACCTGAACATCGCCCAGCGCAAGGACTTTTACTACGACGTCTCGCTCATCGTCGTGCCGGGGGGCCAGAAGCTCGCGGTCGGCGTGCGGGACGGCGTTTCGAACCTGACCTCCTACATGCAGAAGAACGTCTTCGTCTCGGTCCTCCCCAAGGAGAAGCCGCTCGAGACGACGAATCCGGGGGCGAAGCCGGGCGCGCAATAGCGGGATAATCGGCGCGTGCTCGCACGAGCCGCGTTGACGCTTCCGTCTTCGGCGACGCCGGCGGCCGTTTCGGCCGCATGATTCCCGTTCTCGACGCGCGCTCGATGCGCGGGGCCGACGCGGCCACGATCCGCGCCGGGACACCCTCGGACGCGCTCATGGAGCGCGCCGCGGAAGCGCTCGCCGCGGCGGCCCTCGGGGTGTACCCGGCGTGGCGCCGCGTCGCCGTCGTGTGCGGCCCCGGCAACAACGGCGGCGACGGGCTCGCGGCGGCTCGGCTGCTCGCGGCCCGCGGCGTCGCCGTCCGGCTGTTCACGCTCGGCGACCCGGAGCGTTACCGCGGCGACCCGGCGGCCAACCTCGCCCGGGCCCGCGCGGTCGGCATCGTCCCCATCTCGCTCGCCGCACGGGGCGGCTCGGCCGAGCTCGCGCGCGAGCTCGCCGAAGCCGACGGCGTCGTGGACGCGCTCTTCGGCACGGGCCTGACGCGGCCGCTCTCGGGCGCCGCCCGGCGCGCGGTCCGTGCCCTGAACGGCTCGGGCAAGCCGGTCGTCTCCGCCGACGTCCCGTCGGGCCTCTCCGCCGACGGCGGCGAGGTGCCGGGCGAGTCCGTGCGCGCGGCGCTGACCGTGGCGTTCGCGGCGCCGAAGCGGTGCCACGTGCTGCCGCCGGCGAGCGGCTTCTGCGGCCGCGTTCTCGTCGCCGACATCGGGATCCGGCGCGCGACGCTCGAGGCGCGAGCGCGCCGCCTGTGGCTCACCGAGAGCTCGGACATCCGAACCCTCCTGCCGCCGCGCCCCGGGGAGGCGCACAAGGCCACGTTCGGGCGCCTCGCGATCGTCGCGGGATCGCGCGGCAAGACGGGGGCGGCGATTCTCGCCGCCCGCGGCGCCCTGCGCGGCGGCGCGGGCCTGGTCACCGTCTTCTGCGCCGAGTCGCTCGAGGGCGTCGTCGTCGGCGCGCTCCCCGAGGCGATGACCGTCGGCCTCGCGGAGGAGCGCGGCGTGCTGTCGGAGCGCGCCGTGCCGGCGCTCCTCGAGGCGCTCGCCGGCTTCGACGCCGCCGTCGTGGGGCCGGGCCTCGGCACGGCGCCCGGCACCGTGCGTCTCGTGGAGGCCATGGTCTCGCGGGCGCGGATCCCGCTCCTCGTCGACGCCGACGCCTTGAATGCCTTCGCGGGCCGCCCCGCGTTCTTCCGGCGTCGGCGCGCCGCGACCGTGTTGACGCCGCACCCCGGCGAAGCCGCGCGCCTTCTCGCGACGACGGCCGCGCGTGTTCAGGCCGATCGCCTCGGGGCCGCGCGCTCTCTCGCGCGCCGCTCGGGAGCGACGGCGCTGCTCAAGGGCGCCCGCACGCTGATCGCGGCTCCCGCCGGCGAGGTCGCCGTCAACCCGACCGGGACGCCGCTGCTCGCGACGGCGGGGTCGGGCGACGTTCTCGCCGGGCTGATCGGCGCGTTTCTGGCCGGTGGTCTGGCGGCGCGGGCCGCGGCCGTCGCGGGCGCGTGGCTGCACGGCGCCGCGGCCGAGGCGCTCGCGCCGCGGCTGGGCGATGCGGGCCTGCTCGCCCACGAGGTGGCCGACGCCGTTGCCGGCGTGCGGGCCGCGCTGCGCGATCGCCCGAGTCCCGATGCGTGAGCCCGCGACGCTGACGCGAAACGCCGCGGAGACCGAGCGCCTGGGAGAGGTCCTGGCGGCGCGTCTTTTCCCGGGGGACGTCGTCTACCTCGAAGGGGCGCTCGGCGCGGGGAAAACCGCCTTCGCGCGCGGCGTGGCGCGCGGCCTCGGCGCCTCCGAGCGCGAGGTGGCGTCGCCGACGTTCGCGATCCTCCACGAGTATGCCGGAGCAGGCGGCGGGATCGTGCTCCGCCACCTCGACCTTTACCGGCTCGAAGACTCCGAGCGGGAGCTCGCCGTCCTGGGCCTTCCGGAGTCCGTCGCGGACGCGCCGGTCTGCGTCGAGTGGCCGCGGCAGGCGGTCCGCGCGCTGCTGCCGCCGACGGTGGAAGTGCGCATCGACGGCGAACCCGGCGGCTCGAGCCGCCGGGTTTCGATCACGGACGTCGCGAGAGGCGGGAGACCTAGAACGCGATGATGACGCCGCCGTTCGGGACGAAGTTCGTCACCCAGGTCGTCCCGGTGCAGTAGTAGCCGTAGCCACAGTAGAACGTCCGCGAGCCCACGGCGGTCGAGTAGAGCCGGGCGTCGAGGCGAAGGCCGAAGTGGGGGTTGACGAAGTACTTGTACCCGCCGCCGATGGCCGCGGTGCCGTACGTCTTGGAAACCGATCCGACGTCGCCGTAGTGGACCTGGAAGTCCGCGGCGCCGCCGCCGATGGTGAAGTACCCGACGCTCCGGCCGCGTCCGAAGTTGAAGGTCATGTAGCCCATGAAGTACTGAAGGGTCAGGGGCGCGAAGTCGACGGTCGGAAGGTTCGAGCGGAACGGATCGACCTGAAGGTTCGTCGGCGAACGGGAGTACTCGAACTCGGCCTCGAAGGTGTTGTTGAAGTTGTAGCCGAGCCGGCCGCCGTAGGCGACGTCGTCTCCGACGTCGAGGCGGTAGCCGTAGTTGTAGTCGGGGGTGGCCGGCACGTCGCCGAAGTGGCCGCCGACGAGGTAGCCGGCGAAGCCGGAGAGCTCCACCGTGCCCTCGCGAATCTGGGCGGTCGCGGAGGCGACACCGAGGACGGCGGAAGCAGCGGCGATCAGGAAGACGCGGATCTTCATGGGACGACCCTCCTCTTGTTTCTACGCCCGGAGCGGGCGCCGGGGTTACCGGGTCACTTGCGGTTCTTCAGGTACTTTTCGACCACCTTTTTCCAGCGCTCTTCCCACTCCGGCGAGTAGCCCACGGCCCGGTCGACGAGCGAGCGGTCGGGGCCCAGGATGAACGTCGACGGAATGCCGGTGGCCGTCAGCGGTCCCGCGTCTTCCGGCGACGCGTAGTAGACGGGAAGCGAGATGTTGAACTGTTTGAGAAACGGTGCCACGCGCCGGCGGTCCGCGTCCACGTTGACCGAGACGACGACGAAGTTCCGGTCGCTGTAGACGTCGTACATCTTCTGGACGATGGGGAGCTCTTTCTTGCAGGGGCCGCACCAGGTCGCCCAGACGTTCAGGAGCACGACGTTTCCCTTGAGATCCGACAGCCGGACGCTGCCGCCCTGCTCGCCCGCGAACTCGAGGTCGGGAAACTGGATGGGCGCCTGGGTCGGTTCGGCGGAGGCGCTCGCGGCCGAGATTCCGGCCACGGCGAGGCTCAGCAGGAAGGCACGCATTCGGAGTTCCGAACGGTCCGGGAAGAGCGAATATTCCGTCGCATTCGGGAGTCCAGAATAACCGATGTTGCCATAATGGGCGCCGTGACGAAGGCCCCCCCGGTGCTCGCGCGGGTGTATCGCGGGCCGCACGTGGAATCCGTGCACCGCGGCAACCTCGCCGTCGTGGACGAGCGCGGGCGCCTCCTGCACGGCTGCGGCGATCCCCATCTGCCCGTCTACGCGCGCTCGGCCGCGAAGCCGTTTCAGGCGATGCCCCTTCTTCTCGCCGGCGGCGAGAAGCGCTTTCGCCTCGGCGACGCCGAGATCGCGCTGCTGTGCGCGTCGCACGGGGGCGAGCCCGCGCATGTGAGCCTCGCGCGCGATCTCCTGAAGCGCGGCGGCTTCGGTCCGGCGGACCTCGGCTGCGGCGCGCACGCGCCGATGCACGAGCCTTCCGCGCGGGCGCTCGTGCGCCGCGGGGAGGCGCCGACGGCGCTCCACAACAACTGCTCCGGCAAGCACGCGGGACTGCTGCTCGCGTGCAAAGCGCTGGATCTCCCGAGCGCGGGATACACGGATCCGTCGCACCCGCTTCAGCGGCGGATCCGCACGCTCCTCGCGCGCCACGCGGACATCCCGGAGTCGCGGATCACGATCGCGGTCGACGGGTGCAACCTGCCGGTCTTTCGCCTGCCGCTGTCGGCGCTGGCGGCCGCCTACGCGCGGCTGGCGGCGCCGCGCCTGCCGGGCGAGGACCGGGCGTCTGCCGCCGTGCGTGCCCGCCTCGTGCGCGCGATGGGAAAGCGGCCCGACATGGTCGCGGGCACGGGGCGTTTCACGACGGATTTCATGGCGGCCGGCAAGGGCCGCTGGATCGGGAAGGAGGGCGCCGAGGGCGTCTACGCCGTCGCCGTCCTGCCCGCACGCGGCGCGAGAACGCTCGGGATCGCGTTCAAGCTCGACGACGGATCGGCGCGTCCGCGCGACGCCGTGACGCTCGCCGCGCTCGAGCGGCTCGGCCTGCTTCCGCTCGAGATCCGCCGTGCGCTCGCGACGTACGCCGAGCCGGTGGTCCTCAACGCCGTCGGCGCCGAGGTCGGAAGGATCGAGGCCGACGTCCCGCTCGCCGCGGCCCGCCTTCGGGCGAAGGGGTAGCGTGGCGTTTCGCGACCTGTCCGCGTTCCTCGAGGCCCTGGAGGCGGAGGGCGAGCTCGTGCGCGTGCGGGAACGCGTCTCGCCGCGCCTGGAGATCGCCGAGATTGCCGACCGCGCCGTCAAGGGGAACGGGCCCGCGCTCCTCTTCGAGAACGTCGAGGGCTCGGCGATGCCGGTCGCGATCAACGTCTTTGCGTCGCCGCGCCGGATGCTGAAGGCGCTCGGCATCGGCGACTGGGCCGAGTGGGACGCGCGGCTGGAGTTCTTTCTCGACCCGAAACCCCCTGAAGGGATTCTCGAGAAGCTCAAGGCGATCCCCCGGGTGACCGAGCTCGCGGCCGTCTTTCCGAAGACGGTCCGGAGCGCGCCGTGTCAGCAGGTCGTCGCGGCCGGCGACGCGGTCGACCTCCACGCGTTGCCGGTGCTGACGTGCTGGCCGCAGGACGCCGGACCGTTCGTGACGATGCCGCTCGTGATCACGAAGGACCCGACTTCCGGCGGGACCAACGTCGGCATGTACCGGATGCAGGTGTACGACCGCGCGACGACCGGCATGCACTGGCAGAAGCACAAGGACGGCGCGGGCCAGGCGCGGGGCTACGAGCGCGATCGGCGGCGCATGGAGGTCGCCGTTGCCATCGGCTGCGACCCCGCGACGGTCTTCTCGGCGATCGCGCCGCTGCCGCCGGGGATCTCGGAGCTGCTGTTCGCCGGCTTCCTGCGCAGCGAGGCGGTGCCGGTGGTGCCGGCGAAGACCGTCGACCTGCTCGTCCCGGCCGAGGCGGAGATCGTCCTCGAGGGCTACGTCGACCCGGGCGAGCGCCGGCGCGAGGGGCCCTTCGGCGACCATACCGGCTTCTACTCGCTCGACGACGACTTCCCGGTCTTTCACGTCACGGCCGTCACGCGGCGGGAAAAGCCCGTCTACCTGACGACGATCGTCGGCAGGCCGCCGATGGAGGACGGGTTCCTCGGCGAGGCCGTCGAGCGCCTGTTCCTGCCGCTGGTGAAGAAGACGATTCCCGAGATCGTCGACATGCACCTGCCGGTCGAAGGGATCTTCCACAACCTCATGATCGTCGCGATCGACAAGCGCTATCCGGGCCACGCGCGCAAGACGATGCACGCCATCTGGGGCACGGGGCAGATGATGTTCACCAAGACGATCGTCGTCGTCGATCGCGGTGTCGACGTGCGCAACGGCGGCGAGGTGCTCTGGCGGGCGCTGACGGCGATCGACCCGGAGCGCGACCTCGAGCTCGTGAAAGGCCCGGTCGACGAGCTCGATTTCGCGTCCCGGCTGCCCTGCTTCGGCAGCAAGATGGGGATCGACGCCACACGCAAATGGCCGGAGGAGGGCTTCGCGCGCCGCTGGCCGGATGCGATCGAGATGACCCCGGAGGTGAAGGCGAGGGTGGATGCCCTCTGGCCGCGCCTCGGCATCCGGACGGGCGGGCGATCCTGAGCCGCCCGGGTGTAGAATTCACGTTCCGGTCATGAAGGTCCTGTTCGTCGATCCGGAGGAGTCTTCGCGAGACGCCTTGCGCCGCGCCCTCGCGGCGCTCGGCCGGGCCGCGCGGGGCTTCGCCGGATTCGCGGAGGCCGAAGCCGCCCTGGCCGAGTTCGATCCCGACGTGGTGATCGCCGCCGTCGACGGCGCCGCCGAAGGCGGATCGCGGTTCCTGGCGCGCGCGCGCGCCTTGCGGCCGACGCGGTCGACTCTCGCGCTGGTGCCGGCGGACGCCCTCGATCGCGCCGTCGTCGCGATCGCGGCGGGCGCGGACGACTTCCTCTGGCGGCCCATCGCCGAGGCACGCCTCGCCCAGCTGCTCGCGGCGGCGCAGGGACGCGCCGCGCGCGACGCCGAGGCCGAGAAGACCCGCCTGGCGCTGGCGCGCGCCGACGTCCGCGACGCACTGCCCGGCCGCTCGCCCCGATGGCTCGCGACGCTCGCCGGAATCGAGCGCGCCGCGCGCGGCGGCGGATCGGTCCTGCTGACGGGGGAGTTCGGCACCGAGAAAGACGCCGCCGCCCTGGCGCTCCACCGGCTTTCGCCGCGCGGCGCCCGGCGGTTCGCCTACATCTCCGAGGGCGAGTCGCTCGACCTCGCGATGGGTCAGTCGGATGCCGGCACGCTCTATCTGCCGGGCGTCGAGACGGCGTCGCTCGGCTACCAGGAGATGCTGTTGTCTCGCCTCGAGTCGGGACCGACGCGCTTCGTCGTCGGGCTCGACGAGGAGCCCGGCGACGCGCTCGCCGCGGGCCGGCTGCTGCCGGCGCTGCGTGAAGCCCTCGCCGAAGACGTCGTCCACCTGCCGCCGCTGCGGGAGCGCGACGGCGACGCGGCCATTCTCGCCGAGCGGCTCCTCGAGGACAGCGAGACCGGGCTCTCCTTCGAGGCCGAAGCACTCGACGTCCTGAAGGCCCACGACTGGCCCGGCAACGCGATCGAGCTCCGAGAAGTGGTGCGCCGCGCCGCGCGGCTGTCGGAAGAGACGGTCGGGGCGCTCGTCGTCCGGTCGGTGCTGGCGCGGCCGCTGCCGCGCACCAAGCTCCGTGCGCGCAAGGCTCCGGTCGTGCGCATCGCGGTCGGCGACTCCCTCGCCGACGTCGAGCGCCGACTGATCTCCAAGACCCTGGAGTTCGCGCGCGGCAACAAGAAGAAGACCGCCGAGCTGCTGAAGCTCTCGCTCAAGACGATCTACAACAAGATCAAGGAATACGGCCTCGAGCACTGAGCGCCGCGGCGGCTGACGCCGGCGCCGCGCGGAAAACCATGGTGCCGGAGGCCGGACTCGAACCGGCACGCCCTTGCGAGCGGGGGATTTTGAGTCCCCTGCGTCTGCCATTCCGCCACTCCGGCGAGTTCCGACGATGATAGACCACGAAGAGTCGGGGCGCCCGGTTGCCGGCGCCTTCTAGCTCTTCTCGGGCTCGACCTCGACGAGCAGGATCACGGGTCTGCCCGACCCGTCGAAGAAGCGCGTCTCCCGGCGCGGGCCGGCGTAGCGTTCGTAGGCGCGGCGAAATCCGGCGGCGGCCGCGTCGAGCGATTCCGAACCGGTCGGCAGCAGCGACAGCAGAAACGTTCCGCCCTCGCGCACTTCGTCGTCCCAGAGCCGGCCGCGCGACGACCGCTCCGTCGTCGCCTTCCAGAACAGGTCGGTCCCGTGCACGCGGCCGCCGGAGACGACGTAGAGATTCGGGTGGAGGCCCCAGGTGAGGACCTTCAGGCGCTCGGGAGGGACCCCCATCGCTTCGAGGCGCTGAGCGAGCGGGTATACGGCGCTCGAAAAGAACTGCCGGCCGCCGCTCGACCGCAGGCCCCGCTCGATGCGCCAGTCCCAGAGCAGGGAGACGGCGGCGAGGCCGGCCAGAAGAGCGGCGAGAGGCCCCACGACCGTTCGCCGCGTCCGGACTTCGGCCGCGAGGAGAACGACCGACGCGATCGCCAACGGCAGGGCGGCGACGAGGTGATGCCCGATGACGTTGAGCCGGGAGGTGGCTAGCAGCAGCGTCGCGACGACCGTCGCCGCGCCGAACAGTCGGCGCCAGCGCGCGAGGTTCTCGTCGGGGCCGGCGACGGGCAGGGCCGCCGCGACGGCGCCGAGGCCGAGCACCAGGGCGCCGAGGCCGAGCTGCCACGGCGGCAGGGCGGGGCCGCCCCAGACCGCCCGCTGTTCCTCGCCGGCGATCAGGACGTCCGCGAGGCCGCGCAGACGCTCGAGACCGAGGCCGAGCGACCAGGGCCGCTGCGTCTGGCGGATGAACTGGAGCGTGGCGAGCCCGGACGCGGCTTCGTAAGCGATCAGGGGAAGCGCGCCGAGAAAGGCGCCGGCGGCGAGGGCGATCGCTTCCCGGCGCGGCGGGATGGCGCGACGCCCGAAGGCGAGCAGCGCGCCGGCGGCGAGGGCCGCGAGGAGCCAGAGGACGTTCAGACGAGCCCACGCGCCGAGGCCGGCGGCGGCGCCGAGCAGAAAGGCGGACGTCGCCGAGCGGCGCCGGAGGTGCCCGAGGAGGGCGAGCGACACGAGGCCGAGGCTGCCCAGGCACAGCGACGCGCCGCCGTTGTCGAAGACGGTGAAATCGAGATAGGAAGGGTTGACGGCGAGGAGCGCCCCCGTCGCCATCGCGGCCGGCAGCGAAACGCGCCGGGCGAGCAGGCGCGTCAGGCCCGCGATGCCGATTCCTCCGAGGAGAATCCCGGAGAAGCGCGCCGTGTCGGGGCCGATGCCGAAGACCGCGAAGAGCGGCAGCGCGACGAGGTCCTTGACCGTGCCGATGTACGGCATGATCATGACCGGCCAGCGGCGGCCGTGCGAGGCCGTCCAGCTCGCGGCGTCGTAGTGAAACGGCGCGGGCGCTCGGCCGCGGAGCAGGTAGACGTCCGACTCGACGAAGATCGCCTCGTCCACGTGGTACCCGACGTGCGTCGCGACGAGGCGGGCGGCGAGGACGACGTAGAGGACGATCGGGACGGTCAGCCACGCGGTCGAGAGCCGCGGCGCCGCTTCGGGAGATCGGCGGGGCGCCGCGGGTTTCCTCATCGCGTCCGGGTCGTCGACTAGAGGTGCGGGCCGACGAGCGCCGCGAGGGCCAGCGCGAGAACGCCGATGAGCGCCGCCGAGAGCGCGCCGACGTAGAGCGGCCGCCATCCCATGCGCCCGAGCGAGCGCAGGTTCGTCGAAAGACCGACCGCGGCCATCGCCGTGGCGAGGGCGGCGGTGCCCCAGGTTTCGCCGACGGTCT
>Ga0335069_10006226_pt1 | contig 17379 bp, 15 predicted proteins | sample Lox_Sample_11_FD_206714 | JGI IMG/M metagenome (GOLD analysis project Ga0335069, IMG submission 206714) | Soil microbial communities from Loxahatchee National Wildlife Refuge, Florida, United States - Lox_Sample_1.1 | ecosystem: Environmental > Terrestrial > Soil > Wetlands | place: USA... | reverse complement strand
ACGGGGACGAGTCCGGCACGGTCCGCTCCTGCCGCGCGCACACCTGCGCCGGGGGCAGCGACCACGACCGCAACCGGCACCGTCACGACACAATGGGGGACGCCTCGTGAGGGCCGGGCGTGGCCTCTGCTGCCGCTCGCGCCAGCCGTCGTCATCGTCCTCGGCATCCTGGTCGCGCTCGTCATCGGGCTCTTCGGTGTGTCCAACATGTCGAGCGCGAGTGAAGAGCACGCCGCGGCGCTCGCGGAGCTCCTCGCCTCCACCCTGAGCGCGCGCATCGCGCAGCTGCCCCCGGGTGAGAGGCTCGAGGCCATGAAGCGCGCGGCGCGCAAGACGGGCGCCGAGTTCGTGGTCGTCACCCCCCAGGGCGACATCGTGCTCGACGCCAGTCTGGGCATGGCCGACCGCAGCGCCCTTCACCGCATCGTCACCGAGCACACCGGCGAGGCCGTGAGCGGCATCGGGCGTTCCCGCTTCGCCGGGCATCCGATCGACACGACGCCGTCGAGCCCCTACCTCGTCGCCTTCGTGCGAGAGCCGAACAGCGCCGAGGGCACGCCGGCGCTCGTGCGCATGCTCGTCGCGCTCACCACGCTGCTCGTGGGCATCGCCGCAGGCGTCGCTTACTTCGTCTCGCGCGATGCGAGCAAGGACATCGACTTCGTCGCCGAGCGCGTGCGCGCGATGGTGCACGTGCGCTCCGAGCCGTCGGGCGAGTCGATCCCCGTGCGAACGATGGACGAGGTGGGCGGGCTCACTGTCGCATTCAACGCCGTCGTCGACCGGTTCGCCGCTGCACAATCGAGCTACCAGGCGGACCTCGAGCGCGTGCGCGCGGCCGACCGCGATCGCTCTGCGTTCCTCGCCGCCGTGAGCCACGAGCTGCGCAGCCCGCTCAACGCCATCCTGGGATTCGCCGACATCTTGATGACCGAGGTCGACGGGCCGCTCACCCCGGAGGCGCGCGAGGAGGTGGAACAGATCCGCGGGTCCGGCAAGCACCTGGCGGATCTCATCAACGACATCCTCGAGTACAGCGCCATCGAGAGCGGACAGCTCAAGCTCTCCAAGTCGCGCGTCGACCTCGCTGCAGTCGCCTACGAGGTCGTGCGCGAGGCGGCCGGCGTCGTCGGCGCGCGGCCCGTCGCGGTGCGCATCGAGGGGGAGGGGGGCGTCTTCGCGCGGGCCGACCAGAAGCGCGTGCGCCAGGTGCTCACGAACCTCGTCGGCAACGCCATCAAGTTCACGCAGAAGGGCGAGGTCGTCGTGGAGGTCGGGCGCGAGAGCCGCTACGCGCGCCTGGCCGTGCGCGACACGGGGCCGGGCATCTCCCCGCAGGAGCGCGCGGTCATCTTCCAGGAGTACAAGCAGACCAAGGAGGAGCGCGCGCGCCGGCGCGGCACCGGGCTCGGTCTGGCCATCACGCGACGCCTCGTGCTCATGCACGGGGGGCGCATCGACGTCGAGAGCGAGGTGGGTCGCGGGTCGACCTTCCGCGTCCTTCTGCCGCTGTGGGAGGAGAAGTGAAGCTCTCGCCCCGCACCCTCGTCCTCCGGCTGCTCGCGATCGATCTGGTCGGGTGCCTGGCCACGGGCCTGCTCGTCGTGGCGTTCGCCCCGCGGCTTCTGTTGCTCGATCCTGCGGTGCTCGCCGCGAGCCGGGCGCTCGTCGTGTGGGCCTGGCTCGCTCTCGTCGCGCTGGCTGTGGGAGCCACGCTGGTGACCTTGCGGCCGGTGCGTCCGCTCCTCGAGGCGCTCGAGGTCGGAGCGAAGCGCGTGGACCCGAAGCAGGTGATGGCGCTCTATGCGGCGCCCGCGCGCATCGTGACCCTTGGGATCGCGGGCACACTGGCCGTGGGGCTGGCGACCCTGGCGGCGCCGCTACGTCCGGACACGACCGACCTCTACACGCAGGTGGAGCTGGTGCTCCTGGCGATGACGATGGCGTGCGTCGCGGCTTTGCCGGCGTACGTCGCGATGCGTGCGTCGGTCGCGGGGATGATCGAGCGCGTTCCGGTCGCTGCAGCACGCGAAGCGATCGAGGTGCTCGACACGCGGCAGCGGCGCATGGCGCGCCTGCGCCAGCGGCTCCTGATGGCGGTCGTCGCGCCGGTGGCGTTCGTCGCGCTCGGTGCCTCGCTGCTGGTTCACGCGCACCTGCGGACCTACGAGGCGTCGTCGCGCCTCGACGACGCGGTGGAGCTCGCGCAGGGAGTGTTCGACACCGTCGAGGGCGACGTGCGCGGGCGCAAGGCGGCGATCGAGGCGGCGCACGCCCACGGGTTCGACGTGGACGTGTCGCGCTCGAGCGCCCTGCTGTCGGCCACGCACGACGACGAGGGACTGACCGTGAGCACGGTCCCGCTGTCCGACGGTCACGCCACCGTGCGCTTCGAGTCGGCGCCGAGCGGCTCGGGTGCGGGGCTGTACCTGGCGCTCTCGATCGTGGCCATCGCGGTGGCCGGCGCGCTCGGATGGCGCATCGGGAGCCTGTTCGCCGACGACGTGCAGCTTGCGACCCGGGAGCTCGACGCGACGGGCGTCGCCGAGCTGCTACGCGGTGGCCCGCGCATCCGCGCCCTGCCACGATTCCAGTCGGTCGCGTCCCTCATGCAGGCGGCCGACCAGATGGGCGGAGTGTTCCGCGAGTTCGCCTCGGCCCAGGAGCGGGCCATCGAGGCTCGCGCCGCCACCGAGCGCATGCGCGGCCTCTTCCTCGCTTCGATGAGCCACGACCTCAAAGCGCCCCTTAACGCCATCCTGGGCTTCACCGACCTGGTGGGCCGCGGCCAGCTCAGCGACGGCCAGCGCGAGAGCGTGCAGATCATCGCCCAGCGCGGCCACGAGCTTCTCTACCTCGTGGACACCATCCTCGACGCCGCGCGCGTCGAGGCCGGGGAGCTCACGGTCTCGCCCGAGTGGACGCGCGTAGGGGACGTGGTCATGCCCGCCGTGCTCGACGCCCGCGAGCTGACGGCGGGAATGCACGTCGACATCATCGGCGAGATCCAGCCAGGCGTGCCGCGCGTGCTCGTCGATCCCGCGCGCCTCACCCAGGGCCTGACGGCCATCATCCTCGTGGCCTCGCGCTTCGCCGAGAAGGGCAACGTGGTCGTCCGCGCCGCGATGCCCACGAGCGGCGAGCAGATGCGCATCGACGTGGAAGTGAGCGGCCGCGGCATCTCCCCGGCCGACCGCGAGAAGATCTTCGACGCCTTCAAGCACGCCGACCGCGCCCGACGCCACGGCAGCCTGGGTCTCGGCCCCTCGCTCGCCCGCGCCATCGTCGAGCTGCACGGCGGCGGCATCGACGTCGACACGACCGAGGCGGGCGGCACCGTCTTCCACGTCTGGGTCCCGAGCGAGCGCGGCGCCTCGCGCGGGTAGCGGTCGTCAGAACGAGCCGCTGAGGATCGGCACGGCAAGAGCGGGTGGCACCGCCATCTCGAACGCAGGCGATTCCCTCCACGTGGCGACGTGCTGCGGCGCGGGCGCGGCCCCGGCGTCGTGAAGCTCCACGCCGGAGTGCGCGTTCGATGCCATGGCGACGATGCCGGCGACGAGCCCGATGGCGCCTACGCCGGCCATGGTCCACCCCGTGGATTCGATGTTCGCGGAGGTGCCGCTCTTGTCGACCGTCGAGGTGATCTCGGCGATGAGTCCGATGAAGGCGCCGACGAGCATCACGGCGCCGCCGACCGAGAGCAGCACGATGCCGCCGACGAACCAGCCGCTCGACGAGGGATTGACCACGAGGTCGGCGCGTCCGTGCATCGCAGAGAGCGTGAAGCTATGCGAAGGCCGCGCGCCGTCTCCGGCGATGCGGTAGTTCCCGTGCGCGGGGAACGGCTGGTCGCAGGGCGCGGTGCACACGGTCTGCCAGTCGTTCTTCTCGCCGTGGGTCACCTGGAGCTCGACGGGGGACGGCGAGTCGATGTGGACGACCACCATCGTGTCGGGCGGCGAGGGCGATGGCGAAGGCGTGGGAGTCGGCGACGGCGTCGGCGGCTGCGTAGGCGGCGGGGGTGGCGTCGGCGCGCCTTGTTCGATGCGTTGGATCTCCGACCAGGGGACCGTGACGATCTCGCCCGTGCCGAGCTGGATGGTCGCTTGCGCCCCGGTGGCGACCTCGATGAGCGTGCCGCGCATCATGCCGCCGCTCTTCGTGTAGATGATGTCCGATCCGACGGTGTGCGCCGCCGGCGCGGGCGCCGTCTGCGCCCGCGCGAGCGCGGGAGAGGTGAGCACCGCAAGATGGAGGCAGGCCGTCAGGAGCGCGGCGCGGGGCGAGTGGCGCATCGAGTGGCGCCGATCCTAACGCGAACAGGCTCAGAGTTGGGACGACGAGCACGAGCGCGCGCGGCACGCGGCCGGATCGCCCGCGCTGCACGTCTGGCGAAGCAGCGCCGTGCTGCGCGCCGGATCGCGCGGGACTCCGCGGCCCATGCAGTACAGCGTTGCGAGGTCCATGCACCCGTCGGAGCGTGCGTCGTCGCAGGCACGCCGGAAGAGGCGCGCTGCAGCCTTGTCGTCCTCGCCCACACCGGCGCCCTGCATGTACGCGCGTCCGAGCTGCTCGCACGCACCGACGGCTCCCGCGTCGCACGCACGCTTGAACAGGCCGGCAGCCGCAGCTTCGTCGCGCGGGACCGCCGACCCGCGCTCGCGCATCCAACCGAGCGACTCGCAAGCCCGCGCGTCGCTCGCCGAGAGGCACGCGTTCTCGACCACCGCGGCAGCACGCGCGACGAACTCCGGCGCATCGCTTCCCCAGGCGCGCGAACGCGTGAGGTTCTCGCAGCCGACGATCTGGCCGTAGTCGCACGCCACCTGGTAGAGCGTCTCGCCGCGTGCGACGTCCACGGGGAAGCCGAGGCCCTTGGCGTGCATCACGCCGAGATCGTTGCACGCGGCGCCATCGCGCAAGGCGCACGCCTGATCCAGGAGGCGCGCCGCGTACGTCGTGTTCGCGGTCGTCTCGACCGCGAACTGGTGCAGGATCGCCAGCGACGTGCACGAGGGCGCCTCGCCGGCCTGGCACCGCGCGGAGCACGCCTGCTCGCCGGATGCGCGGCACGTCGCAACCTCGTCAGCGGGGAACGCGAGATCCTCGTCCACGCAGCCCACGTGCGGGACGAGCTGCGCGCCCGCACGGCACACGCCATTCGGCGCATCGACCAGCGCGCTCCCAGGAGCATTCGCCGCAGCCGGCGGGGCGCCGAGGTCCGGGCTCTCTCCGCACGCGGGACAGACGGTCACGAGGAGCAGCACGCCGAGCAGGTGATTCACGCGCATGTCGTCCCGAGGAGCACGGGACGTACCAGCGCCAGTGCTGCGTCAGGCGCCGACGCGGCCCGCGGTTTCGATGGCGCAGAGGACCCCGCGCGCCTTGTTCCGCGACTCCTCCGCCTCGCTCGCGGGATCACTCGCCTCGACGATCCCGGCCCCTGCGGTGACGTAGAAGCGGTCGTCCCTGCACACGGCCGTGCGAATGGCGATGGCGAAGTCGAGGTCGCCCGTCTCCGAGACGTACCCGACGGCGCCTCCGTAGATGCCGCGCGGCCCCGCCTCGAGCTCGCGGATGATCTGCATGGCGCGCACCTTGGGCGCGCCCGACAGTGTCCCCGCCGGGAAAGCCGCACGCAGCACCTGGAGCGGAGGCGTGGATGTGGGAACGCGTCCGGTCACCTCGCTCACGATGTGCATCACGTGCGAGTAGCGCTCGATCTCCATCTGGCGGGCGACGCGCACAGTGCCCGTCTCGGCGACGCGCCCCACGTCGTTGCGCCCGAGGTCGATGAGCATGACGTGCTCGGCGCGTTCCTTGGGGTCCGCGAGCAGCTCGCGCGCGAGCGCTTCGTCCTCCTCGGGCGTCTTGCCCCGGGGTCGCGTGCCGGCGATGGGGCGCACCGTCACGATGCCGCCCTCGAGGCGGACGAGCGTCTCGGGGCTGGCTCCAGCGATCTGCGTGCGCGTGCGCCCCCCTGGCGCCGGCGGCAGGTCGAGGAAGTACATGTACGGGCTCGGGTTGAGCACGCGCATCGCCCGGTACGCGTCGAACGGGTCGCGGCCGGCGCGCGGCACGCTGAAGGTACGCGCCAGGACGATCTGGAACGCGTCGCCGGCGGCGATGTACTCCTGCGCGCGCTGGACCATCGCCTGGTAGCGCGCGTCGTCGACGTCGACCTCCACGTCGGCCGGCAGCTGCATTCGGTCCGGGAGCGCGAGCGGCGCCGGAGGCGGCATGCGATCGAGGTGCGCCCGCGCGCGCTCGACGTCGGCCGCGTCCTCCGCGGCGATCGTCACGGTGTGCGAAAGCCCGTCGAAGACCACGATGGTCGAGCCGCCGAAGAATCGGGCCGGAGGCGTGGTGGCACGCGCGCCCCAGCCGGGCACCTTGTCGAGCCCGTGGACCAGGTCCCACGCGATGTAGCCGACGTAGGACCGCACGAAGCGCGCCGCCGGATGCTCGCCGTCGGCCGCCGAGGGCCGTGCCGCGTCGAAGAGCAAGGGCAAGCCCGTCGCCCCGGGCTGCAGCGTGACCTCGCGCTTCGGGTTGTAACCGAGGATGGAGAAGCGCCCCCATCGCTCGCCACCGACGACGCTCTCGAGCAGGAACGACGCCGCGTCACCCGCGGCACGGCGCAGCGCCGCGTACGCGCGCACCGGCGTCATCGTGTCGGCGACGAAAGTGAGCGTGGCGACCATGAGGACTCAGCGAGGCTGGAGCCCCAGGAGCTGGCGTGCGCGCGCCGGGTCCGCCGGTGTACGTCCGATGGATCGCGCGTACGCCGCCGCACGCGCCACGAGCGGCGCGCTGCCCTCCGAGAGCACGCCCTTGCTCACGTAGATGTTGTCCTCGAGCCCCACGCGCGCGTGACCCCCGAGGCGCATCGCCAGCTCGGTCATCGGCTGCTGGGAGCGGCCCGTCGCCGCCACGGCCCACGTCGCATCCGCCGGAACGAGCGACCGCAGGTAGACGACCACGTCCTCGCGCGCAGGGATGGCGCCCTTCACGCCGAGCACGAACTGGAAGTGCAGCGGCTTGACGATCGTCCCCTCGGCCGCGAGCGCCAGCGCTTCCTCGACGTGGCCGACCTCGTAGCACTCGAGCTCCGGGATGGCGCCGGAGCCTCGGATCTTCGCCGCGAGCTTCCGGATGTCGGGCCGCGAGTTCACGAACACGTCGTCGCCGAAGTTGATCGTGCCGCAGTTGAGCGTCGCCATCTCGGGCTTGCACGCGAGCGGTCCACTGCGCTCCTCGATCGACATGCCGACCGCACCGCCCGTCGACGGCTGGATGACGCAGTCGCACTTCTTGCGGATCGCGTCGATGACCTCGGCGAAGCGCTCGGACGCCTGCGTGTTCGACCCGTCCTCGTTGCGCACGTGCAAGTGGATGACCGCGGCACCCGCCTCCCGGCAGCGCGCGGCCTCGTCGGCCACCTCGCGCGGCGTGATCGGCAGGTGGGGAGTCTGCGCCCGGGTGAGCTCCGCGCCCACGATGGCCGCCGTGAGGACCACATCCTCTCCGGCCGGCGGGGTCACGATGGCGTCGCCGCCGGGCAGCGGCCCCGGGGGGAGGCCCGGCATGTAGAGCTCGCGCGGCCTGCGCTGCAGTTCCTTCGGCACGACGCACGTGCCCTCGGCGCGCGCGACGACCTGCGGCTCGGCGAGCACCTCCGCGGCGCTGGCCGCCAGCCCCTGCGAACGCAGGTTGGCGACGACCTTGCGCGCCTCGAAGCGGATGCGCCGGCTCGTCTTGCCGATGGCGACGAGCTCGGCTGTCGCCTCGATGTAATCCCCGGCGAACACCGGGGCGAGGAACTCGACCGAGTCGTACGCGCGGAAGAGACCCTCGTCACCATCGAGCCGGATGAGGAGCTCCGTCGCGAGGTCCCCGAAGAGGGCGAGCATCCGCGCCCCGTCCACGAGCTCCCCCGCGTAGTGCGCGTCGTGCGCGCTCATGCGCAGGCGCAGCGTGACCCTCGTGCCGATCATACGGCTCACATACCACTGCCGGTCGGTCGCCGCCGGCCCATAGTTAAAGGAGAGGTCACCGGGCGATGGAGATCGCGTTGCTCGCCTTCCTTGCCGTCTGCTGGGCCGCCCTGGGCACGGGCGCCATCACGAGCCTCGTCTTCCGGACCTCGCAGGGCGGCCGCTGTCGCGACCTCGAGAACCTCTGGGAGCGATACGCCTGGAGCAAGAACTACCGCTTCCGGCCAGCCACGGGCGAACGGCCGCACGCGCGCTCGCCGCGCATCGAGGGGCGCGTGGGCGACGTCGAGGTGGTCATCGAAGCGTGCACCATGACCGTCGGCGGCTCGCCGCGTCCGTGCACGCGCGTCTGGGGCAACGCGGCGGCGCCGGTGCCGGCGGCCGTCGTCGTGTCGAGCGATCCGCGGCTCGTGCAGGGACCGTGGGTGCACGGGCTCGAGCCGATGACCCTCGGCGACCCGTACTTCGATCACGCCCTCAGCGTGCGAGCCTCGAGCGGCGACGCGGCGTGCAGGCTGCTGCCGCCGGCGCTGCGCCGGGCCCTCCAGGGGCTGCTCTCCTCGACGTTCAAGATGAGCGTCATGCTCCAGCTGCTCGACGGCGAGGTGTCTCTCACGTGGCTGGGGGAGGAGACGCGCCCCTCGACGCTCGACGAGGCATGCGCGGTCGTGGCGCGAGCGTGCGCGGCGCCCGTGGAGCACGACGCGTATCGCTGATCCGCCGCGACGCTGGTACCGTGCGGCGGCGAGGATGGGGCCGGCGCCGCTGTCTCGAGGTCGTGCGTGGCTCGTCGCCTTCTTCGCGACGCTCGCGATGAGCGTGAGCTACGTCGATCGGCAGGTGATGTCGGCCATCGGCGCGAGCGTGCGCAAGGCGCTCGAGATGAGCGCGGCGCAGTTCGGCTTGCTCGCGGCCGCGTTCTCGATGGCCTACCTGGTGGGCGCGCCGCTCGCGGGCATCCTGGTCGACCGCGTCGGAGCACGACGTGGGCTGACGGCGGCGATCGTCACCTGGTCCGTGGTGTCGGCGCTGCACGCCATGGTGCCGACGTTCGCGGCGCTCTTCGTGCTGCGCGTGCTCCTCGGTGCGGCCGAATCGCCGTCGTTTCCGGCGGCGGCGCAGACCGTGAGGCGTGCGCTTCCGGAAGGGGACCGCTCGGCGGCGTTCGGCCTGCTCTTCACGGGCAGCTCGCTCGGGGCGGCGATCGCGGCGCCGCTCGCGATCTCGCTCGACGTGGCGTTCGGGTGGCGCGCCGCGTTCTTCATCGCCTCCGCGGTGGGAATGGTGTGGCTGCCGGCCTGGCTGCTCGTCACGTCGCCGAAGCCGGTTCGCGACGCGCTGGCGACGTCGGGTGTCGCCTCCGTCCCCAGGCCTCGCGGCCTCCTGCGCGATCCCGCAGTGCATCGCGCGATCGTCCTCGTTCTCGCGTCGGCGCCGACGACCATGTTCATGTACATCTGGCTGCCGCAGTACCTCGAGCTGGGTCGCGGCCTGCCCAAGCCGTCGCTGCCGCAGTACCTGTGGCTGCCGCCGCTCATGGGCGACGTGGGCATGGTGGGCTTCGGCGCGCTCGCGAGCCGCATGGACAGGCGGGTGGGGCTCGGCGTCCAGCGGTCGCACGTCGAGCTGGTCCTCGCGGCGGCGGCGATGGCCACGACGCTCGCTCTCGTGCCGCATGTGCAGGGAACGTGGCCTGCGGTGCTCGCCGTGGGACTCGCGGCGGCCGGCGCCGGAGGTCTCTACACGCTGCTCACGGCGGACATGATGTCGCGTATCGATCCGGCGCGCGTATCGGCGGCCGGTGGGCTCACCGCGGCGGCGCAGTCGCTCGTGTACATCGTTCTCAACCCCATCGTGGGGCGGTGGATCGACGTGTCGCACTCGTACGACGGGCCACTCGTGATGCTCGGCGCCGTGGCGATTCCCGGCGCCATCGCGTGGTCGGTGTGGTCACAAGCCCAGCCGCACCACGAGCCACAGCGCGGCTAGGAGCGCCATCGCGATCCCGGCCATCACGAGCACGTTGCTCACGAAGTACGGGTACGCCATGAGCCCGATGCCCGCGATCATCTGGGGCAAGCGGCTCTGCCGTTTGCCGTAGATGAACACGCCGAGGCCCACGGTGCCGATCATGATCGAGGCCAGGACCGCATTGGCGTCGAGATCCACATCACGAGTGTTGCCCGGCATGTGCCGCCGCGCCAGCACCCGAGCTCAGGCGGCTTCCGCGGCGCCAACACTCGCTGCTGGCCGATGGAGGGCCAATCCGCTCGAAGAGGGGCGCGATCGCTCGCGAGCTACGAGTACTCGCCCGCGATCAACGGTCCTCATGCGCGCAATCACCCGATGCTCGGCCACGATCTCGACTGCATCGCGGGCGACAGCCGCAGAAATCCGGGCCTGTCTTGGTCCTCATCGCGGCAAAGCTCGGCTCGATGGGTCGTGATGTCACGCGACATCGGCCGGGATTGCTCGTGAACCGGCGACCGCCTTCGCTTCCTCGAGGGCTGGTTCGCCGAGCTGCCGGGCGAATTACGCTCGGTCGTGCGCGATGATCGCGATGATCGGATCCGGGTGAGCGAAGAATCCTCGCAGTCTTCGCTCAATCGGGGCCAATCTCGGTTTGCTAGCGGAGAAATATGACCTAGTTCCTCCCCGATCTTCGCTCATTTCCGCGCGAGTGGGCGAAGGTTGCGCGGAGTCTTCGCTCATTTCGGCCCGACTCTCGCTCATTCGCGCGGAGTCTTCGCTCACTCGGGCCCGATCTACGCTGACATTGCTCGCGAATGAGCCTCATTCGCGAGCAAATATCGTCGACATCGGGCGCGACTCTCGCTCATTCGGACGGAATCTCCGCTCATTTGCTCCCGAATGAGCGTCATTTCCCCCCGAATGAGCGAAGATTCCGCGCGATCATCAGTTACATCGCGCCGAAATGTCGCTGACGGACGGGCAATCATCGCTCGCTTCCGCGCGATCTTCGCTCATTCGGGCCCGAGTATCGCGAGATTCCCCGCGAGTGAGGCTCACGCGTGCCCGACTGTCGCAAACTCGGGGGCGAATGAGCGAAAGTCGCCCCCGATTCTCGCAAGGGAGCGTCATCAGTTCTCTCGCTTCGGTGAGACATGCCCTCATTCTCGACCCGTCGAGCGAAGGTTTCGCGCATACGAGCGAGCCTTTTCTTCACGGCAGCGCGGGTCGTCCTCAATTCACGCGCAATTTGCTCGCATTCAGCCATGTGCGAGCCCGGTCGCATCGCCCTGTTCCCCTGCACGCGAGCGGACGCGCAAGCGGATGGAAAGAGCCTGCGGCGGGAGCGTCTCTCGCGCTCCCGCCGCTGGCTGCTGCCTGGGTCGGTGATCAATCTCTGGCCATCGCCCTCCTGATGCTGCGACGTCGATGCCTACGACAAGCAGGTATGGGTTCGAGTTTCCGTCCGTGTCATGCGTTCCGCGGCCGTGAGCTCTCGGGGAACCATTTCCCCGGTGGTGCCCCCCCGGCCCGCGGAGCGGACGAGAGCAACGCAGGTGCCCACGCAGCTCATCAGTCACCCGCGCGGCTACCGAGGGCCTCGTTCGACCGTGCTGGCGAGTTCGCGCGAGGCACGTCGCCAGGGTGGGACTCGTGTGCCGTGGCGTTCCGAGTGTCTCCGTAACAATTCGAAATATGCGCGCACCGTGGACCTCGCGAGGTTCACTGCACCTGCTTCAGCAGCGCTTCGTTGCGGATCGCGAGAAGCCGCGAGCGATCGGCGCGCAGGATGTGAAAGTGAACCTGGTGCCCGCCGTTTGCCCCGCTGTAAGCGCGCAGGAAGGCGACCACCTCCGAACCCACCAGGCCGTCGCGCATCGGGTCCACGCGAGACGTCCACGGCCCGTCGCCCAGTTCGAGAGCGAGCTCGGCTCCAGGCGAGGCGTTCCCGGTCAGGTGCTCGATGGGCCGCACGACGAGGACCCATCGGTGGTCGAGCTCGACCTGTCGACTGGTGACGGTCAGGACCTTGGCTCGCACGACGCTGTCGCCCAAGCGCACGCGCTCGCGCAACTCACGGTCGACGGGCGCTTGCGCTTCGCCGGATGTCCCCTCCTGCCTCGACCAGGCGAGGGTCCCCTCTATCCCGTCGTCGAAGAGAAGTCGGTCGTAGTGCCCGTAGCTCGGAAGTGCCGGGCGCGCGGCTCCATCCAGCGGCGCCTGGGCGCACGACACCGCTCCGATGACGAGCCACAGCGCGGCCAGGACCGACTTCGAGCACCGCATATGTCCCTTCCGTGGGTTCGACGTCGCAAATCGGATCACGGCTCGTCAGATCCGGTGGCGGCGCATTGATCCTTTTTCCCGGCGCCGCCACACTAAGCTCCCGAGATGGCCGGCTCGCCCGATGACAGCCAGTCCGCGGGTCTCGCGGCGGCCGCGGACCCTTCCGTCGTCCTGGCGGAAAGGGCAGCGTCTGGCGACGAGCTGGCCGTGGGCCGCCTGCTTCGGTTGGTGGCGCCGCGGGTCCGTGCCGTCGTTCGGGCGGTCATGGGCGCCCAGCACCCGGACTGCGACGACGCGGTGCAGCTCGCCCTCATGGGCTTCGTGAAGGCGCTGCCTGCTTTCCGAGGCGAGTGCGACCCCGCCGGCTACGCATCCACCATCGCCGTTCGGACCGCCGTGGCGGCTCGCAGGCGAGCGCTCGTGCACGAGGGGAGACGGCAGGAACCACCGGAAATGGCCAGCGACGAGGAGTCGCCCTCGGGGATGGCCGAAGCCGGCCGGAGAAAGGAGCTTCTGCGCGAGCTCCTCGGGGCCATCCCCATCGAGCAGGGCGAGGCGCTGGTCATGCGAATCGTGCTCGGTTGGTCGCTCGACGAGATTGCGGCCTACGGCGGCGTGCCTCTGAACACCGTGCGCAGCCGGCTCCGGCTGGCCAAGGAGGCCATGCGGCGGCGCATCGAGTCCGACGACAGGTTGCTCGAGGAACTGCAGGGGGAGCCATGAGCGTCGCAGATCTGCACCCCGAGGCATTGCTCGACAAGGAGATCCGGGGCGAGCTCGAGCCTGCAGAGCGCGAAAGGCTCGAGGCCCACCTCGCCGCGTGCCCCACCTGCCGTTTGGAGCGGCGCATGCGCTCGGACTTCGCGCTGGAGCTGTCCGCCGAGGGTCTGGAGCCGGAGATTGCAAGAGTCGTCGAGACCGCAGCGCGCAAGGAAACCGGCGTTCGCGTGCGCGCCCGGCCCGCGAGCTCGCGGCGGCTCAGTACGACGCTCCTCGTCGCGGCAGCCACGCTGACCATCGTGGCAGGCGCCTTCGCCTCCACCGAGGCCGGCCGCCGCGTCCTCGCTCCACTGCTGACCAGGACGGCTGCACCGGCGGAGCGAGAGAGTGTGGCGACCGCTACGGCCCATGTGGCGACCAGCCCAATGCCTCCGGCGGTGCCGACGAGTGCAGCCATCCAGCCGGCGGAGCCCGAGCCGCCTGCGCAGACGGAGCCCGTCGCGACGGCGCCTGCGCCGACTGCGCCTGCCGCCGCGCCGCAGGCGCCCGCTCCGGAGAGCGCGGCCACGTTGTTCGACTCCGAGACGGAAGCTCGGCGCCGGGGTGACACGACGAGGGTGCTCGAGCTTCACGCCCAGCTCGTCGCGCGTTATCCGCTGTCCAACGAGTCGCGTGTATCGCGCATGGTCGTGGCGCGGATGCTCCTCGACAGCGGCGACGCGGCGGGAGCCCTCGCGGGCTTCGAGGCCTACCTCCGAGCAGGAGCGGGAGAACTTCGTGAGGAGGCTCTCGCCGGACGGGCGACTGCGCTGGACCGCCTCGGCCGCACGCACGAGGCGCGCGCGGCGTGGCTGGCGCTGCTCGACGAATACCCGCGAACTGCCTACGCGGAGCATGCGCGAGCTCGGATCGAGGCGCTCGGCGACTGAATGGCACGGCGCATCGCATGCGCTGCTTGCATCGTCCTTCTCGCCGACTCCATACCGGCGGTGGGACTCGCGCAGACCGGCGCTGCGCCGCGGAGCCATCCCGTCGTGGAGCTGATAGTCATCGGCGGCGGCTCCGATGCCGTCGTGCTCATCGGGACCGTGGATCAGCTCCTCGGTGGGGTCGGCGTAGCGACCGAGAGCCACGCAGTGAGCGCCCCCTCGGACGTGTCGGCGATCACCCGAGGCGCGGCCGCCGCGCGCGTGCAGGTCGACCTCCGTGATCCGCAGGACGTGGTCCTCGTCACCGAGGGCCACGGCGGGACGTCCACGAGCAAGAGATTGCGCCGCGATCCATCGGCAGCCGTGACACGCGAGGAAGTCGCGCAGGCCATCGAGAGCGCCGTCGAGGCCGAGATCCTCGCGCAGTCCGGGGAGGCGGGGAAAACGAGCGATGTCGTCGGGGGAGCTCCAGCTGCCTCTTCCCCCGCGGCCGCGCCCGCAAGCACGCCCGCTGCGGCGCCCCCGCCTGCCACCGTGCCCGCAGCGCCGCAGCCTGCGGCTCCCGCATGGTCTCCGCCGATGACCACCGACAGGGTCGCTGCTCCCCAAGGGAGGACTCCACTGTCGGTCGACGTCTCGGCGCTCGCCGGAGCCGGATGGTTCGCCGGCGGCATCGGTCCCTTGCCCGAGCTCGAGGCGCAACTGGCCCTGACTTGGCAAAGCCGCTGGCGCCCCACGATCATCCTGGCCGGGCTGGGCATCGCGCCGTTCGACGCGTCGAACGATTCGCTCACCGCACACGCAAGCGTTCTCGGGTCGAGGCTGTTCGTGAGGCTCGACGTTGCGCGAAGCTCGTGGCTTGCGCTCTCGCCGGGCCTGGGCGCAGGTGTGGACTTCCTTTCCGTGCGACCCGAGTCGTCCGTAGTTGCCGACTCCGCGCTTCATCCGAGCACCACCCACGCGGACGGAGTCGTGAGTGGGTTCATCGCTGCGCGGGCGGCGCTGGTGGACCGGCTGTCGCTGGACGTGCTCTTCGGTGCGGATGTCGACGTCGCGCCGCCGCGGTACATCGCCGACGGTAGCGGGAACGGCGAAGCCGTATTCTCTCCCTGGCGGGCGCGTCCCGTCCTCTTCGTCGGGCTGACCTTCGCCCTGGGAGCCCCCGACTTCGAGCCTGCGGGAGTCCGTCGATGAGGCAGCGCGCGTTCACGTCACTTCTTCTGGTCGGGCTGGCCGCTTCGGTTCTCGCATGCTCCGGTCCGAACATCGTCCTCGCGACTCTCCCCGAAGGGGGCGACGCGGAGCAATCCTGCACCTCCGACGCCGATGCCGGCGCCGCATGTCCCATTGGCTGGTACTGCGACAAGCCGACGTGCGATGCGCCCTCGGGCACTTGCCGGCCCAGACCCACGACGTGCGACGAGGGCGAGCTCCCCGTGTGCGGCTGCGACGGCGTGACCTACTTCGACGACTGCTTGCGCAGGGCCAACGGCATCGCGTCAATGACGCCCACGCCCTGTCAGCCCGGCTCGGCCCGCACCTGCGGAGAGCAGCCCGAGGCCTCCTGTCCTCCAGGCTCGCTGTGCGCCGAGTTCGTCGGGCCCGGCCCCGGCTCGTGTCAGATGCCCCCGTACGGCATCTGCTGGGCGATCCCCGCCCCGTGCCCGGCGCCGGGTCCAGGAGGCGGGCGATTGGATTCTTGCTCGACGATGCAACGCTGCATCGATACGTGCTCGGCGATCCGCCAGGGCGGCGTGTACCACCACTCCATGATGTGTCCCTGACGCTACTGGCACACGCCTCCCGAGCACGTGTGACCGGAGGCGCACGCGACGCCACACGCGCCGCAGTTCTGGTTGCTCGTCTGCGTGTCGACGCAGTTGCCGCTGCAGTCGACCGTCCCGCTGGGACATGCGCAAGCGCTGTTGATGCACACGAGGTTGCCCGCACAGATCTGCGAGCAGAACCCGCAGTTGTTCTTGTCGTTCGTGAGGTTGACGCACGCGTTGCCGCATCGCGCGAGGCCGGAGCCGCACGAGACCTCGCATGCACCATTGCTGCAGACCTGCCCGGGGCTGCACGCGTTTCCGCACGCCCCGCAGTTGGCGGCGCTGCTCGTCAAGTCCACGCAGACCGAGCCTCCGCCCCCTCCGCCGCCTCCGCCTCCGCCACCACCACCTCCCATGCCGCCGCCGGAGCACGCGGTCTCGCCGGTCGGGCACGCACACTGACCCGCCGTGCAACTCGCCTGCGCGGGGCACCGCGTCCCGCACGCGCCGCAGTTGCGCATGTCGGTCTGCGTGTCGACGCATTGCCCGTTGCATTCGGTGAGCCCCGTCGCGCATCCGGCCGTGCAGGTGCCGTTGACGCACGTCTGAGCGCCCATGCACCGGTTTCCGCATCCGCCGCAGTTGTTCGGGTTGCTCGACGGGTCGACGCACTGCCCGTTGCACAGGGTCGTCCCCGCACCGCACTCACACGTTCCCGAGGAGCAGCTCGCGCCCGTCGGACACACCGTTCCGCAGGCTCCGCAATCAGACGGATCACTCGTCAGATCGACGCAAGCGTTGGAACAGTTGGTCAGGCCCGTGCCGCAATTCGTGGTGCAGACGCCCGCCGAGCACACCTGACCCGTGGCGCACTTGGCCGAGCATGCGCCGCAGTTGCTGGGATCACTCTGGGTGTCGGTGCAGACGCCGTTGCAGCGCTGGCCGCCGTTGTAGCAGGCGCAGACGCCGGACTGGCACGTCGTCCCCCCGCTGCATACGACGCTGCAGGCCCCGCAGTTGTCGTTGTCCGTTTGCTCGTCCACACAGAAGCTTCCGCAGGCCGTCAGGCCCGACTGACACGTCAGCGTGCAGGCGCCGGACACGCAGGTCTGGCTGCCAGTGCAAGCCACTCCGCATCCCCCGCAGTCGTTCACGTTCGTGCTCGTGTCGACGCAGACGCCGTTGCACGACGTCTGGCCGGTCGGGCAAGCACACGCACCGTTGCTACAGGACTGCCCCGTGCCGCACGTCGTTCCACAGGCGCCGCAGTTGCTGCTGCTCGTGCTCAGGTTGACGCACGCGCCGCTGCAGTCGGTGAGGCCCGTGGCGCAGCTTGTCGTGCAGGCGCCCGCCGAGCACACTTGCCCGGTCGCGCAGGCATTGCCGCAGCTGCCGCAGTCCGCGGGGTTGGACGAGAGATCGACGCAGGCGCCACTGCACGTGGTCTGCCCCGTCGGGCAGGCGCACACGCCACTGGTACACGACTGCCCCGTGCCGCACTTCGTCCCGCAAGCGCCGCAATCGCCGGCATTTGTGCTGACGTCGACGCATGCCCCGCTGCAGTCCGTCAGCCCGGCGGCGCACTGGCTCGCGCAGGCACCCTGGGAGCACACCTGCCCGGTCGCGCAGACCACGCCGCAAGCGCCGCAGTTGTTCGGGTCGGACGTCGTGTCGACGCAGCTGCCGTTGCAGGAGCGCCCCGTC
>Ga0335069_10006225_pt1 | contig 17380 bp, 11 predicted proteins | sample Lox_Sample_11_FD_206714 | JGI IMG/M metagenome (GOLD analysis project Ga0335069, IMG submission 206714) | Soil microbial communities from Loxahatchee National Wildlife Refuge, Florida, United States - Lox_Sample_1.1 | ecosystem: Environmental > Terrestrial > Soil > Wetlands | place: USA... | reverse complement strand
GAACGATGAATGCCGCACGAAGGCGCCGTGAGGCACGCCCCGCTTGTTCCCCAGTGCACTCTCTGTTATAGTCGGCCCATTTGTGGTAGCCGGTAGTGTGACCAATGAGAAACGATGCCCTGAAACCCGACCGCAGAAGCACGCGACTTTCGATTTCCCTCCCGGTGACTATCTCGGGAGTGGACGCCGAGGGCTCCAAGTTCAGCGAAACGGTGCGCACGCAGATCGTGAATAAGCACGGCGCCAAGATCTCTACGGCTCGCCATATTGCCAAGGGTACTGAGATCATGGTGGAAAGTCCCGCCCTGGGGGTGGCGGCGAAGGCGACGGTGGTCTGGTTAAGTGAGAAGCACCACGGCGAGAACCTGCACTATGCCGGACTCCAGCTGCACGAACCGCAGAATCTGTGGGGAATCGAGTTTCCTCCCGATGACTGGAGCCATGAGGCGCGGGAGGAACCTGCGCCCGCCCCCGAGGCCACCGCATCGCCCGCCCCCCCGCCCGAGGCGGAACCCGAGGCGGTGGTGACCTCGCTGGCCGCCGAAGAGATTACCATCCGGATGCTGCAAGAGTTGCAGCAGGCCGCCGACGCGCATGCGGAGGAGTTCCGGGACCATTTGAAGCAGCTTATTCAACGGCTGGGCCTGGAAGTGGAAGTGGACCTGCGCGAACGCGTCGCCCATGCCAAAGCGCACGAGGTGGGTGTCCTGGAGGAGGAAATCCGGGTGCTGCGGGAAAGCCTGCGCGCTTCCCGGGAGGAAATCGCCAGGCTCGAGGCCAGGACCCAGGAGCTCCGCGCCAGTCTGCAAGCCACCATGGACGACCTCGAACCGCCCCCCACTCCCTTGGATGAGGCGCGACGCCAGCTCTCGGTCATGGCAGACGGAGTTGTCGAGAGGATGAACCGCGCCGCCGAGGCCGGCTTGAACCAGTACCGAGCATTGCTCCAGCAGGAACTGCAGGAGAGCGCGGCACGGCTCCGCCCGGCCGCCAAAGCGCCATCGCCCCCGCCCCGCGGCCCCGCGCGCCAGCCCTGACCGATCAGCGATTTCGCAATTCGAGGGCGTAGGGCAGGGCTAACCTCGTGATGGCAGGCGGCTTTCCTTTAATTCTTCCCTAAAGGTCATTTTTGCATATGTTCAAAAGGCCTTGACAGCCCGTTGTTCTGACATTATAATTAGTGTCAGAAAGAAAGGAGGTCCTTATGCCCAGCGATCCGGAACTGCAGTTACGGGGTCGCCTCGTTCGCAGCCTGGGGGCGCTGCGCGAAATGCTTCCCGGTTCTTTCGTGGAGCGCCAGCGCTCCTGCGGCAAGCCTTCCTGCCGCTGTGCCGAGGGCAAGCAACTGCACTCCCAATATCAGCTTTCGGTCTTGATGGAGGGGAAATTAAAAACTTACAACGTCCCGGCCAGCGAGGCCGCCCAGGTCCGGGATCGGGTCGATTTCCACCGGCGTTTTCAGAAGGCGGCGGCGACGATCGCGGCCTTGAATCTCCGTCGCTGGTTGCGCACGAGGAAGTCGAGCAAGCCCGAAGAATAAGGAGTTCCCCCTTGCGGCGGCACCAGTTCGAAACCTATCTGGATAAGGTCTTCGATTGGTCGGCCCGCGTGGCCGCCCTGCCGGAAGGACGACAGTCCCCGTGGCATCCTTGGTCCCGGGTGTTCGAGAGTGTTTTTCTGGGGGGAGCGATCCAGATCCCCAATGTGCATCGCCTGGAAGCCGAATGCCAGCGGGGGGTGTTGCGGCAGCGGATTGGTCCGCTCAGCGAGGACACCGTGGGTTACGCGCTCGAGCGCCAGGATGCGGCTGCCCTCTTCGCCCTGGGTTGTGCGGTGGCTCGGCGCCTGAAGCGTAATGGGGTGCTGCATTCGCAGTGGGCGCGCGGACGCTTAGTGGCGGCGGTAGACGGGATTGAGATCTGCCGTTCGTTTGTCCGCTGCTGCCCGGCCTGCCTGGAGCGCGACATCGAACATAAAGTGGGCGGCCAGCTTCGCCAGGACACGCAGTATTACCATCGCTTGGTGGCCGTGGTGCTGGTGAGCACGGACTTTCCCGTCCCCTTAGGCATTCGGTTTCAGAAGGATGGGGAAGACGAGGTGGCGTGTGCGCTGGCACTGTTGCAGGAACTGGACCGACAACTCGGCCACCGCTTCTGGGATGTGCTGGTGGCCGATGCGCTCTATCTGCGCCGCGGGTTTGTCCAGGAGGTGGAAAAGCTGCAGCTCGACTGGGTGATCACCGTGAAAGAAAATCAACCCGAACTGCTGGCCGAGGCCGAGCGACTCACCCCGAGTCCACCCCAGATGACTTGGTCCACCCCCCAAGATGAATTCGAGCTTTGGCATGTCGCGGAGGTCTACTGGCCCGTCGCGGATCGCACCCTGCGGGTGGTTAAGACATTCCGCATCCATTCCAAACAACGGGTCCAGCTTACGCCCTCCGCTAGTCCCAAAAGGGAAAAAAGGAAGAAGGAAGAGGTCCGCGAAGAAAGCACGAATTATTACGCCAGCAACCTGGAGTTGGGCTCGATCCCCGCCACCTTCATCCACCAACTGGGCCGCAGCCGCTGGCACATCGACACGGACGTTTTCCAAACCCTCACCACCCAGGCTCACCTCAAACAGCCCTCTGTCCATCAACCTTGTGCGCTGAGGGTGCTGACGATGATTCGCGTTCTGGCTTATACGCTGAGTATGGTGTTCTATTACCGGCAAGTAGTCAGCCATGCTCGCCGCTCACCTCCCACCTTCAGCGAGATGGCCCGTCTGCTCAGCTATCTTTTTCTCCCACCGCGCCTGGACTCGAGCTAAAACCTTCGGCCAATCCAAATCCTCGCACCCCCGCCAGGAGTGCTCCGCCCAATTATCCTCCTTCCCCGAAAAACCACCGGCTTTGCCCTGCGAACACCCCCCTGCAATTCCTTCCAGGGACGAGAAAACCCTGAAATAGTCCATTCATCAATCGCATACCCGCCGGAGACACCCGGTTTGCGAAATCGATGCCATGAACCGAGTTGCGGTGGATTTGCCCCCTGCTTTGGATTATAATTTAAGCTCCACAGGGCGTACGCTTCATCCAGGGTTGGGGGGAATCAGCTTGCGAACTCGGCTGCTTATAACCGTCTCCATCTTTATTTTTACGATCGGCCTTTTCCACGCCTCTCGGACCGCATCGGTGACGCCGCCGCAGGCGGCGGCGAAGAAGGTGGATTTCAACCGCGACATTCGTCCCATCCTGTCGGATACCTGCTTCAAGTGTCACGGTCCCGACGCCCAGCAGCGCATGGCGAACCTGCGCCTGGACGAGACGGAAGGCCTGTTTGTCGACCGCGGCGGCTATCGCATCATCGTCCCCGGCGACGCGGTAAAGAGCAAGCTTTATGAGAAAATCAGCTCCACGGACGACGCCGTCCGCATGCCGCCGGTCTATTCCGGGCGGACTCTGACGCCGAAGCAGATTGAACTCTTCAAGGAGTGGATCGACCAGGGGGCCAAGTGGGATACGCTCTGGTCCTTTGTCCCTCCCAAACGCCCCGCCGTGCCCGAGGTGAAGGACAAGGCCTGGACGCGCAATCCCATTGACAACTTCGTCCTGGCGCGCCTGGAGGCGGAGGGCCTGAAGCCTTCGCCCGAGGCGGACCGGGCCACGCTCCTGCGCCGGGTCTATTTCGACCTCACGGGCCTGCCTCCCACACCCGCGGAAATTGACGCCTTCATCGCCGACCGTTCTCCCGACGCCTATGAGAAGCGCGTGGACCAGCTTCTCGCATCCGCCCACTATGGCGAGCGCATGGCTATGCCCTGGCTTGACATGGCTCGCTACGCCGACACGCACGGCTACCACATCGATTCGCTGCGCGACATGTGGGTGTGGCGCGATTGTGTGATCAAGGCCTTCAATCAGAACATGCCGTACGACCAGTTCACCATCGACCAGATTGCCGGCGACCTGCTGCCCAACGCCACCATGGACCAGAAGATCGCGTCCGGCTTCAATCGCAATCATATGATTACGTTGGAGGGCGGCGCCATCCCCGAGGAATACCACGTGGAGTATGTCGTTGACCGGGTGAGCACCACCTCCACGGCCTTCCTGGGCCTCACCATGGGATGCGCCCGCTGCCACGATCACAAGTACGACCCCATCAAGCAAACGGACTTCTACCGTTTCTTCGCCTTTTTCAACACCGTTCCGGAGCGCGGCCTGGATGGCTTTACGGGCAACGCGGTGCCGGTTCTGCCCATGCCTTCGCACGGACAACAGGAGCAACTCGACCAGGTCAAAGCGCAAATCGCGTCCACCCTGGCCTCGCTGCCGGAAAAGGAAATCCTGGCGCAGCGGAATGAATGGCAGAAGTCGGCGCTCGCGTCGCTTCCCGAACCCACGCGCCAGGGCCTGGTGGCTTACTACCCTCTCGATGCCGACCTGAAGGATGCCTCGGGTTCCCATCTGGACGGCAAGCCGGTGCGCGGCGAGGTGGTCTACGAAGAAGGCTCCGTGGCCAAGGGCGCGGATTTCAGCCCCGAGACGCAAGTCTCCTTCGGCAATGCCGGTGACTTCACTCGCGCGCAGCCCTTTTCTCTTGGATTTTGGGCCCGGCCCTCGGGTGTGGTGCCGGTGACGGTGATTGAAAAGCGCGCCGCCGGCGAGCACTGGCAGGGATGGGAAATCTCCGACGACACACCAACCTATTTTGGATACCAGAAGCGCGTGGCCCACATTATTCTGCGCCTGGCAAACCGCTGGCCCGATGACGCGATCGAAGTTCAAACCAAGGACCCCGTCAAGCTCGAATCTCTGCGCCACCTGCTGATTGAATACGACGGATCAGGCAAAGCCGCGGGTTTTAGCTTCTATGTGGATGGCAAGCGCATGGAGACCGCGGTTCTGAAGGATCAATTGCGGGGTGATTTCCGCACTACGGCTCCCCTCCAGATTGGCGACAAGAGTGTGGGCACCACTTCCGAAGGCATCGTGGATGACCTGCGCGTCTACAATCGCCGGCTGAGCGATGCCGAGGTGGAATACCTTGCCATCCGGCTGCCGACGCGCGCGCTGCTGATGGCGCTGGACGGGCGTCCCGCTCCTGAAATCGCCTCCCTGCAACCGGAGAAGCCGCCCGAGGAAGTCCAAATCGGGGAAGAGGAAAAAGCCCAAACCAAGGAAGAGCGGGAAAAGGAACTGGAAGACCGCCGCCAGACCCGCCTGACCGAGTACTTCCTCAAGTACGCCGCGCCGGAAAAGGAGCGGCAGCTTTACGCCCAACTGAGGGATCTTCGGACGGAAAGAACCAAGCTGGAGGACGCCATCCCCACGGTCATGATCATGGCCGAGATGCAGAAGCCGCGTGATTCCTACGTCCTGGGGCGCGGCCAGTACGACAACCACAAAGAGAAGGTCACGCCGGGGGTGCCGGCATTCCTGCCTCCCATGGCGCCCGGCTTGCCCATGAACCGGCTGGGCCTGGCGAAATGGATTGTGGACCCCGGCAATCCGCTCACAGCGCGCGTGGCCGTGAACCATTTCTGGCAGGAGGATTTCGGTATTGGCCTGGTCAAGACTTCGGAGGACTTCGGCTCGCAGGGTGAGCAGCCCAGCCATCCCCACCTGCTCGACTGGCTGGCCACGGAGTTCGTGCGCACGGGTTGGAACGTAAAGGCCATGCAGCGGCTCATCGTGACTTCTTCCACCTACCGGCAGGCGTCAGAGGCCACGCCGGAGTTGGAGGAACGCGATCCGGAGAATCGCCTGCTGGCCCGCGGGCCGCGCTTCCGCCTGCCCGCCGAGGAGATCCGCGACAACGCCCTGGCGGCCAGCGGCCTGCTCGACGACCGCATCGGTGGGCCCAGCGTTTATCCCTATCAGCCCAAGGGCCTGTGGGAAGAGATGTCTTTCGGCTCCGGCTTTAGCGGCCAGACGTATACGGAATCCACCGGGCGGGACCTCTACCGGCGCAGCATGTACACCATTTGGAAACGCACCGTGCCGCCGGCCGCGCTCAGCACCTTCGACGCGCCGGACCGGGAGAAGTGCACGGCGCGCCGCAGCGTGACCAACACCCCGCTCCAGGCGCTGGTGCTTCTGAACGATCCGACTTACGTGGAGGCGGCGCGCTTTCTCGCCGCGCGCGCCCTGACCCAGGGTGGAAAGACCGACACGGGGAGAATCAACCTGGCCTTCCGGCTGGCCACCGGAAGGATTCCCAACGCGCAGGAACGCGCCGTTCTGGAGGAAGCCATGCAGGAAGCGCTGGCCGACTATCGGCAGCATGGCAACGAGGCAACGGCCCTGCTCGCGGTGGGGGCGTCCAGGTGCAATCCCCAACTGGACCCGAAAGAACTCGCCGCCTGGACCACCGTGGCGAGCATGATTCTGAATTTGGATGAGACGATTACGAAGCAATGAAGCTGACAGCTTACAGCTAACAGCCGCCAGCTCACAGTGAATTCTGACCAACCGGATCGGTCGCTTTTATCTGTGAGCTGTTAGCTGTCGGCTGTTAGCTTAAAGATCGTCGGCTGTCGGCTAACAGAACACGTGGAGTAAAACATGCTGGACCCCAAAACCACCACCCCGCAAGACCTCGCGCTGCGCATGACGCGGCGGCATTTTTTCCGGCGCAGCACGGCGGGGATTGCCCTGGGCATCCCGGCGCTGGCGTCGCTGCTGGCGAAGGACGGTCTCGCCGCCCCGGGTGATATCGATCCCAAGACGGGGGGATTGATCGGCTTTCCGAATTTTCCTGCCAAGGCCAAGCGGGTCATCTACCTGCACCAGTCGGGCGCGCCCTCGCAGATTGACCTCTTTGACCACAAGCCGAAGCTCGCGCAGTGGAAGGGCACCGACTTGCCGGATTCGGTGCGCATGGGCCAGCGCATCACGGGCATGACGAGCGGCCAGTCGACTTTGCCGGTGGCGCCTTCCATCTTCAAATTCGCTCCGGCGGGCCAGTCCGGCGCGGAAGTGAGCGAATTGCTGCCGTACCAATCCAAGATCGTAGATAACATCGCGCTCATCAAGACCGTCTACACCGAGGCCATCAACCACGACCCGGCCATCACGTTTATTCAGACGGGATTCCAGCAGCCGGGCCGCGCCAGCATGGGGTCGTGGGTCAGCTACGGGCTGGGGAGCGAGAACCAGAACCTGCCCGCCTTTGTCGTCATGATTTCCCAGGCCCAGGCCCTGAACCCGGACCAGCCGCTGTTTTCGCGCCTGTGGGGGAATGGCTTTCTGCCTTCCAAGTATCAGGGAGTGAAGTTCCACGCCGGGGGCGATCCGGTGCTGTATCTCTCGAACCCGCCGGGAATCAGTCCCGCCACGCGCCGGCGCATGCTGGACGGCATCGCCAAGCTGAATCGGCTGCTGGCGGCCAAGTACGGCGACCCGGAGATTGAGACGCGCGTCTCCCAGTACGAAATGGCGTATCGCATGCAGACTTCCGTGCCGGAGCTGATGGACCTTTCGAAAGAACCTGCTTCCACCTTTGAATTGTACGGGCCCGATTCACGCAAGCCCGGCACCTACGCCGCCAACTGCCTGCTGGCGCGGCGACTGGCGGAGCGCGGCGTGCGCTTCGTGCAGCTTTACCATCGCGGCTGGGACCAGCACAACGACCTGCCGCGCGACATTGCCCTCCAGTGCAAGGGCGTGGACCAGGCTTCCGCCGCGTTAGTCCTCGACCTGAAACAGCGTGGCATGCTGGACGACACGCTGGTGATCTGGGGCGGCGAGTTCGGCCGCACCGTCTATTGCCAGGGCAAGCTGACCGACACCAACTACGGCCGCGACCACCACGGCCGCTGCTTCACCATGTGGATGGCGGGCGGGGGCATCAAGCCCGGGATTACTCTCGGGAAAACCGACGACTACTGTTACAACGCGCTCGAGGACCCGGTCCATATCCACGACATGCAGGCCACCATCCTGCACTGCCTGGGTGTTGACCATACCAAGCTGACGTATAAGTTTCAGGGACGCGACTTCCGGCTCACGGACGTGGCGGGCAACGTGGTGGATAAGGTTCTGGTGTGAGTGGGTTGTCCCGCCGCCCCTCAGATTCTCGACCATGGAGCCGGTCTCTTCCACGGCTGCTCTTTTTTCCCCAGCACCGAGCCACACCCCGTGCAGAGGTAGTCGAAGATTTCTTTGTCGAGCAGCACCAGAAAAAGACGTTTTCGCACGGGCATGGCGCGTCTACAGGTCGGGCAGAACAGTTCGCTTGCCTCCAAGTCTTCAAAATCCTTTGGTTGCTCCGGCGGCATCATCCGAGTCGGGACCCCTCCACCTTGTCTTGCCTCCCCCGTCAGCATTTTGCCTGAGTTTGGGCTCAGCGGCAACGCCGGAAATGCCGCCGATGATGGCCGGAACATTCCCGTTCCGAGGGGAGTCACGACTGCTGGCTTGAAATGTAGAGACTTCACGTGACCTGGGTGGCCTATCGCCTTCGGCTCCGCCGTCCGCTCCGTGGGAAGGCTTCGCCTTTCCTGGAGTTCACACACACCCTCTCTCTTGCTTCCCCCCTTCACGAACTCACGCAAACCCCTGTCATCCTGAACCCGTCTTTTGGGCGAAGGACCCCTGCAGTTCGCTGGCGCTCACTTGTTTGGATACTACCGAGGTCCTTCGCCCCACTGAAGGGCGCCGGCGCTCAGGATGACAAGGCGCAGGTGGTTTCACGATGACAAAGGTCGCGGGATCAGAATGACAGCGGTTCCGCCGCGAGTTGCGCGAATTCCGTCCGTCGGCTGACGGACACTCCAACCCGCGCAGCGGTAGGAGGAGAGAAAGAAAGGATGCTAAAATGCACTGTCTCTAAGGGAGGACTCGTGCGATTCAGATTTCCGGGCAGGATCTTGCTGATGATGACGCTCGTTTGGGCAGCGGCGCAGGTGGCAGGAGCGTGGGAGCGCGAGCCGCTTTCCGTCTTCCACGAACGGCGGGCGCGCTTGTTGCGCGAGACGGGTGGGGACGGCGCCATCGTGCTTTTTGGATACGGCGCGGCCGAGGTGGCGGCCAGCGTCACATCCTTCCATCAGAATGAGGAGTTTTACTATCTCACGGGATGGAATGAGCCGGACGCCATGATGCTGCTGGTGCCCAAGCCGCACGCGGCCGGGGCGGCTCCCGAACTCGGAGAAGAGGTCCTGTATATTCCACCTCACAACCGGTCGGAAGAAAAATGGACGGGGCCGAAACTGGCCTCCGACGACGCTGACGCTGCTTCCCGCACGGGATTCGCCACGCTTCACGACGTGGCGAGATTCGATTCCGACCTCCAGGAGGCGCTGAAAGGTTATTCGCGAATCTACACGGAGCTCACGCCTCAACCCGAAAGCGGCGAAGATTGCGCCGAGGCCGAGATGGTAAAGAAGATTCGCGACACGGCCCCCCAGGCTTCGCTGATTGACCTGCGCCTGGCCGTCGCCCGCATGCGCGCCGTGAAGAGTGAAGGTGAAATCGCCCTGATTCGCAAGGCCGTGGAGGCCTCGGTGGATGCGCACCTGGCAGCCTTTAAGGCGGTCAAGCCGGGCGTGTGGGAATACGAGATCGCCGCTCTGATGAAATATGAATTCGAGCGCCGCGGCTGCGAGTGGCCTTCTTACCCACCCATCGTCGGCTCGGGGTTCTATTCCACCGTGCTGCATTACGACCAGGACTGGAACCAGATGAAGGATGGCGACGTGGTGGTGATGGACGTGGCCGGATCCTACAGCGGCTACGCCAGCGACATCACCCGCACCCTGCCGGTGAATGGCCGCTTTACGCCACGCCAGCACGAGATCTACGAAATTGTACTGGGGGCCCAGAATGCCGCCCTGGCCGCCGCCAAACCGGGCGCGTTCCCCGGGCGTCATGGTGCGAAGGGGCTGTATGAGATCGCTTACGATTACATCAACTCGCACGGGAAGGACCTGCACGGGCAGCCGCTCGGCCAGTACTTTATCCACGGGTTGAGCCATCCCATTGGCCTGAACGTTCACGATCCCATGGATCACAACCGGGCGCTCGAACCGGGGATGGTGATCACCATGGAGCCGGGCATTTATATTCCGGAAGAGAAAATCGGCGTGCGGATCGAGGACGACGTTCTGGTCACGCCGGACGGCAACGAACTGCTCTCTCGCCGCCTGCCGCGTTCCGTCGAGGAGATCGAGAGGCTGATGGCGGGGAAGGCCGGGGAGCGGTAGGCAGTAGACGGTAAACGGTATACGGGGGGAGCGGCGCCAAGGGCTTGTCCCTGTATGCCGTCTACCGTATGCCGTATGCCGATTCCTGACTCCTGCTACAAAATTGCATTTGCCATGGGCCACGGATAGAATCACGTTATCCATCATTCACGCAGCATCCGCAGGATTGAGTGAAAGGAGCACACTGTTTCGATGAGCCGACTTCCCTTTCGATGCGCCGCCCTCGTTGCTCTTCCGGCGCTGGTTATGGCGGCCGCGCCCGCTGTCCTCGCGCAAGTCACGAACCAAGCCGCGACGCACGATAAGATCATCCAATTCGTCCGCGATCGCTTTGGCATTCCCGCCGCGGACAAGGTCACGATTACCGAGCCGCGGGAAAGCGCTTTTCCGGATTTCCTGGAGACCACGATCACGGTCGACGACGGCAAGGACAAGAAATCGATCCCCTTTTTCGTGTCTAGGAACCAGAAGTACCTGGTAGAAGGAAATATCTTCAACCTGGGCGGCGACCCGCGCCAGACGATCGAGCGCCTGATCTCGCTCAAGGACCAAGCCACCCAAGGCCCCGCCAATGCCCCGGTGACGCTGGTGGAGTACTCCGACCTCGAGTGCCCGATGTGCGCGAAGTTTCATGAGGCATTGGAAACGGAGATCATCCCCAAATACGGCGACAAGCTGCGCGTGGTGTTCAAAGAATTCCCCCTGGTCTCCATCCATGATTGGGCGCTCAGCGGCGCCATCGCCGCGCAGTGCGTCCACCAGATCGATCCCTACAAATACCCGGCGTTTCGCTCCGTTGTTTACAAGAACCAGGAAAGCATCAGCGGCGATCATGCCCGTGACATGCTGCTGCACTTCGGCGCGGAGGCGGGGCTCGACAATATGAAGCTCGCCGCCTGCATCGATTCCAAGGAGACTCTGGCGCGCGTGGAAGCCAACATGCGCGAAGGCGAGGCGCTGGGGGTGGCACAGACTCCCACCAGCTATGTCAATGGGCGGCCGTTCATCGGGGGCACGCCCCTCGCCGACCTCTACAAGCTCATCGACGAAGCGCTGCACGACCCCAAGTGACTCGGCCCCTGCTCGTGGCCTGAAGCAAATTTGTCGCCGCCCCCGGAGGCGCGGGGCTTTGCCGGCGGCGGAAGGATTCCACCCGGAAGGACCGTGCGGGCATCCCCCCGTTTTACAGCTTCACTTTTTCGAGGCGTTGGCTGAGGCGAGGAATTGCTCGAAAGCGCGGCGCGAGGCAAGCCGCCGCAGAAAGCGCTGGCGACGCGCGGCCGGCATCGGCGTTTGCAACAGCTCCTGGCGCCGGCGGCCAAGGCTGTCCAACCACGCCGCGCATTCAGAAGGGAAAGAGGTTTCCAATTCCTTGCGCAGGCGGGAGGCAAGTTCCGGACTCAAGCCTGCGGTCGAGATGGCGATCTGGAGGCTCCCCCTTCTGATCACCGCCGGGTAGTAGAAGTCGCAGTGCCGGGGATCATCCACTGCGTTACAGAGCACTCCGCGCTGCCGGGCCTGTCGAAAGATGACCTCATTCGTAGAGCGGGTGGAAGTAGCGGCCACCACCAGAAACATTCCCTCCAGGTCCCGCCCGGTGAACTTCCTCCGGCGCCAGAGGATTTTTCCCGACTTGGCAAGGCGCTGCACGGCAGCCGTCGCCCGGGGGGCCACCACGTTCACTCGCGCGCCGGCCCGCAGTAGGCTGCGGAGCTTGCCCTCTCCCACACGCCCGGCGCCGACCAGCAGGCAGGGCCGTCCGTCGAGCTTGAGGAAAAGCGGAAACATTTCCATCCGAGGAGCCACGCACCGATGGTACCATGCCGGTGACCTCCCTATAGATGGGAGAGAGAGTTTTGATAGGCGAGGGTGGAGATCTACTGCCGCGGGGCCCGGATGCCGCCCACATCTCCACCGGATCCTCGGGAGAAATGCCGAAAAGGTCTTAATCCCCCACTGGTTTTATGTTATGCTCAAGCTGCCACTTTCCCAGAATACTGCGTGCTGAAGCTGGGGCCGGCAGGTTTGGCATATGTGGGCCGTTAGCTCAATCGGTAGAGCAACTGACTCTTAATCAGTAGGTTGGGGGTTCGATTCCCTCACGGCTCACCACTAATCATGCGGGTTACGCTGCTGTTAACTACTTCAAAAACTCTTCCGTGTCAACACCATGTCAACAGATTTCCGGCGAAGTTGCCTGACAGCACTTCCATGTGAGGAAAGCTTCGCGCATAGACGAACGGGCGAAGGCTTGCGAGCTCGCCAGCGCTCGTCGTCACGGCGTGGCAGTCCAGCGCACCGCCGGGGAAAGCGAGTCGGTTAAAACGGACTCGATCTGTAGCTTGGGGGATGTGGGGCATGGGGGAAGAGCCCACGGCTTGCAAGCTTGGCAGGGCGCCTCACGGCAAGGCCGGCTTGCGCGTCGCCGGGGAGCGCAGCTAGTCGCGATGAAGGCGCTCATCCAAGGGCGCTAGCTTGGCTTGGGCGCGACCCCGCGAAGGCTAAATGGTCCAGGGATTCGCAGCCCGCTTCGTCGCCTCGTGCCCAGCGAATACAATTTCACTGCTTGGTTGGTGCGATCGCCTCGGAGAAAAGCTGTTGCGCAGAGAACAGCCCTCGAAACTCGTTTGCGGATAGTATGATTCAGCGGTGCTACGGCGGAGTGGCAACGGTGGGTCGCACTCATCGCGATGCCCTACGTTCTTCCCGCGACCGCAGCCACTCTTGTACGGCTGTGCGGCGGTATAGGATGGTCCGTCCAATCACCGTGCGCGGAGGACCCATGCGCTGCCGATGCCAGCGGTCCAATGTGCGTTTGGAAATGCCAAGGTCGCGGCTCAACTCGGGAGCTTCTATGTATTCGCCCAGAATCGACCCTGCTGGCGTAATTGCCCCATGATCGCCGTTTTGGCCACCGTTCAGGTTGTTCGTAGGCATGAATTGTTGTTGGCACCCCCCTTTTGGTGAAACACCCCACTCGCGCAAAAAACGAACCCAGAGGTGCATCTCCCTTCGCGCCCACCACTTCCGCCCTCCTACAAGGTCATGGGGAAGACGATGGTCGTCACTCCTATCGATTGCGTGGCATACGAGTGCTTGACACTTAGAAATCAATGACAGCACAGTCTAATGCCGCTTTGGCTGAAACCACGCTCGCCTCCGCAGCTGTGTCGCAACCTGATAAGGTTGCTGGCCCGAGAATCCCCGTGCCCAATACATAAAACAGGTTCCAAATCGGTGTCAAATGGCCATGACTGTTCTTGGTCGATGGTTTTGCCGGGGAATTCTAACTTACTCAAATATCGAGACAAGCTCGGGATAAGTAGGGAACAAGCGCCGAATTTTTGGGGTGCTAGAGTTGGTGCTCACAAACGTCGACCCGTGAAAAAAAATCACAAGTGATTTGCCTTCATTTAGTTATGCATCGAAGACGGTCCCGCAGGTCGTTCCACCCATTGGCAATCCACAGCATGCGCACGCAGGAAGAATCTGGTTAGCCACCGGCGCCCGCCGCCATCGAGCGGGTGCCGGACGCTGCCCGCCGGACGAGGGGTGGGTGCAGCATACAGTCCACCTTGGCTTTCAATCGGACCAGGGCGGCCGCATGAAGTTGCGACACTCGCGATGCATCCACGTTCATACGAACGGCGATTTCCTTCATCGTAAGTCCGCGATAATAGTAAAGGGTGATGATCTGCCGGTCGCGCTCCCCCAGTCGGGTAAGCGCGCGAGCGAGAGTTTCTCGCTGTTCGCGACGATTGGCCAAGTCGAACGCGTTGGGACCGTCGCCCGCTAGAAGGGCCGGATCAGCAGACGCCGGCACAGAGACTGGCGCCGCCGAAAGGACGCGCGCACCACAGTCTATCCCGGCACTTTGAATCTCGTTCAGCTCACGGTGCAATTGCGCAAGATTCAACTTCATCCCTGCGGCCATCTCCTCGTCCTTGGCGGGGCGACCGAACTTGGCCTCCAGTACCTGGTATTGCTTTTCGAGGTTTTTGTGCTTGCGCCGTGTATCTCGGGGCACAGGATCAGCGCCGCGGAGACCGTCCAGAATGCTTCCACGAATTCGGTGCCGCGCGTAGATCGCGAATTTCACCCGCTTACGGGGATTGAACTTGGCCGCGGCATCAACCAACCCCAGGACGCCATCAGAGACCAAGTCATCGACTTCCACGTGGGCGGGCAGGCGTTTGCGGATTTTCAGCGCCACGTTCTTCACCAAGGGAAGCATCGCCATTACCAGGTTCTCCCTGTCTTGCACGGGGATCCCCTCGCGGTGCGCCCTGGGGCGCATGACGGGTAGAGGAGGAAGGGGACGCACTACCCGCCGCCGGCGGAGGGCGGAGGCAGCGGCCGGACTGCTGGATGGATGAAAAGTAGCAATAAATTGAGTTGCCATCGGAACCTCGCACAATTTCGATTGGAGCCGCCAACGCGGTGTGCTCCTACCTCGGGGTCTCATTGCTGGTGATCTTTGGGAAAACTTCGCCGTCAACAGGAAGGCTGGTGCTTCGTGCTCCGACTACGACCGTGACTTTTGGGTGCTTTTCGTAGGCGGTTGCTGTTAAGGAGTTGGGGAGGTGACTATGATGACGAGCCCGGAACGAGGAATGGCTGCGGGGTAGCTCAAGACAAGTCGCTTCACTCAAGGCCGATCCGCACGGTTTCACCAAAAGGGGCCGTTCGGCGCGAGTCGGTTACCCAAAGCACCGGATATTCCGGCGTCTCCGGGAACGAATCGCAGCACAAGTCGGTGAGATAAATCAGACAAACCGGCGCGACATCATTCTCAGCGACCCATTCGAACGGCGGACGGAAGTCCGTGCCCCCACCGCCTTTGGGCTCGAGCCGCACTGGCTCTGACGCCCGGAACTCTTGGGCGGACTGCACTGCGGCATCGCAGTACACCACGTGGATGGCTTCCGGGTGGGCCTCCTCCGAAATCGCCGAGATCTCACCGGCGAACTGTTCCAGATCACGGTTTCCGATCGAACCTGAGGTGTCGACCGCGATCACAATCTCGCCCAGACCCCGGCGCTCGACCGATGGCAGGTACAGGCCTGATGCGATGTACCGCCGGTTGGGTGGCGTCCAGCGATAATCGGACGGTGCTGCCGCCGCGACAAAGTCACGCAGGATCGCTCGCCAATCTTGTTGCGATTGACGGCTTTCGGAAAGCGGCCTCTCAACGCCCAGCGGATCATGTCCGCAGGCCTTGACTGACCGAAGAGCCTGCTCGGCCGCAATGCCCCACTCATGTTCCTGACGGCGCTGTTCCGCGGGCGACGCGGGCTGGCCATGCTCATCGCAAGCGTCCAACACCTCACCGAAGCGCCCTGGCTCGGTCGAGGTAGAGCGCGACCCCGGAACGCTTGATTGGTCGCTCCGGGTTGATACCGGCTGAGTAGTGCTATCAGACGACGGACTGGACGGTGCAGGGCCCGGTGTTTGCTGCTGACCGCCAGCATTTCCCCCGCCCAGATTCGTTTGTTGCGGGTTCGGCTTTGGTGCTGCGCCTCCATCGCCCCGTTTCTGGAGCAGCCGGGCGTAAATCTCTTCAGCGCTCAGATTGGCGAAGGCAGGATCAATCAGCGCCCCAGCGGGTAGCGTGAAGCCATTTGCGATGAGAATGGGATTGATGGCGAAATCTGCTGCTTCGTTCCAGAGACCTGGGTCACGGCTGCCACGCCGGCATTGATGGCCCAGCGCACAATGCATTACTTCATGGGCCAGCGTGGCTTGCAGTTCCGCCGGTTTGAGTTCGTCCACGAAGGCAGGGTTGTAGACGATCCGGGAGCCGTCCGTGGCCATCGTGGGCAAGTGACCGGGGACCAGCTTCAACCGCAAGCAGAGCGTGCCGAAGAACGGCTGCAAGATCAAGAGCTGAACTCGACTTTTGGTTAGCTTCTGAACCGTGGTCGTCTGAAGAAGACTGCTCACATTATCCTCCCGACGTTCGATTCAGGCACTGAACAACCCATATACGCCGCCATCTTCGCTGCCAAGTCGTTCGCCGCTTTGGCAGTCTCCGTGCGAACCGACTCCGACTTGCGCAGCTCTTGCGGATCGACCAGCAGCGAGGCGCGCACCTGGTCAGCCAAGCGTTCGAGTTCCGGATCTCCCGTGACATTCAGCTCCGGCAGGACATCAACGAGCTTGACCAGATTGGTCACCACGCTGTCGCGAAACGGATGTTCGATGCCTGTCTCCGTGACCTTGTAGGCGCTAAGACGTTCGGCCAGGTGGCTGACGGCCTCGTAAAGACGTTGCCACAGGTCGCGGCTGGCAATTTGCAGTGAAGCCTCCACCGTGGCGGTGATCTGGCGCTTGATTCGTTCCTTCTCTTCGTCGCCAAGTGTCACCCGGAAATCGCCGGCATCCGGCAGCGGCATCACCTTGGTTTCGAAGGAAAACTTGCGACGAAGGTCATCAGGTGCGGGGTAGTCCTCGGGCCGGAACAAGCCGCCGAGCCGCACCTTGGCGTGCTCCACGAGCTTTCCAAACTCGCGGGCAAGAGCCTCCACAGCCGGATTGAACCGGTTCGAGAGCTCGCGCATTTTCTCCGTGTGGTCCATGTAGGCGGCGCTGGGAAGCACCCGATAGCCGTTGTCATCCCAGGGCAGCGTCATGAAGTAATGCTCCTGGCGAGCATCGCTCACGATCTTTTGCACTTCCGCAAGCGCCTCCTTGGGAAGAAGCACTTTGTGATAGCGACCGGCATCGGCTTGGGCACCATGGCGCTGAGCGATTTCCTGCGATGCGTCAGGGTCGTGTTTCCGTGCCGACCACATGCTGATGGAAAGTGAACAGAGCATCGCGCGCGAAGACAAAGAGGGTTCTGCAACAGGAACAGAGTTCATGGCCTTTCTCCTTTGTTGGCGAAGTATTGTGCGGCTACATAGACCCAGAAATTGAGGTTTCCAATTCTTGTTATCGGTAGAGCTCCATACTTTGATTACAGTTGTGCTGATGGTTGCCTTCGTACCGGGCATCCACAATTCCGGCCGTCATGGGAAGTGCAGCATCTTTGACTAAGCTTGCCCAATTACGGGCAAACGCTGCGTGCAAGGCAGGGGTAACAGGCCAACTTCCGAGTGGCCGGCAATGCAGGGGTCAGGGATGATCAAGGTGTTTAGCGGCGAACAGATTCGGTAGGAATGTCTCGACCATAAAAGTGGGAAGGCTC
>Ga0335069_10006224_pt1 | contig 17380 bp, 14 predicted proteins | sample Lox_Sample_11_FD_206714 | JGI IMG/M metagenome (GOLD analysis project Ga0335069, IMG submission 206714) | Soil microbial communities from Loxahatchee National Wildlife Refuge, Florida, United States - Lox_Sample_1.1 | ecosystem: Environmental > Terrestrial > Soil > Wetlands | place: USA... | reverse complement strand
CGCGTCGCGGTGCTGAAGTTCGTGGCCGGTTTTGCCGAGAAGAACGAGTTGCTGATCGCCGGCACCAATGCCGGCTCCACCTGGGAGGTGATCGAGCACACCAAGCGGGCACGGGATCTCGGCTACAGGGTGGTGCTGCTCTCGGCGCCGTTCTATGCGACGCCGGCGCCGAACGAGCTGATCACGCATTACCAGGCGGTGCTCGACGCGGTGGACGTCGATATCGTGCTCTATAACTATCCGCCCAAGGTCGGCGTCGACGTCGGGCTGCCGGTGCTGGACGCGTTCCGCGACAATCCGCGCGTGCTCGGCATCAAGGAATCGAGCGGCAACCTGCTCCGCGCCATCGACATCCGCGCACGCTACGGCGACCGCTACCAGCTGACCAACGGATCCGATGACCAGACGCTCGACTTCTATCTCTGGGGCGCCACCTCCTGGATCTGCGGGCCCGCCAACTGCATGGCAAGAGCCTGCGTCGATCTGGTGAACACCATCGAGGCCGGCGACTGGCTGAAGGCCCGCGACAAGATGCAGGTGATCTACGGCGCCATGTCGAGCCTGGAGAGCGGCAAGTTCGTGCAGAAGGTGAAATACGGCTGCGAGCTTGCGGGCACGCCGGTCGGGCCGGGGCGCAAGCCGCTCCTGGAGCTCGATGCCGCGGAAAAGGCGGCCTTCAAGAAAGCCATGGAACCCGTGTTGGGGTGATCCCGCGATGCGCTGGAGCCGTCAGCTGGAGATCGTGCAGGTCCACTGCCAGGGCGAGATCGGCAAGGTGATCGGCGGCGGCGCGCCGGCGCTGCCGGGCGATTCCGTGCTGGCGCAGATGAACTACATCAACCGGACCGATGACAGCCTGCGCCGCTTCGTCACGCGCGAACCGCGCGCCGCCGTCAACATGACGATGAACCTCGTGGTGCCGCCGAAGCGCGCGGAGGCCGATGCGGGATTCATCGTGCTGCAAGCCGACCGCGCGCATCCGATGTCGGGCAGCAACTGCATCTGCGTCGTGACCGCTCTGTTGGAGACCGGCCGCGTGGCCATGACCGAGCCGGAGACGGTGGTCAAGCTCGACACGCCAGCGGGCCTCATCCGCGCGACGGCACGCTGCGCCGGCGGGCGGTGCCTCTCGGTCAGCCTCGACAACGTCCCCGCCTTCGTCGAGGCGCTCGACCGCCCGGTCGAGACCGCACGTTGGGGGCGGATCAAGGCCGATATCGCCTTCGGCGGTGTCTATTACGCGATCGTCGATGCGGAGGAGATCGGACTGCCGCTCCAGCCCGGCGCCGCGCGGCAGTTGGCGGAGGCCGGGATCGCGCTGAAGGCGGAGCTGGCGTCGCAGGTCGCCGTCAAGCATCCCGTGCTCGAAGGCGTGGACGAGATCGCCTATGTGATGTTCCGCGGCCGCGATCCCGACGGCGCGGTGCGAACCTGCACGACCTTGAAACCCGGGCGCGTCGACCGCTCGCCCTGCGGCACCGGAAGCTCCGCCAATCTCGCGGTACTCAGGGCGCGCGGCGAAGTGCAGATCGGCGAAACCCGGATCTCACGCTCCATCATCGGCGGCGAGTTCGCCTGCACGATCGTCGGCGAGACCATGGTCGGCGATCGCTGCGCGGTGCTGCCGCGGATCACCGGCGGCGCCTGGATCTATGGCACCGAGACTTTGCGGATCGATGCGGAGGATCCGTTCGCCACGGGCTTCGCGCTCTCCGACACCTGGGGACCGGACGTCGATCATTTGGGGTAACCTTGCCGTTGTAGCGCTCTCGCGAGCGCGCGCACCTCTCGGTGCGCAACCCCTCATCCAACTTCGGCTAGGCTCGGCTGCGCCTCGCCAAGCCTCAGTCGCCTTCTCCCACAGGGGGAAAAGGATGTTGCCGGGACCTCGACGCCCGGATCACGGCATCTTCGCGACGTTGAGGATCTTGTCGGCGCCGATCGCGCAGGTGCCGCCGGCGATGCCGTTGTCCTCGGTCTCGTTGGCCCAGGCTTCCGGAAGATAGAGCGGCTTGTTCTTCTTGATCTGGACGTTGGAAATGAGGCGCAGCTGCTTGCCGTCCTTGGCCTGGGAATAAACGACGCCGATGCCGAAGCTCGGGCGGTCCTCGTCGCTATCCCACTTCACGCGGTAGACGGCGACGTCGCGACCCTTCTCGTCCTTCGCGATCCAGTGGGTCACGGTCGGCAGCGTCTTCGGTGCATTCACGCCGGCATAGGTCTTGTCGTCGAGGCCGACGGCGATCTGATGAAGGATAACGGGCGGCACGACATCGTCCGGCGTATTCGAGGCGTCGCCGGGCTCGCTGGTCCAGATCTCGATATGCGGCTGGCCGACCCAGGACTTGGCCTTGCCGGCGGCAAGCTCCGCCGCGGCCGTCGGGTCGTAGACCTGGATCAGCAGCGCGGATTCCGTCTCCTTGATGACGCGGATGGTGGCGGCGTCGGCCGGAGCGGCCTCCTTGCCGTAGACCAGGAAGCCGTGGAGACCGTCGCTCGTCATCTCGAGCGCGCAATCGCCGAGCACGGTGCCGTCGGGATAGGCGACGCCGAACCCGTCGCTGCCGCGCGCGGTGTTCGGCATGATCACCGCATAGCCACCGGCGAGCTTCGGCCCGATCGGCAGGGTCGCATCCGGCCCGTTGGGCCAGTTCGGGCAGTCGCCGTCATTGTCCGTGTCGAACTTCGCGCCCGGGACATAGCCGACCGAGCGCGCCTTCAAGGCGAGGCGATCGATCTCCGTCACCTGGCCGGAGCCGGGGCCGATCGTGTTGAAGGTGCAGACGAACTCATGCACGACTTCGAGCGGCGAGAGACGAATCTGCTTGGTCACCTGCCAGCGCCAGGCAGAGCCGCCGTCCTCATCCCAGGTCACCATGTTGGGGGTGACCTCGATCTGGTCCTCGCCGACGCCGGCGGCGCCGTAGCCGTCGTTGCAGAGGGCGAGGATGCGCTTCGGCGCGGCATTGCCGGCGAGCAACCAGAATTCCTGGCCCCCGTCCCGCGCCGGCCCGTCCGCGGATTCCACATCCTCGATGCAGCCTTCGTCCGGCGCATCCGTGGGCTTCTCTGCGAGGTCGAAGCGCACCTCGACGACGGTCAGCTTCACATTGCCGGGTCCCTGGGCGGCATCGGCGACATTGACGACCTTGCAGGTCTTGTGCGCGCCGCAGATCGCGGACTGCTGCTCCGGCGTCAGGTTGTTGGCGGCGAAAGCCTGCGATGCGAGGAGCATGAGAACGACGGCGGCCGCGCCGAAGAAGGACCAGCGGAACATGGGAGAAGCTCGCTTTCGATACCCCGAATGGGACCAGGATATTCGTCTCGAAGGCAGGCGAAAAGGTTCAAGCCGGCGCCGCAAAACGAAAGCGGCCGAGCAAGGCCCGGCCGCGAACACTATCCGTTCAAGAGCAGGCGTCGACTTCAGTCGTCGCGATGCGTGCGCTCCATGCGCTCGTGGCGCTCTTGGGCCTCGATCGAGAGGGTCGCAATCGGCCGGGCCTCGAGGCGCTTCAGCGAGATCGGCTCGCCGGTCTCCTCGCAATAGCCGTAGGAGCCGTCCTCGATCCGCCCCAGGGCCTCGTCGATCTTGGAGATGAGCTTGCGCTCGCGATCGCGCGTGCGGAGCTCCAGCGCCCGGTCGGTCTCCAGCGAGGCGCGATCGGCGATGTCGGGCTCGCTCAGGCTCTCTTCCTGGAGATGGCTCAGAGTCTCGTTCGACTCTTTCAGGAGCTCCGACTTCCAGCCGAGCAACTTCTGCCGGAAATACTCCAGCTGCATCGGGTTCATGAAGGGCTCTTTGTCGGTCGGATGGTAGTCGGGCGAAAGCAACGGTTTCATGCAGTGCTCAACTCGATAGGCCACCACTCAATCGGCCGGGGATTCGGGCATGATTCCCATGGCCGGGCGCGCCGGGAGTATAGGGATTTAAGTTAGCGCCGCAAGTCCGAATTGACACAGGCGACGGCCTTCAAGTCTTTGTAATAATTGGATTCTAGGCACCCTTCAGGGCGCGGGACGGCTGAGCTTCGCGAGCTCCACGGCGGCGCGGAGCTCGATCTCGTCCAGGATCTCCAAGAGCTTCGGGTCGTCGATCTGTTCGCGTTTGGCGCGCACCAGGCCGGCCAGCTGCTCAAGCTTGGCGAGCGGGATCGTCCCCATCAGCAGGCCCATCCGGATCTCCTCCAGGTGGTCCAGCATCAGCGTGCCCCGCTCCTTGGCGCGCTGGCGGGCGCGGTTGCGGGTGGTCGCGTCCGGCGCCTCCTGGAGCGCCAGCACGGTGGTCAGGTCGGTGAAGCCGACGCTGACCGGCATCTGCGGGCTGTGGCTGGGCTGGGTGTCGCTGAGCGCCTTGGCAAAGCCGCCGGCCCCGGTCGAGGCAGTGCCGCCGGACTTTCGGACCGTGGTGGCGGGACGGGGTGCGGTGGGCTCGACTTTCATCGGTCGGGAATCGACTCCAATGCGGGCAGCGCCCTGCCCGCCCTTTTAGGCCGGGCAACGTTAATATTCTATAAAGAAATCCAAGGCTTGCCGTCCTAGCCCGGCCTTCGCGGAGCCCGCTCCGGCAGATTCTGCCGCGCCTGCCCCTCCGCCGGACCCGGATCGCAATCTGCGACTCGGAAGCGGCCGAACAGGAGCCGAACCCGGTAGCCTAAGGCATTGAAAAGACGAGCGGCCGCCGAGCTGCCCCTGCTGGCACGGGATTCGCTTCTAAACCCGCGGGAAACCGGCGCTTTGCCGGGAGAATTCGGATCGCATGATGCAGCATCGCCTCGGATCGGCCGGTAGGACCACGCGTCGCACCCTCAAAGCGATGACGCAGCTCGGCCTGCTGCTGGCCGGACTGACCGCCGTCGGCTTCTCCCTCTTCGTCCTGCCCGCCGGCGCCACCTCGCGGATCAAGGACGTCGCCGATTTCGAGGGCGTGCGCGAGAACCAGCTGGTCGGCTACGGCCTGGTGGTCGGCCTCGACGGCACCGGCGACGACGTGAAGAAGAAGTCGCCGTTCACCCGGGAAAGCCTGATCGGCATGCTGGAGCGCCTGGGCGTCAAGGTGAACCGCGACAACACCGACCTCGAGACCAAGAACCTGGCGGCGGTGATGGTGACGGCGAGCCTGCCGGCCTTCGCGCGCCAGGGCGGCGAGATCGACGTGACTGTCGCCTCGATGGGCGACGCCACCAGCCTGCAGGGCGGCACGCTGCTGGCGACGCCGCTGATCGGCGCCGACGGCGAGGTCTATGCGGTGGCGCAGGGCCAGATCACGATCGGCGGCTTCAAGGCAACCGGCGCCGCCGAGACCGTGGTGCGGGGCGTACCGACCAGCGGCCGGATCGTGCGCGGCGCGATCGTCGAGCGCGAAGTCGCCTTCGAGCTCGCCCAGCTTCCGACCGTCAAGCTCTCGCTTCGCAATCCCGATTTCACCACCGCCCAGCGGATCTCCGACGCGGTCAACGCAGCGGTCGGCGCCGGCACGGCGCAGACGCTGGATTCCGGCACCGTGCAATTGAACTCCGGCCAGTATCCCGGAGGTGCTGCGGCCCTCATCACCGATGTCGAGCAGCTGCCGATCGAGCCCGACCAGCAGGCGCGGGTGGTGATCGACGAGAATACCGGCGTCATCGTCATGGGCGAGAACGTGCGGATCAGCAAGGTCGCGATCGCCCAGGGCAACCTCACGATCCGGGTGACCGAGACGCCGCAGGTGTCCCAGCCCTCGCCGTTCTCCTCGACCGGCGTCACCACGGTGGTGCCGCGGACCGATATCCAGGTGCAGGAAGACCGCAACCGCAAGCTCGCGGTGCTGCCGACCAACCTGACCCTCGAGCAGCTCGTGACCGGCATCAACTCGCTCGGCGTCGGCCCGCGCGACCTGATCTCGATCCTGCAGTCGATCAAGGCGGCGGGCGCCCTGCAGGCGGACATCGTCACCCAATGAGCACGATCCCGCAAACCCCTGCCCCGGCCTATGCTCCGGATCCCCGCGCGTTTGCGCAATATCGCGCGGCGGCGGCACTCAACGCGCCGCGGTCGCAGCCCCAAGGGATGACCAATGGGCAGCCGGCGAACCTCGCCGGCATCAAGAAGGTCGCCGAGGATTTCGAGGCGTTCTTCGCCGGCGAGTATTTCGAGCAGATGTTCTCCGGCCTCGATCCCGATGCCGTCACCGGCGGCGGAGAGGGCGAGGCGATGTTCCGCTCGCTGATGCTGCAGGAATACGGCAAGGCGGTGGCGCGGCGGCACAGCCTCGGCATCGCCGACGTGGTGCAGCGCCAGTTGCTGCAATTGCAGGAAAAACAGCAGTAGGAGCTGAGAGATGACGCGTTCGACCCGGATCACCGAGCTCCTGGCCATCACCTCGCGGCTGATCGCCTGCCTGCAGCAGGAGGTCGAGTTCATCCGCAGCCTGAAGCCCGAAGCGGTGAAGGATATGCAGGTCGAGAAGGTGGCGCTGGCCGACACCTATCGCGCCTTCATGCTGGCCTTGAAGGATCCGAGCCCGGAGAGCGAGGCGCTCACCGGCGCCTTGAAGGACGAGCTCGTCGAGGCGACCGAGCGCGTGCAGGCGGCGGTGACGGAGAATCTGCGGGCGCTGCGCGCGATGCGCGATGTCAACGAACGGGTGATGCGGGCGATCGTCTCCACGCTGGACGAGAAGCGGAACGCCGTCACCGGCTATGACGCGCGGGGCTCGCTGAGGAAAGGACGGCGCTCGGCGACGGCCGAGCCGGCGACGCTGCAGCAGCGCGCCTGATCCTCAGGTCTTGGAAGCCTCGATCTTCGGAGATCGGATGCGGGCGGTGTCAGACCGAAATGTCGACATGCGCCGCGGCGGCGACCACGGACGCGGTCACCGACGGAGCCGCCGCCTGTGCCGGAGCCGGCGCGGGCTGGGCGTTCGGGGCCGGCGCAGCAGTCGCAGCGGCAACGCTCACCTTGGCGGAAGAACCACCGGATGTTCCGCCGGTCGCCGTGCCACCCCGGGTGCCACCCCCGGTTCCACCCCCGGTTCCACCCTGCGGCCCGCTGAACAGGCGCTGCTCCAGATGCAACCGCTGTGCGCGCTGGCTCGCCGCGTATTGCCGCAGATGATATTCGCTGGGGACCTGGGTGACTTCCTGCCCGGTCTCGGCATTCTGCTCGAGCAGGATGACCTTGCCGTAGTCGGTCCGGTAGAAGAACTCGATGCTGTTGTAGATCGGAATCTTCTGCTGGGTCGCCGCCGGCTGGGTCTCGGCGACCGGGGCGGGTTCAGCTTGCTGGGCAGATTCGGCCTGGCCGACGGCAAAGACGCCGGCGCCCACCGCTACACGCGCGTCAAGCGCGAGCGATGCTCCCGATCCCTGCAATGCGTTGCCGACACTCAACATCTCGCCTAACCGATCGCACCATGCCGACGCGGATGTTCCGACGCATCTTCCACACGCTTTAACCTGCCGGAAACCACGTTGCCGAGCCTGCTCAGCTAACACTCCGGGTAGTGTTACAATATGCCTGTTAAGACAGGACTTCAAGTCTGCCCCATCGGCCTGGCCACCCAACCGTGTGAGTCGGGCATCGCAACGGCAGAAACCTGACGGTCCTACTTGCCGCCGATCAATGGCCGAGACCGGCAATTCGTTCCGTCACGCGGCGGTAATTGCCCGATCCCACCCGCCGATCCGCCCTCGAAAAATGTCTATTCCTATAATAATTTCAAATAGTTAATAGTTGGCATCAGGGTTGCATTGAGGCTGTCGGCTGGGACTGACCAGTCGACCGGGGGCCAAAGGTGCCCGGCCTGTCGAGATTGCAGGAGAACCCTGATGGCAACGAACGACATCCCATTGACGAGCGGCATCCGCGGCAACCTTTTGTTGCTGCAGACGACCCAGACCCTGCTCGATCGGACGCAGCAACGCCTCTCGACCGGCAACAAGGTCAACAGCGCGCTCGACGGGCCGGTCGCCTATTTCGCCGCCAAGGGCCTCAACACCCGCGCCGACGATCTCTCGAAACTGAAGGACTCGATCGGCCAGTCGGTCAGCACGATCCAGACCGCGAACCAGGCCGCGACCACGATCTCGAACTATCTCGACCAGGCGCAGGCGCTGATCAATCAGGGGTACCAGAACCTCGGCAACGACACGAACTCGGTCAACCTCCGGAAGTCGCTGGCCGCGCAGTACAACACCCTGCTCGACAACATCAACAAGCTCGCGCAGGACGCCAACTACAACGGCAAGAACCTGGTGATCGGCAACGGGCTCCGGCTCGACGCCACCTCCTCCTCGAAGAGCTCGACCAACGCCATCCCGGGCATCTCCGGCGCCACCGTCACCAACGTGACGACGACCGACGACTATGTGATCGGGATCAAAGGCAACGGCGCGATCTCGGCCAATGCCAGCGACGTCGCCAACGCCGAGGCCGATCGCGGCATTGAAAACCTCGTGGTCTCCGGGTTCCAGAGCAAGACCCAGGGCAGCTTCTCCTCGCTGCAGATCAAGATCACCGGCGGCATCGGCCAGGACAAGACCATCACGGTCACCGAGGGCTCGACCGCCTTCACCCAGACCTACACCCAGGCGCAGTGGAAGGCGGCGAAGTCGACCGACCAGGTGCTGAACTTCGACCACCAGTTCGCCAGCGGCACGCATATCAACTTCGACGTCGACTTCGACCAGATCGAGGCAGTGCCCGACACCGCCGGCGTCGGCACCTCGACGGTCGAGAAGTTCGCCGACCTCGGCGTCGGCGTCACCAACTTCAACGGGATCGGCGGCACCATCACCCGCAGCGCCGACAACCTGCAGGGCCAGCAGAAGCTGGCGGACGGCCAGAACTCCTGGAACTTCGACACCGGCACGCCGCGCCTCACGATCGACGAGCACACCATCCTGCAGGCGTCGCAGTACAACGCCGTGGTGGGCCAGGCCTATGGCGGCGCCGCGACCGCGATCGCCGGCGCGCCGATCGTGGGATCGGGCGGCATTTCCAACGACTTCACCTATACCGTGACGGCGCAGGCCAACCCGGCGAACTACGACTTCGTCGCCGGCAAGTTCACCCAGTACAGCGTCACCGTCACCGGCCCGGCCGGCAGCTCGACCATGATCGTCAGCGCCGACGGCATCTATTCCTTCGGCCATATCGGCGACGGCGCGCCGGCGCAGTCGGTCTCTATCAACTTCCGCGCCGCCGGCCTCAACGGCGTCACCGTCGCCTCGGCCTCGGATGCGAACCAGGTCTCGGCCACGGCGGTGGTGCTGGGCGGCGTGTTCGACGTCAGCGACGTGACCGTCACCAGCGTCGCCGGCTTCGTCAACGACGTGGCGACCAAGATCACGGTCGACATGAAGACCGACTCCAGCGCCTCGACCTTCGTGCTGAACGACGGCTACGGCGGCAAGGCGACCCTGACGACCAGCCTCGGCGCCCAGCAGGTGCTGAGCTTCGTGATCTCCGGCGGCGTCAACAGCGGCGCCGTGCTGGTGGTCAGTCTCGGCGCCAGCGCGCTCACCGCCAACGCCAACGGCGAGCTGATCCTGAACACGATCGGACAATACACCGCGCCGAGGCAGTTGCTGTTCGACGTGCGCGCCGGGCAGACGGGCTACACCTCGACCCTGACCACGGCCCAGGTCACCAACGCGACCGACTCCAACAACATGACGGTCCAGCTCGACGAGACCAACGTCGCGCATATCCAGGTGATCAGCCGCAACCTGCAGACCGACGGCCAGGGCCTTGCGGTCGACCAGGCCCAGAACCAATGGCTCGATCGGGCCGACCTCGACAATGCGAGCAAGATGATCGCGGCGGCCAAGACCGAGCTCCAAGGACAGGCGTCGAGTCTCAACAACAACCTCGACATCATCCAGGAACGACAAACCTTCACGCAGCAATTCGTGAACATCCTGGCCGACGGCGCCAACAAGCTCACCCAGGCGGACCAGAACGAGGAAAGCGCCAACATGCTGCAGCTGCAGACGCGACAGCAGCTCGGCACCATTACCCTAAGTCTCGCGAACCAGGCGCAACAGGCGATCCTGAAACTGTTCTGATCGCGATCATTCCCTGATCCGATCAGGCGATGGGCCCGGCGGTATGCCCCACCGACCGGGCCTTTTCGTTCTGCGCGACGGCAGTCGTGCCTCGGGTCAGAACTTCGTAGCCGCCGTCCGCCCCATCATTCCCGCGGCGGGACCGGCTCCTTGCGGTTTCTTTCCGACGATGCCGGCATAGGCGGTTCCTCGATAGCAGGCGGAGCGCCCAGGCGCTCCTTCAGGATGCCCTGCAGCACGTCAACCTCGTGGGTGATGTGTTCCCTGAAATTCCCGACCACCTTTTCGAGAAACGCCGCGTCCTTCGGCTTGGGCTTGGCGATCCTGATCTCGACGCGGGTGCCGTCGCCGGTCTCGAGGAAGGCATAGGACATCGGGATCTTCGGCGCGTCGGGCACCGGCACCAGCGTGGTCAGGGTCAGGTAGTCGAACGGGCGCCAATCGAGGACCTCCTCGATGATGGCCGCAGCGCCGTGCATGCAATGATTGACGGTGCCGACGCCACGCCGGCCCTTGCCGTCCGCCGGCGCCTCGCGCACCTCGTCGGCCGCGCGCCATTTCGGACGGAGCTCCGGCAACGTGAAGTATTCCCAGACCGCCGGGCGCGGGTATGCGAAGTCGAATTCGATCACGAACGCGGACTTCTCGCGCGTGACCTCGTTCCGCTGACGCTCGTTCTCCTCGGCCCAGGCGGTCTCCAGATCGCGCACCCAACAGATCGTTTCGCCGATGATGTCGATATTCTCGCGGTGCTCGATCATGCCCTGCGCCCGGGGGTCGATCCCCATCGCCGTGACACAGGCATCGGAGAACAGCGCGTAGGCGCGACCGCCGAGCCGCTCGTTGACGCCGTTCTTCAGCAGCCGGTGCACGACGATGACGTCGCTGCCGGCGAGCTCCTCGCGACCGCCCATCTTGTGCTTGATGAACGCGCCATGATGGGCGACGAACTTCAGGTCCAGGTCCTGCATCTTCGCGCAAGCCTTGCAGGTGCAGGTGCTCGACTGCTTGATGTCGCGCAGGCGCCGGCGGAACGCAAAATAGGCGGATTCGATCGCGTCCTGCGCCGTGGAGCCGTCGATCTTGTCCGCTACGGCATAGACGAAGGCGGCGTCCCCCTCGAACTTGGCCAGCCGGAACCCGGGACGCAGGCGCTTCAGCACCGTGTTCATCAGGTCGGCGATGATGTCGTGGGCGTGATCCAGCTCGACCCCGGCCAGGAAGCTGGTGTACCCGGTTATGTCGGCGATCAGGAAGCAGGCGTTTTCGGTCTTCGCGAGCATGGCGCGGGCCCTCCCCCGCAGCCGTTCTGTCACTTTCCCGAAGTCGGGGGAAGGCCAATCTTCAGCGTCGATTGCATGCCGCAATCAAGCTCGACAGGGTCGGGAAGTGGGGCCATGCTTCGGGAATGCCGAGTTGGGACAGTTCCAAGGGCAGCATCGAGGCGCTCTATCGATATTGGAACAGCCGCGCGGGTGGGCTGGCTCCGCAGCGCAACGACATCGATCCGGCCGAGATAAAGCCGCTCCTGCCTTTTCTCTACATCGTCAAGTACGAGCGCGATCCCTTTCGGGTGCGCTACATCTTGACCGGGACGGAAGCGGACCGCTGGAACGGCTTCAATCTTACCGGTCGATATGTCGACGAATTCCTGAGCCGCGATCTCCACGGCGCCAACCGGATCCTGCTCGATGCCTATGCCAAGGCCTTCGAAACTGCAGCACCGGTGTTCGGCACTTACACCTGGCCCACCCGCGCGGGCTACAAGCTCGACGTCCGCTTCGGCATGTTCCCTTTGCGCGTGGGCGAGCAGGTGCAGCAATGCCTCGCGATCGAGGACTATTCGGGCTTCCCACCGGCTATCGCCAACGACAGCGTCCCCTTCGAGGACGTGGCGCCGAAGCCTTCCGACGCCACCAAGCCCTAGCCGTCAACCGCGCTAGAAACAGCAGCAAGAACGAAAAATCCAGGCTTTTCAGGTTCCTGGCGGAGCCCGCATGGGCGCGATGCCGCGACGGGCCAATGGAACCCGGAACGATGAGTCGTGATCGTTCGGATTCCAGGCTAGTGTCGCTTCAGGGGCTCGAACGTGGGGAGGGGTAGTGGATATTGCTGCTTGGCTGGCGGGCCTGCGCCTCGAGCAATACCGGCAAGCGTTCGAAGACAACGATGTCGACGGCGCACTGCTCCCCGGGCTGACCGGCGACGACCTCAAGGAGATCGGCGTCGCCTCGCTCGGGCATCGCAAGAAGCTGCTGGACGCGATCGCGGCGTTGAACAGCGCGCCCGGCATCGCCGCCGCCACGCCTGTCCCGCCGAGGCCAGATGCGGCGCGACAGCACGATGCCGAGCGCCGCCACCTGAGCGTGATGTTCGTGGACCTCGTCGGGTCGACAGCGCTGTCGGGAAGGCTCGATCCCGAAGAGATGCGGGACGTCCTCCGCTCTTACCAGAACACCGTCGCCGGCGAGATCGGTCGCTTTGACGGCTTCACCGCAAAGTTGATGGGCGACGGCGTGCTCGCCTATTTCGGCTGGCCGCGAACGCATGAGGACGAGGCCGAGCGCGCGGTCAGGGCGGGCCTTGCCGTGATCGCCGCCGTGCGCGGATTGCCGATGGCCGCCGGTGAACCGCTGGCGGCGCGCGTCGGCATCGCGACCGGCCTCGTCGTGGTCGGCGACCTCGTCGGCGAGGGTGCGGCGCAGGAGCAGGCGGTGGTCGGTGACACGCCGAACCTCGCCGCGCGCCTGCAGGCTGGAGCGGAACCGGGCATGGTGGTGATCGCCGAATCCACCCGGCGCCTGCTCGGGGATCTGTTCGAGATTCGCGACCTCGGCATGCAGACCCTCAAGGGCATCGGCGAGCCGGTGCCGTCCTTCGCGGTGCTGGGCGAGCGCGCCCTGGAAAGCCGATTCGCCGCGCGTCGCGTGGGCGGCCTGGCACCGATCGTCGGCCGCGACCAGGAGCTCGGCCAGCTGCTGGAACGTTGGAGCCAGGCGGCGGGTGGCGAGGGTCAGGCTATTCTCTTGACCGGCGAAGCCGGCATCGGCAAGTCCCGCATCAGCGAAGCCCTGATCGAGGCGACGGCCGGCGAGCCGCATTTCCTCATCCGCTATCAATGCTCACCCTACCATGCGGATTCAGCGCTCTACCCCGTGGTCCAGCAACTCGGCCACGCCGCGCGCTTCGCCGCGGACGACAACCTGGAGCAGCGCCTTGAGAAGCTCGAGGCCCTGCTGGCGCAAGCGGGCGACGGCAGCCCCGCGGCCCCGTTGCTGGCGGCGCTGCTCGGTCTCGACGGAACCGCGCGATACGGGGCACTCACCCTCACCCCGCAGCAGCGACGCAGCCGGACGCTGGCCGCCCTGATCGGCCAGCTCACCGGGCTGGCCGCGAAGAAGCCGGTGCTCTGGCTGGTCGAGGATGCGCATTGGGTCGATCCCACGACCCTGGAGCTGATCGAGCAGTCGCTCGACCGTGTGCAGACCAGCCGGGTGCTCCTGCTGATCACTGCGCGGCCGACCCTGGTTGCGGGTTTCGCCAGCCATCCGGTGGTGACGCGCCTGGCCCTGAACCGGCTGGCCCGCGTCGCGACGCAGGCGATCGTCGCGCGCATCACCCACGGCAAGCACCTGCCCGAGGCGCTGCTCGACGAGATCGCGGCCAAGACCGACGGCGTGCCGTTGTTCGTGGAGGAGATGACCAAGGCGGTGATCGAATCGGGCGCCATGCGCGAGACCGAGGACGCCTATCTTCTCGACGGACCGTTGAGCGCGCTGGCCGTCCCCGCGACGCTGCACGACTCGCTGATGGCGCGCCTCGACCGGTTGCACGGTGTGAAGGAGGTCGCACAGACCGCCGCCGTGATCGGCCGCAGCTTCGATCATGCCACGATCGCGGCGCTGGCCGGCCTGCCGGAGCGCGCGCTGGGCGAGGCGCTGCAGCGTCTGCTGGATGCCGAGCTCGTGTTCCGCCGCGGCGCGCCGCCCGACGCAACTTATCTCTTTAAGCACGCCCTGGTGCGCGATGCCGCCTATGAGAGCCTGCTGAAGGCCCGGCGCGTCGCCCTGCACGCACGCTTGTTGGACATCCTGGAGGCCGACGATGGAACGGCCCCCGAGATCAAGGCCCAGCATGCCGAGGCGGCCGGCCTGAACGCGCGGGCGCTCGACCTCTGGGAACAGGCGGGTGTTCTGGCACTGGCTCGCCCCGCCTACAAGGAAGCGATCGCCAGCTTCGAAAGCGGAATCCGCGTCTGCGCCGCGCTGGGCGACGACCCCAAATGGAAGCGCCGCGAGCAAGGCCTGCACATCCAGATAGGCCAGGCATTGATCGCGAACCAGGGCTATCAGGCGCCGGCGGCGCTACGCGCCTTCGAGCGGGCGATGGTGTTGGCCGACGAGCTCGCCGACGTCGCGCTCCAGTTGCCGGCGGCCTACGGGCTATGGGTGGCGCCCTATATCGGCGGCAGGGACACGAGCGCGCTTGCCGACCGATATGTCGCGCTTGCCGAGGCGCAGCCGGAGACCGGCCCGCGCGTCGTCGGGCTGCGCATCCTGGGCATGGAGCGATTCCATGCCGGGCGCTTCAAGGAGTCGCTCGCACTGATGCAGCGGGGCTGCGCCGAACATGATCCGGTCGCGCATCGCGATTTGGCGCGGCGCTACGGCCATGATTCGCGTGCCGCCTCGACAAGCTACCAGGCCTGGAATCTCTGGCTCCTGGGTTTCCCCGACCAGGCAGCGCGGAGAATCGAGGACAGCTTGAGGGTCGCCCGCGAGGTGAACCACGCGAACACGACCGGGCTGGTCCTCTGCTACGGCACCGGCCTCCCGCGCATGTGGGCGCGCCTGCCGGACCTGGTCGAAGGCAGCGCCCGCGAGGCGCTGCGCCTCGCCGAAGACAACGCGATGGCGCTTTGGCACGCCACCGCGCTGATTCAGCTCGGCTGGGCGCTGTCGCAACAGGGCAAGGCTCCGGGCCTGGACGAAATCGACACCGGTCTCCGCGCCCTCCGGCAGATGGGTGCCGGCCGGATGGAGATGTTCATCGTCGGCATCGCCGCCGAGGCCTATGCCCGCAACGGCCGACATGAAGAAGCCTGGGCCACCCTCGACCGGGCCTCCGGCGTGTTCGCCGGCACCCGGGATCAGGCGCTTGCCGCCGATCTCCACCGCGTCCGCGCCGGCCTGGCGCTGCGCGCACCCGTCAAGGACCGCGCCGCCGCGGAGGCCGATCTTCGGCGTGCCTTGGAGATCGCGCGAGGCCAGGAGGCGTTGTCGCTCGAACTGCGCGCCGCGCATGACCTTGCGGCCGTGCTGGCCGAATGCGGTGAGCGGAGGCAAGCCGTCGACCTCCTTGCGCCGGTCTACGGCCGCTTCACCGAAGGCTTCACCACGCCCGATCTCACGGACGCCCGCGCTCTGCTGGATGCGCTGACTGCGTGAAGCAAGGGTCACGGCCGCGGCAGGTTTGACGTCTGGTTTGCGCCACTATCGGCCGTTGCGAATTTGGTCGTATCATTTTTAGGTTTTAAGGTCGGACGATTATTAGGTTTTGGCACTGACGAATAGAATGACTCGCTTTCAGAGTCGAAACAGATCTAGGGCGCATAGTCGGTTCAAGAGGCGAAACGATCGTGCGAGTAATAGTTGGAAACGGCGGGAAGATATGGACAGCGTTTCCGATAAAGTGACGTTTGCCTTTGAGCACCTAAAGAGTGATGTCGATCAGCCCGAAGAGGGCTGGGAACTCCTCCTGCGGATCACGGCTGACTTCTCGGTACTGATTAATGGTCGCATGTTTTATTCTGAGGTGGCATTTCCTGTCGTCGAGTTTGCGGCGCGCGCGGCATTGTGGCTCAAGGATGGCGGTGATCTGAGCTACGAATCGATGGACTCACAAGAGAAGCCGTTGCTTACTTTCTTTCGTGGTGGAGACGGCAAGTTTAGGCCTTATTCGCCTCATCAAGAGTTCCAAATGGCCGACTACATCGATGAGAATGCCTTACGGCAGGCGATAGTCGAGTTCCGCGCGCGATTATGTCGAGAGGCTATGACCGCACTCGATCTTAATGTCACTCCAGTCATTGGTGAACTGGGATAGGATTTCGAAGGGCATCGGCTATGTGAACACGGCACGCATCCACCGCCGGAGCAGGTCATGGGCTGGAAAAGGTGATCAAGGCGGTGCACCAGGCGGGCGGATCGTCCTGCAGATATTTCACGTGGGCTGGGTGTCTTACGAGGCGCCGCGTGCATCAATGGCATGTCAGACAGCAACCCGCGTGCGACCTTCGGCTATGCGACGACGAGGCAGAGCGCGGTCAGCTCTTTATTGCTGAATTGAAGCAACGGAAAGATGAGTCTCAATGTCCGCTCCGCGCCAGGAGCGGTCCCGGTTCGGTATTCGGAAGCATTACATTGCCGCTCGCCTGCAGCTTCTCCCTCTTCCGAGGCCGACCCTCCTACCTGATCTTGCCGCGCCCAGCGATCTTCCACACGGCTTCGATCCGCCCGCGCCGGACGGCCACAAGCTCGTCATGGAGATTGACCGTCGTGTCCGAATTGCCGACCACGAGCTCCAGGTGATCGCCCGTTCCGGGCGCCGCGCTGGGTTCCCGCAACTCGATCGTGGTGTGCTCAGCGGATACGCGGATAGTGCGCACCTCGGGGAGTCCCGTCGGGACAGGCGGAGCGCCGTCGCGGCATCTTCCACTTTCCGGTCCCATGCAAGCAGGCCTCGATCTCCGCGGCGCACACCGAGCTCGACGTCGAGCGCTTCCTCGAGGCGACGCGGGATGTCCTTGCGGAAATGTGAGAATCGAAAGTCTCATTGATCGCCGGGACGGCTGATAACTCGAACGGTCCTGGCGACTGGAAAGTTCTCATAGCCCAGATGATCACCGTGGCTTGTAGGCGGTGACCTTGATTTCCACGCGGCAATCAAACATGAAGTCGATGCGAAATATCGACCGCGTGGGCTGGTTCTTCTTGAAGAATTCGCCGTAGGCCTTGTTCATCTCGTGGAAGTCGCGCGGGTCGCGCAGCCAGACCGAGGCATCGACCACGTCTTCGAGCGTGCAGCCGGCAAGCTTCAGCGCCTTTTCGAGATTGCGGAGCGCGCTGCGCGTCTCGTCGCCGACAGTGCGCGGCGGCAAGGTGTTGCCGTCGCTGACGACCAGGCCGCGCGCATCGTATTTGACCAGAGCCGGGTCGAATTCATGATCGCCCTGAGCCGAGGTGAAGACATAGTCGCCGGCGCGCATCGCGAGTGAGATCGGAAATCCGGGCTCGCTGCCATAGCCCTGGATCGGCGGCCGCTTGCGCCGTGCC
>Ga0335069_10006223_pt1 | contig 17381 bp, 10 predicted proteins | sample Lox_Sample_11_FD_206714 | JGI IMG/M metagenome (GOLD analysis project Ga0335069, IMG submission 206714) | Soil microbial communities from Loxahatchee National Wildlife Refuge, Florida, United States - Lox_Sample_1.1 | ecosystem: Environmental > Terrestrial > Soil > Wetlands | place: USA... | reverse complement strand
CCTCCCTGTCCACGGTCGGACACGTGCCGGTCGCGGGACTGGCGCTGATCCTCGGTATAGACCGTTTCATGTCCGAAGCGCGTGCGCTGACCAACCTGGTCGGCAACGGCATCGCCACCATCGTGGTGGCGAAGTGGTGTGGTCAGATCGATGAGGCGAAGCTGCGCGCCGGACTCGAGCCGCCAGTGAACGGGGCCCGGACGGAGCCGTCGGCGTGAAATGAGACTCCCGCCGCGGGACCGGCCCGCGACGGGATCCGGCCCGCGACGGGACAGTCACGGGGACCGGCCCGCGGCGGGACAGTCGCCGGCGTCAGAACTTGAATACGCCCTGAAGCGCGAATCCGGTCTGGTTGTCGGCGAACTCCGGCGCGCCGCTGGCGGGTGATATCGCCCGCAGGAAGGTGGGTTGCCCGGATTTGTCGTAGCGGAATTCCAGGCGCAGCTCGAACGCCTTGATGGGATCGAAGCCGAGCGTGAGGGTGCCTTCCTTCAGTGTCTGCGGCGTACCGGTGTTGAATCCATCCTTGTCGTCCAGGTACTCGACGCGGCCGGAGACGCGCCATTGATCGTTGATGGCGTAGTTGGCGTAGAAAGCGGCTCCGTTCCACTCGAGATCCGCCGCGGTCTGTTGTTCCTGTTTGCCCCAGTCGAAGGAGAGCACGAGACTCAGGGAGTCGGTGACGTTGTAGGTGCCGACGGCATCGACGAGGATCTTCTCCGCGTCGAAGCCCGGAGTCTTCCCGATGTACGACTGCGCGGTCAGGGCAAAAATCTTGTTGGGCGTGTAGGCGATACCGAGCTCGGCGGTTTTGGAGCCGTAAGAGGTGGAGGTCGTGTTCCAGCCATTGTTGATGCCGATGATCAGGTTCAGCGTATCGGTCGCAGCATAGGTCGCACGGAACCCGGTATGGGTGAGTGGCTCCGCGAAGAACAACAGGGAGCGCGAGAAGTTTGTATTGCCGGTGGGAGCGATCACTTCGGCTCCCGCCAGTGTCACGTACTTGCCTCCGATGACGGTCAGCGGTCCGGTGGCGTACTGCACGAACGCCTGGACCACATCGAACGTCCCGCCGTCCGGGTGGCCGTAGGCCGGAAAAGCCTTGCCCTGTTCGGCGGCATTGAGGACGCGCATGTCCTCACCCGCCCCCAGGTTCACCAGCGCGCCGAAGCCTTCCTTGGGCTGGTAAGCCAGCGTGATGGCGGCCTGATCGAGCTGAAAGCTGTCATGCTCGTCATCGAACTGGTGAAATGTGCTGTAGCCGTTCGAGCGGTAGTACGAGGCCGCCACGTAGCCGGTTTCGGTGATGCCGGTCGCGTCGAAGATATCGGCAAGCTTGGGTCCGGCTGGCTTGGCGGCCGGCGTGTCATCGGCGAGTGCAGCGCCCGAGGCCGCGGCCAGCAGGGCTGCGGTCACGGCGACCTGGATTCGATGTCGACGCATGTCTCAATCTCCTGAGTTTTATGATTGGAGCTACGGGCCGCTACCGGTCCCGGACGGTGGGTATTTGTCGAATTTGTGCAACACTGACCGGTATCGGACCTGCGCGCTGGCACGACATGGGGTCGGCCCGGCGTGCTCAAGCATCAACCGTGCCAAGTTAAATTCGTGTTAATAATTAGCTGACTAGACGTTCTGCAGGCGGGATCCGCGGGGAATCAGGCACCAGCTTGGTGCGATTGCGGGCGATGCAACACAATACCGGTGCGACCGGACCACGTTGCTTGTAAGGAGTTGTCTGACATGTTTTTCGGAGCCCGCGCTGCCGCGCTGCTGCGACAATCCGGCCGCAGCCCGATGCATCCGTGCCGAATTTCCCGGCGCGGCCGCAGCGGCGGCCTCATCTCGCGTCGGCGCAAGGCTTGTGTGTGGCCTGCCGGGAGTGTCTGGTGCTGAATCGAGCGAAACTGTTCGCCGTGCTGGCGGTGCCGCTGTTCACATGTGCCCATGCGCAACAGCCGGCTCCGCAGCTGTACTCGTCAGCGCCATCCCAACAGCCGGCACAGCCGACGCAACCCCCACAGCCGACGCAGCCCGCACAGCCGGCCCCCCAGCCGGCCCCCCAGCCGACCCCGCCGCCAACATCTGCGCCCGGATCGCCGTCAACGTCCCAGCCGGCGACGCCGTCCACTTCATCGCCGGCGCCTGCAGCGCCGGGGCGGGCACAGACTACATCGGAGGGAACTTCCAGGGGCGAGCGGCCGGTAGCGCGGCGTCCGCCAGCACATCCTGCCGCGCCACGGCCCGCGCAGGCAAAGCCGCAACCGGCCCGTGAGCCATTCAATTTCGCTGCCTTGCAGCGTCTCGCCCAGGACCGGGCGTCAAAGCCCTATCGAGAGCGCTCGCCGAAGCTGCCCCAGGTGCTGGCGCAGCTGGGTTACGAGCAGTATCGGGACATCCGTTTCCGCCGCACCAGTGCACTCTGGTACGACCATGCGATGTTCGAGGTGCAGTTCTTCCATCGCGGCTTCACCTACGATCGCCGGGTCAACATCAATGAGATCGTCGGGAACGCCGTACGCGCGGTGCCGTACAACCCGGCCATGTTCGAGTTCGGCAAGCTCGTTCCGCCGGTCAAGCTGCCTGCAGAGCTGGGTTTCGCCGGCTTCCGCATCCACTACCCGCTGAACACGCCCGCCTATAAGGACGAGGTGATCGTGTTCCTCGGCGCCTCCTACTTCCGCGTGCTGGGCCGCAACCAGACCTATGGCATGTCCGCCCGCGGCCTGGCGATCAACACGGCGACGGAGGCCGGCGAGGAATTCCCGTACTTCACGGACTTCTGGCTGGTGCGCCCGGAAGCGGACGACCGCTCGATGATCATCTATGCGCTGCTGGACAGCCCCAGCGTGACCGGCGCCTACCAGTTCGAGCTGCGGCCGGGATCGGTCACGCAGGTGCAGGTGAGCGGCGAGCTGTATCCGCGCCGCGCCATCGAGAAGCTCGGCATCGGCGCGCTCACCTCGATGTTCCTCTATGGAGAGAACTACAGCGGCCGGCATTTCGACGATTTCCGGCCCGAGGTGCACGACAGCGATGGACTCATGACGCAGACCGGCACCGGCGAGTGGGCCTGGCGGCCGCTGGTGAACCCACACTCGCTGCGCGTCAACCGTTTCATGGATCAGCACCCGCGCGGCTACGGGCTGATCCAGCGCGACCGCGACGCCAGCCATTACCTGGATGTGGAGTCCCGCTTCGAGCTGCGGCCCAGCTACTGGGTGGAACCGCTGGGGGACTGGGGCAAGGGTGGCGTGGAGCTGGTGGAGATCCCGAGCGACGAGGAGATCCACGACAACATGGTGGCGTACTGGGTGCCGGAGGGGCCCGTGCAGCCGCGCAAGGCCATCGCCTTCTCCTACCTGCTGTATGCCTATTCCCGCTCGAACCGCTGGCCGCCGGGCGGCCGGGTCATCTCGACCCGCACCGGCGCGGTGTTCAACGGCCCCAACTCCCAGGCGGCACCCGGATTGCGACGCATGGTCATCGATTTCGCGGGCGGGGATCTCGACGATCTGTATGCTGCACAACCGGTGCGCGCGCAGATCACCTCGAGCGCCGGCGAGGTCGAGGACGTGACGGTGGAGCGGGTGCCGCAAACGGCGATCTGGCGTGTCGCTTTCAAGCTCAAGCCCTCCGGCGACAAGCCGGCGGACCTGCGTTGCTATCTCACGTTGTACGGCGAAGCCCTGACGGAGACCTGGACTTACCTGTGGAAGCCCCCCGGAGGCACCTGACATGACGCCCGAACAGCTGCGGCGGACCGCGGCCTGGCGCCGTGCGGTGTTTTTCGGGCTGACTTTCCTGACATCGCTGTTCGCGACCGCGCTGATGTACGACATCCTGCGCGCCAATGGCTTCACGCCGCTGGAGAAGGCGGGGCTGGCACTGTTCTTCATCCTGTTCACGTGGATCACGGGCGCCTTCTGGACCGCGCTCATCGGTTTCATCCTCCGGCTCGGCGGACGCGATCTTGCCGAGATCCACGCAGTGGAGGCGGTGGGGCGCACGCTGCGCGGGCGCACCGCGGTCATCATGCCCATCTACAACGAGGACACCGAGCGTGTTGCCGCGGGCCTCGATGTGATCTGGTCCTCTCTCATGCGGCAGCCGCAGCAGGCCGCCTTCGATCTGTTCATCCTGTCCGACACCCGCAAGCCGGAGATCGCCGCCGCGGAGGAGATCGCCTGGCGGACGCTGGTCGCGCGCCACACTGCCCAGGGCCGCATCTTCTATCGGCGCCGTGATTTCAACACCGGGCGCAAGGCCGGCAACATTGCCGACTTCGTGCGCTCCTGGGGTGGAGCCTACGACTACGCCGTGGTGCTCGATGCCGACAGCATCATGACCGGCGATGCGATCTTCACGCTGGCCGCCATGATGGATGCGCATCCGCGGGCAGGCATCATCCAGGCACTGCCGCTGCCCGCCGGCCGCGACACGCTGTTCGCCCGCCTGGTGCAGTTCGCGGCGCGGCTCAACAGCCCGATGCTGGCGAGCGGGCTGGCCTGGTGGCAGCTCGGCGAGGGCAACTACTGGGGTCACAACGCCATCCTGCGTCTGCGCCAGTTCGCCGATCACTGCGATCTGCCGCGGCTGCGTGGCAAGCCGCCGCTCGGTGGGGAGATCCTCAGTCACGACTTCGTCGAAGCGGCCTTCATGCGGCGTGCCGGCTACGAGGTGTGGCTGCTGGCCGACCTCGGCGGAAGCTGGGAAGAAGTGCCGTCCAACGTGATCGATTATGCCGCGCGCGACCGGCGCTGGGCGCAAGGCAACCTGCAGCACCTGGGGCTGCTGCCGATGCGGGGCCTGCACTGGCTGAGCCGCATCCACCTGATCACGGGCGTACTCTCGTACGTCAGCTCGCCGATCTGGCTGCTCGTGCTCACGCTGAGCACCATCATCATCTGCATGGATGCGCTGCAGGGATTCCAGTACTTCGTGCCCGGCTCCTACACCCTGTTCCCCAGCTGGCCCGAGTCACGCGCCACCGAGATCGTGGCACTGCTGAGCATCACCATCTTCGTGCTGCTGATGCCGAAGGTGCTCGGCGCGATCCTCGCGCTGGTGAAGCCGGAGTTGCGGCGTGGCCACGGCGGTACGGGCAAGCTGCTCATCAGCGTACTGGTCGAACAGGTCTTCAGCACGCTGCTCGCTCCCGCGATGATGATCTTCCACACCACATTCGTGCTCACGACCCTCGCGGGCAAGCCAGTCACCTGGAATTCGCAGGAGCGCGGCGATCGCGGCATTGGTTTCGTCGAAGCCTTCCGGCGCCACAAGGGGCAGATCCTGATCGGCCTGCTGTGGGGTACGATCATCCTGCTGATCGCGCCGCGCTACATCTGGTGGATGATGCCGATCCTCGCGGGACTGGTGCTGTCGGTCCCGTTGACGATGTTGACGAGCCGCGCGTCGGTCGGCCTGTGGATGCGCCGGCGCGGTCTGCTGTTGACTCCCGAGGAGACGGCCACTCCGGCTGTGCTCACGGAACTGGTGGATCGCCTCGAGCACGGTGCGTACACGAAGGAGCCGGCGCCTGTTGGATCGCCGGCACTCGCGGCAATGGCCGCGCAAACCGGGTTCGGCCTCGCCGCGGCTGGCAACGGTGCCGGCGTGGGAAATGGCGCTGCGGCCAGCAACGGTGCCACAGCTGGAAACGGCGTGGGTGCCCATGACACGGCCGGCAGCGGCGAGCTCGGCGCCGGCGAGGTCCCCCAGGGAATCGCCTTGCGGCGTGCCGATGACATCCGGGGAATCCAGGCGCCGGTGGCGCTGCCGGAGCGGGTACCGCTGCAGATGGAAGCGGCAACGCCGCAGTACCTGCGGCCGCGAGATGCCTGGCATGGGCTGCACAAGCTCCTGAGCGCGCCCTGGTCCACCACGCTGTAGAAGTCCAGCCGGATCGTAGTGAGTCCACCGCGGCCGATAGTCCACCGCGGCGAACCAAATCCGCGGTGTGTGCCCGGGGCGAGGGGGTCACCACGAACACACACCGCGTCGCTGGCAATCGCGTGGCGGCAGGCACTGCCGTCCGACCACGGATGGATACAAAGCAAATCCGGTGCCAGCCGCGGAGGCGTTCTGGAATGACTCTAAGTGATTGATTGCTGGTTGCCGCGGCCGCTCTCGGTCTCACGGGCCTGCACCGTGATCGATCACGAGGTGACGCGAGGGAACCGAAACGGCGCACACTCGGCGGCAAGCTCGTTGCTCGCAGTGTGCGAACGCCAGTCCGCGGAGGAATCGATCATGCCGACCCAGGGGAGCTGCCTGTGTGGCGCCGTCCGTTACGAAGTCGACGGGCCATTCCAATCCATGCTGAGCTGTCACTGCTCGATGTGCCGCAAGCACCATGGCGCGCCGTTCGCGACCTTCGTGAGTGCACCGCTGGCGGGGTTCCGCTGGCTGTCCGGACAGGACGAGGTCCAGCAGTACCCGTCCTCGCAGTCGGGCTCGCGCGGATTCTGCCGGGTCTGCGGCTCCGTGGCGCCGATGTTCATCGAGGCCATGGGCCTGGTGCTGTGTCCCGCCGGCAATCTGCTGGGTGACATCGGTATCCGGCCGCAGGCTCACATCTTCGTCGGCTCCAAGGCCCCGTGGTACGAAATCACCGACTCGCTGCCGCAGCACGCGGAGTTTCCGCCCGAGTTCGGCATGTCAGGCCTGTCGCGTCCGGCCCCTACGCCCAGTCCTGACCTCATACAGGGAAGCTGCCTGTGTGGCGACGTCGCGATCGAGATTACGGGGAAGCCTGAACGGATGCCGTATTGCCACTGCTCGCGCTGCCGGCTGTCACGCAGCGCCGCGCATGCGGCCAACGTGTTCATGAAGGCCGACCAGCTTCGCTGGGTGCGCGGCGAAGAGCGGGTCCGGACCTACAAGGTGCCGGATTCGCGCTTCTTCACGGCCGCCTTCTGCGATCACTGTGGCAGCGGTGCGCCGCGCGTCGTCCCGCAATTCAACATGGCGATGGTGCCGGCGGGCATGCTGGATACCGATCCCGGCATCCGCGTGATGGGGCACATCTACGTCGGGTCGAAGGCGCCGTGGTACGAGATCACCGATCGCGTGCCGCAATACACGGAGCTGTGGCCGCGATAGTTGTTTGGCGGGATTTGCCCGCGGCAGATTCCGCAGACATCGGGCTCGGCCGCCGGCAAAAGGCGTTGGCCGGCTGCTGCAGCGAACGTCTTAGCCGGACGGAGTGGCGCCGGGCGCGGGGCCGGTCGGCGAGGGAGCGGCAACGGAGGCCGAGCTGGGATGCGCCGCATCGGCTGGTGCAGCCTGCGGACTTGCCGGTGTTGCATCCGGAGAGGTCGGCTGACCGTCCGCGGGAGGCGGTGTGTCCGCAGCCACGTCGGTCTTCAGCGCGGCTTCTTCCGCCTGCCTGGTCATCACCACGATGCTGATGCGGCGGTTGATCGGGTTCTGCGGGTCGGTCTTGTCGAACAGCACGGAGGAGGACAGACCCACCACGCGTGAGATCTTCGAGTCGGGCAGTCCGGCGGCGGTCAGCGCGCGGCGTGCCGCGTTCGCGCGGTCGGCCGACAGCTCCCAGTTGGTGTAACCGTTGGTGCTCGGGTACGGACGGATATCCGTGTGTCCCGTGAGACTGATGCGGTTCGGCACCGAGCCCAGGTAGGGCGCCAGCTCGTGCAGGATGGCGGTCGTGTAGTCGCGCAGGTGCGCACTGCCGACTTCGAACATCGGCCGGTTCTGCGCGTCCACGATCTGGATGCGCACTCCCTCCGGTGTGATGTCGAGCAGCAGCTGGTCCTTGAAGGGCTGCAGCGCCTGACTCTTGTCCACGGCCTGACGCAGCTCCTGCATCAGCGATTCGAGCTGTTTGCGCTCGAGCGCTTTCTGCTGCTCCAGGGCCTGCTTCAGATCCTGACTCTGATTCTGGCCCTGGGCCGGCCCCATGCCGTCCTGGTCGAGGTCGCGCCGCGAGGGCACCGCGGCCGCGGTCGCGCCCACGACGTCCTTGACCGGTGCGACGCGCGGACGGATGGAATCCAGGCCGCCGTGCAGGTTGATGGGACTGGTGCTCGCACCGCCCGGACCCATGAGCCCGGGGGCGGGTTTGGGGCTCTTGCCCGGCGTCATGCTCGGGTTCTTGAAGTAGTCGAAGATGGCGGCGCGCTGTTCCTTGTTCACCGTGGTCACGAGCCACATCACCAGGAAGAACGCCATCATCGCGGTGACGAAATCGGCGTACGCCACTTTCCAGGCGCCGCCGTGGTGCCCGTGGCCGCCACTGCGCTTGCGCTTGACGATGATGAGCGGTCGGTCGCCCTTGTTCTTCGGAGGAGCCATCGCGGCAGAGCGGCCTCAGGCCGCCTTGGGCTTGGCCTTGAGTTGGGTCTCGAGATCGCTGAACTTCGGCCGGATGTCACTGGAAAGCAGCTTGCGAGCGAATTCGATCGCGACCGCCGGAACGTAACCGCGCACGGCCGCCACCAGCACCATCTTGACGACCGTGAACGCCTTGCCCTCCTCGTTGGCCTTGTGCTCCATCGCCGCCGAGATCGGGCCTACGAGGCCGTACGACACGAGAATACCGAGGAAGGTACCCACGAGTGCCGCACCGACCTTGTGGCCGATGGTGGCCGTGTCGGCGCCGTCCAGGGCGGACATCGTGTTCACGATGCCCAGCACGGCCGCCACGATGCCGAATCCGGGCAGGGCGTCAGCCACCTTCTGCACCGCCACGGCGGGCTCGTGGGCTTCCTGGTGATGCGCTTCGAGCTCCTGCTCCAGCAGGCTCTCGAGTTCATGCGGATCGAGATTGCCGCCGATCATCAGGCGCAGGCAGTCGCGGATGAAATCCATCAGATGGTGGTCGGCCACGATCTTGGGGTAGTTGCGGAACAGGGCGCCGCCGTCCTCGGCCTCCAGATCGCCCTCGATCGCCATCAGACCTTCCTTGCGGATTTTCACCAGCACGTCGTAGAGGCACTTGAGCAGCTCGACGTAGTCATCGCGCTTGTAGCGCGCCCCTTTCACCAGGCCGCAGGCGCCCGTGAAGGCGCCCTTGCTGACCTTGAGGGGGTTGCTGGTCAGGAACGCGCCGAAGGCGGCACCCACGATGATGAGGATTTCCGTCGGGTGCCACAGCGCCAGGATGTGACCGCCTTCAAGCACGAAGCCGAAGATGACGGAGCCAAGGACGACGATGGAGCCGATTATCTGGATCACGGTGTGCGTTCGCGTCTGGTGGTGGGCGCCGACTCAATCCCTCGCGCCCGTCGGTGCTGTATCGGCGGCACGCGCGCCACCTTTACCGCCGCCGGAGGGCCCCGGGCTCAGGGCGCATCATTGCCCCCGCGTGGACCGGGTCGTTGTGACGCAGCTCTCATGACCGCGCGGAGCGCCGGCGCGCGATTCGCAAACTGAGGCCCACTCCCGTCGCGACGCAGCACGGTCACTGTCCGGCGACACTGCACCCTGCGGGGGCAGCGCCGGTACCACTGCACCAAGGGGGCACTCGCGAAGTCCGCTACCCCGACGAAAAACGGCGGGCCGGGGCCATTGCGGGCTGGCACGTCCGTTGCTTGGCTCTGCAGCCGGAGGATTCGCCGATGAGCCCAGACCTGACCACCGCCGAGCGCACCGACGTTCTCAAGCCAGCGAGAAGCGTCACTCGCGCCGATGTGGTTGATGCGGCAACACGCGTAATCACCCGTCGGGGCGACCATCGAATGCGTTGGGCGGCCATCGCGTACGAGACGGGGAGCGCGCAGGCAGTGCTCGCATCTCAGTGGTTCGAGGATCTGCCCGCACTCATCGAAGAGTGTTACGCGCGCACCTCGCAGGGCCTGGCGGAAAGTTTGTTGCGTGCAGAGACTGCGCCGGGCACCGCTCTGGACCGCTTGGCCGCATTTCTGGTGGCCGCGCTGGAAATCCGCCGCGGACGTGGCGCGTTTCTTTCCTTCCGCCGCGGTGGAGATCTTCCCGTGCCGCTGCAGAGGCGCCTGCACGAGCACGATACGACCGTCCGCATGCGCCTGAAACGACTGCTGAACAAAGGGCGTCGCGACGGGTCACTGGCGCTGCGCAATCTGGACAGCGCGGTGGAGCTATTGCTGGCGAGCCTGCAGGTACCTACGGTGGTCGTGGATGGTCCCGAGCAGCGCATGTGGGACAGTGAACTCGTCGAGCTGCTTCTGGCTGCCTTGTCGGAGCCGCACCCTCCGGAAGCCGAGCCCGTCCGCAGCATCGCTGTGATGCATGGGGCCTGCGTGTGTGGTTCCGTGCGCTACGAGGTACAGGGTCCGTTCGAGGTGATGTCCCATTGCCAGTGCTCGATCTGCCGCAGGCATCGCGGCACCGCACTAGCCACGTTCGTGTCCGTGCCGCTGGCGGGCTTCAGCTGGATATCGGGGGAGTCGGCCATCTCCACGTACCAGTCCTCGGACTACGGGCGGCGCGCCTTCTGCAGCAAGTGCGGATCGGCCACTCCGGTGGTGGACGTCGATACCGGCGTCGTCCAGTGCCCACCCGGGTCGCTGGATGGCGAGGCAGGCATCCGGCCGTCCGCCCCCGGGTTCGTTCCAGCGACTTGGCCGGCGTTCCGACGCCCCCGGTAGTTCGCCCGAGCAGGTAAACTGCTTCTCCCCCGCGCCTGGCGCGTGGACCGGAGAAGCCTGATGTTCGAGCGCCTGGAGCGTCTGCCGACCGATCCCATCCTCGGTCTCATGGCCGCCTATCGTGCGGACAGCGATTCGAGCAAGGTGGATCTGGGGGTGGGGGTATACCGGGACGATCGGGGCGATACGCCCGTGCTGGCCGCCGTGCGTCGTGCGGAGCAGGTCGTCCTCTCGCGCCAGACAACGAAGTCGTACGTGGCTGCAGCGGGCAACGCCGGGTTCAATCAGGCGACTGCCCGTCTGATTCTCGGTGAGGGTCATCCCGCGCTGGCGGCGGACCGCGTGCGTTCCATCCAGGCGACCGGCGGCTGCGGTGCATTGCGGCTGGGGGCGGAGCTCATCCGCACCTCGGCACCCGACACTGTCGTGTACGTGAGCAATCCCACTTGGGCCAATCACGTGCCGCTGCTGTCGGGATCAGGGTTGAAGCTGGAGCGCTATCCCTATTACGACCCCGCCACGGGTGGAATCCAGTTCGCGGCCATGCTGGACACACTCGATGGGCTGCCCGCGCGGTCCGTAGTGCTGATCCATGCCTCCTGTCACAACCCGACGGGAGCCGATTTGAACGAAGGGCAGTGGCGTGAGTTGCTGGGGGTGATCAAGCGGCGTTCGCTGCTGCCGTTCATCGATCTGGCGTACCAGGGATTGGGGCGCGGGCTCGAAGAGGACGCTTTCGGCATCCGGCTGTTCTGCGCGGAACTGCCGGAAGTGGCCGTGGCCATCTCCTGCTCGAAGAATTTCGGACTGTACCGCGAGCGCACCGGCTGCCTGCACCTGGTGAGCGAGTCACCCGCACGCGGCGATGCGGCGCTCAGCCATCTCGTGCGCATCGCGCGCAGCATCTACTCGATGCCACCCGACCACGGCGCCGCGATAGTGCATGAGATATTGGGCGATGCGGCCTTGCGCGCGAGCTGGCTGGAGGAGCTCGCGTCCATGCGTGGGCGGATGACCGGATTGCGGCAGCAGTTGGTGCAGCGACTGGCCAGTGTCTGCCCGCAGCGGGACTTCGCCTTCATCGCCAGGCAGTACGGGATGTTCTCGTTCCTGGGAGTCGACACGGCCCAGGTCCGGCAGCTGCGTGAACGCCACCACATCTACATGACCGACGACAGCCGCATCAACATCGCGGGACTGAGCGCCGCGAATCTCGACTACGTCGCTGGCGCCGTCGCCCAGGTCCTGCGCGGTTAGGTCGCCGCATGAATCGATTCGTCGTGGCGGCGCTGGCCGTCGTGGCCGGGTGGGGATGGGCGGTCTTCGCCCAGGATGAGGGGTCGGGCGCATCGGGCGCATCCATCGCTTCGGGCGCATCGGGCGCGTCAGGCACGGGAAATCCCACCATCCCCGAGCCGGTGGCCGTACCCCCCGGCGAAGCCGAATCGGCCGATCTGCCGGATGCGGGCGCTTCCGCAGGCAACGGACGCATTCCTGTTGCGCAGGACACTCCCTACGTTGGCAACCTGATCCTGAAAGTGGACCTCACGGACATCGACCGCCGTGTGATGGCCGTACACGAGAGCATTCCCGTGAAACCGGGTCCGCTGACGCTGCTGTATCCGGAGTGGCTGCCCGGACACCACGCGCCGCGTGGACCCATCGATGGGCTGGCCGGACTCACGATTACCTCTGGTGGACATCCAGTGGCGTGGTCGCGCGATCCAGTGAACGTCTACGCCTTTCATCTGCAAGTGCCGGCCGGAGTCAGTCAGCTCGATCTGGAGTTCCAGTACGCCTCGGCACTCGTGCGGGAGCAGGGACGAACGGTCGTGACTCCCGATATGCTCGGGCTGCAGTGGAACACGGTTGTGTTGTACCCGGCGGGGTACTTCAGCAGCCGTATCACCGTGGTGCCCTCCATCCGGCTGCCCGAGGGGTGGGAATTCGCAGGCGCCCTGGACATCGACAATCGCCAGGGCGCCAGTGTGCTCTTCAAGCCGACCTCGCTGGACAGACTGGTGGACTCGCCACTGTTTGCCGGGCGTTACGTGCGCGTTCTGGATCTGGATCCGGGTGCGCGCACGCCGGTGCACCTGAACCTGTTCGCCGACAGCAGCGATGGCCTGGAGGTGCGGGCGCAGCAGCTCCTGGCCCACCGCCGACTGGTGAAGGAAACCTATGCGCTGCTGGGTCCGCCGCATTACGACCGCTACGAGTTCCTGCTGGCACTCAGCGATCACTTCGGCGAGATCGGTCTGGAGCACTTGCGCTCGAGCGAGAATCGCCGCACCCCGGGGTACTTCCTCGAGTGGGACAAGACCGCCTCCGGGCGCGATCTGCTGCCGCATGAATTCAGTCATGCCTGGAACGGCAAGTTCCGCCGTCCCGAGGGACTGGCGACGGCGGATTTCAACGTGCCGATGCGCAACTCGCTGTTGTGGGTGTACGAGGGACTGACCAACTACCTGGGCGTCGTGCTTGCGGCACGCTCGGGCCTGTGGAGCGAGGATTTCGCACGTCAGTCGTGGGCCGCGCTCGCGGCCAGCATGGACGGCAACCGGCCGGGGCGCGCGTGGCGCGACCTCGAGGACACCACCGAGCAGCCGATCATCACGCCGCGCCGGCCCCTGTCCTGGCTGTCATGGCAGCGCACCGAGGATTACTACACCGAGGGCGAGCTCATCTGGCTGGACGTGGACACGAAGATCCGCGAGCTGAGCGGGGAGAAGCGCTCGCTGGATGATTTTGCGCGCGCCTTCTTCGGCGTGCCCTCGGGCGGCGGGTTGGTGACCTATACCTTCAACGACGTGGTGCGCGCACTGAAAGCCGTCGCGCCGTTCGACTGGGAGAGTTTTCTCAATGAACGCCTGCATAGCCATGGTCCCGGTGCGCCGCTCGATGGGTTGACCCGTGGTGGCTGGAAGCTCGTGTACACGGAGGTGTCTTCCGACTACGTCCGCAGTCTCGAGGACCAGCGCAGGGCGATGGACTTCACCTACTCACTCGGTTTCTCGGTGTCGCTGCTCACGGCGCAACTCACCGAAGTGCGCTGGGGCGGTCCGGCCTACCAGGCGGGTCTGTCCATGGGTACGACGCTCATCGCCGTGGAGGGCCGCGAGTACCGGCCCGAGCGGCTGCGGGCTGCCATCGCCGCGGCCAAACTCAGCAGGCAGCCGATCGAACTACTCGTGAAGAATCTCGACCGCTACCGCACCGTGCGCCTGGCGTATTTCGACGGACTGAAGTATCCGCAGCTGCAGCGGCTCGAGAAGACCGAAGACCGCCTGAGCGCCATCCTCAAGCCGCACTCCTGATCCCGCGCGCAGCCGGCAGCAGTCGTCGTTGGCGATCCGACGATCGCCGCAGGCAAATCCGGCCTATGAAAGCAGTTCCACGTTGCCGCCGACGGCTACCGTGTTGATCGTCAGCGTTCGCTCGTTCGCGAAGCGCAGCAGGTAGTGCGGTCCGCCGGCCTTCGGCCCGGTGCCGGAAAGGCCCTGCCCGCCGAACGGCTGCACGCCTACCACGGCACCGATCATGTTGCGGTTCACGTAGGTGTTGCCGACCGGCAGCGAGCGGAAGACATGGCTGGCGACGCTGTCGAGCCGGCTGTGAACACCCAGGGTCAGACCGTAGCCGGTGGAGCGGATGGCCTCGATGACCTGCGGCAGCTGGCCGGCGCCGTAGCGCGCGACGTGCAGAATGGGACCGAATTCCTCGCTCTGCAGCTGATCGATGCGGTGCAGCTCGAACAGATGCGGCGCGAAATAGTAACCGTGCCGGTGCGTCTCACCCAGCGTGCACGCAAACAGCAGATCCGCTTCCGTGCGCATGCGGTCCGCGTGTGCCTGCAGCCGACCGCGAGCGGCCCCTGATATAACCGGCCCGACATCCGTGGCAGGGTCCGCGGGATCGCCTATCGACAGACACTGCATCGCGCCAATCAACATCCGGGTCACCTTATCGGCGATCTCCTCCTGCAGATACAGCACACGGAGTGCCGAGCAGCGCTGGCCCGCGCTCGTGAAAGCCGAGGTGATGGCGTCATCCACGACCTGTTCGGGCAGCGCCGTGGCGTCGACGATCATCGCGTTCACACCACCCGTCTCCGCGATCAGCGGAACGATCGCGCCGTCGCGGTTGGCGAGAGTCCGGTTGATTCGCGCGGCGGTGGCCGTGGAGCCTGTGAATGCGACACCGGCCAGCGCGGGGTGGTTGAGAGCAACTTCGCCGAACGGCGGACCGTCCGCCGGTGTCAGTTGCAGTACCTTGGGCGGGACACCGGCCTCGTGGAGCAACAGTGTCATCGCGTGTGCGACCAACGGTGTTGCGGGCGCGGGCTTCGCGACCACGCTGTTGCCTGCCATGAGCGCCGCGGTCACCTGACCTGCAAAAATGGCGAGAGGGAAATTCCACGGGCTGATGCATACAAACACGCCGCGACCGTGGAGCGACAGCAGGTTGCGTTCGCCAGTGGGGCCTTCGAGCTGCTGCGGTGCCCCGAACAGCTCGCGGCCGCGGGCTGCGTAGTAGCGGCAGAAGTCGACGGCTTCCCGGATCTCGGCCACCGCATCCGGCAGGGTCTTGCCCGCCTCATGAACCAGGAGACTGAGGAATTCCCCGCGCCGCGCCTCCAGCAGGTCGGCGGCCCGCTCGAGGCACGCCGCGCGCTCGGCGGCCGGCACCAGATCCCAGTCGTGCTGAGCGCGTCCTGCGCTATCCATCGCGCGAGCGATTTCCTCCGCCGTGGCATCGCGCGACAGGCCGACCAGGCGACGCGTGTCGGCGGGAGACACGATGCGCACGTTCGCATCGCGCGCCAGGTCGCCGTCCAGGATCGGGCCACCCTTGCGCACTTCCTGCGCATACTGGTTGACTTCCGCCTGGAGCGCGGCCAGCTCGGTCGGTTCGCCCCAGTCCGCACCGGAGGAATTGCGGCGCTCTGCCCCGTACAGCGCTCCGGGTTCACGGATGCGGCTCGGGTGCGCGGCATCCTTGTCGGTCTGCGTCAGGCTCGCCAGGGGGTCGCGCACCACCTGTTCGACCGGCACCTGCGGGTTGAGGAACTGATGGACGAAAGAGGAGTTGGCGCCGTTCTCGAGCAGACGGCGCACGAGATAGGGCAACAGGTCCTCATGCGTGCCCACCGGAGCGTAGGCACGCACCGGCGGCAGGTCCGGAACCTCGGCGCGCGCCGCGGCGAAAATCAGCTCGCCCATGCCGTGCAGGCGCTGGAATTCGAACTGCGCGGCGGCGGGCGCCATCGCCAGCACGGAGGCGACGGTCAGCGCGTTGTGGGTGGCGAACTGCGGGAATATTACATCCTGCGCCGCGAACAGCCGGGATGCGCACACGAGATAACTCGCATCCGTCGCCGCCTTGGAGGTGTACACGGGGAAGCTGCTCAGGCCGCGCTCCTGCGCGCGCTTGATCTCGCTGTCCCAGTACGCGCCCTTGACCAGTCGCGCGGTCATGCGCCGGCCGGTGGCGCGCGCCAGCTCGGCTACCCAGTCCACGACCAGCGGAGCACGTCGTCCGTAAGCCTGGATTGCCAGTCCCAGTCCGTTCCAGCCACATGTGGTCTGATCGCGCGCCAGAGCTTCGATGATGTCGAGGGACAGCTCGAGACGGTCGGCCTCCTCGGCGTCGACCGTCATGCCGATTCCGGCGCGGGCGGCACAGCGGGCCAGCTCGATCATGCGTGGGATGAGATGTTCGCGAACGCGATCGGCCTGCAGCAGCGAGTAGCGCGGCTCCAGCGCCGACAACTTCACCGAGATACCCGATCTCTGGTGGAGCGAGCTGGCTGACTGGTGGCGCAGCGCCTCGATGGCGGCGCTGTAGGATTCGAAGTAGCGGGTCGCATCTGCTTCGGTGCGCGCGCCCTCGCCCAGTACGTCGAACGAGCACAACGCCAAGCCCGGGGTGGACTTGCCGCGCGCCAGGGCGGCCTCGATGGTCTCGCCGACGATGAAGGCCTCGCCGAGCATTTCCATCGCACGGCGAAAGGCGGTGCGCACCACGGGCGCCACGACCGACTTGGTCATCGAGGCGGCGGAGAAACGGCCTTCCAGTTCCGTCGCCACATCGGGCAACAGGTGGCTCGCCGTGCGCAACAGGGCGAATCCCGAACGCAACAGCATGTCGTCGGTGCCGATCGCGCCGGCCGCGCGGATCGCCGCCAGCCGCTCGGCGATCAGCTGATCGGCACGGCGCGGATCGGGCGTGCGCAGCAGCGCCTCGGCCAGACTCATGAGTGCGCGCCCCTGCACGCTGTCGAGCGGAAACTGCTCCAGCAGGGACTCCGCAAACGGGCGCGAGCGCTGATCGGCGCGTGCGCTCACGACCCAGTGCGCGGCCCGGGCCTGGGCCGCCCTGAAGGCAGGCTCGAAGCTCTTCAGGCGGGCGTGCAGCTCGGCAATGGCCTCAGCCTCCGGCCGCAGCGTCGCCTCTCCTATGGCCTCGCGCAGCGGTGCCAGCCGGCGAGCGGCCTCGGGATTGCCCAGCCATCCGCTGGTGGGGTCCGTCGGGCGGGTGCGGGTGTCGGCGGCAGGCATGGGCGAGATTCCTGTGGCAGCGAATTGTGCTTATGATAGCCCTGCAGACAGAGATGATTTTCTGGTTATAGCTCTGCAGAAAGTCGAATTCACTATGCCTGACACTGACCGTCCGCTGGACAGGATAGATCATAAGCTATTGATTCGTCTGCAGAAGGACGGCCGGACACCGGTGTCCGGGCTGGCCCGTGAGGTGCACCTGACCGTCACCCCCACCCTGGAGCGCGTG
>Ga0335069_10006222_pt1 | contig 17383 bp, 13 predicted proteins | sample Lox_Sample_11_FD_206714 | JGI IMG/M metagenome (GOLD analysis project Ga0335069, IMG submission 206714) | Soil microbial communities from Loxahatchee National Wildlife Refuge, Florida, United States - Lox_Sample_1.1 | ecosystem: Environmental > Terrestrial > Soil > Wetlands | place: USA... | reverse complement strand
GCCGCCGGCGATGAAACCCAGTAGAAGCAGGGTCGGAAAATTCATGCAAAGCCTTTCGTCGGGTGAAATAAAAAATAGTTTCCCAGCCTAAGCCCCTTCGGGGCGGGCCACTATGACGGGGATCAGGTTCACCCCGGCCGGGAGCTTTATGATATTGAAAACCATTATCAATATCCAGCGGGAAATCAGCTAAAAGGGGTCCAAGGGGGGTTATTCGCCCAGTTTTAAAAGGGTATTGAAGGAATAAAGGCCCGTGCCGTGGCCGTCGGACCATTGGAAATGCAGGGCATAGCGGCCCACGGGATCCACGCCCACCAACCGCACCTTGGGGTCCACGGATTCCAAGGTGATCATCCGCTCCCCGGTCAACTCATTCACGCATTGGGCGCAAGGGCACATGCTCCGCAAAAACCGGTTGGGATAGCGCAGGGTCTTGCCGTCGTCCCAAGTGATGAGGGTGACCGCCGGGTCCTGGGTGTCCACTTGCTGGGGCCGGGACTTCACGCCGCTCGTGGCGGCGTTGATGATGGAAAGCTGGGAGGCCGTTTGCTTGGCGATGGCGTCGTAGGCCTTGGCCGAAAGCGCCTCGGGATGGGCCGCCACCGTAGGCACCCCCAAGTCGCCATCCTCGGCGATGAGGGGTTCCAAGGGGACCTCGCCCAAAAAGGGGACCGCCAATTCCTCGGCCATCTTGCGGCCGCCGCCCTTCTTGAAGATGGGAGTCACCTCGCCGCAGTGGCCGCAGACGAATCCGCTCATGTTCTCCACGATCCCCAGGATCGGCACATGCACCTTTTGGAACATACTCAGGCCCTTTTGGGTGATGACGCGGGCCACGTCCTGGGGCGTGGTCACCAAGACCGCGCCCGCCAAGGGCACGGACTGGGTCAGGGTCAATTGGATGTCGCCCGTGCCCGGGGGAAGGTCGATCAAAAGGTAATCCAGGGCCCCCCATTCCACGCCCCCGAGGAATTGCTGGACCATCTTGCTGGCCATGGGCCCGCGCCAGATGAGCGCGGTCTCGCCTTGTTGGAGCATGCCCACCGACATGAATTTGATGCCGTGCTTCTCGAAAGGCAGCATCTTGCCCGAAACCGGGTCCGGGTCGGGCTGCCGGTTTTCCACGCCCAGCATACGGGGGATCGAGGGGCCGTAGATGTCGGCGTCCATGAGGCCGACCGCCGCGCCCGCCTTGGCCAAGGCCAGGGCCAAGTTGGCGGAGACCGTGCTTTTGCCCACCCCGCCCTTGCCCGAGGCCACCGCGATGAGGTTCTTGACCGTGGGCATGTTGACGTTCTTGATGCCCGTGGGGGCCTGTTTGACGTTGGAGGTCATCTTGACGGCCACTTGGGAGACGCCCGGGATTTTCTGGACGGCCTCGGCGGCTTCCTTCTCGAAGCGGTCCTTCACCGGGCAGGCCGGCGTGGTCATCTCGATCTCAAAGGAAACCGCGCCCCCTTGGAGAACCAGGTTCTTGATGAAGCCCAGGGTCACGATGTCCTGGTGCAGATCGGGGTCTTGGACGCCCTTGAGGGCGTTCAGGACGTCTTGTTCGGAAAAACCCATAGGGAAAGCTCCTCGGGATGGCCTGACGACCGCCTTAAAATGGAATTTCCCGGGGGAAATTGCAATAGGCTTAAGGGGAAATGACAAGGCGGTAAAGCGCCGTTATTTTGCCTGAGGCCCCGGGAATAGAAAAGTTCTATTTTCCCCGGGAATTCAGTAAAATAAACCCGTCCAAGTTCCACTCTTTTCTCCTCGAGGTTCTCATGAAAGCGGTCATCATGGCGGGTGGTTTCGGCACCCGGATGCGTCCTCTCACCATCAACCTGCCCAAGCCCATGATCCCCATGGTGAACCGCCCCATCATGGAAATCATCGTGGACCTGCTCAAGAAGCATAAGATCACCGACATCACCAGCGTGGTTTTTTACCAGCCCGAGGTCATCACCGAGTATTTCCAGGACGGGACCCAGTTTGACGTTCAAATGAAGTATAAAGCCGCCGAAAGCGACCTGGGCACCGCCGGGTCGGTCAAGAACTGCCAATCCATGATCGGCAAGGAACGCTTCGTGGTCATCTCGGGCGACGTGCTGACCGACTTCGACCTGACGGCGGCCGTCAAGTTCCACGAGCAGAACAAGGCCAAGGCCACCATGATCCTCACTCGGGTGGAAAACCCGCTGGCCTTCGGCGTGGTCATCACGGATAAAGCCGGCAAGATCGAGCGCTTCCTGGAGAAGCCCACCTGGGGCGAGGTTTTCTCCGACACGGTCAACACGGGCATCTATATCCTGGACGCGGACGTGCTGGACCTCATCCCCGAAAAAACCGAGTTCGATTTCTCCAAGGACCTGTTCCCCCTGATGCTGCGGGAAAAACTGCCGCTCTTCGGTTACATCGCCCAGGGCTATTGGAAGGACATCGGGAACCTGGACCAGTACCGCTGGTCCCACCAGGACGTCTTCGCGGGCCAAGTGGACGTGAAGATCCCCGGGTCGCGCCTGAACAAGATCGGGAAGGAAATTTGGGCGGGCGAGGGAAGCACGATCGACGCCACCGCCAAGCTCAGCGGCGCGGTGGTCTTGGGCCGCAATTGCCACATCGGCAAGAACGCCGAAATCTCCAACAGCGTGCTGGGCGACGACTGCCAGGTGGACGAGGACGCGGTCTTGACCAACGTCATCTTGTGGCGCAACGTGGCCATCGGCGCGGGCGTGAAGGCCAGCGAGTGCGTCATCGCCTCGGGCACTGACGTGCAGGAAAAGGCCTCCCTCTTCGAGGGCGTGATCATCTCGGACAATTGCACCATCGGCAAGGAAGCGGTCGTGAAGGCCGGCGTCAAGGTTTGGCCCAACAAGGTGGTGGAGGACGGCGCGCACCTGTCGAGCTCCTTGGTTTGGGGCGACAAATGGGCCCGGTCCATTTTCGGCCAGCACGGCGTGACCGGCATGGCGGGCATCGACATCACCCCCGAGTTCGCCAGCAAACTGGGCGCGGCTTACGGCGCGTCCCTGCCCAAGGGTTCCACCATCCTCACGGCCCGCGACATCCACAAGACCAGCCGCATGATCAACCGCGCGCTCATTTCCGGCATCCTGTCCTCGGGCGTCAACGTGCACGACCTGCAGGACATGCCCATCTCGGTGGCCCGCTACGCGGTGCCGAAGTTGGCCGACGCCGGGGGACTGCACACCCGCAAGAGCCCCTTCGACCCGCAGTTCGTCGACATCAAGTTCTTCGAGGGCCGGGGCTTGGCCCTGTCCACCGCCAAGGAAAAGGGCATCGAGAACTGGTTCTACCGTGAGGACTTCCGCCGCGCCACCATGGAAGAAACCGGGGAGCTGAGCTTCCCCCACCGGGTGCTGGAGTATTACCACCAGGGCTTCCTGGACGCGCTGGACACCAAGGCCATCGCCGAGCGCCGCCTGAAGGTGGTCATCGACTACGCCTTCTCGGCCGCCGCCCCCATTTTCCCCTCGCTGTTGGGCAAGCTGGGCTGCGAGGTCGTGGCCTTGAACGCCTATATGGACGAGACCAAGCTCACCAAGACCCCCGAGCAGTTCCAGGCGGCCCTGAAGCAGCTTTCCGACATCGTGCCCACGCTTCGCGCCAATTTCGGCGTGCTGTTCGACGCCGGCGCCGAGAAAATCTTCCTGGTGGACGAGAAGGGGCACCTTTTGACCGGCAACGAGCTCTTGGCCCTTTTCTGCTTCGACGCCTTCAGCCGGCACAAGGGCGCCAAAGTCGTGGTGCCGGTCCACAGCTCCCACAAGCTCGACGAACTGGCTGCCGCCCATCACGGCAAGATCCACCGCACCCGCATCAATTACTATTCGCTCATGGAAGCGGCCACCCAGAAGGACGTGTCCTTCGTGGGCGAGCCCGACGGCGGCTTCATTTTCCCGGCCTTCGCCCCCTTCATGGACGCCATGATGTCGACGGCCAAGATCATGGAATTCATCGCCCGGGAAGGCAAACCCGTCTCCGAGTTCCTCAAGCACCTGCCCCAGAACACGGCCCTGTCCCAGACCGTGCCCTGTTCCTGGGAGATGAAGGGCACCATCATGCGCCACCTGATCGAGGACACCGCCAACGAGAAGCGGGACCTCATCGACGGCATCAAGATCAGCAAGAACGGCTCCACGGTCATGATTTTGCCCGACGCCGACCGCGCCATCTTCCACGTGACCGCCGAGGCCGAAAGCGAAAGCCAAGCCCGGGACTTGGTGGCCGCCTACGTGGACAAGATCAAGAAGTGGCAGGGCTGATGGTCCGGGCCCACGCCACGTCCTTCCGTCCTTTTTAATTCCAGTCGCCTAAATTTTAAGGGGATCATTCATGGGTAAGATTACATTCGGAACTTCAGGTTCCCATCAGGGCCCGGCAGGCTCGCCCAAGGCGATGGGAACTTATATTCAAAAGTTTTTCCATGCTCCCAATCTGGAGGCTCGTCTTGGGTAAGATTACATTCGGAACTTCAGGGTGGCGGGCGATCATCGCGGAGGATTTCACTTTCGCCAACGTGAAGATCGCCGTGGCGGCCATCGCCCAACACCTCCAAAAAACCGGCGAGGCCAAGAAGGGCCTCTTGGTGGCGGGGGACTACCGGTTCCTGTCCGAAGAATTCATGAAGGTGACCGTCGAGGTTTTGGCCGGCCACGACATCCGCTCCTACCTCTGCCCGGTGGGCACGCCCACCCCCACGGTTTCCTATGAACTGCTGCGCCGCGGCACCGCGGGTTCCATCAATTTCACCGCCAGCCACAACCCCTACGCTTACCAGGGCCTGAAGTTCAACGGGTCCGACGGCGGGCCCGCGCCCGTGGGCGTGACGCTGGAACTGGAAGCCTTGGCCCAGTCCCTGGCGCAGAAGGGCGGCCTGGTTCCCGAGACCCCCTATGACGAAGCCGACGCCAAGGGCTTGGTGGTGCCCATCCAGCCCAAGGAAGCTTATTTCGAGCGCCTCCGGGAGCTCGTGAAGTTCGACGTCATCCGCAAGGGCCGGCTGAAGATCGTGCTCGACCTCATGCATGGCAACGGCGCGGGTTATATCGACCAATTGCTCCAGGAGTCGGGCGTTTCCCTCAAGGTCCTGCACGGGGGCCGCGACCCCTTCTTCGGCGGGGCGGGCCACCATCCCGAGCCCGGCGCCGCCGAGCTCACCGAGGCCATCCAACAGGTCAAGACCTGGCCCGCCCATTTGGGGCTCGCCAACGACGGGGACGCGGACCGTTTCGGCATCATCGACTCCGACGGGACCTACATCACGCCCAACGAGATCCTCTGCGTCCTCTTGAACCACCTCATCAAGAACCGGGATTGGAAAGGCTCGGTGGTGCGCACGGTGCCCACCACCCACCTGCTGGACGTCATCGCCCAAAAGCACGGGGTGCGCCTGCACGAGACGCCCGTGGGGTTCAAGTACATCGCCGAGATCATGGCCAAGGAGCCCATCCTGATCGGCGGCGAGGAATCGGGCGGGCTCACCGTGCACGGGCATGTGCCCGAGAAGGACGGCATCCTGGCGAACCTCTTGATGGTCGAGGTCATGGCCCAGGAGGGCAAGACCTTTGGCGCCATCTTGAAGGGGCTTTACCAGGAATATGGGCCCATTTACGGCGACCGCCTCAACCTGAGGCTCAAGCCGGGTTTGCGGGAAGTCATGACCGCCAAGCTCAAGGACGCCCCGCCCCGGGAAATCGCCGGGGTGAAAGTGAAGGACATCGTGGCCAAGGACGGGACCCAATTCATCCTGGAAAACGACGATTGGATCATGGTGCGCTTCTCGGGCACCGAGCCCCTCATGCGCTGTTATATGGAATCCCACAGCCCCGAGGGGCTGGAAAAACTGCGCCAGGCCGGCGTGGAATTGACGAAAGTCTAAGCGCCCCGCTATACCCTTCGGCCCTCCTTTGGGATAAACTAGGCCCATCCACGCCGTGGAAAGGGCTGTCATGCCGGCTTCCCCCCAGGAAAAGTTTTCCGCCTTCCTTAAAGAGACCCTCTTGCGCGTCTTCACGCTGCTCTTATTGAGCGTGGCCGCCGGGGCTTCGGTCACGGTTTTTTCCACCGACGGCAACCTGCCCGTGCCGGTCGGGATCCTGACCTTCCTGTTGCTGGGTTTTTGGTGGTTCTTCCTGAATTGGCGCCAGAAGTCGGGCTGGATCTTGGACCTGCAGGATTACCTGCTGGAAAAACAAATCCTGCCCTTCCATTACCAGCCCTTGAAGGGCCTGGCCCCCTGGGACATGAAAAGCCAGCAGGCCAAACTGCTCAACCACATCAGCCAAAGCTACTTCTCGGTCTCGGGCAAGCTCTTGGAGGCCAACCAGGTCTTGGAAAAATACGTGGGCAACCAGGTGGCCGAGCAGGCCACCAAAATGGCCGCCAAGGCCGAGCTGGGCGGGGAGCTCAAGCGGGTTTACGTGCTCTTTTCCGACATCCGGGGCTTCACCAAGATGACCGAAACGCTCCGGCCCGACGAGACGGTGGCCATCCTCAACGAGACCTTCACGGCCATGGAAGAAGTGATCCGCAAAAACGGGGGGGACATCAACAAATACATCGGCGACGCCATCCTGGCTTATTTCCGCAGGCCCTACGGTAACGAGGGCCCGGAAGCCGCCAAGGTGCTGCGGGCGGCCCTGGAGATGCAGGAGAAATTCGAGATGCTCAACCGGGGCTTCACCGCCGGGGCCACCAAGCCCATTTCCATCGGGCTGGGGATCGGCATCACCGCCGGGGAAGCCATCGTGGGCAACCTGGGCTCGGCCGCCCGGATGGAATTCACCCTCATCGGCGATACGGTCAACCTGGCCTCCCGTTTTTGCGGGCTCGCCAAACACGGCCAGGTCCTGGTGAACGAGGAGATGGCCCGGGCCGCCGGGGAAAAGTTCGAGCTCATCGCCCTGCCGCCGGTCGAGGTCAAGGGCAAGGCGGGTTTCCAAAAGCCCTTCGCCGTGGTGGGCGAGCGCATGTCCCTGGGCCATTGAGGAAGCGCCCGTGAAAAAAAGGAAAACCAAAACCCCCAAGCCGGCCACGGCCTTCCGCCATTTCGGGCTTTCGCTGGATCCCTTCACCACCTTGGCGCTTCAAAAACACAATTTGGATTATTTCATCGGGCGGCAGGCCCTGGTGGACCGCCTCAGTTCGTCCCTTTTCGCGCTGGGCAACGTGGGCGTGGCCGGGGAGCCGGGCATGGGCAAGAGCAGCCTGATGCAGTTCCTGCAGGAGAGCGTCCCCGCGGCCTACCACCGCATCAGCATCGGCGTGCCCCTGGACGACGCCCGCTATTTCCTCTGCGAGTTGCTTCGGGAAATCCTGGTGCAGGTCCCCAAGGTGCCGGGTTTGAACTTGAGGGAAATAAGCCGGCGGATGGAATCGGAGGCCCTTTCCAAGAACGTCCTCTTGTCGCTCATCAAGACCCTCGCGGCCAAGTCGCCCAAACCTTTCCTGGTCTTCGTGGACGACTTGGAAAAGATCAAGGGCGACCGCGTCCAGCATTTGACGCGCTCCGAACGGACATTGCAACTCTTGGAGGAACTCAAACCCCTCTTGGAACTGCCCCAGATGGCCTTCGCCATTTCCCTGCAGGAGGAGTTCCACGCCAAGGTGGCGTCGGTGGTTCGGGAAGGCGCCGAACCCACCGTGCTGGGGCTCTTCAAGAACGTCGTGCTGGTCGAGGGCTTCACCCACGGGCAGATGCGCCAGCTTTTGGAAACCAGGCTTCAAAAGGCGGGGTTCAAGGGAGGGGCGGAAAAATTCTTGGAGCCCGAGGCCCTCATCCTGAGCCTGGCCCTGGCCGGGGGGAACCCCCGGCGGTTCCTTTTCTTGTTGTCCGAAGGCATGTACCGGGGTTTCGCGCGCCGGGGTTCCCGGGTGGAATTCCAGGACCTCTTCGAGGCGGTCAACGAGCATTTGAAACTCGACCTGGTTTGCAAAAAACTCCTCTACTTCCTGGCCAAGTCGGGCCGGGCGGTGGCTTCCAACCAGGACCTGCAGGCCTTCATGGGGCTGGACATGATCTCCATCGCCAGGCGCCTGGAGATCCTCACGAAGAACCGTTTGGCCGAAATGGTCGAAGTGGCGGATGGGATGAAGGTGTTCGCTTTGCCCGGGAGCGGCGAGAAAAAGGTTTTGGGCGGGGAAGCGCCCGCGGTTTCCCGCGTGACGAGGTCCCTTTCGGGCGAGAAACAATATGAGTTGTCCCCGGGGACGGAAGCCTCGTGAGCTCCCGGGCCTGGGTGGTCTTCGTGGCCAGCCCCAACCGCGCCACCAGCGACCGCCTGGCCAAGCTGCTGGTGGGTCGCAAACTGGCGGCTTGCGTCAATATCCTGCCTTCGGTCCGCAGCCTCTATTGGTGGAAGGGGAAGATGGAAAGGGCCCGGGAAGAACTGCTGGTCATCAAGAGCCGAAAATCCCATTGGCCCCAATTGTCCAAGGCCATCCGTGAGCATCATCCCTATGAGGTCTGCGAAATCCTGGCCTTGCCCGTGGCCCAAGGCGACCCGGATTATTTAAAGTGGATCGGCCGAAGCCTCCGGTAACCCGGCCTTAGAAAAGAGCGCGCCTTGGCTTCCCTCGAGACTTTCCACCAAGTTTTCCAGTCCCTGATCCGGACCCGCACCCTTTGCATCGTCCTCTTGGGGATTTTGCTTTTCGGCGTGGAAAGCGGGTCCCAGGCCGCGGCGGGATCCTTGATCCTGCTGACGGCGTCGCTTTTCAGCCTGCTCTTCGCCATCTTGGGGCGGTCCAAACGCCTGGCGGCGGCCCTTTTGCCCTTCGTGTTCCTTTTGGACAGCCTTTTCCTCGGCGCCTGGGTGGGCATTTCGGGCGGGCCCGCCAGTTATTACCTGCCCTTGTTCCTGCTGGTGCTGGCCAGCGCGGTGTTGGTGCTGCCGCCCCGGATGAACGCGGCGGTCTTGCCGCTTTGCGCGGCTATCTTTTTGGGCTTCTTCATCCTGGACTATCGTTGGGACGTCCCAGGACTTTTCGGGGCCGGGGAGGTCAACCGTTTCGCCGCCCAAATGGAGGCCGCGCCGCCTCCGGACCTTTTGGCCTTTTACTGGAAACAGGGCCTGCGTTGGTTTTTCTTTTCCGCCCTCATGGTGGCGGTCTGCGCCCTTTTGATGCGCCAAGTCTGGAGCCGCGAGGAAAAGCTGCGCATCCGGGAGCGACACTTGGAGCAAAAACGCCGGCTCATCCAGTTGGGCGAGTTGACCGGCCGCATCGCCCACGGCGTCAACACGCCCTTGGGGCTGCTCTCGGGCCATTTGGAACTGCTCATGGAGGGCACCCGTAAGGACCGGGCCACTTACCGGGAGCTCGCGCGCCTGCGCGGGTTTCTGGACCGGGCGGTGAAGACCGTCCGGGGCATCCTGGATTACAGCCGCCAAAGCCTGTCGGAGGTCAAGCCCGTGGATTGGGGCGACCTGGCCCGTATGGTGGCCGAGGCCGTGGGGCCGAAGCTCAAAAAGAACGGCGGCAAATTGATCCTGGACCTGCAGCCCCAAGCGGCGTCCTTCCGGGGATACCCCGAGGGGCTTTTCCAGGTGCTGCTCAACTTGGTGGAGAACGCCGCGGACTCGATCCCGCCGGGCGGCGGGGGGGTGATCACCCTGGGCGTCCGCTTCCAGCCCCACCCGGTGCGCCTCAGCGCCCAGGACGATCGGGGGGTCCTGCGGGTGAGCGTCCGGGACAACGGCAAGGGCATCCCCCCGGCGATCCTCAAACGGATCTTCGAGCCTTTTTACTCGACCAAAAATTTCGGGCGGGGCACCGGGCTGGGGTTGGCCATCGTGAAGCGCATCGTGGAGGAGCATGGGGGGAAGGTCGCGGTCCAAAGCCGGGTGGGCGAGGGGACGGTTTTTACCTTGGAATTCCCCCGGGAGGGGATGACGCCCGCCCGCCCGGGCGTTTCGGGGGATTTGGACTATAATGAAGCCTAGCGAGGACCCATGCCCAAACTAAAACCCATCCGGCGAAAAAAGAAAAGCCCAGCCAAGAAAAAGGCGCCCCTGGCCCACCTGTTGGTGGTGGATGACGAGGCCGACTTCACCCGGCTCATCGAAAAAAGCCTCACGCCCCTGGGCTACCGGGTGGACACGGCCACCAGCGCCACCCAGGCCATCGCCCTGCAGCGCAAGAACGCTTATGACCTGGCTTTGGTGGACATGCGCATGCCCGAAATGACCGGGCTGGAGTTGCTCCAGTACCTGAAGGTCCGGGACAAACGCGTTTTCGTGATCATCATGACGGCTTACGGTTCCTTTTCCATCGGGCTGGAATCGCTCAAGCAAGGCGCCTGCGATTACCTGTCCAAGCCCTTCAGCCTGGCGTCCCTGAAGGCCAAGGTGAAGGACGCCCTGAGGCGCCGCGCCCGGTTTTTGGAGGAACAGCGGGTCTTCTTCCAAAAAGAAACCCAGGATGAGTGGTGAGAAAACCTTGGCCCTGAAAAAAACGCCCCACGCCCGCAAAAAGATACCCCAGCCCACCATCGCCCGGCTCCCGGTTTACCTGCGCTGTTTCGCCTCGATGGAAACCCGGGCGGGGGGCGTCATCTCCTCCCAGGAATTGTCGCAGGCCTCGGCCATCAACCCCGCCCAGGTGCGCAAGGACTTGGCCGCCATCGGCCAGTTCGGCCAAAGGGGCGTGGGTTACGACATCAAAACCTTGGAAGGCAAGATGCGCGGCATCCTGGGGCTGCACAAGGCCTGGCCCATCGCCCTGGTGGGCGCCGGCAACCTGGGGATGGCGCTGCTTCAATACGGCGGTTTTTCCAAGGCGGGTTTCCGCATCGAGGCGGCCTTTGACGTGGATCCTTCCAAAGTGGGTTGGGAACTGGAGGGGGTCAAGATTTGGCCCACGCCTTCCTTGCGCCAGGTCATCCGGGATAAAAAAATAGAAATCGGCGTCCTGGCGGTGCCCGCCAGCCAGGCCCAACGCGCCGCCGAGCTTTTGGTGGACGCGGGGGTTCGGGCCATCCTCAATTTCGCCCCTTGCCTCATCACCGTGCCCAAGTCGGTCCTGGTGCGCGAGGTGGACTTGGCCTCGGAGCTCGAGCATTTGACCTATTTCCTCGAGAAAACCGGCCGGGGCGAAAAGTAGCTTTTGGAAAATCAAAAGCCGGTGCTATGATGGCGCCGTTTTAGCCAACCCGTCCCGAAGGAAAAGGCCTTGCCCACCGCCGCCCCGACCGCCGCCGTCTTGCCCGCGCCCCGGCGCGTGCTCAAGCCCTTCCAGGCCTTCCGGAAGGTCTATCACGTGGTGTCGGCCTCCATCCTGCCCTTGGCCTATCTTTATAACCCGCTCCACCAGAACGAGGCGGACCTGCGCCACACCCTGCTTTGGGTCATGGCCCCGGCTTTTTTGGGATTCTTCGCCCTGGATTGGCTCAGGCTCAACGACCGGCGCTTTAATTCCAAGTTCATGAAGTTTTTCTCGGTGCTCATCCGCCGAACGGAGCAGAACAAGTTCAACGGCGCCACTTTCCTGACCTTCGCCTTCACCTTGGTGATCTTCCTGTTCCCCCGGCCGGTCGCCATCACGGCCATGTTGTTCCTTTCCTTGGGCGACACCGCCGCCGAGTTGGGCGGCCTTTATTTCGGCAAACTCAAGATTTTCCACCGTTCCGCCGAGGGGACCTTTTCCTTCTTCCTCGTGGCCTTCGCCATCGCTTGGGCCATGCTGGGCGATTGGCGGGTGGCCTTCTTCAGCGGTTTGGCGGGGTCTTTGATCGAGCTTTTCTCCTTCGACGTGGACGACAACCTCACCGTTCCCATCGGCTCCGCCTGCGCCATCTGGCTGGTTTTCTCCCTTTTCCAAGCCGCCCGCTGATCGCCGACTGTCGAAAAGCGCACCTTTTCGCCAAATTTCAGCCAAGGTTTTTGCGTGTTTTTGGCGTCCTTCCCCTAAAAATGAAACCTAAAATCACGATTCATTGGGAATTTGGAAGGGTCTTTGAAACCTAAAAAGCCCGAAAAGGCGGGTTTTTCGTTTTACCTTTTGGCACGGATGATGCTTTTTCATGACTCATCTCAATCTCGCTTGCAGGCGAACACCACTGGATACGCACTTGTCGGAAAGCGAGGCACGGTATGGGCTCGGAATGCGAAGTCGTCAAGGAACAGCTTAATCAGTACCGGCTGGGAAAATTATCGGAAGCCGAAAAGGCCGAGGTGGAATCCCACCTGTTGGTTTGTCCCGAATGTATTTTCCTCTTAACCTTGGTCCCTTCTTTGAACCAGGATTAAGTTTCATCAGCCCAGAAGCGGAAGGCCTTCAAGCCTTCCGCTTTTTTTGTCCCTTCCCGCCGGATTGACTTTTATTTCACCTCCGGGCATCATCTCCCCACCTTTACGGCGCTTTTCCAGGGTTTTTTGTCCTTCCGGGACGAAAAGCCCTTCTTGGCGTTGGGCCTTTTATTTTCTCGGGGATGGGGCTTCATGGCGTCGGACCTTCAAAAAATCGATTGGCCCCAGGGCGAAGCCGCCCTGGCGGCGCTTCAAAAAGGGCGGGGCCTCACCCTGCTCCAGGGCTTGAGCGGATCGGCCAAGGGCTTCTTCCTGGCCTGGGCCTACGCCCGGCTGGCCGAAGAGAAACCCTGGGTACTGCTCACCTCCACCCGGGAAGAAGCCGACATCCTGCGGGACGACCTTTCCAGTTGGCTGCCGGAAGCCCGGGTGGCCCTCTGCCCGGCTTGGGAAGTATTGCCCCGGGACGTGGAGGAGCCGGACGCCGAACTCATCGGCGAGCGCCAAAGGGCCTTCTACCAATTGATGCAAAACGAGAAGGGCTTGGTCATCGCCCCGCTCCTGGGGGCCCTGCAAAACACCCTGCCGCCGGATGAGTGGATCGAGAAGGTCATCATCCTGAAAAAAGACGCGGACATCCCGCCGGACTTCAAGCAAAAGCTGGTGGCCATGGGCTATGAGGCCGTGAACCAAGTGTCGCGGGCCGGGCAGTTCGCCATGCGCGGCGGCATCCTGGACCTGGCCTCGCCGGGTTCGCCCTCGGGGCCGGTGCGGTTGGAGCTCTTCGGCGACACCCTCACGTCCGTGCGGCCGCTCAACCTGCTCAACCAAAGATCCACCGGGGAAATGGACGAGGTCTGGGTTTTTCCCGCCCGCGAAATCGTGCTGGAGAGCCCGGTCGCCAAGAAGCTGGAGCGGGCGCTGAGGGAAAAAGCCCGGGAGGAGTCGCGCTGGGCCCAAACCGCCCAGGAACTGTTCGCGGCCACCGGGCGTTTTCCCAGCTGGCCCTGGCACGCCCTGGGGGCTTTTGACAAGCGCGGCTCCCTCTTCGATTATTTGCCGGGGGAATGCCGGATCCTTCTGGTGGAGCCCCAGGCCCTGGAGCGCAAGGCCGAGGACTTGGCCGCCCAGCTCCAGGCCTGCGCCCGGCAGGCCGCGGAAGAAGGGTCGGACCTCTATCCGGTGGACGCGATGTTCGCGCCGCTGGACCCCTGGGTGAAGGCGCTTCAAAAAGGCCGGGCCCAGGCCCTGGGACAGCTGGAGCAACGCCTGTTCGGCCAGGACGCCCAACAATCCCTGAAGGTCGAGTCCCGGGGGTTGCCCCCTTATTACGGGAAGTTCGCTTCCTTCACGGCGGACCTCAAGCGCTGGCTGGCCGAGGATTATCAGGTCACCCTTTGGTGCCACAACAAGGGCGAGCAGGGCCGGTTGACGGAGTTGCTTCAAGAAGCCGGATTCACGCCCAAGGGGGATCCCAGGCTTTCCCTGCGTTTGGGCGAGATCGAGCAAAGCTTCGCCCTGGACGAGGTGAAGCGCGTGGTGGTGGCCGATCACGACCTTTTCCGCCGCTACCGGGGCGGGCGCCGGCGGGCGAGGCGCTCCATCGCCGGGGGCAAGCCCCTGGGGTCGCTCTCCGAATTGGGCCTGGGCGATTGGGCCGTGCACGTGGATTCGGGCATCTGCCTTTACCGGGGATTGACGCCGCTGACCATCGACGGCGTGACCCGGGAATATATCCAGCTCGAGTTCGCCGACTCGGAAAAGATCTACCTGCCCACCGACCAGATCGCGCTGGTGCAGCGTTACATCGGCGCCGAAGGCTCGCCGGTGCTCTCCAAACTCGGCAATGACACTTGGAGCCGCACCAAGGCCAAGGTGCGCCGGGAGATCGAGGCCGTGGCCCGGGAGCTCATGGCGCTCTACGCCGCCCGGCAGTCCATGAAGAAGAAGCCCGTTTCCCCCGACACGCCCTGGCAGCACGAGTTCGAGGACGCCTTCCTCTATGAGCTCACCCCCGGCCAATATGGGGCGGTGCGGGACGTGAAGAAGGACATGGAAAGCGACAAGCCCATGGACCGGCTGGTGTGCGGCGACGTGGGTTACGGCAAGACCGAGGTGGCCATGCGGGCGGCCTTCAAGGCCGTGCAGGACAAGAAACAAGTGGCCCTCTTGGTGCCCACCACCATCCTGGCCCAACAGCACTTCAACACCTTCAAGGAACGCATGGCCGAGTATCCGGTGAACATCCAGATGCTGTCGCGCTTCCGCAAGCCCTCGGAGGTGAAAAAGACCCTCGAGGAAGCCCGGGACGGGAAGGCCGACATCGTCATCGGCACCCACCGGCTTTTGGGCAAGGACGTCAAATTCAATCGGTTGGGGCTGCTCATCATCGACGAGGAGCACCGCTTCGGCGTGGCCCAAAAGGAAAAGCTCAAGGCCCTCAAGACCGACGTGGACGTGCTCACCCTCACCGCCACGCCCATCCCCCGGACCCTGCACCTGTCCTTGTCGGGCATCCGGGAAATTTCCATCATCGACACGCCCCCCCAAAACCGCCTGTCGGTGTCCGCCCATGTGGGCCCCATGGACGACAAACTGGTGGCCGAGGCCATTCGCCGGGAAATGAACCGCGAGGGCCAGGTTTTTTACGTCCACAACCACGTGCGGGACATCGAGCGCATCGCCGACCATCTGCACAAGCTGGTGCCCGAGGCCAAGCTGGCCGTGGCCCATGGCCAGCTCACCGAGCACGAGCTGGAATCCATCATGATGGACTTCGTGGACCGGGAGTATGACGTGTTGGTCTGCACTTCCATCATCGAGTCGGGGCTGGACATGCCCAACGTGAACACGCTCATCGTGGAACGCACGGACCTTTTCGGCCTTTCCCAACTCCACCAATTGAAGGGCCGGGTGGGCCGCACCAACCGCCAGGCCTACGCCTACTTCTTTTACCCCCGCCACCTCACCCTGCGGGAATTGGCCCAAAAGCGCCTGGAAGTGCTGCAGGAATTTTCCTCGCTGGGCTCGGGCATGCACATCGCCATGAAGGACATGGAAATCCGCGGCGCGGGCAACGTCTTGGGCACCCAACAGCACGGCACGCTGGATTCCATCGGGTTCGACCTCTATAGCCGCATGTTGTCGCAGGAATTGGCCCAAGCCAAGGGCGAGGAAGCGCCGCTGGATTTCACGCCCGCGCTCTCCTTGGGCTTGAGCGCCTACCTGCCCAAGGACTACATCCCCGAGGAAGCGGTCAAGATCGAGTTTTACCGGCGCTTGGTGGAGGCCAAAGACGAGGCGGGCTTGAGGGACATCCAGGCGGAGCTTGAGGACCGCTTTGGGCAGCTGCCGCCCGAGGCCGCCACCTTGATGCGCGTGGCGGCCCTCCGGCCCGCCGTCAAGGCCCAGGGCATCCAACGCTTGGAGGCCCAAGGCGGTTGGGTTTTCCTGCAATGGCACCCGGACCTAGCGCCTTCGCCCGAGAAGGTCCAGAAGTGGATGAAACAATGGCCGCCCACCCGCATCCGTTTCTCGGCCCAGGACGCCCACTCGATTTCTTTCAGGGTTTCCAAGGGCGAGGAAGGCCCCGAGGGACGGCTTCAGTCCGTCCAAAAACTGCTCTTAGACATCGCTTCAGCCTGACTTTCCGGCGGTTGGGGGGAAGCGCCTTGCGGGCCCTGGGGGGCCATGTTAGGATACCGCCTCTTCGCCGGCTGAAATCCTGATGGTTTTCAAGAAAGGGAGTTTCCATGTCTTCTCGTTGGAGTGTTTACGCCTTGATCCTGGCCGCGGGGTTTTTGACCCTGACGGCTTTTTCCTGCAATCCCTACGGCGCGGCCGGCGTTTCGGGCGACGACGTGGTGGCCACCGTGGGCGACACCAAGATCACCTTCGCGGATTGGATGCGCCAGATGGACCTGTTGCGCGTTTTCTCGCCCCAGCCCATTGACCCGGACAACGCCGAGCAGGCCCGGGAAGTGCTCCAGAGCCTGGAAGACCAGGACGTGGTGTTGGCCGCCCTGCGCCAAGCCAACTACACCGACCCCAAGTTCGACGAGGCCATGCAGAAGGAGCTGATCCAAGCCGACCTGCAGCTCAAGCAGATCAAGGACAAGCTCAAGAAGGACGAGGCCACGGTCAACCGCCTGGAGAAAAATTACAAGGACTCCTACACCAAGATGCTCTTGTCCCAGCATTTCGCGGCCAGCCAGGTGGACAAGGTGGTGGTGACCGAGAAGGAAATCCGCGACCGTTACGCCTTGATCGAATTGGAAGCCAAGAAGCAGGGCCAGCAGGTCCCCCCTTATAACGACAAGGTGAAGCAGCAGATCAAGCTGCGCCTGCAGGCCGACAAGCTCCTGACCCAGTTCCAAGGCAACACCAAGATCGACCAGAAGGAAGAGGTCATCCAGAAATACCTGGGCAGCCTGTCGCCCAGCCAGCAGGCCTTGGAGGGGTCCGGCCCCGCCCCGTCGGCCGCCCCCGCGGCCAGCGCCAAGTAAGATTCCCGGCCGGTCCCCGATGCGCTTTTTTCCCTCGGTGGCCGGCCGTTTTTTTTTGGCCTTAGGCCTGGCGGGCCTCCTGCCCGCCTGCCAGCCCACGGTTGATTTCAAGAGCCCGCCGGTGCCGGCGGACAAGACGGCGGTGCTCATCAACGGCCAAGCCGTCGCCTTGGAGGAATTCGACACCGAGTTCCGCCTGATGGCCATCCATTACAGCGCGGTGTCCGAGGGCCAGATGCGCGCCATCAAGCGGCGCTTGTTCGAGCAGGTGGTGGACCGGCGGCTTTTGGTCCAGCAGGCCCGGAAGGAAGGCGTGAAGCTCACCCGCGCCGAGTGGGCCCGGGACTTGAACGAGGCCCTTCAGCAGATGCCCGATGATTTCGAGGCGATCCTCAAGACCCAGGGCGTCAGCGAGGAAGCCTGGAAGCGCAAGCTCCTGCAGGAACGGTTGGCGGCTAAACTGGTGGACCGGGACGTGAACGCCTTGGTGGAGATCACGCCCCAGGAAGTGGAGGACTATTATTGGTCCCACTTGGCGGATTATTGGAAGCCCGAATCCGTGCGGGCCTCCCACTTGGTGGTGCAAAAGCGCGCCGACCTGGAGAAGGCGCTGAAACGTCTAAA
>Ga0335069_10006221_pt1 | contig 17383 bp, 16 predicted proteins | sample Lox_Sample_11_FD_206714 | JGI IMG/M metagenome (GOLD analysis project Ga0335069, IMG submission 206714) | Soil microbial communities from Loxahatchee National Wildlife Refuge, Florida, United States - Lox_Sample_1.1 | ecosystem: Environmental > Terrestrial > Soil > Wetlands | place: USA... | reverse complement strand
CAACCGCCAGGCGGCCGAGTTCCTCCCGGTGAACGGCGTCGAGGAGCGCGAGCTCGCCGAGGTGGCGCAGATCGCCTCGCTCGCCGACGAGACGCCGGAGGGCCGTTCGATCGTCGTGCTCGCGAAGGAGCGCTTCAACCTCCGCGAGCGAGAGATGGGCGAGCACGAATTCGTCCCGTTCAGCGCGACGACCCGCATGAGCGGCGTCAACCTCAACGGCACGATGATCCGCAAGGGCGCCGCGGATGCGGTGAAGAAGTTCATCGCCGAGCAGGGAGGCCAGGCGCCGACAGAGCTCGACCGGCTCGTCCAGAACGTCGCCGAGCAGGGCGGGACGCCGCTCGTCGTCTCGCGCGACAACTGGGCGCTCGGCGTCGTCCACCTGAAGGACATCGTCAAGGGCGGCATGCGCGAGCGGTTCGACGAGCTCCGCAAGATGGGCATCCGCACGGTCATGATCACCGGCGACAACCGCGTCACCGCAGCGGTGATCGCCGAGGAGGCAGGCGTCGACGACTTCCTCGCCGAGGCGACGCCGGAGACGAAGATGGCGCTGATCAAGGACGAGCAGTCGCGTGGCCGCATGGTCGCCATGACCGGTGACGGCACGAACGATGCCCCCGCGCTCGCCCAGGCCGACGTCGGCGTCGCGATGAACACGGGAACGACCGCGGCGAAGGAGGCCGGCAACATGGTCGACCTCGACTCGAACCCGACGAAGCTGATCGAGATCGTCGAGGTCGGCAAGCAGCTGCTGATCACGCGCGGCTCGCTGACGACGTTCTCGATCGCGAACGACGTCGCGAAGTACTTCGCCATCCTGCCGGCGATGTTCGCGTTCACCTATTCGACGGCGCCGGGGAAGCGCGGGCCGCTGAACGCCCTCAACATCCTCCATCTCGGCGACCCGAAGAGCGCGATCATCTCTGCGATCATCTTCAACGCACTCGTGATCCCGGCACTCATCCCGCTCGCGCTCAGGGGCGTGAAGTACCGCGCCATCGGGGCGACCGCGCTCCTGCGCCGCAACCTCGGCATCTACGGGCTCGGCGGCGTCATCCTCCCGTTCGTCGGGATCAAGCTCATCGACCTGATCGTCCACGGCGTCTTCGGGGCCTGAGCGCCGTGCGGGGCAGGTACCGCATCCTGCTCGGCATGGCCGCGGGTGTCGGGAAGACGTACCGGATGCTCCAGGAGGGACGGCACGCGGAGGACGACGGCCGCGACGTCGTGATCGGCTACCTCGAGCCGCACGACCGGCCCGAGACGGCGGTGCTCGCAGAGGGCCTCGAGGTCGTGCCGCGGCTCCGCGCCGAGCACGGCGCCCTCGAGCTGGAGGAGATGGACGTCGACGCCGTCGTGCGCCGCGCGCCCGAGCTCGCGCTCATCGACGAGCTCGCGCACACGAACGCGCCGGGGATGCGGAACGAGAAGCGCTACCAGGACATCGACGAGGTGCTCGCCGCCGGGATCGACGTCATCTCCACGGTCAACGTCCAGCATCTCGAGAGCCTGAACGACGCGATCGCCGAGCTCACCGACGTGCGCGTCCGCGAGACCTTCCCGGACCGGATCCTCGAAGAGGCGGACGAGGTCGTGCTCGTCGACCTGACGCCGGAGGCGCTCCAGGAGCGCCTGCGGGCCGGCAAGGTCTACCCGAAGGAGCGGGCCGAGGTCGCGCTCCAGAACTTCTTCCGCGTCGAGAAGCTGTCGGCGCTGCGCGAGCTCGCGCTGCGCGAGGTGGCGGAGGACGTCGAGGCGCGCCGCCAGTCGCTCGTCCTCGACCCGCTGAGCCAGCAGGCCGTCGCCGAGCGCGTGCTCGCTCTCGTCACGCCCGAGCCGCGCTCCCAGCGGATCCTCCGGCGCGCGTGGCGCTCCGCCGAGCGGCTCGGCGCACAGCTCGACGCGATCTGGGTCCGGAGGCCGGGCCAGCAGCTGAGCGAGGACGAGCAGGTCGGGCTCGCGGCGCTGCGGCGCCTCGCGATCGTCCTCGGCGCGCACTTCCTCGAGGAGGAAGGCGATGACCTCGTCGCGACGGTGCGCAGCGTCGTCTACGAGCGCGGGACGACGTACGTCTTCGTCGGCACGCCGGACGAGAGCCGCAAGCGCGAGGTGCTGCGCGGCTCGCTCGTCTCGGCCCTCGTGCGGGAGCTTCCCGGCGTCGACATCCGCGTCGTCGCCAACCGCGCCGACCGGCCGGAGACCGCTCGATGAGCTCGCTCGACGTCGTCCTGATCGTCGTCGCGGTGGCGTGCGCCGCCGGTCTCGTCGTGGTGCTCGTACGCCGCCGCCCGCCCCGGCGGCTGCCGGTCTCCGCGAGCGCCCGCCGCGTGCTCGTCCCGTTCTCCGGGAAGCTCGACGAGACGGTCCTCGACGCCGCGATCCGCATCGCGCGGGCCGAGGAGGCCGTGCTCGTCCCGGCGTATCTCCTGATCGTGCCGCTCCGCTACGGCGAGGACTCGCCGCTGAAGGACGAGGTGAAGATCGCGATGCCCGTGCTCGAGGCCGTCGAGCATGCGGCGCTCCGCGCCGGCGTCCCCGTCGACGCGAGGATCGAGAAGGGGCGGACGCTCACGCACGCGCTGCGGCGGCTCTGGGAGGTCGAGCGCTTCGACCGGATCGTCGCGCCGGCGCCGGTGAACGGCGGAGGCGGCTTCACGGAGAAGGAGCTCGCGTGGCTCCTCGCGAACGCGCCGACCGAGACGGTCGTCCTCAAGCCGACGCCGACCGGGCCGCCCCGGATCCGGTCGACCCGCCGCGCCGCGTAGCGGCACCCGACCAGCCCGTCCACTAGCGTTGGCGCCGTGAGCGCCACCGAGCACGCGCCTCCGGGCTCGCCGGTCGAGCCGCCGCGCCGTGCCCGGCGTCTGCTCGTCGGGCGGCCGATGCAGACACACCAGGCCGAGGACGAGCTCCTCCCGATCCCGCTCGCGCTGCCGATCTTCGCCGCGGACGCGATCTCCTCGGTCGCGTACGCGACCGAGGCGGCGATGGTCGTGCTCCTCACGGCCGGGTTGAGCGCCCTCCACATCGCCCTCCCGATCTCCATCGCCGTCGCGGTCCTGATGGCGATCGTGATCACCTCGTACCGGCAGACGGTGCGGGCGTACGAGACGTCGGGAGGCGCGTACGTCGTCGCCCGGGAGAACCTCGGGACGCTTCCGAGCCTGATCGCGGCCGCCGCGCTGCTCGTCGACTACGTCCTCACCGTGTCCGTGTCGGTATCGAGCGGCGTGCTCGCGATCACCTCGGCGGTGTCGTCGCTGAGCAGCTACAACACCGGGCTGTCGCTCCTCGCGATCGTCGGGATCACGGTCGTCAACCTCCGCGGTGTCCGCGAGTCCGGGCTGACGTTCGCCCTTCCGACGTATGGCTTCATCCTCGCGATGCTCATCGCGGTCGGCGCCGGCGTCGGGAAGTGCGCGGTGAGCGGCTGCCCGCACGCCGTGACGCCGAATCCGATCGCGCCCGGCGTGGGCGCCGTCACGGTCTTCCTCGTGCTGAGGGCGTTCGCCTCCGGTTCGAGCGCGCTCACGGGCGTCGAGTCGATCGCGAACGGCGTCAACGCGTTCAGGCACCCGCAGTCGAAGAACGCGGCGCGGACGCTCGCCGTGCTCGGCGTCGTCGCGATCACGATCTTCATCGGCGTCTCGTACCTCGCGGTGTACACGCATGCGCGCCCGAGCACGACGGTCTCGGTCGTTTCGCAGGTCGCGCGTGCGGTGTTCCCGGCAGGGAGCTCGCTCGGCTGGTTCTACTGGGTCGTCCAGATCTTCACCTTCGCGGTGCTGATCCTCGCGGCGAACACGTCGTTCCAGGGGTTCCCCCGGCTGTCGGCGCTGCTCGCGCACGATCGCTTCATCGCCAGGCAGTTCACGAACCTCGGCGACCGGCTCGTCTACTCGAACGGCGTCATCGTCCTCGCCGGCGTCGCCGCCCTCCTCGTCTGGATCTATCACGCGAACGTCGTCAACCTGATCCATCTCTACGTCGTCGGCGTCTTCACGGCGTTCACGCTCTCGCAGGCGGGGATGGTCCGGTACTGGCTGCGGACGCACGGCCCGGGCTGGCGCTGGCGGGCGGTGATCAACGGCATCGGCGCTGCCTCGACCTTCGTCGTGATGGTGATCGTCGTCGCGACGAAGTTCACCGAAGGCGCATGGATGGTGATCGTCGCGATCCCGATCATGGTCATCGGCTTCTACGGCGTCCGCCGGCACTACACACGCGTCCTGCGGCGGCTCGCGGCCGGCGCCGCGGCGGTCGCGGCGGCGCCGCCCGCGACCAACGAGACGCTCCTCGTCGTCGAATCGCTCGACGGCGCGACCGATCTGGGGCTCTGGTTCGCGCGCACCATCTCCGGCGGCGAGTTCCGCGCCATCCATGTCCCGCTCTCGGGCACCGATCCCGGCATCCGTCCCCGCTGGTTCCACCGTGTCGACGGGACGCCGCAGCTCGAGATGCTCGACGGCCGGCTCGGCCTCGGCGAGGCGATGCTCGAGCAGGTCTGGCGACTCCCGCGCGGCGAGTCCGAGTTCGTCACCGTCGTCCTCCCGGAGGAGTTCCGCACAGCGTCGCTCTGGGAGCAGGTGCGGCATCGAAGCGAGCTCGGGCTGAAGTTCCGGCTCCTCTCGGAGCCCGGCGTCGTCGTCGCCGACGTGCCCACGGTCGCGGACCGGTCGGCGCCGCTGCCGGAGCGGCTCGTCGCGCGCGTCCTCGTCGCCGGCGTCGACGCGGCGTCGATGCGCGCCGTCAACTACGCGACGACGCTCGGGATCGACGACACCCGCGCCGTCCACTTCGCGTTCAGCGCAGAGCACGGGCGGACGATCCGCCGCGAGTGGTCGGACCAGGGACCGAGGCTGACGCTCGAAGTGGACGCGGCGCCCTACCGCGACATCGGCGGGCCGCTGCTCCGCTACCTGCGCGGCTTCACGTCGCAGCCGGGCACGGCGGTGCTCGTCCTGCTCCCGGAGCTGATCACGCCGGGCTGGCGGCGGCTGCTCCACAACCAGCGCGCCCTCTACATCAAGCGCCTGCTGCTCCTGGAGCCGGGCGTGATCCTCGCCAGCGTCCCGTACCAGCTGCTGCGATGAGGATTGCCTGGACCGATCCGCGGGAGCTCTACCGGAGGACGCACCGGCGGGCCAGGAAGCTCGCGCGCCGCACCGCGGCCGTCCGCTACCGCAGCATCGTCGTGCCGCTGCTCGGCCGGGAGGAGACGGAGCACGCCGTCGACCTCGCGTGTCGCCTCGCCGCCGACCGCGGCGCGCGCGTCATCCTCGTCGCGCCGCTCGTGGTCGAGCCGGAGCTGCCCCTCAACGCCCGGTTCGACGCGGAGAAGGCGGCGCTGCGCGCCCTCCTCGACGACGCCGCAGCGATCGCGCAGTCGTACGGCGTCGGGGTGAGGAAGCGGCTCGTCGTCACGCGCGAGCGCGCGCTCGGGCTCGAGCTGGCGGAGGCGGCGCGCGACCACCGTGCGGAGCTGATCGTCGTCGGCTCGCCGGTCGAGTCCCGCCGCGGCTTCCGTCACGCATTCCCGCCCGACATCGTCTCGGTGCTGCGCGAGGCGCCCTGCCGCGTCATGGTCGCGACAGGCGCGGTCGTCGGCAGGCGGGACGATCGCACGCGCCAGGGAGCGGCGGTCTAGAGTCTCGCCTTCGTGAGCAGGCGGCGTCGGCAGCACGAGCTCGAGCGCGTCCTCGGGACGAACGCGCTCTTCGCGACGGCGTACGGCAACGTCGGCTCGTCCATCTATTACGCGCTCGGCGTCGTCGCGTTCTTCGCTCTCGGGCTGACGCCGCTCGTCTTCCTGATCGCGGGGCTCTTCTTCGCCGCGACGGCGGCGACCTACGCGGAGGGCACGGTCCGCTATCCGGAGGCGGGCGGATCGTCGAGCTTCGCGCGCCACGCGTTCAACGAGCTCGTCTCGTTCGGAGCCGCGTGGGCGCAGATGCTCAACTACGTGATCACGATCGCGATCTCGGCGTTCTTCGTCCCGCACTACCTTTCGATCTTCTGGACGCCGCTGCGCGAGAACCCCTGGGACATCATCGGCGGCGTCGCCGTGATCGGGTTCCTCGTGGTCCTGAACATCATCGGGATCCAGGAGTCGGCACGCGTCAACATCGGGCTCGCGGCGATCGACTTCGCCACGCAGGTTCTCCTCGTCCTGCTCGGATTCGCGCTCGTGTTCAGTCCTGCGGTCCTGAAGGCGAACGTGCACTGGGGCGTCGCGCCGACCTGGTCGAGCTTCCTGCTGGCGATTCCGATCGGGATGATCGCGTACACGGGGATCGAGACGGTCTCGAATCTCTCGGAAGAGGCGCGCGATCCGGTGCGGAGCATCCCGCGCTCGATCAAGATGGTCGCGGTCGCGGTGTTCGCGATCTACCTGACGCTTCCGGCGGTCGCGCTCTCCGCGATGCCGGTGGAGCTCGTGAACGGGAAGTACCAGACGGTGCTCGGCCTGCCGCCGGAGCAGGGCGGCTTCGCGAACGACCCGGTGCTCGGCGTCGTCGAGAACCTCGGCTTCTCGGGCCCGTTCCTCTCGGTGCTGAAGATCTACGTCGGCCTGCTCGCGGCGACGATCCTCTTCATCGCGACGAACGCGGGTGTGATCGGCGCGTCGCGGATCACCTACGCGATGGCGGGGTACCGTCAGCTGCCGGGCGCGTTCCGCAAGCTCCATCCGCGCTTCAAGACGCCGTGGCTCTCACTCGTCGTCTTCGGCGGCTTCGTCTCGATGCTCGTGCTGCTTCCGGGCAAGACCGCGTTCCTCAGCACGATGTACTCCTTCGGCGCCATGCTGTCGTTCACCGTGGCGCACGCGAGCGTGATCCAGCTGCGCCGGCTGCACCGTCCCGGGGACGAGGTGGCGTATCACGCGTCGCCCAACGCGAGGTGGCGCGGCGTCGACTGGCCGCTGTTCGCGATCTTCGGCCTGCTCGGTACGGGACTCTCGTGGCTCGACGTCGTCGTCCAGTACCCGAGCACGCGCTACGCCGGCCTCGCCTGGCTCGCCGCCGGGTTCGCGATGTACGTCGTCTACCGCCGCTGGATCCTCCACGTGCCGCTGGCGGCGACGGTCCGCGCGCCGATCCAGATCGGACCCGCGGCCGCGCTCGAGTACCGCAGCATCCTCGTCCCCGTCGCTGCGGGGTACCCGTCGGACGAGGCGATGGACGTCGCCTGCCGCCTCGCCACCGAGCGCCGGGCAACGATCGTTGCGATGACCGTGATCGAGGTGCCGCTCTCGATGCCGCTGGACGCGTCGCTGCCCGAGCAGGTGGAGGAGGCGAACGAGCAGCTCGACGAGGCGAAGGCGATCGGCGAGTCGTACGGTGTCACCGTCATCGGGCGGATCGTGCGCGGCCGTACCGCCGGCCGCGCGGTCGTCGACGAGGCGGCCCGGCGCCAGGCCGAGATCGTCGTCATGGGCGGCCCGCGCCAGACACTGCTCAGCGCGAGGCAGCGGGCGATCTTCGGGCACACCGTCGACTTCGTGCTGAAGCACGCCCCGTGCCGCGTGATGGTCGCAGCGGGCGGCCGGGCGGCGTGAGCGCGTTCCACCGCCGCACGGTCGTCGTCTTCGGCGTCGTGGCGATCGCGCTCGGCGTCGCCATCGTCGTCCGGACGGCGGCGGCGGGAGGCGGCGTCGGCTACCTGTTCGGGGCGCTGTTCGTCGGCCTCGGGGCGGGCCGTCTCTACCTCCTGCGTCGGCGCTAGGGTCTCTCCGGCATGGCGCGCAAGCTTCCCCGCCTCGAACGGGTCCTCGACGCCCCGGCGCTCGCCTCGGTCGCCTACGGCGAGGTCGCCTCGTCGATCTACTTCGCGCTGGGGATCATCGCGCTGCACGCGCTCGGGTTCACGCCCGCCGTCCTCGGGCTCATGGGTGCGCTCTTCCTCGTCGTCGCCCTCTCGTACGCCGAGGGGACGGCGTCCATCCGCGAGACCGGCGGCGCTGCGACCTTCGTCAGGGTCGCGTTCAACGACCTCGCCGGGTTCCTCACCGGCTGGGTGCTGTTCCTCGACTACCTGATCGTGATCGCGCTGTCGGCCCTGTTCTTCGCCCACTACCTCGGCGCCGCGCTCGGCATCCACTCGATCGCACGCAAGCCCGGCGACGCGATCGTCGGCTGCCTGCTGATCGCCGCGATCGCCGCCGTGCGCCTGCTGCGCCGCACGCGGCTGTACACGTTCGGGATCGCCGTGCCGCTGCTCGACCTCGTCACGCAACTGCTGCTCGTCGTGCTCGGCTTCGCGCTGCTCTTCTCCGGCAGCGCGCTGACGCGCGGGCTGTCGCTCGGTACGACGCCGACGTGGCACCAGATCGTGTTCGCGCTCCCGCTCGCAATGCTCGCGTACACCGGTCTCGAGACCGTGTCGAACCTCGCGGAGGAGGCTCGACGCCCCGGTCGCGACCTGCCGCGCAGCCTGTTCAGCGGGATCGGCGCCGTCGTCGTCATCTACGTCCTCATCGCGCTCGTCGGTCTGTCCGCGTTCCCGCAGACGAACGGCACGACGGCGCTCGGCGTCCAGTGGCTGCGCGCGCCGATCATGGGGATCGTCTCGGCGCTCCAGCTGCACCTGCCCCATTGGTTCGGGAACGTGCTGCGCGTGTACGTCGGGCTCACGGGCGCGCTCGTCCTGCTCGCGGCGGCGACGACGTCGATCTCCGGGTTCTGCAGGCTCGCGTACTCGCTCGGCGAGCACGGCCAGCTGCCGCGCGCGTTCGGGCGGCTCAACCGGCGGACGCTCGTCTCGCCCGCCGCGGTCCTGTCGGCCGCGGCGATCTCGATTGCGATGGTGATCTTCGCGACGCTGCACCACCGCGGCGTGACGTTCCTCGCGAGCCTGTTCAGCTTCGGCGTGCTGCTCGCGTTCACAGCCGCGCAGCTCGCGGTCGTCAAGCTCCGCGTCACGCAGCCCGACCTGCGGCGGCCGTTCCGCGTCCCGCTCGGGATTCGCATCGGGGGCGCGGTCATCCCGGTGCCGTCGCTCGTCGGCGCGCTCCTCACCGGCGCGGTGTTCGTCGCGGCGATGGTGACGCACGTCGGCGCGCGCTACGGCGGCCCCGTGTGGCTGCTCGGCGGTCTCGTCGTCTACTTCCTCGTTCGCCACGGCAGCGGCGCCGGGCTGCTCGAGCACGTCGCCGCCGCCGACGAGCAGGCGCTGCCGCCCGAGGCGGAGTTCTCGCGGATCCTCGTGCCGATGAAGCTCGGCGAGATCGGCGAGGAGATGGTGGCGACGGCCGTGAAGCTCGCCCAGGAGCGCCGCGCATCGGTCGAGGCGCTGTTCGTCGTCCGCGTGCCGCTGGATCTGCCGCTCGACGCACCGCTGCCCGAGGTGGAGGAGCAGGCGGCCGCGTCCCTCGCCGAGGCGGCGGCGCTCGGGGCCGACAACGGCGTCGAGGTCGTCGGGCGTGCCGTCCGGGCGCGGTCGATCGGCGAGGCGATCGTCCAGGCCGCGGCGGAGGGCGGCGCCGACCTGATCGTCCTCGGCTCGTCGCCCCGCTGGCGGCGCCAGTCCCGCTTCTTCTCGCCGACGGTCGACTACGTCCTCCGCAAGACGCCGGCGGAGGTGCTGATCGTCGCCTTCCCCCAGGGTGTGCTCGAGGAGGCGCACCGGTGACGCTCCGCGCTACGCTCTGCCCGTGCTGAAGGCGCTCATCATCGGCTGCGGCCGCGTGGGGTCGTCGATCGCGCTCCAGCTCCAGAAGGAGGGCTGGGAGGTCACGGTCGTGGACGAGAACGAGGACGCGCTCTCGCGTCTCGGCGACCACTGGCCGGGGCTGTTCCTCGTCGGCCACGGCATGGACGTCGACCTGCTCCGCGAGGCCGGCATCGAGGACGCCGACGCCGTCGTCGTGGCGACCGACGGCGACAACACGAATCTCATCATCGGCCAGGTCGCGCAGAAGCGCTTCGGCATCGACTGCGTCGTCGTCCGCGTCCTCGATCCCGCCCGCGCCGACTTCTACGCGGCGCGCGGCATGCGGACGGTCTGCCCCACGAAGACGGCGATCGACACGCTGACCGAGGCCGTGCGTGCCTGCGAGCTGCCGGTCCCGTCGAGGGCGACCATCTGATGTACGTCGTCGTGGCAGGCGGCGGCAAGGTCGGCGCGAACGTCGCGCGCTCGTTGCTGCGGCTCGGCAGCGAGGTGACGCTGATCGAGCAGCGCCGCGACCGCTTCGACCGGCTCGAGGAGGAGTTCGAGCACCAGGTGCAGCGCGGCGATGCGACCGAGATCCACGTGCTCGAGCGCGCCGGCCTCGCGCGGCCCCCGGACATCGTCCTCGCGCTGACCGGCGACGACGAGGACAACATGGTCATCTGCCAGATCGCGAAGGAGAAGTACGGCGTGCCGAAGGTGATCGCCCGCGTCAACGATCCCCGCAACCAGGCGCACTTCGACCTGCTCGGGATCTCGCCGACGATCTGCGCGACGTCGAGCATCATGGCGCTCGTCGAGCACGAGGTGCCGGAGCACGACCTCATCCATCTGCTCGAGCTGCGGAAGGAGAACCTCGAGATCGTCGAGGTGCAGATCGACCGCGACTCGCCCTCCGCGGGCAAGCGCGTCGAGGGGCTCGACCTGCCGGAGGGCGCGCGCCTGATCTCGGTGATGCGCGCCGGCAAGGCGGAGATCGCGGTCGGCTCGACGATGCTCGAGCCCGGTGACCAGGTGCTCGCGATCCTGGAGCCGGGCAAGGAGGACGAGCTCCGCAAGGTGCTGCTCCACCGGTAGGCAAGCTTTTCGGGGTGTCGGGCTGTTCTACATCTCGTACACGGACACGAACGGTGACTCGCGCGTGGTCGAGTACCGGGCGCCGGTCGGCGCGGCACCGGTGATGACGCGGCAGCTGCTGCTCGTCCGCCGGCCCTATCCGAACCGCAACGGCGTACGGGCTTCGCAATCCGTGGCGGTTCTCGTTCGACCGCGCCACCGGCAACCTCTGGATCGGCGACGTCGGCCAGGACTCGTGGGAGGAGATCGACTACCGGCCCGCGGCTCGCGCCGGCAGCCTCGCGAACTACGGCTGGAGCCGGTACGAGGGGCGCTCGGTCTACGACCCGGCCAAGCCGCTCGGCACCGCGGGGAGTCTCGTCTTCCCGTGCTTCGAGGCCGGCGACGGCCGTCTCTCGCCGCCGCGGGTCGAGGCGTCGAGGATCCCGTCGGTGTCCTCGTTCGGCGAGGACGCGCAGGGCGAGCTCTACGCCGCCTCGCTCGCCGGTACGCTCTACGCCCTCCGCCCGTGATCCGGCGCCTCACGCCCCTCCTCGTCCTCGCGGCGGCGATCCTGCCGCTCGGCGACGCGGCGGCGCGCACCCCGGCGGCGAGCGGTCACGACTGGACGCGGTTCGGCTGGACGATGTCGCGCACGAGCGCGCCGAGCTTCCCCACGGGAATCACCGCCGCGAACGTCCGCTCGCTCGTCCGCAGGCAGGTGCAGCTCGACGGCACCGTCGACTCGTCCGCGATCTTCCTCCACGGCGTCCAGGTCGGCGGCGCCGCGCACGACGCGTTCTTCGTGACGACGACGTACGGGAGGACGGAGGCGATCGACGCCTCGTCGGGCGCGGTTCTCTGGCGCTTCACGCCGCCCGCCTACTCGTCGTGGGCCGGCTCGGCGCAGATCACGACGGCGACGCCGGTTGCGGATCCGGGCCGCGCATACGTCTACGCGGCGTCACCGGGCGGGACGATCTCGAAGCTCGCCGTCGCCGACGGCCACGCCGTCTGGACGACGTCGATCACGCGCCTGCCGTCGCGCGAGAAGATCGCCGCGTCGCTGAACTTCCAGCAGGGTCACGTGATCGCGACGACCGGCGGCTACATCGGCGATGCGCCGCCGTACCAGGGGCACGTCGCCGTGATCGACGCCGCGACGGGGGCGCTCCTGCACGTGTGGAACTCGCTCTGTGCGAGCCGCACCGGCCTGATCGACCCGGCCTCGTGCGCCGCGAGCGACTCGGCCATCTGGGGCCGCGCCGGTGCGGTGATCGACCCGACGAACGGCGACATGTACGTCGCCACCGGCAACGCGCCGTGGAACGGCCGAACGAACTGGGGCGACTCGGTCGTCCGGCTGAACGCGAGCGCGACGAAGGTGCTCGGGAACTACACGCCGACGAACACCGACCAGCTGAACTCGAGCGACCTCGATCTCGGCTCGACCTCGCCGGTGCTGCTCGGCGGCGGCTATCTCGCGCAGGGCGGCAAGGACGGGATCATCCGCGTGCTCAGCATCAAGCGGATGAGCGGCACCGCGCCGCACAAGGACGGCGAGCTGCAGACGGTCTCGACGCCGTCGGGGACGGACCTGTTCACGGCGCCGGCGGTGTGGCGCACCTCGTCGGGCACGTGGATGTTCGCCGCCGACAACGGCGGCACCGCAGCCTGGCGGTTCCGCAACGGGCACCTGGCGCTGCTCTGGAAGAACGGCACCGGCGGGACGAGCCCGGTCGTCGCCGGCGGCCTGCTCTGGGTCTACAACCCCGGAGGCGGGCTCGACGTCTACACGCCGCTGACCGGGAAGCTCGTCGCGACGCTCCCCTGCGGCGGCGGCCACTGGAACAGCCCGATCGTCGTCGACGGCCGCGTCGCGCTCCCGGAGGGAAACGCGAACGACCACGCGACGAGCGGCGTGCTCGACATCTGGCGCATTCCCAGCTAGACGGGACGATCGAGCCTCCGGCCACGAACGTGGCCGGCTTCAGGGGTCTTCGCGCGTGCCGGAATCCGCGCGGGCGGATTGCGGCACCTGCGCCGGCTAACCCGCGCGGCGGCGCCGGACCTGCGGCGCCTGCTGGCCGAGCGCCGCGTACGCGAGCGCCTGGAGGGACTCGTTGAGCGACGCGAGCTCGCGCGTCAGCCGGAGGAAGTTCTCGTCGTTGTCGAGCCGCTTGTTCATCTTCACGAGCTCGTCGCCGATGCGATCGAGCCGCTCGAGCAGGACGTCGAAGCGGCGGTCGGAGAGGTCGGCGCGTTCCACGGTCACAGCTTAGACGGCGGCGGCTCGCACGAGCTCGTCGCGGCCGGCGACGACGACCGCGCCGGCGCCGAGTGCGCGCAGCACCTCCTCGCGCGAGCCGACCGCCTCGATCCGTCGCGCCGCGCCCACGTGCGCGAGCGCGATCTCCGCGAGCTCGCGCGGCGCGTCCGTGAACGCCCCCATGCGGACGCCCGCGGTCTGGAGACGGCGCAGCGCCGCGGTCGTCTCTGCGCGCGGCCGGAAGTACACCGGCGCACGGTCGGCCGCGAACCGCTGGAGCAACGGCCGCCAGTCGCCGAGCCGCTCGTCGAGGAGCGCCGCCGCCGCCTCCCGGTCCTCCGGAAGGTCGAGGTCGACACGGGCGCGCCGCGACGCGTCGTCGATCCAGTCGCGCCAGAGCGGGCGCGTGTCGACGAGCACGGCGTCGAGATCGAGCGCGAGGGGACTCACCGGAGCCGATGGTAGACTCGCGCGGTAATCGGCGAGCGGTGAGGGAACTCCGGTGCAAGGCCGGGACGGTCCCGCCGCTGTAAGGGGAGACGCTCCACCGCCACGACGCCACTGGGCCGCGGGCCTGGGAAGGCGGCGGGGGAGGGAGCCCCGAGTCAGAAGACCTGCCGCCCGCCGCAGAGACCGAACCCCTCGCGGAAGGAGGATTCGTGCTTCACCGTTCCCTCATCGTCGTCTCGGCGTTCGTGGCCGTGCTCGTCCTCGCCGGCGGCGCGGCAGCCGCGCTCGTCCACATTCGCGTCGAAGGCAAGACGCTGACGATCTTCGGGCCGACACAGCCGACGATCGTCGCCACGACGCCGCTGCAGGCGCTCCAGAGCGCCGCCCAGGCGGGCGAGTTCTACGCGCACGTCGCGTCGTCATCGTTCGGCAACTACGTCGACCAGATCGGCTTCTACCCGGCCTCCGGCGATTCCGGCTGGGTTTTCAAGGTGAACGGGGTGTCGCCGCCCGTGGCCGCCGACCAGCTGCAGCTGAAGGACGGCGACACGGTCGAGTGGTACTGGGCGACGTTCGGCCCGAACGGCGGCCCGCCGACGCTGACGCTGACGCAGACGGCGAAGGGCTGCTACCTCGCGACCGGCCGGGACGACTCGGGCGCGTCGAAGGTGCCCGCCGGGCTCGTCTACCACGTCGACGGGCGCACGATTGCCGCGCCCGCGGGGCGGATCTGCCCGACGAGGCCGCACGGGCTCGTGTGGGCGACCGCGCCCGGCACAGTCCGTTCGAACCGGCTGCCATGATCCGGCGCTCGCTCCTCGTCGTCGCCGCGGCCGCGCTGCTCGCCGGCTGCGGCGGCCGCGCCGGCTCGGGCAGGGCGACGCTCTGGGTGACGCGCGACGAGGGCGCGCACGTGCTGCTCGTGCGCACGGTGCCGGCCGGCGAGACGGCGATGCAGGCGCTCGAGCGCTCGTCCAAGATCTCGACGCGCTACGGCGGCCGCTACGTCCAGTCGATCGACGGGATCTCCGGCTCGCTCGGCTCCCGCCACGACTGGTTCTACTTCGTCAACGGGATCGAGGCGGACCGCGGCGCCGCCGAGTACCGGCTCCGGCCCGGCGACGTCGAGTGGTGGGACTACCGCGACTGGGGGAAGGTCGGCGAGACGGTGCCCGCGGTCGTCGGCGCCTTCCCCGAGCCGTTCCTCCACGGCTACGGCGGCAAGGTGCGGCCCGCGGTCGTCGTCGGGCCTGCGTCGGCCGGCGCGCGCGCGCTCGCGCGCGTCGTGCACGGGCGCGTGGCGGCGTCCGCTCCCGCCGGCGCGAACGTTCTCCGGCTCGTCGGCGGCCCGCACCGGTTCACGGCCCGCGTGCTGCCGGGCGGCGCCGTCGAGCTGGACTTCTCCGGCGATGCGGCAGCGCTCGCGCGCGACCCGTCGCTCTACCGCTACCGCTACGAGGTGCCATGAGGCCGACCGCCGCAGCCGCGCTCCTCGCCGCGCTGGCGGTCGCGGCGCTGCTCGCGCAGCAGCTGTGGTCGGCCGGCGCGATCGCGCTCGTCCTGCTCTGCGCGTGCCTTCGCGCCGGGCGGCGTGCGCGGCCGTACCTTTGGGGGACGCTGTTCAGCGCGGGCTTCGTGTTCCTGCTCTCGCCGCTGCTCCAGTCGACCGGCTGGCACGTGCTCTGGAGCGGTCCGAGCGTGCCCGTGCTCGGGCAGCTCGACGTGACGGCGGAGGAGCTGCGGATCGCGGCGCTCAACGCGCTGCGGCTCGCGGCGGTCGGGCTCGCGTTCGCGGCGTACGCGCTGCTGCTCGACCACGACCGGCTGATCGCGGCGTCGACCGGGCGGCGGTCGGTGCTCGCCGCGGCGCTGGCGACGCGCCTCGTGCCGACGCTCGAGCGCGACGCGTCGGGCCTCGTCGAGGCGCTGCGCGGCCGCGGACTCGCGCCGGAAGGGCTGCGCGGCCACGCGGCGCTGCTGTCGCCGCTGCTCGCCGGGTCGCTCGAGCGCGGGATGAATCTCGCGGAGGCGATGGAGGCGCGCGGCTTCGGCCGCGCCGGCAGGACGCGGCTGCCGTCGCCGCCGTGGCGCGCACTCGACGTGGCGGCGGTCGCGCTCGCGGCCGCGATCGTCGTGGGGGCGCTGTGGCTGTAGCGACCATCGAAGAGCTGACGTTCTCGTACCCGGGCGCCGCGCCGGCGCTCGACCGCGTGTCGCTCGTGATCGAGCCGGGCGAGGTCGTGCTCGTCCTCGGCCCCTCCGGCTCCGGGAAATCGACGCTCGTGCGCGCGCTCGCGGGGCTCGTCCCGTGGTTCCACGGCGGACGCTTCGCCGGCCGCGTCGAGGTGGTCGGGCGCGACACGCGTCGCGCGCGGCCGTCGGAGCTCGCCGTCGCCGTCGCCACCGTCTTCCAGGACCCGGAGGACCAGATCGTGCTCGCGCAGGTCGAGGCGGAGGTCGCGTTCGGCCTCGAGAACGTCGGCACGCCGCCGTCCGCGATCCTCCCGCGTGTGCACCGCGCGCTCGACGCAGTCGGCGCCGGACATCTCGCGGGCCGTCGCCTCGCCGAGCTCTCCGGCGGCGAGCTCCAGCGCGTCTGCCTCGCGTCCGCGCTCGCCCTCGAGCCGCAGCTGCTGCTGCTCGACGAGCCGACATCGCAGCTCGATCCCGACGGCGCGGAGGCATTCCTCGAGCGCGCCGTCGCGAGCGGCGCTGCCGTCGTCGTCTCCGAGCAGCGTCCCGCGGCGGCGCTCCGGCACGCCGACCGCGTCCTCTTCCTCGAGCGCGGCCGCGTCGTCCTCGACGCCCCGCTGGACGAGGCCGTCGCCTGGCTGGACGCCCACCGCCCCGCCTGGACCACCCTCGCCCCACGTACCACTCTGTTCCACGACCGCTCGGAGGCGCGTGCACAGCGGCTCCCGCTTCCAAGTAACAACTTGTTACAAGGGACGGCGGGGGAGGTGGTGGTCCGCGTCGCCGGCGTGCGGTTCGCGTACGAGAGCGGCCCCGATGTGCTCGGCGGCGCGTCGCTCGAGCTCCGCCGCGGCGAGGTCGTCGCGCTGACCGGGCCGAACGGGTCCGGGAAGACGACACTCGCGAAGATCGCCGCCGGGCTGCTCGAGGCGCAGGGGGGAACGGTCGAGCGCGCCGGGCGCGCGGCGTTCCTGCTCCAGGATCCGGGTCGCTACCTCGTGCGCGAGACGGCGCTCGACGAGGTGGCGCTCGGTGCGGGCGTCGAGCGGGCGCGGCGGGCCCTCGAGAACGTCGGTCTCGCCTGGGCGGAACGGACGCACCCGCGCGACCTGTCGAGCGGCGAGCGCGAACGGCTCGCGCTCGCGACCGTGCTCGTCGGCGAGCCCGATCTGCTCGTGCTCGACGAGCCGACGCGCGGCGTCGATCCCGAGCGGAAGGCGGAGCTCGCCGCTCTGCTCCGCGCGCAGGCGGCACAGCGCGCGACGCTCGTCGTCACGCACGACGTCGTGTTCGCGCAGGAGGTCGCCGACCGCGAGGTCTCGCTCGGCGCGGAACAGGAGGCGCTCGCCGTTGTTGCGTAGCAGAGCCGCGCACATCGCGTTCGGCGTCGCGCTCGCGGCGGCGGCCGTGGTCGCGTTCGCGACGCACGCGTCCGCGCTCGCGCTCCTGCTCGCCGCAGCGGCGCTGATCGTCGGCGGCGCCGCCTGGCTCGACGGCGGCCCGCGGTCGGCGAAGGAGGTGACGGTGATCGCGACGCTCGCCGCCGCGGCGGCCGCCGGGCGCGTGCTGCTCGCGCCGATCCCCGACGTGCAGCCGGTGACCGTCATCGTCGTCGTCACCGGCGTCGCGCTCGGCGCGCGCGCCGGGATCGCCGTCGGCGCGTCGGCCGCGTTCGTCTCGAACTTCTTCCTCGGCCAGGGACTCTGGACGCCGTGGCAGATGCTCGCGTGGGGAGCGTGC
>Ga0335069_10006220_pt1 | contig 17384 bp, 13 predicted proteins | sample Lox_Sample_11_FD_206714 | JGI IMG/M metagenome (GOLD analysis project Ga0335069, IMG submission 206714) | Soil microbial communities from Loxahatchee National Wildlife Refuge, Florida, United States - Lox_Sample_1.1 | ecosystem: Environmental > Terrestrial > Soil > Wetlands | place: USA... | reverse complement strand
AACTGAATTCTCCCGGCCTGGCGCGAGCTTGTCGTGCGAAACGGCGGTTGTTGCTGTAGCGGCGCTCTATGAGCGCCGAAAACGACGGCGGTCATAGACCGCCGCTACAGCGAACTAAGAGGCCGCCGAAGTGGTAACACTCTTGCGTCCTCGGCCATTCCATCTTAGGCTTGAACGTCTGTCAGGAGAACACACCGGTTGAACACACCTTCCTTACGACGCGAACTGGGTTTCACGCACTCGACCGCGATTGTAGTTGCCAACATGATCGGCACGGGCATTTTCACCACCACCGGATTCCTCGCGGGCGATCTGGGGCGGCCTAGCTTGGTGCTGTCGATATGGCTGGTGGGGGCGGTGATTGCCCTGGCCGGCTGCCTTTGCTATGCCGAACTGGGGGTCAACTTTCCAAAGTCGGGCGGCGAATACATCTTTCTTCGCGAGGCGTGGGGACCGCTGTGGGGTTTCCTCAGCGGCTGGATTTCTTTCTTCGCGGGATTTTCGGCGCCAATCGCGGCGGCGGCTTTGGCCTTCTCGGAGTACCTCGGGTACTTTTTCCCGACCTTGGCGACCAGCACCGCGTCCGGGAAGGCGCAGGGCATGCTTGCCTGGTTTTCTGCCGGTCGGTGGCTGGCCGTGGGGATTGTGGTGCTGTTTGCGGTCATCAATATTCTCGGGCTGAAGCTCGCGGCGCGATTCCAGAACCTGCTCACGGCTGTGAAGCTGGCCGTGCTGCTGGCATTCCTGGGTTTGGCCTTTACGATTGGCCACGGCAGTGCAGGACACTTCTCGCAGCTTGCGGTGCGGACGTCGACGCACAGCCTGCCGGCGCAGTTTGCCGTGTCGCTGGTCTTCGTCATGTTTGCATACAGCGGCTGGAATGCGGCCACGTATGTTGCAGAGGAAATGAAAACTCCGGAACGCACGTTGCCGCTGGCGCTCGTGACGGGAACGCTCACCGTAGCCGCATTCTATCTGGCTTTGAACGCGGCATTCCTCTACGCCTTGCCGCTGGAGTCGATGAAAGGCGTGGTCCGCATCGGCGCGGCTTCGGCCAGCGCACTTTTTGGAACGCTGGGTGGCGGGATATTCAGCGCGGTGATGGCGGTGGGATTACTTTCCTGCGTCAGCGCGATGGTGATCGTGGGCCCGCGCGTTTATTACGCGATGGCGAAGGATGGCTGTTTCTTTCGCGGCGCGGCGCGACTCAACCCCACTTCGGGTTCGCCCTCGACCGCCATCGTGTATCAGACGGTGGCGACGGTGGCGTTGATCCTTACCGGGACGTTTGAAAGTCTGGTCTATTACGTTGGCTTTGCCCTGGTGTTCTTTGCGGCGCTGGCGACGGCGGGACTGATTCGCGTGCGCCGCCGCACCGGGTGGAAGAAGCTTCCGGCGGTGAGCCGTTTCTATCCCCTGGCTCCGGTCCTGTTCATGGGAGCGAGTGCCTGGATGCTTTGCTACACCGCGATCCTGAGACCCCGAGAGTCGGGCCTGGGGCTATTGACCATCGTGCTCGGTGCGGGGTTGTACTTTTGGAAGTTCCGTCGAAGCGCCCCTTCGACGTCGTAGGGGCACGTCTTGGTGTGCCCTGCTGGGTTGGATGGGGAGTGAAATCGAGACGGCAGAAATCGAGAACTGCGTGATGCCCACTTGGAAGGGAGATGCCGACCCGCCTATCTCGCTGCGTCGAGCACCGTTTCTGGAGGTGCAATGGCGAGTTCATGCTCCCGTGGTAGCAGCCGCGCTCCTTATTCTTGCGTCACTGCAATGCTACGCCGAAGGCGCGGCTCCCGTGAACTATCTGGTGGATCTGCGGGACCCGGCATCGAGTCTCGTCAAGGTGACGCTGGATATTTCTCAGGCGCAACCTCTGACTGAGGTTCAGCTTCCCGCGTGGAACAATCTCTACCAGATTCACGATTTCGCCCGGAATGTCCAAGGTGTGGAAGCTCGTTGTGATGGGCAGCCGGCCGAACCGGCCCGCGTGGACTTGAATAGCTGGCGGGGTCCAGACCGATCTTGTGCTGAACTTGAGTTCCGCTACGCTGTCTATGCCCACGAGGCCGGACCTTACTCCAGCCAGCTTGATCTGAGCCACGCGTTTCTGAACTTTGCCACGCTGCTTTTCTACCTGCCCCGCGACCGTGCGCGTGCCGTGCACGTGAAGGTACTCCTCCCTAGGGGTTGGAAACTGGCGACTCTGCTCCCGGAGCACGGCAATGAGTTCGAGGCGGCCAATTACGATGCGTTGGTGGATAGCCCTCTCGAAGCCGGCCATTTCGCGGAGTACGCCTACGAGGAGGATTTCCGCCCCGCGGATGCTGCGGCGGGCACACCCACGAAGCACGCAAGCTATCGCGTCATCGTGCATGCTGCCCCGTCGGACTACTCGGCTGAGCGGCTGCTCGGCTCGATCCAGAAGATCACGGCCACGGAAACCGCCTTGATGCAGGATCTTCCTTTTGAGCATTACACTTTCATCCTGCATTTCCCCCGCGAAGCTGGTGCGAGCGGCGGTATGGAACACCGTGACGGCACGGCGATCGCCCTGCCTGCCTCCGGGGTACGGAGTCAGCAAGGGGAGCTTGAAAGCATCATCGCCCACGAGTTCTTTCACGCCTGGAACGTCAAGCGCATCCGCCCGCAGGCTCTGGAGCCCGTGGACTACATTCACGGTAATGACACCCGCGATCTATGGCTGGCCGAAGGCGTCACGAGCACGTACGCCGGACTCGCGCTGCTGCGCGCGGGGTTGATCGACCGCAACCGCTTCTATGCGCGCCTGGCGGGGGCCATCCAGACGCTGGGCGAGCGGCCGGCCTGGCGCTTCCAGAGTGTGGAGACCTCCGGCCGCGAAGCGTGGTTTGAGAAGTACTCGGACTACAACCGTCCAGAGCGCAGCATCTCGTACTACAACAAGGGGGAATTGGTGGGATACCTGCTCGACCTCGGCATGCGGAACGCGAGCCGTAACCAAGCGGGCCTCGACGACGTGATGCGGCGCCTCAACCGGCAGTTTGCGCAGAAGGAGCGATACTACACACTCGGTGAGGTTCGCGATATCATCGCGAGCCTTGCTCCCACGTTTCAGGTAGACCGCTTCCTGCGCGACTGCGTACAAGGGACCCAAGAGCTCGACTACGCGACGTATCTGGGCTACGCGGGTTTGAGCCTCGAGACGACGGCAACCGAGACGGCCGCGCAGGGCTTCACGGTTTCGGTGAACGCCGCGGGACTGGTCGAAACTGAGTCGGTGGATTCCGGCGGTGCCGCGGAACGCGCGGGTCTGCAGCCGGGTGACGTGCTTACAGCGGTGAACGGCAAGGCGCTCCCGAGCGGTGGAGCGGCTGCCTTACCGGCGTGGCGCCCCGGCGAGGCGGTTGAACTCCAAGTGGCACGTGAAGGCGAGACGCGCGTCTACAAGCTTGTGATCGGCACGAACCGGCAGGTTTCTTATCGGATCGAAGAGAATGCCCACCCTTCGCCGGAGCAATTGCGAGTCCGCGAAGGCTGGCTGAAAGGACAGACCTCATCCGCCACCATCTCGTCGAATCCTTGAGGACAACATGGTGCGCGCATTTTTCGTCATTCTCGTGACTTTCCTTTACATCCTGATCGTTGGCACACCGTTGCTGATCTACACCTGGATCAGTGGGAACCCTCGTCCGATTTACGATGTCGGCAAATGGGGGGCAAAGCTGGCGCTGTGGTTGAGCGGCATTCGCCTGGAGGTTCGGGGCGCCGAAAAGCTTCAGCGCACCGGGGCGGTTATCTTCACGCCGAACCATCAAAGCAATTGTGATCCCCCGGCATTGGTGGCGATCCTTCCCCGGGTACGGATCATCGCCAAAAAGGAGTTCTTCCGCGTTCCAGTTCTGGGCCCGGGAATGCGCATGTGTGGCTTTATCCCTTTGGACCGCAAGCATCGGGAGAAGGCTATCGCCGCGGTCGAGCAGGCGGTGGAAGCTTTGAAGGAGGGACACCCGTTTCTGGCTTACCCGGAGGGGACGCGCAGCCCTGACGGCCGGTTGCAACCGTTCAAAAAAGGTGTGTTCGTGATGGCCATCAAAGCCGGTGCGCCGATTGTTCCTATCTCAGTTTCTGGCGCCAGCCACATCATGCCAAAAGGGAAGTTTGCGATTCGTCCGGGCCGGATCCGCATCACGATTCACGACGCTATTCCTACCACAGGCTATACCCTTGAGGATCGGCAAGCGCTGGCTGGCCTAACACGCCAAGCGCTTCTCCGCAGTCTGGAACCGGAGGAATGGCCGGCTGTCACTTAGGGTTTAGGTTTTGCAGGCGTCGTTTCGAGAAAGCTCCGCACCTTGCGATAGGCTGCAAACATATCGGGCAGGCGTCTATAGATGGCCGAAGCCTTCAGCCAGAGCTCATGATCGACTGCCGGCGAACCGGAGACGATAGCGTGCGGCGGCACATCGTTCGGCACGCCGCTCTGCGGAGTAACAATGGCGTGATCGCCGATGGTCAAGTGGCCGGCCACACCGACTTGCCCGGTCAGAATGACCTGGCGGCCGATCTTGGCGCTTCCGGACACTCCCACCTGGCTGCACAGCAGTGTATTGTCGCCGACATCGCACGCGTGGGCCACTTGCACCAGGTTGTCAATCTTAACGCCTTGGCGCAGGCGGGTCTCACCCACGGCCGCGCGGTCGACGCAACTGTTCGCCTGGATTTCGACGTTATCCTCGATGACCACGGTTCCGGCCTGCACGATCTTGTAGTACGTGCCATCTTTGAGCGGCGCAAACCCGAAGCCGTCGCCGCCCACCACGACGCCATTTTGTAGCGTCACGTTGTTGCCGATGCGCACGTTCTCGCGCACCACAGAATGCGAGTGCGCGAGGAAATGATTGCCGATCTTGGCCCCGCGGTAGATGACCACGAAGCTCTTCAGCACGCAATCGTCGCCCAGTTCCACACCCTCTTCGATGACGACGTAAGGACCGATGGAAACCCGCTCGCCCAGCTTGGCATCCGCAGCCACGACGGCCGTCGGATGGATTCCCGCCGCGGGGCGTTGGGGAGGATAGAAGATTTCAAGGGCGCGCGCGAAGCTGTAGTAGGGGTCGGGCGACCGCAAGGCCGGTTTCCCCAGGACATCCACCTCCGTCCCCGCGATGATCGCGCCGGCCCGCGTGGTTCCCAGTTTGGCAAGGTACTTCGGGTTGGAGACGAAGGTGATTTCGCTGGCGGTGGCCTCGTCCATCCCGGCAACGCCGGTCAGTTCCAGTTCCGCCGGCCCTTCCAGTTTACATTCCAGTCTTTCCGCCAATTCTCCCAGTTTCATGGTTTGCTCGACTAGATCCAATTGAGAATGACCTTTGCAGACTCACCGGAACTCATGGCTTCGAAGCCTTTGCGGAATTCCTGGTAGGCGTAACGGTGCGTGATGGCTGGGCGAATGTCCAACCCATCCTGGAGCATGATCGTCATCTTGTACCACGTCTCATACATTTCGCGGCCGTAGATACCCTTGATGGTCAGCATCTTGAAGATCACGGTGTTCCAGTCCATCAGCATTTCTTGTTTGGGAATGCCCAGCAATGCGACCTTGGCGCCGTGTGACATGTTGACCAGCATCTCGCGCAAGGCGCTGCCATTGCCCGACATTTCCAGCCCGACGTCGAAGCCTTCGAGCATCCCGAGTTTCTTCTGCACGTCGGCCAGGCTTCCTTCTCGAATGTTGTGGGCCAGGGTTACGCCCATCTTCTTCGCCAATTCGAGGCGGAAGGGATTGGAGTCAGTGATCACGACGTAGCGCGCGCCGGCATGCCGGACCACCGCGGCGGCCATAAGTCCAATGGGACCCGCGCCCGTGATGAGCACGTCCTCGCCGAGCACGGGGAAGGAGAGTGCCGTGTGCACGGCGTTTCCGAAGGGGTCGAAGATGGCGGCGACGTCCTTGTCGATGGAAGGGGGATGCCGCCAGATGTTGGTCATGGGTAGCGCGATGTATTCCGCAAATGCTCCGGCGCGGTTGACGCCCACGCCCTCGATGCGCGCGCAGAGATGCCGGCGGCCGGCGAGACAGTTTCGGCAGCGGCCGCACACCACGTGGCCTTCGCCGCTCACAATGTCGCCGGGGTAGAAGTCGGCCACGTTCGAGCCCACCTGGACGATCTCGCCCACGAACTCGTGCCCGATCACCAGCGGCACGTGGAGGGTCTGCTGTGCCCAGTCGTCCCATTGATAAATGTGCAGATCGGTGCCGCAAATGCCGGTACGGTGCACGCGAATCAAGACGTCATTAATCCCAATCTTCGGGACTTCGACATCCTCAAGCCAAAGTCCGGGCTCTCTCTTGCTCTTCACAAGTGCTTTCACGGTTTAGACCCTCCCAGTGGGATCGTCCTGCACAATCGGGGCAGTCCTCAGACCTCGCCCGCGCGAGGCAGGGTCATCCGTTCGGACGCCCCTCGCTTGCCTTGCGCTTGTACCCGTATTCCTTCTTGAGCTTGTAGGTGATGCTATCGACGAGGGCCTGCCAACTGGCCTCGATGAGGTTTTCTGAAACGCCCACGGTGTTCCAGGTGTCGTGGCCGTCACTCGACTCGACCAGCACGCGGACTTTTGCATCGGTCGCGCTCTTGGGGTTGAGCACGCGCACCTTGTAATCCGTCAGGCGTATATCGCGGATACAGGGGAAGAAGGTGGTCAGCGACTTACGCAGCGCCCGGTCCAGAGCACTCACCGGGCCCACGCCTTCGGCCGCCGTGTGTTCCTCGCGGCCATCCACGCGCAGCTTTATGACAGCTTCCGAGTAAGGTTCTCCCTCACCCTTCTTCTCGGTGATGAGACGGAAGCCATCCAGTTCGAAGAATTCCCGCGCGCGGTGCAGCAGCTTGTCGAAGAGCATTTCGAAGGAAGCTTCCGCCCCTTCGAACTGGTAGCCGTTGTGTTCCATCTGCTTCAGCTTTTCGACCACCAGCTTGGCGGTGGGGCTGTTGGGATCAATGTTCATCCCTCGCTCGACAGCCTTGTAGATTACGTTGCTTTTGCCGGAGAGTTCCGAGACCAGAACGCGGCGCTCATTGCCCACGACTGTGGGGTCTATGTGTTCGTACGCCGAGGATTCCTTCATCACGGCGCTCACGTGGATGCCGGCTTTATGGGCAAAAGCGCTTTTGCCAACGTACGGCAGCTCGGCGCGCGGATGGAGGTTGGCCACTTCACTGACGTAATGGGCAACCTCCGTCAGATGCTTGAGGTTCTCTCTGCCGATGGTTCGCATTCCCAGCTTCAGCTCGAGATTGGGAATCACGGAGCACAGGTTGGCGTTGCCGCAGCGCTCGCCGTACCCATTCATCGTTCCCTGCACTTGCACGGCCCCGTGCTGAAGGGCAACCAGGGTGTTGGCCACGGCCAACTCGCAGTCATTGTGGGTGTGAATCCCGAGCGGAGTCTTCACGTGTTGCGCGGCGGCCAGAAACCTTTCGCGAATCTCGGTGGGCAGCGTGCCGCCGTTCGTGTCGCAAGGTACGATCATATCGGCGCCGGCTTCCGCCGCGGCCGTGAGCGTCGCCAGCGCATAAGCCGGGTCCGCCTTGAAGCCGTCGAAGAAATGCTCGGCGTCGTAGATCACCTCTTTTCCCTGCGACTTGAGGAAGGCCACGGAATCGCGGATGAGGGAGAGGTTCTCCTTGAGCGATATCCCCAAGGCCACCTTCACATGCAGGTCCCAGGACTTTCCGAAGATCGTGACGACGGGCGTCCCGGCTTCGACCAGCGCCAGCAGGTTCTTGTCGTGCGCGGCCACCTGATGCGCGCGTGCCGTGCTGCCAAAGGCCGCCAGGCGCGCGTGCTTCAGCTTGATTTCGCGGGCGCGCTCGAAGAACTCCGCGTCCTTGCTGTTCGAGCCCGGCCAGCCGCCCTCGACGTAGTCGATCCCCAACTCGTCCAGCTTCTTGAGGATATGGAGTTTGTCCTCCAGTGAGAAGGAGATGGCTTCACCTTGCGAGCCATCACGAAGCGTAGTGTCGTAGATCTGAATCTTCTTCATCGTTAGGCCTGAATAGGAAATACCAGGATATAGTGAGCATGACGAATCCGCGCGAAGAAGTCAATCTGCATAAGAACGCGCGGTGTGCGACATCAAAGTTGGCGTCGCCGCCGTCTCCTCAGCAGCGCGGGCGTCCCGCTCCACCTCAGCGCCCTTGAGGACGTCACGTGCCGGGCTGCAGAGGCTGGGGGAAGAGCCCAACTACAACGTCATCCTGGGTGCTCCCCGGACCTCCGGCCCGCCAAACGAGACGAAAACCCCATTCGCTGTCGCCCCCGCGCCGGCGGGGGTCCAATTCCCGGCAACGGGGCTCTCGCCTCCGCGGGAACGACGGTAAAGAGGCGTTCTTCGCGAGCGTGCAACGGACGATAACCGATATTGTTTTCAGCAACATCGTAGGGTGCGGCGCGTAAGTTGCTTATTTTTCATCAACATCGCAGCTATTGCCAACATGTCGCTTTTTAAGTCGTTTGTTTTCATCAACATCGTAGGAGTTACCGAATGTTTTTTTTCGTGCTCACGAGGGTCAGCGAAACATATCCCTTGTATGTTCAATAGCTTAGCGCTCAGTAATCTTGCCCGAAATGTCTGTAAGTGCCCGCGTTTCATAAACATCGTAGGGGCGCTACAAGCGAGGCGTGAGCGTCTCGCCCGCCGCGCTCCGGCGAAACACTCCCAGCGTATATCATTATGGTAAATATGTCAAGACTGATAATGTGTACCGTAAAGGCACGAGCACCCCGGGTCCCTTCACGAGCGCCGCGTAGCGGCGGGCTCTTCTCCCGGCGGTAGGGGCGAATGGCATTCGCCCCAGGGCGCACGGCCGTGCGCCCCTACAAGCCGGCAGGCCAGACTGTTCCCGGTTCCGTATGCCGGGTGCCTCGCGGGTGGCGCAGACATTGCTTCTTATGTCTGCGCCACGCCTCCGCATCGCACCGCGCTGCCTGGGTCGCATACATAAACCTCGATGTATGCGCCACCCGCGAAGGGCAGGTCAACCGTCTCCTCGCGGGCTCAAAACCGCGGACATTGAAAAGCATGACCGCGCTACTCGGGCGAATACCGCCATGGCCGACGCGCCGTCGCGGGCGCCCGCAACCTCAAAGCCGCGGGCATTGGAAACCCTGACTGCGCTACAAGGGCGGACGGCAATTGTCCCGGCGGTAGGGGCGAATGGCATTCGCCCCAGGGCGAGCGCCGCTGCAGTGGCAATCCGTCCCGATAGTCCGGCACGGAGTTAGCGAAGTATTTCTACGATCGCCAGTCCATCCGCGGGGATTTCCAGGCGCAGCGAATCGTGCTCGATGGAAGTTGGCGTGGGCGGTGGCAGTGCGGCCGCGCGGTTGAGTTCCTGGATCTGGTTAACGGTGGGATAGCGTGGTTTCCCCATGGCGACATAGGCGCCCTGGGTGTTGCCGTGTTGATCGTCCAAGCGGCTGATCAGGGCGCGGCTCGACGGCGCGAGGCCGCGGAATTGGAACCGGATGGTCCGCAGCTCACCTTTCTGGTCCGGATCAACAAGATTCCATGCCGCAAGGACCAGCGCCCCGTCCTTGCGCTGCGTCACCAGCACATTCTCGGAGGGATTGGCAATGCGCAGGTCGCCTAACCGATGCAGCAAGGCGAAGGCGTTGAAGCTGGGCTTTTTGATGCCGCCGGCAGCGATGAGCCCAAACCCGCCGTAGAACGGTTCCTTCACCACGCCGTCCTCTTCGAAAACGTCGTCGAAGGTCCAGAACGACATCATGTTTAGGAGGCCGTCGCACTGGCGGATATCGCTTGCGAGCGCCGGTCCAACGTACACGCTGTCGCGAGCCTGCAGCGGCCCGAACGACGGTACGTTCCATTCCGTCCACATCAGGGGCAGATTCGGGCGAGCTGAATTCGCAATTTCCGCATGGACCTTTGCGGCCGCGCGGCAGACCCGCTGGTCCATGGGGATATCCGCGTGGGTGTGAAACAGATTCTCCACCGTATCGTCAGCGTACCCGTGGGTTGAGATGAAGTCGGCCGGCACATTCTCCTTCACTACGTGATCGATGAAGGTCGGCACCCAGCCGGCGGCGGCAGTGGATGGACCGCCCACGCGCAGTCTGGGACTGACCGACTTGAGCGTGCGCGCCGTGTGGTCATAGAACTCATAGTAGGTTGTGTCCCTGGGGCTTCCGGTCCAAAAGGCGATGTTGGGTTCGTTCCACACCTCGAAATACCATTGCGCAACTTCGTTGACTCCGTAGCGCTCCACCAGGTGCGCGGCGAAATGCCGGATGAGGTCATCCCACTTGGCGTAACTCTTGGGTGGAGAGACGAACGGCCGGTACCACATCGGGATGATATCCGGCTGGGCGGCGAGGCGCTTGGGCATGAAGCTGATTTCGACAAATGGCCGGATTCCGCGGGCGAGCAGACCGTCGTAAATCTGGTCGACGTAGGAGAAGTTATAGACCGGGCGGCCGTGCTCGTCTTCATCGTAAACGCCCACGTCGTCGTTGAGAATCCCGTGAAAACGGACGTAGCGGAATCCGGTGGCGGCCTTCACCTCGCCGAGGTCTTTGCGGTAGCTCTCGCGCAGGCTGAGCACCGCCCGGCCGGACCCGAACATCTGTTCCCAAAAATGGGGGAAGGGATGTGACGGTGCGCCGGTGTCCACGGTCACGTTCTCGACCGCGGGCGGAGAAGCTACCTGCCCACACCACGCTGCCGGTGACCATCCCACGATCGCCACCAGGCACAGTAGCCCGCGATTAACGGTGCGACATCTCGGGTGAGTTCTCATGACACCTTCACTCCCCAGGACACTTGCGATCCAAGCCCGCGTCTCGGAACCAGCCGCCGCTGGCATGGCGCATTCTGGCGGCGCTGCACTGCTCAGCGGAAGTGCACGAGTGTATACCGAATCCCTTTCCGATGCTTTTCTGCCGGGCAAAACCAAGGAAGCCCCTGGTTTGGCACTCCGGTGACGACGGCTGGAAGGATGAACCGGTCTGACGTCAGCAGTGCCAGGCCGCAGGTTGTGGAGGCGAGCCAACTGTGGTTGGCGGGTGTATACTGCGCGCCAACGGATGCAATCCGAAATCGTGGCTAAGGAGGGCGAGAAATGGGACAGAGGATTTTCGGCGCGATGCTCCTATTCGCTACGTTGTGGCCATTAGGGGCTTATTGCGACGGCTCGAAGGCGGCTGTGCCAGGCGGCGCCGTGGCTTCAATCCAACCGTTGGTGGGACGCTGGGACCTGAGCCTGGCGGCGTCCACGGGGGAACTTCCCTCATGGATCGAGATCTCAGAGGTGAACGGGCACATCAAGGTCGTGATGGTTGGACTCACAGATCACGCGACGGAATTGAAGAAGGCGGACTTCAAAGAGGGAGAGATTTCCTTCTTGTCTCCCAAGGGAGAAGAGGGTTTCCCCGCCGACACGCTGTTCAAAGGGAAGCTTGCCGGAGATCAGTTAGTCGGTATTACCGCGGGGCCGAACAGCGCGTCCTGGCATTGGGTCGGCCGCCGGGCGCCAACCCTCAGACGGAACGGCGCCCCGAAGTGGGGCAGCCCCGTCACGTTGTTTGACGGGAAGGACCTCACGGGCTGGAGATTCAGAGAGCCCAATCACCGAGGGAATTGGGCGGTTGAACAAGGAACGTTGGTCAACCACGGCGGAGGAACCGACATCATCACCGTCGCCAAGTTCCAGGATTTCAAATTGCACCTGGAATTTGAGTGTGCGCCGATGTCCAACAGCGGCGTGTACCTGCGCGGCCGCTATGAGGTGCAGATCGAGACGGACTCGGCCGAGGAACCGCCCAGCCACCACACCGGTGGAGTTTACGGATTCCTCGATCCCACGCCGGAACTGCCGCGCCAGGCCGATGTGTGGCAGACCTATGACATTACTCTGGTGGGACGGACCGTTACGGTCGTGCAGAATGGGCAGACCGTTATCGACCACAAGGAGATTCCGGGGATCACCGGCGGCGCTTTGGACAGCCACGAAGGATTACCAGGCCCCATCTGCTTGCAGGGGAGCGAGAAGGGAAGAGTAGCTTTTCGGAATATCGTGATTACTCCGGCGGAGTAGCGAAGTTGCATCCGCACGGAGGCGGGCGCGATTCTGCCCTTGAAACGAAGCGGGCACGACGCAGAGGAGCGGCGCGGCGGCGTGCGAGACCGCGTTGCTGCGTTCGTGTACCAAAGTACTGGTACAGGCGTGATCTAGGTAGTCGCGCTGCGGCTTGCATAAAGTACACGTAACGCAGCCTCCCACAAACGCTGACGTGGAAGGCGCAAGAAGTTAGCTGGCCCGGCGGGCAATCCCTGGACGCTACCGGCTGACTTTGAGTAAGACGTCCGAAAGCAGGCGGGAAAGGTTGAGCTTGTCGTGGCTTCGGCATGACCGGGGCGCCCTCCCGGCGAATATCACCCCCACCCCTCCGGTATGCACCTTTCCCGCCCGCCCGGGCGCTTTCCTGTTTGTTTCAATCCCTGCTTGCGAGCTAAGCGGAAACGGGGTAAGCTGATGGCGAATTTGTTCGAGGGAGTCAACGTGAGTAGACCTCAGCGTCGCACGAGCCAGCGAATGCCGATGGCACTGCCGGTCGAGATCCGGTGGAAGGGTCGTCGCGGAGGTCTGCGTCAGGCCTCGGGGAAGACCGGAGATATCAGCGGTACGGGGTTGTTCATTGAAGTAGATGCGCGGCCCCAGCCCGACACGCCGGTCAAGATCAAGGTTGCGCTCCCGCGTGAGGTCACCCGCGTTCCCTTGGAGCTTTGGTGCCAAGGACGGGTGGTCCGATGGAACCGGCAGGGACGCAACCACGGCGTGGGCGCCGTTATTGATGAGTACGAACTGCGCCCCGTGAAGCCCGGCAAGTCCGTGAAGAAGCGCCCGCGGCAGGGCGCCTGACTGTTTCTCCGGCCTGAAGATTCCTACAAGATTTCCACTCTGACCGTTGCAGTTGCCGTGGATGCGCCACTGGCTTCACCATAGAGGGAGCCGGAGAGGTTGTGACTGCGACGGGATTAGGTTATGGGAACCCGACGCTCGTCGAAAAACAGAATCCGTGTACTTGTGGCTGACCGTGAAGGTATCTTCCGGTTCGGCCTCAAGAAGCTGATTGCCGTCGAAGATGATCTGCGCATTGTGGGTGAGGCCCAAAACGCCGAGGAAGTTCTTGCCCGGACGCAGTCGTTTCGGCCGGATGTGCTGTTTGTTCAAGAAGAGATCCTGCGGGAATCGGAAAACAACCTGATTGCGGAGGTTCACCAATTGGCGCCCCGGAGCAAGGTTGTGGCAACTTGCTCGGCGTCGTCGGAAGAGAGTTCGGTGACCCATGTCCGGAACGGCGCGGCGGGCGTGATTCTCAAGACCGTAGACCCGCAGCTTTTTGTCAAATGTGCGCGCCGCGTGAGCGCGGGAGAGACCTGGGTTTCCACGCGGCATGTCTCCCAGATGGCAAAACTCCTGACGGCGCCTCCAGAGGCCGCGCGCCGGCCTGTGGATACCCTGACGCAGCGGGAGAGAACGGTTATCAGCTATCTGATGCTGGGCTGGCACAACCGGGAGATTGGATCACACCTTTCCATTTCTGAACAAACCGTGAAGAACCACCTGCGCACGATTTATGACAAGGTGGGTGTATCAGACCGGCTGGAACTAGTGCTTTACGCCATACACCAGCGCTTGGCGCTCCCCCCCATCGAAGCAAAGCCCGCCGCCAGTTGAATTTCCCTAATGTGATTTCTTGGTTTCGTCTGTTCCGAAAAGGCCGAACTGTCGGCTGGGCGTGCCGGAGGCTCGTTCCTGGGCAGCGCGCTGTGACATCCGCCTCACGACTCCGTCGGAAATCACTCCCAACACTTCCATGGACGTCAGGGACGTGCGCGGTACGAAGACCTTGAGGTTATTCGAATAGACGTCGGGCGGAGTGACGAGGTAGCCCAGGGGATCAACACTCAGAAGATCGTTGGGAAGAAGGGCTTCGAGGACCTCGGTGTCCTTGAAGGTTATGCGCGTCCAGAGGCCAGCCAGGCGTGGGCGGCTGCGGAAGATCTTGCGTTCGGCGCGGTCGGGGTTGCCGTCAAAGTCACGTACAAAGAATATCCCTTTGATATCCTCGATCGGGACACGCCACAGTTTGCCCTCGCGGTCCAGAATCTCGATTTCAGGGGCCAGAAACCGATTGGGGTCCAGAAACCCTTTAATCAGGCTTTTGTCGAGTTTCCGGATGACGACCCGCTTACGCGTTGATGTCGGGGCGTTGGTCACTGCTTTCTTAGTCACAAGGCGGCAATCCCGAAATGGCGCTTGGCCACCGAAAATGGCTTGTGTTAGTATAGGGTCCGCATTCGGCCTGTCAAGTATTTCGCAAGAAGGAGGGGTCAACTTGGCCTTCTGTAGCGGTAGTCCACGGCCGCCGTCCTTCATTCCTAGCGTGCTAGACGCTCGTCGACCACGGCTACGACAAACTGACCCACCACGGTAAAGAGTCGGGGCGCGATATTTGAAAGAAGTTCCTAATTCCTTGAAAAATAATGGCTTGATATTCTGTGGGGGAGGAGTCCGTCTACACCGCCATCGGCCGGGCGGGAGATGCCCACGGTTTCCAGTTCTCCTTCTGCAGCGCTGAGAAGATGGTTTATTCTGGAATAGACAGTATGCCGAGTCGCCACCGCCCACTTCCTGGAGCGGCTGCTACGCCTGCCAATGGCGCGTTTCCGCCGCCTGCCGAAATCGAGGCTCGGGCGCCTTCCGCAAGTCAGCCCGCGCTGCCGCTGGCGCCGGAAGTGCGGCTGTTCCTTGATTTCTCCCGTGTCGAAAAGGGCTTGGCCGCCAATAGCGTCATAAGCTACCGTCGCGATCTTGCGGAGTTCTCGGCTTTCCTGCGGCGCCAGGGGAAGGGATTCCAGGAGGTAGAACGGGAAGATATTCGCGCCTTCCTCGCGGTGCTTCACAAGCGCGGGCTGAGTGCGCGCTCGGCGGCAAGGCACTTGGTGTCTTTGCGGAACCTGTTTCGATTTCTGGTGCGGGAGGGCCGACTCGCGGTTGACCCCACCGCGGAGGTGGAAGCACCCCGGCTTGAGCACTCGCTTCCCAGGTATCTGACCTTGGAGGAGGTCGAGCAGCTCCTCGCCCAACCGGACACGACGGCCGCGCTCGGTCGCCGGGACAAGGCGATGCTGGAATTGCTCTATGCCACGGGGATGCGCGTTTCAGAGTTGGTGCGGGTCCGAGCCGGCGATTTCGACATGAGTCTGGGCATTGTGCGCTGCCTCGGGAAGGGAAACAAGGAGCGTCTCATCCCGGTGGGGAAGTCGGCGCTCGCCGCCGTGGAGGCTTACCTTGCCCAGGGCCGCCCGGAGCTGGCCGCGAAGCACAATCCACCCTGGCTGTTTCTGAATCGGTGGGGTAGCGCGCTTTCTCGTGTGGGGTTCTGGAAGATCCTGGCCGCTTACGGCCGTCAGGCGGGCCTGGCGACGCGGCTGACTCCTCACCTGGTCCGGCACTCGTTCGCGACGCATCTGCTGGAGCGCGGCGCCGATTTGCGTTCGATTCAACTTATGCTGGGGCACAGTGACATTTCCACGACCCAGATCTACACGCACGTGCTGAAGGAACGTTTGAAGCAGATCTACCAATCCCATCATCCCCGAGCCTGAACCTTCAGCCCGGGAGAACGCTGGAAGCCGAACGCCATGAGCGACTACAACTTCCTGATGGAAAGCCGGCTATCACCGGAGCAGTTCGCGGTGGTTGGTCTCATCAGCCGTCTGGCAGCAGAGCAGGGGCTGAACCTTTACCTGGTGGGGGGAGCAGTCCGCGACCTTACCTATGGCCAGCAGATTGTGCGCGACCTCGACTTCGCTGTCGAGGGCTCTCCGCAACGGATTTTGCGTTCACTGCCGGCGGCCGATTCACCCGCGGCATCCCGTGGAACTGCTAGTGAACGCGGGCTGATGGTCGAGCACCAAGCCCTGGACGAGTCGCGGAACGCCGCCGACCTGCGTTTTGCGAATGGGGTGCGCGTCGAGGTGGCGATGTGCCGCGACGACCTGCCGGGACGTCCCGGGCAGCGTCCGGAAATCAGGCCAGCCACGATTTTTGAGGATTTGAGGCGGCGCGATTTCTCCATCAACGCCATGGCGGTGTCGCTCCACCCCAACTCGCGGGGGCTGCTGCTGGACCCCACGAACGGAGCCGGGGACATCGAGCGGCGGGAATTGCGTGCCTTGTATTCCCGCAGCTTCTTTGATGATCCGGTGCGGATCTTTCGTCTGCTGCGGTTGGGACTGCGGCTGGATTTCAAACCCGACGAGCGCACCCAACGTTGGTTCGACGCCGCGCTCGAAGAGCGGGTCTGGGAGCGCTTGGATGCAGCTCAGCAAACGCGGGAACTGGCCGCCATCTTGCGCGAAGATCACCCGGAACGCGTGCTCAAAGAGTTGGCCGAGCGGAAGCTCCTGGCGGGGTTGGACAAGAAAGTGGCTGCGGTGCACCTTGCCTACGATCGCTTCGCGCGCATCCGCAACGTGCTGCAAACCGTGCCCGGTGCCGATGCTTTTCTGCTGAACTTCCACGCCCTGGTTGAGAAGCTCGGCAATGAACACGTGCAGCGGCTCGCGAACAAGATCATTGGTGAAACCAAGATCATCAAGGTGACCCTCAGCTTTGACCGCGAGGCCAAGAAGTTGGAGCGCACACTCGTGGGCGCCAAAGCGGTCCTTCCGAGCCAGGTTTACTCTCTGCTTTCCCCTCTGCCGCAGCCCCTGCTGCTATTCGTGCTCACGCACAGTTCGCAGGCCAAAGTGCACAACCGCATCAAGAACTACCTGTTCAAGGCTCCCGCCGTCCGCGCCAGCCTGCCGCGGACCGAATTGCAGTCCCTGGGAGTGAAGGCCGGGCCGGAGTTCGACCGTATCCTGGAGAAGATATTCGCCCTCCAATTGGACGGCAAGATCAAATCGCATCAACAGCTCATGAAGGAGTTGCGAGCGGCAGCCGGAATCAAGGAACCGCCGCCCATCCCGGTTAAGAAGCCAGCGGCGGGAGCGCCAGTACCGGCGCCTGCGAAATCCGCTGGCAAGACCGCCACCAAGCCAGCGCCTGCAAAGGCCGCCCAGAAGCCGCCCGAGCGTGCGGCAGAGCTCGCCGTCCAGAAGAAGCCCCCGGTGATTCTGAAGAAGGGAACCGGCAAGGGTGGAAAGAAAACTGCGGCGCCTCCGCGTGGGTCCGGCAAGCACAAAAAGCGGTGACACACCCGGAGTGCTCAAGAACTGCCCCTACGTGCGGGGGCTCTCAGTGCAGCTTTTTCATGAGGCGCGGGGTGAGCCACCACAGGAGCTGACCCGGTGACTTGGGCGGGAATTC
>Ga0335069_10006219_pt1 | contig 17387 bp, 25 predicted proteins | sample Lox_Sample_11_FD_206714 | JGI IMG/M metagenome (GOLD analysis project Ga0335069, IMG submission 206714) | Soil microbial communities from Loxahatchee National Wildlife Refuge, Florida, United States - Lox_Sample_1.1 | ecosystem: Environmental > Terrestrial > Soil > Wetlands | place: USA... | reverse complement strand
CCAGTTCCTGATCGAAGCACTCAGTGCAAAGAGCCCAGCCTGTAACCATGCCATCAAGTAGTTCTATCCATATTATATCTGGCTCGTAGTATCTACTACTATATCCATGAACACATCCCGTGCAGTGCCACATACTACTAATAGGTGGATTGGCGCTTAGGATCCACATACTTATAGCCTATTCTCTCTCTTGTCAAAGCAATTATAGCAAAGATGGCAGTATTCTCCCGCCCGCTTACCTATATCTATGTCAGCGTCCCACCACATGAAGTCCTGATCCATATGATGGTCATAATCAGTAGGCGCCATCATGGTTACCCAGCTATCACAACTGTCACATTTCCACCCGAAGGTAATATTCTCCCCGATTCTGACCTTGGTAGTTATCAGGATCCACATAGCTTCTGCCTACAGTTGTCGCAATAGGGATGGATCGATGGATATACATACATTGATCTATCTCCAGCGGGCCTTTCAAGTCTCAGCCACACCAGACCTGTGTACTGCATACGTGTGTTGCAGCTTGTGCATTTACAATCATTACCATATTTGGATGGTATGGTCATGCTCCACAGCAGCCACATAACTTGTGTTTGCTTACTCACGAGCCACGTATATGTGCTCTGCACTTGTGTTTGCTTACTCACGCAGCACCCCTGCGCGGACTGCGCATTCGTGGCAGATGAAGTGATCGTTGGATGACAGTCGCCATATCCATGGCCTGACTATGGCATCGCGGTTGGAGTCTGAACAATGCCCACAACGTGATTTGAAGTTGGGCCGTATATCAAAAGCTTCCGGATACACAAAAGTCTCAGCTGGTGGCAATGGAAACCTCTTCTTTTTACTTGCCATCACTCCTCCACCAGCAGGTGATAGCACGTGGGGCAGAGCACATAGTCGCCGCAGCGGTGCACTCCATCGTAAGGAACCGTATTTATAGCTGGCACGTAAAGAACCGTATTTATAGCTGGCACGTAACAGATCTCGACGCCGCGCCAGTGCATATATTTATGTTCATCAAAGCAATATCCCATACAAATTAGTGTATGGAAGTTGTCGAGGCTCCTGTCATCGGTAGCCATGACAACCCACTGTTCACCCTTGAGCGGGGCCACATGCTGCTTGGGGGTTCTGTCAGCGCGTGAAGACATGCTATCTATTCCCGCAGTATCTTGTTACTCATTTCCACAGTCCAGACAATAGACCCACGACTCCCACGGTTTGACATACAACCAGCAGATATCGGTGGTGATTACTTTCTTACACCGAGCACATCTGAACTGCCCATACACCCCACTAAACCGTCGCGTATCAAACCCAATGTAATAGTTGTTGGGCTGTAAGATCCAGAATGAGTCAGGTCTCATTGTTCTGTTTCCTGTCATAGCAGCTTGGGCAGAGAGCTTCGCCTGTCACGCCACGACCTTCTACTGCCAACCATAAGAGGTCCGAGTACCTCAGCCTTGAACCGAGTTCACATGAGGTACACGTCCATCGCCAGTCCCTACCCCCCGTGATCGGATTGCCTGAGAGAATCCACATCATGTGTGCAACCGCTTGTGCAGGCAGGCGTCACAGAGAACCTTGTACGGATTAGCAAGTAGTCCTTCGTCACAGAGAACCTTGTACGGATTAGTAAGTAGTCCTTTAGCTGGTGACTCCAGCCACCACATGAAGGGTGCGTATGAAGCGTTCCCACAACCATGGCAATAAAGACCCAGCATCGTGCCATGCAAGTCAGGAAACGGGTTCGGTATCGGCCACCACATCGCGTACTTGTTTTCCTGCGTCATACGGAGGACCTACTTCCGCAGTAATTTCCCTGCTGCATGGAAAGATGTCCGATCAGGTTTTATTGAACTTCTTGTAGTGATCCCATGCAGCCTATATGGCGAACGAGCGTGGCCGGAACGCTTGCTGTGAGGCAAGCTCCCTGTACGTGAAGAAGTAGCCCTTGGCCGAGTCGAATATCTTGTAGCCGGGCGGGGGTTCCTTATCGCGCTTGCCTTCGAGCTTGATCTCAAGCGCCTCGGTCCGCTGGATCCAATGCTCGACTACACGCGCTAGGTGGTCGAGTGAAGTCCGCTTAGCCGATGTCTTGCGGGTTGCCATGTTGATCTCCTGTCATCGCCAGTCTCCTAGAAACTTCTCTTTACAGTCTTTACATATGACTTTACGACCAATGTCAGATAAATGTACATACCATACAAATGGGTGGTCTTTAATTACCTGCTTACATTCATGACAGTAATGGAATGCCCACGGATAGTCAGTTATCGGATTCGGCACGAGGATGAATAGCGGGTATCTCACAGCTGCGGTATCTGCCACGCATGCACGCGCGGCATCGTGTTCTCCACGCAGGGGCGCTGCATGTGCGGCAGGTGCCTGAGCCTCGCGCTCGCCGCGCACTCCACGCAGAGGCAGAGCATGCCGTCGTTGGCCCGGCGGTAGCCGCACGGGGCGTTGTGGTAGTAGACCTCGTGGTGGATGCGGTTCTTGCGGCCGCCTAGCCCCACGGGGATTACTACAACACGATAGTCCTCGATGCGGATCAGCGAAGCACAGCCTAGCTTGGTTGTCATAGCCCTAACTCCTTTCCATGCAGCATGGAAACACGATTGAAGTTTCTAAATAACTCAACATCTATCAGACACGCTTCTCCCACTCCCAGATATTATATCAAATTATGATGTTGTTGTCTATTTATTTATTGATTAGATTTGCCCAGAAATCGGTCATACTTCTTGGCTCTAGTGTCGCTGCTGCGGCGTTTGTGGCATGGGACGCAGAGGTTGTACTTCTTATATCTTAATGTACCACCACACTTACGGCATGGTTTGTCAGATATATATTTATTGTCCTCGCCTGTGAAGCGAGCGCGGTATTCTCTGGACTTGTAGTATTTCAAGTCTTTAGATTCTGGTGCATCACCGAATAGTTCTTCTAGCGTGTATATCTTATCCATTGTGTTTACTCCATTTAGCAATTGCCTTGCGATTCGCTCTTTCTTCGTCGGTGAGGTTAGCTTCAATCTTCTCTTCATCTAACTGTGCAAGGGTTTTACCAGTAACGGGATCTAGCAACATGTCTCTAGGTGTCTCAGCCATTAGTTTATTGTGAAATCTTATCTCAGCCCGTCTGACGCGCTCTGACAGAGTTAATGGTCTATATTCAGCGGGGCGTTTATGTGGCTTGGGCTGCTTGTAGAGTTCTTGAGCTAGCTTGCTGGTCACGATGCGCTGTATTGTCATGTGGCTGGTACAAAACAACACAGCTAACTCTCTTACTGTAATAGAGGTTGTGAAATACTGATGGATAATTTTGGTTTTGATTTCATCTGTGAAAAGCGTTGGTCTTGACATAACAATCCTGATTTCCTTTTGGAATCAACGATGTACCATGTTCCAAAAAATTGTGCCAAAACGGTGATTTTGTTACGTTACATATTAGTAAACTTAGAACAGAATAACACTGGCTAAATCCCAATCCAATCAGCTATCTATCTATCTATCTATAATACTTATTATTATAAATAAATATATTTAGAAGCATTTGTGCCATAAGTAACGATGTTCCAGCGTTTTTTGAAAACATCTCCTGCGCAATTCGGTAACGTAACAGAATACGGGTTTGCACGCAAGCCTCACTTTTGAGTTATGTTACGTTACCCAATTACGGGAGAAATGTTCTTAAAACGCTGGAACATTGGAACATCGAGCACAATCAGCAACTTGCGTGGAACATCGTACCTATATTCCGGAACACTTGGAACATTGCTTGATTTTATTGGCTTTAATTAGCGCAATTAGCTGCGTGTTGTTATGTAGCGTTGTATTAATTTGCGCTGGTGTTATCGTGTTCCAGTAACGCAGTGTTATCTTGTAGCGCTTTTCCATGCTGCATGGAAATATGATTGTATGTGGCTAACGCAGCTGGCTGCGCTCACACACGCGCACACTGGGAACTGGTTTCAATCGCGTGGGCAATAAAAAACCCCACAAGCCTTGCGACTTGTGGGGTTGTAGTCAATCCGGATACGTTAGCTTGCCGCTGAACATAAACGATTGACCATAGACGCGGTAACACTCGCGGTAGAAGCGAATCCAAAAGCGCAGCGCGCGCCACGCCGGCTTGTTGGCATTGTGATGTCTGACTCGCATATCAATCTCCCAAGTCTGAGGGGTAAAAGAAAGCCGGGCATTACTGCCCGGCTTCCCATGCTGGCCGCGCTTACTCAGCGTCGGCGGCATCTTCCTCAGCGGTCACGTTGGTCGGCCCCGCCGTTAGGCTCTTGTCCAGATCCTTGAGGAACTGAGCCCATGCGGCAGTGATCGCAACCACGCTGTACCCATGCGTCTGACAGGCAGAGAAGACCTTGCGGGCGATCCCTTTCTTGTTCTTGGGATCCATCTTCTCTGTCCATTCCAGACGGTCCACGGTGCCACCGCGCGACCCCTCGCCCCGCGCGAGCCGCTCGATCAACTTGACGTGATTGCTGACGTGGGTGCTGGAGCGGTCGCGGAAGTTGCAGACAAGGCCCTTTAGCGTGTTGAGGTCGCCACGCGTCCCAACCATCTTGCGGAGCGCCGCGTCACCGACTGCCTTGATGGCATACTCAGCGGTCAGCATCACCGCGCCCTTGTCACCCTTTTCGCAGCACACAAGCTTCCCCGTGGTTGCGTCGAGGTCCTTGTAGTAGACCGCCGGCTGAATAGCCAGCCAGTCCCCGAGGAGCGCGTCTCGGAATGCCTCCATAACTCCCTCGGGCGGCTCGTAGCCGTCGCGCTGCGCTTCCGCAGTCGGCGCTACTAGCGTCGCCTTACGGGCGAGGTCAAGGAGCGTGGCGTACTTGCCGGCGACCTCAGCCTGTACCTTGACGACTTCCGTTGCCAGCGTCCGAATGACGCGCAGAACATTCGCTTTGATTGTCATGGTCTATCGTCTCCACCGGCCGCTTGACACGGTATGTGTTGCCTTGCCGGTGAGTAAAGATTAGCAGAATACAGCCCGCTGGCAAGTCTGGCGCGTTTCCATGTAGCATGGAAAATGGATTAGCGAACCCCACGGGCAGGGTATCACCCCGAAAATTTTGGGACTCCGACGCGCGTTGTGGGGCCCCTAATGCCACTCAAACGATCCTATATTTTTCTAACTTTCCATACCTTCTTCTATACAATAAATACCCCCGTCAACCGTTTGACACCCCTAAGCACTTCCTCTATACATGTAGGCTACGGTTCTTCACCGAGGCCGCACCTTGCCAGACGACTTGTTCATACCAGAGATCGAGGAGGACATCCCACTCCCCCGCAATGCCACACAGGCATTGCCAGACCTCTCTCCAGCCGACGAGCTGCAGATGCGTGCAGCCACCATAAAGCTATTGTCAGACCTGACAGGCCAACCACTCCTGCCCAGCGCGGCTGGCGCGATTGAAGCGGAGGACATGGCCAAGGAAATGGCCAAAAATCCGGCTCTTAGGCCCGAATTTGGCAAGTATAAGAACGAAACTCTGGCCTACTTGGCTGGCATGGTGGCCCAGATGAACTGCATGATCGTGGATGATCTTGCAGAAATGAAGACTTATGTGATGAATAAGCTTGTCTACGAGGCCGAACATGCCCCGGATAGCAAGACAAGGCTCCAAGCACTGCGATTTTTAGGTGAAATTGACGGTGTTGATGCCTTCAAGAGGCGTTCTGAGATGACAATTCAGGTGAAGCCGATTGCTGAAGTGGAGCAAGAGCTACTTACTATTCTCGATAATGTAGAATATAAGCTTATTGATAAGCAGCAGGAGCCCGTTGTTGAAGACGTACATCCCCCAGAAGCCGTGTAAGCGGGGCCATAAGCTCCGTTACACAAGCTCCAAGGCTTGTGTGCAGTGCTTATTGGAGTGGAAAGCTAAAAATAGGGCTCTTATTCGCGATAGAGCCCGTCAGTTCTATGAAGCTAATGCCGAAGAAATGAGATTAAGGAAGCGGCAGCAGTATGAAGCTGATCGTGAGGGTAGGAAACAGATAAATAGGGCTTGGAGAGTTAAAAATCCGGGTAAAAGTAACGCTATTACTGCTAAAAGGCATGCTCAGAAGCTTCGTGCTACGCCAGCATGGCTCACAGCGGCCGATTATGACCGGATTGCAGCTATTTATACTGAAGCAGCCCGCTTAACCCGCGAAACCGGCGTAGTTCACCACGTAGATCACGTAATTCCGCTTCAAGGTAAGACTGTTTCAGGGCTTCATGCACCTGATAATCTCCAAATTTTGACTGCCACAGACAACCATAAGAAGAATAATAAACTATTGGAGCTTCATTAAGTGAGTGCTCAGCTAAAATTGACTCCTGAAGCCGTTCAGAAGCTTAAAAACGCTATTCCATTGATGCCTGAGAAGGAAAAGCGCCGTACTTTAGAGCTATTGCAGGTATATCACCAAGAGAAAATCAAGAGCACGGGTCGCGATAGCTTCTTGGATTTCATTCTTTGGGTATATCCGGGCTACAAGATCGGCCCACACCATCGCCGCCTTGCCAAAATATTTGAAGAAATCGCTGAAGGCAAGAAAAAGCGGGTTGTAGTCAACATTGCACCTCGCTTCGGTAAGTCTGAAATGATCTCTTACTTAGCACCAGCGTGGTACCTTGGCAAATTTCCTCAGAAAAAGATCATCATGTCGTCCCACACGGCGGACCTCGCCGTCAACTTCGGACGCCGAGTCAGAAACCTCGTCGGATCTGACCTCTACAAGGATATATTTCCCCAAGTTGAGCTGCAGGCTGACAGTAAGTCTGCTAGCCGATGGGGAACCAATTTTAACGGAGAGTACTTCGCTATCGGAGTTGGAGGCGCTCTGGCAGGCCGGGGCGCAGATCTGTTTATCATCGATGACCCACACTCTGAGCAGGAAGCTAAACAAGGCCGTCCGGACGTATTTCTCCCGGCATGGGAATGGTTCCAGTCAGGACCAATCCAGCGACTCATGCCCGGAGGAGCCATCATCATCGTCATGACCCGTTGGTCCAAGCTTGATCTCACTGGTCAGGTCTTGGACCACATGATGAACAATGAAGATGCCGATCCTTGGGAGGTTGTCGAGTTTCCCGCCATCCTGAACGAGAAGTCGCTGTGGCCCGAGTTCTGGCCCATCGAGGAGTTGTTCGCCAAGAAGGCATCGATGGACCCGCGCTACTGGATGGCGCAGTACATGCAGGAGCCCACCTCGGAGGAGGGCGCGCTTATCAAGAGAGAGTGGTGGCGGGTGTGGGAGAAGGACGACCCGCCGCCGTGCGAGTTCATGATAATGGCCCTCGACTCCGCTCAGGAGACTAACAACAGGGCTGACTATAATGCGCTGACTACATGGGGTGTGTTCCTCGACCCCGAGACGAATAATTACAACATCATACTCCTCAACTCGATAAAGCAACGCCTTGAGTTCCCTGAGTTGAAGGCGATGGTCTATGAGGAGTACAAACAGTGGTCCCCTGACGCCTTCATCGTAGAGAAGAAGAACTCAGGATCGGCACTTTATCAGGAGATGCGTAGGACGGGGTTGCCGGTGTCCGAGTTCACGCCGGGTCGTGGAAACGACAAGATTTCACGCGTGAACGCCATCACTGACTTGTTCCAGTCCGGGATCGTGTGGGCACCTGACCGCAGGTGGGCAAGGGAGGTCATCGAGGAGTGCAATGACTTCCCTAGCGGCAAGAACGACGACCTCGTAGATAGTACGACTTTAGCCCTGATGAGATTTCGTCAGGGTGGATTTATTAGAATACCTTCGGACGAGAAGGACCCTGTCAGGATGTTCAAGTCGAAGAGACGTGTTGCTTATTACTAGGAGATTGATATGACCGATCCAATTGTTAATGAAGCCGAGGCTACTGCCAAGACACTTGGGCAGAAGGCCCTCGCATGGTTGAAGGTGTTTTGGTATCAGTTCCTGATTGGAGTCGGAGTGGGGGCGCTATTGGCCCACATGTTCTGGAAGTAAGGAGGTTATATGAGATTTTTTGCTCGTATTAAACTTGGCATTAAGAGATTGATGGGTGTCCCCGTAACTTATGGGGAAATTGCGCATGCTAATGGAGAGGGTCCATGTGAGCGGTGCGTTGGTCAGTCCGTAAGTGGACCGCCGGCTTAAGGAGCAACCCCGATGTCCGTAGATAAAAGTCTGATGCAGGCCCCTGTGGGCATCGGGTCCCTTCCTGAGGCTGAGGCTATCGAGATCGAGATCGTGGACCCCAAGGCGGTCGTGGTCCATATCCATGAGAAGAAGGAGGAGGACTTCGACCGTAACCTAGCCGAGGACATGCCCGAGCCAGACCTGATGTCGCTGGCCACCGAGTTGCTGGCGGACTACGACACCGACTGTAACGCGCGCAAGGAGTGGCTGGAGACTTACGTCAAGGGGCTGAAGCTTCTCGGCCTCAAGTACGACGAGAGGACTGAGCCGTGGGCCGGGGCCTGTGGCGTCCATCACCCGCTACTCATGGAGTCGGCGGTCAAGTTCTGTTCCGAGACCATCATGGAGGTGTTCCCTGCCGCTGGCCCGGTAAAGGCGCTGGTGATAGGCAAGGAGACACCTGAGAAGCTGGCAGCTGCACTTCGTGTCAAGGACGACATGAACTATCAGCTGACGGAGGTGATGTGTGAGTATAGACCGGAACACGAGAAACTACTTACTACATTGTGTCTCTCTGGAAATGCCTTTAAAAAAGTCTATTTCGACCCGTCTCTTAACAGACAAACTGCTCCTTATATTCCTGCTGAGGATGTCGTCGTACCATATGGAGCCACCAGCATCGAGTCAGCCGAGCGGGTTACGCATCGGATGCGTAAAACCAAGAATGAGCTACGTAAGCTTCAGGTAGCCGAGTTCTACAGGGACATCGACCTCGGTGAGCCCATGAGGGTAATGGACGAGGTGGAGAAGCAGAAGGCGGTGACCGAGCAGAACAACTATTCCACGTACACCGACGACCGGTTCCAGATCTTGGAGATGCATGTCAATCTAGACCTGATTGGCTACGAGGACAAGCACGATGGAAAGGCAACAGGTATTAAACTCCCTTATGTCGTTACCATTGAGAAGGGGACTCGCACCGTTCTCGCTGTCCGGCGTAATTGGCTGGCTGACGATAAACTTAAGCTCAGACGCCAGCATTTTGTGCATTACGGCTATATACCCGGCTTTGGATTCTATTACTTCGGTCTCATTCATCTTATCGGAGGACATTCTCAGGCCGCTACTAGCCTTCTTAGACAGCTTATCGATTCGGGAACTCTTAGCAATCTGCCCGGCGGATTCAAGACCAAGGGACTCAGAATCAAGGGCGATGACACCCCGGTTGCTCCCGGTGAGTGGAAGGACGTCGATGTTGCAAGCGGCACCATAAAGGACAACATCCTCCCGCTGCCGTACAAGGAGCCGTCCCAGACCCTGCTGGCGTTGATGAATCAGGTCATCGAGGATGGCCGCAGATTCGCGGCTCAGGCCGACCTCAAGGTCTCGGACATGTCGTCCCAGTCACCTGTCGGCACCACGCTCGCAATCCTTGAGCGTACTCTCAAGGTCATGTCTGCTGTGCAGGCGCGCATCCACTATACGATGAAGCAGGAGTTCAAGCTTCTGGCGGCGATCATTCGTGATCACACCCCGGAGGATTACGGCTATGAACCAGAAATTGGTAGTTCTTCTGCAAAGCGTAGCGATTACGATTCTGTTGATGTCATCCCTGTTAGTGATCCTAATTCGTCCACCATGTCACAGCGCGTGGTCCAGTATCAAGCGGTTCTGCAGTTATCTCAAACGGCGCCTCACATCTACAACCTCCCGTTTCTCCACCGGCAGATGATCGAGACCCTCGGGGTCAAGAACGCGGCCAAGATCGTGCCTGACAAGGACGACCTGATGCCGCTGGACCCGGTGAGCGAGAACATGGCCATCATCATGGGCAAGCCGACCAAGGCTTTCCTGTATCAGGACCACGAGTCTCATATCGCAGTCCACATGGCTGCGATGCAGGACCCCAAGATGATGCAGATCGTGGGGCAGAACCCACAGGCACAGATGATCATGGCGGCAGGTGCGGCGCACCTGATGGAACATGTGGCATTCCAATACAGAAAGGAAATTGAGAAACAGTTGGGTGCATCACTGCCCCCACCCCCTGATTTCCTTGGTGACGATCCAGATAATGAGGAGGGTCATCTCCCACCAGCTATTGAGACACAACTCTCCTACCTCGCTGCCCAAGCCGCCGGCAAGCTCCTCCAGAAGGACAAGGCCGAGGCCCAGATGATGCAGGCCCAGCAGCAACAGCAGGACCCGCTGTTCCAGCTGGAGCAGCGCAAGGTTGCGATACAGGAGAAGGAGGTCGGGATCAAGGAGCAGGACTCGCAGGCCAAGAATGCCCTTGCTCAGGCTAACCAGCAGCTTGTTGCGGCCAAGACCCAGATCGAGCAGCTGAAAGCCCAGCTGGCACAGCGCAAGGAGGACCGCGAGGACAGGCGGCTCATGCTGGACGCCGGGGAGAAGAAGGACCGGCTGGACCTCGACCACTCCAAGCACGAGCTGGATGGGGCGCGGCTGGGTGCGGATATTGCGCGGGACAAGCACAGCCACATCCTTGAGGCAGCCACCGCTGCCGATCAGCACCACCTCGACATGTCACAGCATGAGCTGGAGGGGGCGCGACTGGGCGTCGAGATCGGCAAGCACAAGGCTGACTTGGCGGCCGAGCTGCATCAGCATGGCTCGGACCAGCATGCTGACCTGAGGAAGCACGCGTCGAGTACTAATGCGGATCTACATAAACATGAGACTCAACTAGATCATGACATGACCAAGCACCAGACGCAGCTAGCGCAACAGGCCGCGCAGCATGCCAAGGACCACGAGGTCAAGATGAAACAGGCCAGTAAGCCTGCACCCAAGTCGACAGGAGGTAAGAAGTAATGGGGAACGTAGTTAATATAGATCCAGTGATACGCGGATCGGAATGGGTAGTAGAGAGTCTTATAGATAAGGCTGCTGATGGAAGTTATGTAATGGGTCTTTCATTTCCACAAGAAGGTAGTGAAGATTCAGCACATGTTTTTGCTCCAGATGATGTTAGTCTTAATAATCTATTGCTAGCTAGAGCAATACTCGATGAAATTATTCATGATTTGATGAAGAGTGGGAGGAAGGGGTAATGTCAGATGTACTGGAGCACCTGTACACAGAACTAGATAAGAAAGTAACTTATCTTGAGGGAGAGATTGCCAAGGGAAATCTCAAGGATTTCTCCGAGTATCGTTACCTCTGCGGCCAGATACGAGGATTGGCTGTAGCAGCAGATTTGGTGCAAGACCTCGCAAAGAAGATGGATAGTCCTGAGGAATCAGATGATGAGTGGAGGAGTTAAATAATGAGTGAAGTAGCGGTAGAAGATACCGTAAGGAAGGTGCAACGAGTGGCCAGCCAGCTACCAAAGCCGGTTGGATATCACATTCTGTGCGCTGTACCTGAGGTGGAGAAGACATTCGGAGGGGCAGTAGTCAAGCCTGATGAGACAGTCAGGGTGGAAGAGCAGACTACTATCGTGTTGTTTGTAGTGGAGCTTGGTCCTACTGCATATCAGGACAGGACCAGATTCCCGGATGGCCCTTGGTGCAAGAAGGGCGACTTTGTTATTTGTCGTGGATATGCAGGCACCAGACTGAAGATCCATGGCAGGGAATGGCGTATCATTAATGATGATACAGTAGAAGCTGTAATTGAAGACCCTAGAGGTATTTCTCGTGCCGGCTAAGACTAGGGAGGAAATGAATGCCTAATTCCTTTGTCTGGTAAACGAGTATCTGGGCTTCATGTTCCAAGCAACTTGCAGATACTCCCTATATCCGCAAATCGGAGCAAGGGAAACAAATTCAATGAGGAGAGTTTAAATGGCTGCTGACAAATTCACATTCCCTGACGAGCAGGGCAAGGACGGCCCCAAGAAGGTCGAGATCGAGGGAGATGACCTCAAGATCGAGGTCGTTGACGATACTCCGGAACCGGACAAGGGCCGCGAGCCCATGCCCAAGCAGATCGTAGATGAGCTAGACAATGAAGATCTGGAGGAGTATTCGGAGAAAGTAAAGCTCCGGATGAAGCAGCTCAAAAAGACGTGGCACGACGAGCGCCGCGCCAAGGAGGCTGCAGCCCGTGAGCGGGACGAGGCTGTGCGGTTCGCCCAGCAGAAACATGAGGAGAATCAAGCTCTTAAGCAGCGGATGGGGCAGGGCGAGAAGATATTTATTAAAGAAGTTGGAGACGCCGCCAAGACCCAGCTTGAGGCCGCGCGGGCGCGGCTGACGCAGGCTTACGAGGCGGGCGATGCCAAGGCTATCGCTGAGGCGTCGGAGGCCCTGCAGGACGCCAAGATCAGGCAGCGTGAGATCGAGGGGTTTAAACCCTCTTTACAAGTCGATAAAGATGGTGTAGAACAGCCAACAAGAGATCAGCCACCTGCATCTCGCCCGGACCCAAAAGCCGAGGCGTGGAAGCAGAAAAACGGGTGGTTCGGGTCAGAACCCGACATGACCGCGTTAGCGCTGGGTCTCCACGAGAAGCTGGTCAAGAATGGGGTTAACCCCACCAGCGACGAGTATTATCGAGAAATAGATAAGACTATGAAGAAGCGCTTCCCCGAGTACTTCGAGGAAGACGAGAAGCCGGAACCCCCGGCCCGCACGGCAGCTACTGTTGTAGCGCCTGCCACAAGATCCACAGCACCGCGTCGTGTAACCCTCACCACAACTGAGGTCGCAATCGCTAAGCGTCTTGGCGTGTCGCCTGAGGCTTATGCACGCGAGAAGTTGAAGCAGGAGAACCAGAATGGCTGAGAATCGTCTAGCTCGTGAACTTGAGAGTAGGGATCCAACCAAGCGGCCGGCAGCGTGGGCACCGCCCAACCTGCTGCCAGACCCAGCCCCTAAAGAGGGGTGGGCGTTCAGGTGGGTCCGGGTAAGCACCATGGGGCAGAGTGACCCCACTAACGTGTCGTCCAAGTTCCGTGAGGGCTGGGAGCCATGCAAGGCTGAGGATCATCCGGAGCTTAAGCTCCAGTCAGATCCTAACAGCAGGTTCAAGGACAATATTGAGATCGGAGGACTCCTGTTGTGCAGGATGCCGTCCGAGAGAGTTAAGGCGCGTAGGGAGTACTACGCCAAGATGGCTAATGACCAGCTGTCTGCGGTTGATGGTAGTTATTTGAGACAGAGTGATCCGCGTATGCCGATGGATAAGCTTGGCCCTGCGATTGACCGCAAGACCAGAGTGACTTTCGGTCGCGGGAATCAATCTTAAAATTCTAGGAGATCTAAATGGCTTATCCGACTGTTTCAGCACCTTACGGATTCAAGCCGGTAAACCTGATCGGCGGACGAGTCTATTCAGGTTCCACCCGGATGGTTCCCATTAAGGAAGCATATGGCACGAGCATCTACAACGGTGATCTCGTAGGCTTCTCTGGCGGCGCTCTTATCAGCTCCTCGCTGGCTTACAACACTGCGTCGCCGGTTGCCGGTACGCTAGGTGTGTTCGTCGGATGCGAGTACTCAACGTCTGGTGGGCCGATCTACGGCAGGAATCACTATCAGTACTGGGCTGCCAGCACTGTGGCCGAGGATGCCACCGCCTACGTCGTTGATGACTCTCAGGCGGTGTTTAAGGTCGCCGTCCTTGCTCAGGCATCTGGCGGTGCATCTAATACCACCACTACCCTTGGTGCGGTGTCTGGAGCCTTCGTCGGTTCTAACGTGTCACCGGTTACGGGTACTGCCGGTAGCACCGCTACCGGCGACTCGGCGTGGGGTGTCAGCTCGCCTACGGCCCCGACTAACGGCAACGGCGTGATCCGCACGGCCACTACGCTGCCATTCCGCATCGTCGGTCTGGTGCCTGAGACGTCATTCAGCATCGTCGGTGCTGGTACGGTCTCTACCACGACCATCACGCTGGCAACTGCCAATACGGCCATTCAGGCTGGCATGCAGGTGATCGTCCCCAACACGGCTGGTACGGGTTATGTCTCCGGTGGTCACCCCGGTGATTACAACTATGTCACCAACGTGAACGGTACGACCGTGACGATTGCTAGCTCGGCTACGCAGGCGTCGTCGGTTAACATCCTCTTCGTTGCGTACCCGGAGGTTTTGGTAACTTGGTCTGGTACGTACCACTCGTACAATCAGGCCGCTGGCGTCTAAGGGAGCATATAAATGGCTATTTCACGCGCACAACTGCTGAAGGAACTGCTCCCCGGACTGAACGCTCTGTTCGGTATGGAGTACGCTAATTACGGCGAGGAGCACAAGGAGCTTTATGAGATTGAGACCTCAGAGCGCTCCTTCGAGGAAGAGACTAAGCTGGCGGGATTCAACGCCGCTCCAGTCAAGAACGAGGGTCAGACTATTGCGTATGATAATGCGCAGGAAGCATGGACGGCTCGTTACAACCACGAGACAATCGCTCTTGGGTTCTCGATTACTGAGGAGGCCATCGAGGATAACCTCTATGACAGTCTCAGCAAGCGATATACCAAGAGTCTTGCTCGTGCCATGGCCTATACCAAGCAGGTGAAGGCTGCATATATCATCAACAACGGTTTCGCTAATGCCGGTGGTGATGGTGTACCGCTCTTCAGCGCTTCTCACCCGCTTGTTAACGGTGGTACTAACAGCAATACGTTTACCACCAGCCCGGATCTGAATGAGACCTCCCTTGAGGCGGCTGTCATTCAGATTGCTGGCTGGACTGATGAGCGTGGCCTGCTGATTGCGGCTAAGGCTCGCAAGCTTGTGGTTCCGCCTAACCAGATGTTCGTCTCCAAGCGACTGCTGGACACGGAGCTACGGGTAGGTACCACGGATAATGACATCAATGCCCTCAAGGCGATGGGTTCCATTCCGGAAGGCTATAAGGTCAACCACTTCCTCACGGATACCCACGCGTGGTATCTGCTGACTGATGTGCCCAATGGCCTCAAGATGTTCACCCGCACGCCTCTCCAGAACTCGATGGATGGCGACTTCGACACCGGTAATGTCCGCTACAAGAGCCGCGAGCGTTATAGCTTCGGCTGGTCGGATCCGCTTGGTGTCTTCGGCGTAGCCTAAGAGTTAGTCTGGGATAATAGCCGTATAGACCGACCCAGCGGACGATGCAGAGACTATACGGCGAGTTTACCCCCTGCATGGGGTAGGAGATTGACATGGGCATTGCAACGCATCTTGGTATGCAGCTTATTGGTACGGTCAAGAATACGACCGGTACTACTGCTGGTACGATCCGTAATACAGGCGCTACTGTAGTAAACCAAGATACTCAGTATGATTACACTGGCGCAGTATTCGGCTCAGCCACTTCTGTGTTCCTCGGCGCGCTGCCTGCTGGCTCGTCTATCATCCAGATCAACATCGATACTCTTACGGCGTTCACTGGGTCTACGGCCGCCAACCTGACTATCGGTACGCCTGCCAGTAATGCCCTGTTCTGGGCTTCTACTGACATCACTACTCAGGGTCGTCTTGCCAATACCGGTGCTGCTACCAAGCTGGTTAATTGGTGTGGTCTGGCCACAGCCGCGTCTCCTGACGGCATCGGTATTGGTCCTACTGATATTCTTGTTTATGCCTACTTGACTCCTACTGTCGCTAACGTGACTGCGGGCAAGGTTCAGTACAATATTATTTACACTGTAAATAACCCTGATGGTACGGACTTCCCGCAGACTCCGGTTCCGGGTCAGTTCCGAGTTTCTTACTGAGTTAATCAGTGGCTACTCAAACTGATGTAAAAGCTAAAACGGTCAGCGCTACTGGAGCGCTGACCATTGGTGGCGTTGCCGGAGGAGGCTTGGCTGCTGGCGGTTATGGTGGTGGGTTCCCCCGTCTTAAGGGATTTTATTATTCCTGTACGACTGGTGGTACTGTTACTATTACTGATGGTGGTTCAGGTGGTCCTACACTTATATCATTCGTAGTACCTGTTGGTGCTCAGAATGTTATAATTCCCGGTGAAGGTATTCGCTGTAATCTCGGTGATCCATACCTAACGCTTACTACTGCGGTAGGATCTATAACTGTATTTTACGGGTGACCCATGCCTAAGCAATATGAGGAGATTCGCGACTCATATTTGAAGCGTGGTAAGTCGGAGAAGGAAGCTAAATCGATTGCCGCTGCTACGTACAACTCGCGTCATCCGGGCCATCCGATGAATGCGAAGACACATGGACATTTCGCTTCTGGAGGTAATGTGAAGAAGAAACATATGGGTAAGGGCCCTATTGCACCGCAGCTTCCCCCGCAGCTTGATGCTGCTAGCGCTGGTGCCCCCATGGGTGCTGGTCCTCCGGGTGGTATGCCGGGCATGAAGAAGGGTGGGTCTGCCAAGAAATTCGCTGCTGGCGGTGAGACTGTCAAGAGCGAGCAGGGCCCAGTTAAGAAGTGGGGCCTCAAGGGTGAGGAGAAGGATGCTCACGGCAAGAGGGTCGCCATGAAGCATGGTGGCAAGCTACACTCGCGTGGGGGTGGCATTGCCAAGAAGGGTTTTGCTAGTGGTGGTAGCGTCAGCAGAGGTGACGGTATCGCTGAGCGCGGTCATACTCGTGGCACCTGCCGTTAAGGAGAATCGAATGTCTAAGCATCATCACAAGCGCGGTGGCCGGGTTATGGGCGGCCATGCTCCTCAGCATCATCCGGAGCATGAGACGCCGTTTACCCATCACCACGGTGATAAATCCCCGCATCACGGGTCGCATCCTGATCACTACAAGCCTCATCACGAGCACATCCGCGAGCACATGCACGGGAAGTAATGTCGGTATATGCCTACCTACATTGTCGCCCTGATGGCTCGCCTTTCTATGTAGGGAAGGGAAAATTAAGGCGGGTTAATAACCTATCTGAGCGTAACCCCCACCACGCTCGGATTGTAGCCAAATATGGTCGGGAGAATATTCTGGTTGGTAAACTAGAATGTTCTTCTGATCAGATTGCTTATGACCTAGAAATGGGGCTAATTAAGTGTCTTCAGCGTAGTGGGGTAAAACTTGCTAACTATACTGCTGGTGGGGATGGTGGACGGGATCCATGTGAAGAGACTCGTAAGCGGATGTCTGAGGCTGGTAAACGGCGTGGAGTCTCTGAGGCTACTCATTTAGCCAGAGTTAAGGCTAAAACTGGAGTGCCATTTCCTGAATCTGGGAAAGAGAAATTGCGTAAAGCACTTACAGGGATAAAACGATCTGAAGAATTTAAAGAAAAGATGCGGCAGATTGGTAAGCAGCGGGCAATATCCCCCGCCTTTAGGGAAGCCGCTAGACTTACTAATTTAGGTAAGCCT
>Ga0335069_10006218_pt1 | contig 17387 bp, 14 predicted proteins | sample Lox_Sample_11_FD_206714 | JGI IMG/M metagenome (GOLD analysis project Ga0335069, IMG submission 206714) | Soil microbial communities from Loxahatchee National Wildlife Refuge, Florida, United States - Lox_Sample_1.1 | ecosystem: Environmental > Terrestrial > Soil > Wetlands | place: USA... | reverse complement strand
TGTCATCGTGAACTTCGGCGTTGTGACGATTCCGCGCGATGAGGCTGGAGCCCGGCAGGTGTTCGAGTTCGCCAGGAAGCTTGGCGTCCGCGCCATCACCATCGAACCTTCCGCCGACCAGATTGACCTGATTGAGAAACTGATCAGGGAATACGATATCGCCGCCGGCATCCACTGTCATCCGAGGCGCGCATCGGAGCCCGGCTATAAACTCTGGGATCCAAATTATGTCTATTCCCTCATCCGCGACCGCGATACTCGCCTAGGCGTCTGTGCCGACGTCGGACACTGGACGCGGTCCGGCGTCGATGCAGTCGGCGCGCTGAGGCTGTTCTCAGGTCGCGTCATCAGCGTGCACTTAAAGGACATCAAGGAAGCGGGCAATCCTGATGCGGGTGACGTGCCCCTCGGCCTGGGCGTTACGAATGTCAAAGGTGTGCTGCGGGAATTGCGTCGGCAAAGCTTCGACGGGAACATTTCCATTGAGTACGAGCGCGATTGGGCGCATACAGTGGAAGATATCGCCCAATGCGTCGGCTATCTCCGCGGGTTTGCCGACGCGGAGGGCAAGCCATGATTCTGCCTGTTGGAATGAACAAAAGCGGGTTAAGCCGCCGGGCGTTTATTCGCAGCGGGGCCGCGGCAATCGCTGCGTTCACCATGGTGCCTCGCCATGTTCTGGGCGGGCCCAAGTTTGTTTCCCCGAGCGAGAAGATAAATATCGCTATCGTCGGCTGCGGCGGCCAGGGCCGGGCCAACGTGCGCGCCCTCTTTGGGCTGGCGGACGCGCAGATTATTGCCGTTGCGGACCCGGTTGAAACCCAGAATCTCGATGCCTTCTATTTCAAGGGCCTTGCCGGCCGGCTGCCGGTCAAAGCAGAGATAGAAGAGCATTTTGCTGATAAGACGCCGAATTACAAAGTGGCGGATTACCAGGATTTCCGCCACCTGCTGGAAAGAGAAAGGGCGGTGGATGCAGTGCTGTGTGCCACACCCGATCATCTCCATGCTTTCGTGAGTGTCACCGCGATGCGGCAGAAGAAGCATATCTATTGCGAGAAGCCGCTCGCTCACAACGTCTGGGAGGCGAGGCTCTTGGCGCGGGTTGCCAGGGAGACCGGGGTCGCCACCCAGATGGGCAATCAAGGCCACTCTGGCGGTTTTATCCGCCAGACTTGCGAGATGATCTGGGACGGCGCCATCGGCGAGGTGCGGGAGGTCCATGCCTGGACGAGCGCCACCCGCTGGAACAAGGGACTCTCTGGCCGCCCGCCCGACGAGCCTGTTCCTGCCGGAGTGAACTGGGATCTTTGGATCGGGCCGCGAGAGCTGCGAGGCTACAGCTCCGCTCTCAACCCGGTTCGCTGGCGCGACTTCTGGGATTTCGGCACCGCGCCCATAGGGGATTTCTTCTGCCACAACTTTGACCCCGCCTTCTGGGCTTTGGATCTCCGTGAACCGATGACCGTCGAGGCCACCCCCGTCGGTCCGATCGATTCCTATGTTGCCCCTCCCGCCGGCCTCTACACGTATCACTTCGGGCAGCGTGGCAAGCTGCCGCCGGTCAAGTTCACCTGGTACGAAGGCGGCCTCAAGCCTCCCCGCCCCGACGGCATGGATGCGACCGATGCATTCGGCGACAACGGTATCCTGTTTATCGGCAAGAAAGGGGCGCTTTCCTGCCCGGGTTGGGGTGGTCGGGCGGTTTTGTATCCGGAATCCAGGGACGACGAATACAAGCGCCCCCCGCCAAGCCTCCCGCGCTCCAAGGGACACCATCGAGACTGGCTCGACGCGTGCAAGGGAGGCTCGCCGGCTAGCGCTAACTTCGAATACGGCGCGGGGCTAACGGAAGTCGGTTTGCTCGGTTTGCTGGCTATGCGTGCTGGGGAAAAGATTCTCTGGGACGCCAAGGCCATGAAATGCGCCAACTCGGCCCAGGCGGATCGGTTCCTCACGGAATCCTATCGTAAAGGCTGGGAAATCTCCTCCTGAAGATTGGAGTTGTTTTGAGCAGCAAGGAACAGAGAGAACGGAGAGAAATGCTGCGTTCTCTCACTTCCTTCATGTTGAACAGACAGCCACCTATTTGTGAGAAGGGCGCTTCGGCGATTGGCAGTGCGTTTATTGCGTGCGCACTGCTTTGGTTGTTATCCGCAATCTACCAGGTCCCCTGCAACGCGGCTGCGGCAACTTCAGCGCCGGAACTTCCCTTCAAAGTGGTCGCCTTCTACACAGGCAAAAGCGATCCGGCGCATATCAGTTTTGTGTGTGAGGCCAATAAATGGTTCCCGGAAGTCGCCGGACAGAACGGTTTTACCTACGACTCGACGAACGATTGGACCCAGCTCAACCCCCGCTTCCTCGCCCGGTTTCAAGTCGTGGTATTTCTAGATTCCCGACCGGAGGATCAGGCCCAGAGAGCGGCCTTTAGACAGTATATGGAGAATGGCGGCGCTTGGATGGGATTTCACTTCGCTGGATTTGCCCTGACACCTTCCAAAGTCCCGCAGAATTGGGATTGGTATCATAACGAATTCCTGGGATCCGGTTGCTATTTGAGCAACACTTGGCGCCCCACCTCCGCGGTATTGCGGGTGGAAGACCCGCAGCATCCCGCCACCATGCATTTGCCGGAAACCTTCGTGTCCGCGCCCAATGAATGGTACAGATGGTCGAACGATCTGCGAAGGAACCCTGACATCAAAGTCCTTTTGTCCATCGCCCCAAGCAGTTTTCCGCTCGGAACCGGCCCCAACCCCCGAGAGATCTGGCACGGAGGCGATTACCCGGTGGTTTGGACGAATCGGCGTTACCGAATGATGTACGTGAACATGGGGCATAACGACATTGATTACGAGCACAAGACCGGTAAAGAATTGTCGCAGACCTTTGGCAGTCCGACTCAGAACCGGTTGATCCTGGATGGCCTCCGCTGGCTTGGGCGCGGTGGCCGCAGCACACAATAGCCCTTGGTGAAAGCGAGGAGGCGGCGTGCATAGCGCGCCGCTGGATGCGCGTTGGGCGCAAAATCGTTCCGGAGCCCGGTTCGGCTGCAGCGCGCCTATCTTGGCGCCAGTGCCGACTCGATGCAAGGCGGGCGGCGCTGACCTGTTGCGGCAGCGGCCAAAACGTATATACTGGCTCACAGCACATGAGCAGTGAGAGCGCGATTGTCCCGGACACGGAATCTGCGCCCGGGCCGGCAGCGCCCCTTGCCCGCTTAATCGGGCCGCAAGGCGTCCACTTAATCAGGTTGTTCGATTGCATCGAAGCAATCCAGGTTTGGATCAAAGATCGTCAAGGGCATTACCTCTGGGTCAACCGCGCCTTCCTGATGCATTACTCTGTCAATAGCGCAGTTCCGCGCGCTGAGATGCGGCAGGTTGTCGGCAAGACCGACTACGATCTTTGCCCGGCTTACCTCGCCGACCAATATCGAGCTGACGACGAGCGCGTCCTGGCCGGCCACTGTGTCGTGGATCGCATCGAACTGGTGGGACAAGGCGAGAACCTGGCGACATGGAACGTGACCAACAAGATCCCCTTGCTGGCGGGAAACGGCTCGGTCCTTGGAACCGCCGGGTTAACCCGCCGCCTGGAACAACGGGATACTGCGCTGGCGCCTGGGATCAACTTTGGCCCGATGCTCCAATGCCTTCGCGACCATTTCCGTGAGACAATCTCCAATCGCCAACTCGCCCGGCTGGCTGGTTTGTCGCTGCGCGCGTTCGAGCGTAAATTCTACGCCACGTTTCAGATGCCGCCGCAAGAATACCTGCGGAAACTGCGCCTGCGCATGGCCAGCCAGGCCTTGGTGTTCACGCAGCAAAGCATAGCCGAGGTGGCCCTGGGCTGCGGCTTCGCTGACCAAAGCCATTTCACGCGGGAGTTTCACCGCTACGCCGGGCGCACGCCACGGGAATATCGCGAGTGGTATGCCCGCCCGGCTTCTTCTTCAATCACCAGGCGTGCCGGTCCAAGTCCTTAGGGCGCTCTCTTGAACAGGCGCTCGACATCTGCACCGCGCTGCGAACGTCAGCGCAGAATCCGGGCCGCCCCTAATTCCGACTCCTAGCGCCCCTCTCGGTCTGCCTAATGTCTCCAACGTTGGAGAAGGGCCGTGTTGGGTACCGCCGGGCGATTACCAGTTCCAGTGGGGCCTCGTCATCCCTTGATGATGCGGTAGTCGCTAGTCGCGGGCACGTCACGTCAAGGCGGGCGCGCGCGCCAACGCCGGCGTCCTTTTCTATCGAATCGTCTCGAAGCTTAGGCTACGCCCGTGGCTGTGCAACGGTCCCGGCCGGACCAGAAGACGCGGATAGACTCTAGCCAACAGGCACTGATTGCTCGCTGAGCCTACAAATCATCCTTCCTTGCTCGAACAGATCGGCCGATCCAGTTTAGTGTCCTGTGGTGTCGGTGACAACTCATGCACAACTCCAAGCGTTTGTGAGTGGTCAAACGGGTGGGAAAACGCCATGAAATTCCGCCATTAGTTGAGTTTTTGGCTCGGAAACAGTCTCCGGAAGGGATGGTGGAGCCGAGGGGGTTCGAACCCCTGACCTCCTGAATGCCATTCAGGCGCTCTACCAACTGAGCTACGACCCCAACCAGAGCGAAGGCCAGTCTAGAAGGTCCTGGGGAATTGTCAAAACGCAAATTCGGACTTCCGGCAGCGTGAGCAGGCCGCTTGAAAGACGGCGCCGCCACTACCGGAGTTCCGAGGTTGCTTGCCGGATTAGCCGCTCCGAGCGGTTTAAGCCGGCAAATGCCGGCGCTCAGGTTGCGGGCAAACTCGCCAGACGGGAATTGCCAAAGGCTCCGGAATAAGGCATTGACCCACAGGACCTGACACATCATGGCCATTCTGAAAATCAAACCTGCTGGCTCCGGCCAATATGACCTGCTCGCGCTCGGCGAAATCATGCTGCGCCTGGACCCAGGCGAGGGGCGGGTGCGCACGGCGCGCCAGTTCAACGTCTGGGAGGGCGGGGGCGAGTACAACGTGGCGCGCGGGCTGCGGCGCTGCTTTGGGCTCAGGACCGCCGTTTGCACCGCCTTTGCCAGCAACGAAGTCGGGCGGTTGCTCGAGGATCGCATCTTGCAAGGCGGCGTGGACACCCGGCTGATCAGATGGGTTCCCTTCGACGGCGTGGGCCGCACCGTCCGCAACGGCCTCAACTTCACAGAGCGGGGCTTCGGGTTGCGCGGCGGGGTGGGGGTCTCGGATCGCGGGCACAGCGCTGCCAGCCAGCTCAAGCCGGGCGATTTCGACTGGGACCAAATCTTCGGGGAGCTGGGCACGCGCTGGTTCCATACCGGCGGCATTTTCGCCGCGCTCAGCGACACCACGCCGGAGCTGGTGCTGGAAGCCGTCCAGGCGGCCCGCAAGCATGGCGTGATCGTCTCCTACGACCTGAACTACCGCCCGTCGCTGTGGAAGAGCATCGGCGGCCCGAAGCGGGCGCAGGAGGTCAATCGGCAAATCGCGCGTTACGTGGACGTGATGCTCGGCAACGAGGAGGACTTCACGGCGTGCCTGGGGCTGGAGGTCGAAGGGGCCGATGAACACCACACACGCATTGACGTGAGCGCCTTCAAGCAAATGATTGGCCGCGCCGTGCAGGCCTATCCGAACTTCAAGGTGGTCGCCACGACCTTGCGCGCCGTCCGCAGCGCGACGCGCAATGACTGGGGCGCCATCTGCTGGGCGGGCGGCAGCTTTTACGAGGCGCCCAACCGGACGGACCTGGAGATCCTGGATCGCGTCGGGGGCGGCGACAGCTTCGCCAGCGGACTGATCTATGGCCTGATGCAGCTCGGCGACGCGCAGAAAGCGGTCGAATACGGCGCGGCGCACGGCGCGCTGGCGATGACGACCCCGGGGGACACCTCGATGGCCTCGCTGGCCGAGGTGGAGGCGCTGGTTAAGGGCGGCAGCGCCCGCGTGCAGCGGTAAGCACGCGGCGGCCAGGCCCAGCGGCGCCGGCCTCCGAGCCGGGCTTCAGTTCTTCAACCGGTAATACATCGGCGCCTGAGCCGTCACGCTGACGACGTTCTGGTTGCTCACGATGTTCACTGGGTTGGGCACGTTGGTCCAGGTGATGGCGGGCGCCACGCGCGGCGCCGCCTGCAGCACGTAGGCCGGGGCGGTGCTCGCCGGCCAGCTCAAGTTGAAGTCGGCGCCGGCACGGGTAATGGTCAGGCGGGGGCGGCCCGTGGCCAGTGAGATGAGCGTGATTTGCGTGCCCCAGGCATCGGAGGCCACCGGGATCTCCTGGATGGTCCAGAACAGGTTCTCGTCGGTAGGGTCCACCGCGGTTGTGCTGTAATCGCCCCAGCGGTAGGGCGATTGGTCATAGCTGATACTGAAATCGCTGACGGTGCCTTGCTGGATCAGGAAGGGAGATCCCACGGTGACGCTCGAGCCGCTGACGGTGCCCACGGCGGCATAAATGCTGATGTTGCCGGTGGGGCTGGTCGGACCGGCGCGATTGAAGGCGAGCAGAAACTTCCCACTGTGATTGGCCGCAATGGACGGGTAGAAGAAGTCGTGGGTGCCATCGCTGATAATCCCCTCCCCCAGCAGCGTGTTATTGGCTTCCTTGAGCACCATCCAGTGCACGGCGTCCTTGCCGTTCGCCAGGATGCAGTTAGCCATGTAGATATTCGTGTTGACCTGGCGCACAAAGGCCGAGAAGCGGTCGTCCCCGCCATCCACCTGTATGCCGCTGGGCTGCGAGACGGGATTGGGCGCGGCGTCGTACGTATTGTGGATGTACACCGTCGTGCCGAGCGTGGCGGCGGACCCGCCCGAGCCGTTGATGGTGGTGCGGTCGAAGACCTTGAAGGTGGTGCTATCAATCGCGATCATGACGCCGTGGCCCAGGCCGGCATCAGGGTTGCAGACCCCTTGCAGCGAGAAGCCGTAAACCGTGTCGTCCCGGTTGTCGAAGCGCGTCATGCGGGACAGCGAGGGCGGGCTGGCCACCAGGTCGGCCTTCGGGATGGAGAAGAAGGAAACCCCGGTGAAGTCCCCGGATTCATCGAAGTTGTTGATGCCGATATAGACACCCGTGGCATCCACGCCCAGGGTGTCGAAATCGGGAGAAAGGGTGCCAGTATTGCTGGTGAAATTCACCGCCTGCCAGGTGCCGGCCGGGTCGGAGGTGTCTGAGCGGCCCAGGAGCACCTGCGCGCCGACCAGGTCCAGGGTGATTTCCGAGGCGAACCAGCGTCCGCTGGCGGCATCGTAGATGATTCGAGTGTCGGTAAGGCCAGCGGCAATGGTATCGGAGCTGATGCCGGCGTTCTCCCAGAACTGGTTGTCGCTGATCAGGACCTGCTGGGCCCCGGTTTTGCTATAGACGGCAAAGGCGCCGTTGACGAGCTCGGCGAACTGGTTGGGCCCCGGAACGCCCATGGTATCGGGCGGGGTCGAGCCGGTGCCCAGCGCCGTGGTGTCGTTGAGTGAGACGCCGGGAAAGTTTTGGATGATGACCTGCCCGGACAGAAGAGAGCAGACGAATACGAGCGCCGCAGCCGGCAACAACCGCGAGGCACCCCCGGAAACGAGTTTCTTCATAACGTACAGCGCGCCCCCCTGAGCCCGAGTACGGAGGAATCGCCCATCAAGCTAACGCCGGACTTGTCGGCGTCAAGCGGACGGGCCGCGTGGTCGTGCGGAGAGCGCCCCTCCTCGGCCGCAGCAACGCTGGTAGCTGGACGGGCCGCAGCCCAGACCGCCGTTACCGCTCGAGCAGGCAGGCGCCTGACGGCGGCTGATTTCTGGCGGCACCACCCCGCTGCCAGTGCCGGGCCGCCGTCCAGCACAGACCCGTAGCTTCCCACAGTTTTCCTGCACCCAGACCTCTCCAGTGGGTCGCCATCTCCCCCAGTAAACCCCTCCTAAACCCCTCGTATACCCCTCGTATAGGGGGATTGACTGAAAGATACCGCTGGCGTATGGTGTCCGCACTATGACAACCAAACATAACGGACAACGGCAAGCGGTGATCTGGGGCAGGTTCTCCAGCGACCAGCAACGGGACTCGGACTCCCGGGAACGGCAAGAACGTCTCAACCGAGAACTCGCCAAGCGGAAAGGCGTCAAAGTACTGGCTGAATACTTTGACGAAGGCGTAAGCGTCAAGGACGGGGCAACACCCCTATTCCGTAAAGTTATTGCCGAATTGCCCGAAGGCGTTGGCATCATTACAGAGAACCTTGACCGCATCAACAGGGGACACCCCTGGCGAGCCAAAGCATACATAGCCGACATACTTGATGCGGGACACTTCGTTATTACTTCGCAGGATGGACGGGAATACACTGCCGAGTCAATCGGAGAACTTGATACGCTCGTAATCGGGGACATATCCGCCAATCTGGCGTATGCCGAGAATAGCAAGCGTATCAAGCGGGTACGTGAAGCCAAAGATCAAGCCATAGCATTGGCCCGTAAAGGCATCCCCGCTCCGTTAGGTGCCTGGCTACCCGCCCACGTCCGATACGACTTTGACACAAGGCAGTATGTCATCAATGAACAAGCCAAAGCGACAACCAAGCGGATATTTGAAGAGTACGCCAGCGGTAAAGGTATGCTTACTATTTCTCGGGCGTTGAATGCGGATAACTTGCCAACATTCGGGAGCAAGAAAGCGGGAGCGTGGATACCATCGGCAATCCAGCACCTACTGCGATGCGAAAGAGTCATTGGGACATTGACCATAAACGGGGAGAGAATACCCAAAGCATACCCGCCAGCCATTTCAGAGGCATTATACTATCGGGTGCAAGATATGCTTTCCAAGAACGTCAATAGACGGGGCAACCGCAATGCCGAGAAAGTCCGCAGTGTGTTCAGGGGACTATGCACTTGTGCCATATGCGGTAATGGGGTCAAGGTCTATAAAGGTAGTTATCTCGGGTGTTCAGGGTATCGGGACAAAAAGAAAGATGACAACGGCAAAGTGTGTTCGGTCAAGAATCTGGTACGCTTTGATGAAATGGAGCGGGAGTTCCTGCAATGGTTCGTACCACACGCCAAGCACGCTTTGATTGGGAAAGATAGCACCATACCCCGCATTGATGCGTTGGAAGGCAAACGGAAGGCGGTAGAGCAACGTATAGAGATGACAATGGCACTTATGGATGCCGAGACCCCATTGCCGATGGAACAAATCAAGTCCCGCCTAACGAAGTTGGAAGTTGAAAAACGGACACTTGAAGGCACCATCGCAGAAGCCAGGGCGGAAGCATCAAGCAAGGCAGTACTGCCTGAAACCATGCAGAAGTTGGAAGCGATGCTTGATGCTGCGACCAATGGCAACCACGAAGTAAGGCGGAAACTTGCGGACTTGATGCCGTCTATTATCAAGAATGTAGTGGTTGATCTGCAATACAGAGATACCCCGTCATTTCAAGTCCAACTTACAGACCCCAAAGCCCCACTGCTGGAATGGTTATACAAGTTCGTGGAGTACTCGCAACCCATTATTGGGATAGCCAAGAGCGGGAACCTCATTCTTGGCAAAGGCAAGGCTATTGACGGGCATTACGAGCAAACCAAGTAGAGACACCCTGAACCATTACACCCCGTCCAGTGCTGGACGGGGCTTTTTATTACCTCCGTAGAACGCTCCCCGTTGAGTTATAGGCGTCTTTCAGTGTCGGGACCATACCGACATAGCCCCCACGGCTTACGAGAGCGTATAACGCATCCCCAGTACGCAAAATCGCCATAATCAGACCCCAAAATGCACTAATGACTTACATTTCTACGGAAACATTGAGCATTCCGCATAGTCCGTAAGTGCATTTTTGTAGCATTGAACTACCCCAAATGACACTTTTACACTCTTGAACCATTGGGGATACCGAATGAACTATGCCCAAACACTGCTATAATAAGTCAAATCGCCTATGTATAACGATAAAGTGTATGTGAGTGTGCTCCGTGCTCTTCCACCGAACCCGGCAGATTTTTGTAAGGCTTAGAGTACTCTGTTAGAAAGAGCACCGCCCCCCCTATGGTGAAGATAGTAAATCCTTAGACCCACACATATACCTGTATGTGTCTCCCCGGGAAAGAAAGGGGCGTAATGCGAGGGTTCGGAACCCTCACAGAAATATAAATAACATACCATGCTATAATAAGTTGCAATCTTCTTTGGGTCTGATATAGTTATAGACATACAAAGCACCGCTCTCCTGTCTGTCTCTGCACAAAGATTTGAGAGTAGCCGTGAGTTGGAAACCAACCTTTCCCCGACTCACGGCTTTTTTTATTTGTGGGGTTATTATACTCACTCTATGCACGCCAGTATAAATCATCATCGCATCAAGATTGCTTGATATGTTATTTTTACTCTTTTAGGTCTGGTGAGTCCGTATTTATGACCATAGCCACGAGATGCTTTGTAATCCTCCGTGGTGCGAAAGGAAATAATGCAGAGAAATAACAATACACAAGTAGTTGACTCGCTGTCGGTGATGGCAGTTGAATAATCCCAATAACCCCCAATGGTGGTTGCGGTCTCATACCTTCGTGATTACGAGGACTCTGCATAACTACATTCAGTCGCATTCCATCCCCGAGACCGAAGCCGAGTATATCTCATATATTCAAAACAAGGTCATTGTGGGCAGTGATAGAGCCGAGACCGATGATCATGGATATTTGAGAGTCAGTAAGAACGTGTGGCAGAATAAATGTGGCACGACTTATCCCCAATGGCTCAACCTACTGGCAAGCATCGGGGAACTGGAAATTGACGACTCCTACCATTTTCTATCACCAGACGCCAGCCCCGAGGAAAAGGAAAACTTTATACCAAAGTGTAAGGGGTTCAAAGTACCGGCCGACAAGTTAGCCGCAGGTCTGGTCAAGGTGAACTTCCACAAAGAACGCATTCGCCCACTCAAATCCCAAAAGACCATAGAAGGGTATATGTGTGGGTCATCGGATGACCCTCACCTTGCTTACGTGCTGGAATGCTTACAGCAAGTCAGAGTAAGCCCCGAGCCGATATTTCCCAATGACCCATTACGCTACGCCATGAGCAAACAATACCTCGAAAAGACCCACTATCAGGCATTCGGATTGCATCGGGCAAACGTAGGGCGTGTGTTCCATTCCATTATTGAGATGCCCAAGGAGGCGAGAGTAAACCTGCGACATAGTAATGGCGAGTCATTCGTTGACGTGGACATAAAGACCTGTCATCCCCACTTGCTCTTACCATTATTTACAGACCCCAAAGAGCGTGAGGCATTCTACCATGACCTACAAGGCGACATTTACAGAAAAATAAATCCCTGCGCCAAGCGGGATAGTGTCAAAAAGCGTGTGTGTCAGTACCTTATGGCAAAGAACCGACAAGCCGAGTGGCTCACAAATACGGACGTGCACGCCTACTTTACTCGCAAGTATCCGATATTCTACAAAGAGAAACTCTCTACTGACAATGGGCTGGCGTGGTATCTGCAAGGTGAGGAGTCCCAAATCGTGACCCGTGATTTAGTCGCCTATTGCAAGGCAAATCAGTATTTCATAATCCCAATGCACGATGGATGCCTCACGCTGGAGAGATACAAACGGGCCATAATGGATGAATTAAAGCGACTATTGAGAGAACACACGGGCTATGTCGTAGGAGTGGAGGAAAAGAAAAAGATGGTGCAAAATGCTCCATCTTCCACGGCAGAGAAACTGGCTAATGACGATATAGAAAAGGATAGTACTAAGTTAGGACTATCCAAACGGGACAGACCCGCCTTTGACTTCGCATCCATAGACCTTGCCTTTGAGATGGAAATCGCCCTGAACGAGTTCAAGCGACAGTACGAGCCATTACAGAAACAAGCCAGCCGTGAGGCGAGACACAATCACAATCCGAATGTGAAGGAACCAGATTGGAGTGTGTGGCGAGGGATGCGGGCTGAAATGGATGCTCTTATGCACCAGTACAGAGACCCGATACGCTACTTCGCAGTGAAAACTAAACAACACAAGAGAAAGGAAATAATGATATGATGCAAATAATTACTCAACCAGACCCAAATCAGAAGCCATTAGACCCACAGAAACCAGTACCCGTCCAGCCCGTATCCGTGCAGGACTATTTCAGAATGTTAGAGGAGGAATGGATTAGGAACCAGATCGCAATGAAGCAAAAGCGATTTAGACGCAGTATCTTTGATGTTATGGAGTCCCAATAGATATGTATTCTCGGCAACAAGCACGTTGCCACGATGCCCCTCGATGGGGTTAGACAGAAGGAAAAAACAATATGATCAAATCGTATTCTATCAAAAAGGTAGGCCAGACCCTACTTGAAAAAGTTACCACCGCAATCAAACCCACCGCTAAATCTCTCAACATCGTTGACGCCAATAAGCGTATTGAAACACTTACGGCAGAGAATGAGTCATTGAAGGCCAGCAAGCCAATGGACTACGCCAAGATGTCCGTGGCAGAAATACAAGCCGTATTTGATGAACAAAGCCGACAACATCAAGCATACGTGGCAAGTATGGGCTACAATGATACGCCAGCAATCAAGTCAGTAGTTCAGACCCCGACTGCTACACATATTCCACGAGCACTTACCCCGAATGAGGTAGAACGTCAACGCCAGGAGGCCAATGTCAAAAGCAAGTATTTCTCTGAACAGACCCGATTGATTGATAGGGATGAACGCAACGCTAAATCAGCGTATGCTAATTACCCCGATAAACTCGCACAAGCACTGCAACAAGCCAGCGATGCCCGAGCCAAACTTGAACGAGAAAGAGCCGAAATCAATAAGCCAGTCGGGTTCGATCAAACAAGTACGCCCGTAAGCGATGGTAGCAAGTTCTACTATATCGCCCCGGGCGAGTATTACATTGCGATGCTCCCAGATGGACGTGTTGTATGTAAGCAGTCGGGGGAATATGGATACCGCAGACTTGTTCAGAATACTCTTTCCACTCCCGGGGAAGTATTGGGAACATATTCTTTCCCAGAACTAACTGCCGAAATGTTTGATGGAATTATCAAGGGTAAGCCGACATACAAGCAGTTGAATGAGGTGTACAAAATCCAAGCAACGAGAGAGCGTATTGTGTTGGATGGAAGTCAGGCAAAAGTTATTTGGTAAATCAGCCGTTTATTGGGATTGGGGCAGGGATGAGTCAGCCAGCCACTCTGCTCCACAATTTCTTTCATAGATTGGCGTATCCCGTTTGATACGTCTATTGAGGCAATAAGGACTCACTCACTTATTGCCTCTTTTTTATTTCTCTATTCACATTCCCCGTCATTTTGACGTAATTGGATGTTTACCGCTTCTGTGAGCAATCGTAGTTTGTCCCCTGTATATGAGTCGTCAACTTGACTGCGAATTGCCTCGTCCACGATTTGAATCCGTTGTTCTTCGGATACTTGACGTAGCGCCTTGCGGTAGATAATGCCGATGATTTTGCTTATGTCTGTTTCCATCGTTCAATTCCAGCAGAACCAGCAAGCATCGTCAAGCGTTCCACAACCCCCTGTAAACGCTCCCGCTTGGCTCTGGGCGCATTGACGGGGTGCAGATGGTCTATTGACCTTGCCTTGTCCAGAAGTGTGCCCCGAAGTCCATCAAGCGGGGATGCCTGAAAAGTAGTTTTACGCTGAAAAGCCCAATAAACCGAGCATTCTGGCGGTATCTAAATGCCAAGACATCTACCCCTCGTATACCCCTCGTATTTTAAATACGAGGGGTATACGAGGGGTATACGAGGGGTTTAGGAGGGGTTTAGGAGGGGATATTGTGAGCCAACGGGCTGCCTGGGGCGCAAATCCCGGGAATGGGCTGGAAATCGGGAGTGTGGCGCCGGCTTGGTGGATTGTGCCGTAAACCTTCGGCAAACCGGCTTCCGGGTCGTTGTACAGCACACCCCTCAGGGCGCCTCGGCGAGATGTCCATCTTATGGGGGCGGCGGACGCCTCGGCGAGGCGTCCCTACCCTGCGCTGGGAGCGCCGGTCACTTCCTGGCGCCGGCCATGGAAAAGGCCTCGTGCATGCGCTTCTTCATCTCGGCGGGCGAGACGTCTTCCACATGGGTCAGCAGCATCCAGCGGTGTCCGAAGGGGTCGGTCAACGAGCCGGCGCGGTCGCCCCAGAACTTGTTCTCCGGCGCTTCTTTGGCCGCCGCGCCGGCGTCCACGGCGCGATTGAATGTCTGGTCCACATCCTCGACGTAGAGCGCCAGGCCCACCGGGGAGCCTTCGAGAGTCTGCGGCGACACGCCGCCGTGCTCGGGGCATTCGTTGCCCAGCATGATGATGGAATCGCCGATTTGCAGCTCTGCATGAGCGATCTTGCCCTCGGGGCCGGGCAAGCGCACGCGCTCCCGGGCGCCGAAGGCCCGTTTATAGAAATCAATGGCCCGCTCCGCGTCCCGCACGGTCAGGTAAGGTGTGACGGTATGAAAGCCGTCAGGAATATGATTCACGTTCTCTTTCATAATGAGAGAAGCATCGCTTGGGAGGGGACCGTATTTCCACTGGGGTAAAGGCCCCATGCCCGGAAACGAAGGCACGGGCGTCTCCCTGAAAGAGTGCAGCCGCCGAAGTCAGTCGGCCTATGCTTCCCGCCGCGCCGATGGCGCCGAGTGACGTCGGCGGCTACTGATGCGTGACAAAGCGGGCTAGCGGCCGTTCCGCCGCCAGGCCAACAGGGCCAGGCCCAGGCCGGACAGAGCGAGGGTGGAAGGCTCCGGAACCGCCGGGAGCACATCCGCCCAATTATCGCCAACGCGCAGGTCGTCGAAGATCCATTGGCCGGCAGTCGTGGCGCTGTTGGCCTTGAAGCCGATGGTGTCCAAATTGGCGGCTTCCGTGCCGCCGGCGGCGATTGTTACATCCGCATTGGGCTGAGTGCCGCCCGGGGTCGGATCAACCCACAGGCTTACGCTGCCGCCGGAGCCGAAGGTGTATTCCACGACGAACAAGTTGACCGTGCCGACGGTCATTGAGCCATTGGAAGTGTAGGTGGCGCCGCTGCCAACGCCCTGGTGGCGGACGCCGATCTTGAACTGGGAGCCCGCGGTCTGTTGCCCGACATAGACCGAGAAGGGGTCGCCGCTGCCGTTGGGCGAGCCGCCCAGGGGCAGCAAGTCGGTCAGGTAACTATTCGCCGTGGGCAGCATAGTGCAGTCGGCCAGGAACGAATAATAGATACTGCCGCTCGTAATGGGAGTGCCAGTGAAATTGACGGTCATGGAACCCGACGTGCCCGCGGTGTCAACCAGGGCATTGCCGCCGGGGTCGGCGAGATTCGGATAGGTCAGATTGGTGCTGACGACGGTCAGGCCCGCAGCGCCGCCTATCCACGAGTCATTGCCGCTGAGCGCGCCCGCGTTGTAGTTGAATCCTTCCGTGTAGAAGAGATTGGCCTGCGCGCTCTGGGCCAGCAGGCCGGCAATGCCCAGGGCCAGCCCAATACGGGCTGAAACTCTCGGAGCGGCAAGCACAGGAACGAAGCGAAGGACGTTTTTCATAGGACTGATTAGACTTCAGGCTGACGTTAGCTGGTTTCCGAGACGCACAGACACGCCTGTCAGGTTGAGATCGTCTCAGGATTCCCCGGGTATGTCACCCCTTATTTTGTGCAGCCGACCTTGAAATTTGGGCAGGGAGAGTGCCCGTCCTCGGGCGCAGCGATGTCCGCCGCGCCCAGAGCGGGCTTATCAACAGAGCCCTGCCGCCTTTCTGTGTTGCTGCGCATGAGGCGGGGTGCGCTCCGCGAGTGCTTCTGACTCTGCCCGGCCTATGGGGTAAATACCCCATTAGCGGCCAACCAGTTGGGGATTGACAGTCACAGGAGTGATTTCGGATGCGGGAACTCTAACCCCCTATGCCGTCGAAGTTGTTGATCATTCAGCCCTCGTATTACCGGTTGCCTGGTGATCGCAATCCGGTCAGGCTGCGCCATCGGCAACTAGTTCCCCTGGTTCTGCCCTACCTGGCAGCCCTGACGCCGCCGGACTGGGAGGTCACCCTGGTGGATGAAATCCTGGAGCCGGTGGACCTCGCCGCCCCGGTGGACGTGGTGGCCATCACGACGTGGACGATGAATTCCCACCGCACGTACGACCTCGCCAGGGAATTCCGCCGCCGGGGGCGCAAGGTCCTGATGGGCGGCCCGCACGCCTACTGGCATTTCGAGGAAGCCCAGGAACACGCCGATGCCGTGGGCGTGGGCGAAGCGGAGGCTTTGTGGCGAACGATGCTTGCGGATGCTGCGGGTGGTCGGCTCAGGCCTTTGTATCGCGCCCCCCAGCTTCAGGACCTGGGCGGCTTTCCGTTCCCGCGTTACGACCTGCTCGATCTTCGCCGTTACGGCCTCATCAAGACCTTTGCCGTGCAGGCGACCCGCGGCTGCCCGCTGGCGTGCGAGTTCTGTTCGGAGCGCCTTTACCTGGGCGGCGGCTTTCGCGTCCGCCCGGTCCAGGACGTGGTCGAGGAGATCAAGCGCCTGCCCTCACGCAACGTGTTTTTTGCTGAAAGCAACTTCGGGGTGAAGCGTCGGCATGCTATGGAATTAATGGAGGCCCTGATTCCGCTTCGCCTGCGATGGTCCACCCTGTGGTCCATGAACCTGTGCTACGACAAGGAGTTCCTCGATTTGGCCCAGCGGAGCGGGCTGCTGCACGTCAATATCGGCATGGAGAGCATTGACGGTCAGACCATTGCCAGCATGCGCAAGCGCCAAAACAGGACGGACCGCTATCACGCGGTCCTAGGCGACCTGCGCCGCAGAGGCATCAGCTTCTCCCTGAACTTCATCTTCGGCTGGGATACCGAGACGCGAGAGGTTTTCCCGAACACGCTGCGCTTTCTTGAAGACGAAAAGGTGCCCGTAGCCTACTTCAACTTGCTGACGCCGGAGAAGGGCACGTCGTTCTACGATCGGATGCGCCAGCAAGACCGGATCATTAATGAGAAGGAGATCGGGCGCTGGCCCGGCCAGCCCTGCCATATCAAGCCGCTCTATTGCTCACCGCGGGAATTGGAGCAAGCTGTGCAGGGGATTCACCGAAGGTTTTATAGCCTGCCTTCGATGCTTCGCCGGCTGCCCATGCCGTTAAGCACGCCGGCCATCGCTTCGTGGGCATTGAATTTGTCGCAGCGCCGCGTCTCCGCGCACCCCGACAACCAGAATCACTTCTCGTCGTATTGAGCTCGCAGAAATTGACTCATCTTTGGCTGGCCGGGGGCGGCGCACCATAAGCGCTAACTTGTTTATTGACTCCTAGAACCCGTTCCGTAACATCGCCGCATGACACCTATCAATGCGGCTGAGGAGGATTGGGATCTCTTGCTCTCGTTTTTCCCTGCGGATTGGAGGCAG
>Ga0335069_10006217_pt1 | contig 17388 bp, 17 predicted proteins | sample Lox_Sample_11_FD_206714 | JGI IMG/M metagenome (GOLD analysis project Ga0335069, IMG submission 206714) | Soil microbial communities from Loxahatchee National Wildlife Refuge, Florida, United States - Lox_Sample_1.1 | ecosystem: Environmental > Terrestrial > Soil > Wetlands | place: USA... | reverse complement strand
TATTGGCCTGGCGCCGGTGCCGGCGCCCGCTGCGACGCCCGACGACGGATGCGGTGACCTGAAGACCTACGGGTCCCTGGCTCTCCCGCCGGCTTCCAATGTCGTTCCGGCGCTGAGCTACTTCATGGATGTCGCTTTCGAGAGTAACCTCGCGAAGTCGATCCTTGGGCTGCAGCCCGAGCAGCCCGCGACGCCGGACGGTGCCACGACTCTCAACAGCATCAAGGCGCTGATTCCCCTTGCGCTCGTGGAAGAGCACCACGGGTCCACCGGACCGGCCTTCATCTTCAAGCGCCAGGTCGCCACGCTGGTCATCACCGACCAGCGCGCCTGCTTCCCGCAGAAACTGGAAGACCCGTTGAGCCCGAAGGATACGATCCGCTCCTTCTCGATCCCCGACCATACGGCGCAGGGCACGCCGGTCGCGCGCCACGACGTCTATGTCCTGGGAGCCGACATCAGCCATATCGAGTTCCTCATCCAGAATCCGGACTACGACCTGCAAACCGATGTCCGCAGGTTGACGGCGGACTGGCCGGTGGTCTCGCCGGGCGACCGCGCGCACGTCGTCACCGAGATCGTGCAGGCGGGGCTCATTAACTTCATCCGCGCGGCGGGCCGGCGCATGGATGCGTTCAGCTACGCCTTCACGCCGTCCGAACCCGACGAGATCGCCGCGACCCGGTCGCTCGACGAGCGGAACATGATGCTGGCCGCCCAGGGCGGCGGGGCCGCGCCGGGCGTGGGCGGCAGCGGCGCCGTGAAGATGGCGAACGAGCGCGGCCTTGAAGTCAGCCGCAACGCCGTGCGCAAACTGGTGATCCCGTTCGGCGAGCAGTCCAGCTCGGCGATCGCGACCTTCGGTTGGGTCATCCAGCCGCAGGAATCGATCGAGGGCACGGACGCCTACCGGCAGCGCGCCTCGCAGACCTCGCTGACGGCGCTGATTTCCCTGCCGGCGTGGTGGGAGGAGATCCATCTGCGGATCGCGCGGTCCTGGGTCCCGGCGACCGGCGAGCCGGAGCAGCCTTCGGGAACGCCGCAGGACTACACGATCGAGCTGCCGGTGAACTTCGAGACGGTGGACGCGAGCCTGTTCGAAACCAACGACCGCAGCCCGATCATCAATGAATGGGCGACGGACGAAGTAATCGTCAGGCCCTGCATGCGCGCCGACATCGTGATCCCGGGCCGGCGGCTCTGGCGCAGCACGGTGGTCATGCTCGGCAGCCAGAAGGCCGACGAGATCTTCGTGCTGCCGGACATGAACGGCATCGTCGCGACATTCAACCCGGTGCTGTTCCCCAGCACCTGGTCGGACCTGTCGGAGGACTACAAGGTTCCGCTGACGGTGTGGACCAGTCAGGGCAGCACCTCGCTGCCGGTGCGCGCGAAATTCCACGCGCTGGCGCCCGGCGATCCGCTCATTCAGGCCCGCTGTCCCGCATCCGCGTCCGTTTCCGCACCCACACCCCCGCGCGCCGCCGCGCCCGCCGCGGCCGAGGGCGGGTCGCGCAGGCCGTGACCGCTAGCGGGGAATCACAGTCCCCGGATCGCCGAAGCAGTTGCAGGCGGATCCGATCGGCGAGGGATAGGTCTGGCAGATGCCCCGATAGGTTCGGCAGGCGTTGCTGATCGCCTGCGCGGGTTGCGGCGCATATCCGGTCCCGGGCGGAACGACCACGCCGCCGATCGGACCGGCCGGCGTCATGCAGCCGCACCCGGTGCCGATCGGCGCGGGATAGACGACGCAGTACCCAGCCACCGTGCCGCAGATATTGTTCACGTATTGCGCAGCCGCCGGCGACGGCAGAAGCGCGGTGCCGAGGACGCAGAGCGCGGCAAGCGCCGGCAGGGGCAGCGCCGCCTTCCTCCAGCCGATCATCGGCGTCTCCCGGACCCTCATCAACCGCAACCATAGTGGCAAAGCGTTGAAGGACTATACCTCGCCCCTCCGATCGCGGCGACGAAGGCGCGGCCCAGGGCACCCCTCACGCGCCCTCCTCCGCAATCTCCTCATACAGCAGCCGCGCCTCGCTCGCAGGTCCCCGCCGCTGCGCAAGCGCCACCACCCGCACCACGCGCACCGAGCCGCGCAGCGGCAGCGTCAGCACGTCGCCCACCCGCAGCCGCGCATGCGCCTTGTCAGTCGGCTGGCGGTTCAGCCGAACGCCGCCCTGCGCCACCCACTCGGCACAGTCGCCGCGCGACTTCATGAAGCGCGCGCACCAAAGCCACATGTCCAGCCGCTGCCAGTCCGCGTCGGACGCCAACGCCAAGCCGTGCCTCAGCGCTTTAGCGCCGCCAGCGCGGCGAAGGGGCCGGATGCAACCACTGCCGGCCCGGGCTCGCCGACGCCCGCCGCGCGGCGGCGGCGCGGGGGCAGCAGCATCGCCAGGGCAGGGGGGCCGAACTGATCGGCGGCCAGCACGCTCGCGGGCGCCAGCCTGAAGCCCAGCTTGCGCAGCACCGCCGGCAGCAGATCGGCCTTCAGCGCGAAGCGCCCCGCCAGCCCGGCGGGCAGGGCGGACGCGCCGCGCCGCGTCGCCCAGGCAAGTTCTGCCGCCACCCGCTCCGCCACGTCGATGCGCAGCCGCGCCGGGCCCGCGTCCAGCCAGCCCAGCGCATCCGCCAGCCCGGCCGGCCAGCCGCCGGGATCGGGCGGGATCGAGACCAGCCCCCCATCCGGCAGCGCCGGCATCGCAGCCCCTTCCCATACCGCCCACAGCCGGGCGCGCATCGCCATCGCGCGGGGCTTCAGCAGGGCGGGCATGAACAGCGCGTAGCGGCCGGCGCGCACCCCGATCGGCTTCAGCCGGCTGCGCAGCTCCGCCCCGACCGTCTCCTCGGTCGCGCCTGGCACCACACCCAGCGCCTCGGTCAGCATGTGCAGCGGGCCGCGCAGCGCGCCGGACTGCGCGGCCAACCCGGCGGCGGCGAACAGCGGCGCCAGATCGGCGCGCACCGACCCATCCACGAAGCGTTGCAGCCGCGCCCGCACCCGTTCGCGCGCCGCGCCGTCCAGGAACTCGCTGTCGCGCACCACGACCCGCGGACGCAGCCGCGAATCGCCCCGCGTGAGCCGCGCCACCGGCTCGCCGTCCCAGTGCAGCCGGTGCGCCTCGTCCAGCGAGAACGCCCCGTCCGGCGCCGCCTCCAGCCGCGCCACACGCGCCGCCATCTCGGTACGCAGCGCCCGGCGGGCGGCGCGCAAAACGAGCTTGCGCTCTTCTCCCTCCGCCATCGGGTCGGGCACGAAAGCGAAGCCCGCGACATGGCCGACTGCGTGACCCTCGACCACCACTTCGCCCCGCCGCGTCACGGCGGACAGCAGTTCCTGGTCCTCGCCCTCGGACAGCTTGCGCACCAGATGCGCCGCGCGGCGGTCGACGAAGCGCGCCAGCAGCCGCTGATGCAGCGCGTCCGACAGCCGGTCCTCCACCGCCCGCGCCGCTTCCTGCCAGGTCGGCGCGTCGGTGACCCAGTCGGCGCGGGCGGCGATGTAGGACCACACGCGGATGCCGGCCAGCCGCTGCATCAGCGTGTCGATATCGCCCTCGACGCGGTCCAGCCCGGCGATCTGCCCGGCCAGGAAGTCGGCGGGCAGGCGTCTCGCGCTCGCAAGGTGCGTGAAGATGCGGCCGCAAAGCCTTGTATGCGTTTCGTCCGCCAGCTTGCGGAAATCCGGGATCTGGCAGGCATCCCACAGCAGCCGCACTGCGCCGCGCCCCTGCGCGATGCGCCTTATGTCCGGCTCGCGCGCCAGCGCCGCCAGCGTCTCCTGGTCGGACGCATCGTTGCCGCGCGCCAGCCCCGGCCCCGGCGGCGGCTCCGCCAGGCTCGCCAGCAGCGCGTCAACGCCCGAGAAATCGAGGTCGCTGTTGCGCCACGCGAGTTGACTCAGCGGCTCGAAGTTGTGCGCCTCGATCGCCGCCACCGACGCATCGGGCAGGGCAGGGCAGTCGGCGGTGGCGCCGAAGGTGCCGTCGCGCATCCCGCGCCCGGCGCGGCCGGCGATCTGGCCGAGTTCCGCGGCGGTCAGCGCGCGCGGGCGGTGGCCGTCGAATTTCGACAAACCGGCGAACGCCACATGGTCCACGTCCATGTTCAGCCCCATCCCGATCGCGTCGGTCGCGACCAGGAAATCCACCTCCTTGTCCTGATACAGCGCCACCTGCGCGTTGCGCGTGCGCGGGCTCAGCCGTCCCATCACCACCGCGCAGCCGCCGCGCCGTCGGCGGATCGCCTCGGCGATGGCGTACACCTCGCCCGCGCTGAACGCGACCACGGCCGAGCGGGGCGGCAGCTTCACGAGCTTCGCGGGCCCGGCATGGACGAGTTGCGACAGGCGCGGGCGGGTCTCCACCTCGGCCCGCGGCACCAGGCGCTGCAGCAGGCGGCGGATGGTCTCCGCGCCCAGGAACATGGTCTCCGTCAGCCCCCGCGCGTGCAGCAGCCGGTCGGTGAAGATGTGGCCCCGGTCCGGATCGGCGCAGAGCTGGATCTCGTCCACCGCCAGGAACTCGACGGGACGGTCCAGCGGCATCGCCTCCACCGTGCAGGAGAACCACCGCGCCTCAGGCGGCACGATCTTCTCCTCCCCGGTGATCAGCGCGACATGGCGGACGCCCTTGCGCGCCACCATGCGGTCGTAGTTCTCCCGCGCGAGCAGGCGCAGCGGAAAGCCGATGATGCCCGAATGGTGCGCGAGCAGACGCTCGATCGCGAGGTGCGTCTTGCCGGTATTGGTCGGCCCCAGCACCGCCCGGACGCGGGGGGCGAACCCGGCAGGCCCAGCCCCGAAGGCGATTCCCGACATGCCCCGATGTTTGGATGCGGGCGGCGGGATTGCAAGCGCATCCAGGTGACGGTGACGGCCGCGCGCGATTGAAACCCGGCGCCGCCGGGGGCATATCGCGCCCCGCAAGGAGGGCAACGATGACCGACACGACTGCGGAAAGCACCGAACACCCTGGAATCGAACGGCACGGCTTCGGCGCCGAGGTCGGGCGGCTGCTCGATCTGGTGGTCCACTCGCTCTATTCCGAGCGAGAGATCTTCCTCCGCGAGCTTGTCGCCAACGCCGCCGACGCGGTGGACCGGCGCCGGTTCGAGGCGCTGACCGACCCCGCGCTCGCGCTGCCGGGCGGTGCCAAGGTGCGAATCGTGCCGGACAAGCAGGCGCGCACCCTGCTGATCTCCGACGACGGCATCGGCATGACGCGGCAGGAGCTGATCGACAATCTCGGCACCATCGCCCGCTCCGGCACCCGCGCCTTCGGGGCCAAGCTGGCCGACGCGAAGCCCGAGGAACGCCCCAGCCTGATCGGCCAGTTCGGCGTCGGCTTCTACTCCGCCTTCATGGTCGCCGACCGCGTCGCCGTCACCTCGCACAAGGCGGGCGCGGACCACGCCTTCATGTGGGAATCGACCGGCGCGGGCGAGTTCACCATCGCCCCCGCCATGCGCGACGCCCCCGGCACCGATATCCTGCTGCACATCAAGGCCGACGCGGACGAGTACCTGGAGCCGATGCGGCTGGAAGCCATCGTGCGCAAATGGGCCGATCACGTCACGCTGCCCATCGCCATCGTGCGCGACGGCAAGGAGGAGTCGGCCAACGAGGGCACGGCGCTCTGGCGCAAGCCCAAGTCGGAACTCACCGAACAGCAATACGCCGCCTTCTACCGCCACCTCGGCGCGCTGTTCGACAGCCCCTGGGCGACGCTGCACTGGCGGGCGGAAGGCACGCTCGAATTCTTCGCCCTCCTGTTCGTCCCCGGCATGAAGCCGTTCGAGCCGCTGGACAACGACCGCAAGTCGCGCGTCCGCCTGCATGTCCGGCGCATGTTCATCACCGACGAGGCCGAGCTCCTGCCGCCCTGGCTGCGCTTCGTGCAGGGCGTGGTGGACACCGAGGACCTGCCGCTCAACGTCTCGCGCGAGATGCTGCAAACCACACCCGTCCTCGCCCGCATCCGCAAGGCGGTCACCGGACGCGTGCTATCGGAACTCAAGACGCACGCCAAGGACGCCGCGGACTACGGCAAGTGCTGGGACAATTTCGGCGCCGTCCTGAAGGAAGGGCTGTGGGAGGACGCCGAGCACCGCAAGGAGATCGCGGCGCTCGCCCGCTTCCGCTCCTCCGCTGTCGAGGGATGGACCGGGCTTGCCGACTACGTCTCCCGCATGAAGGAAGGCCAGGACACGATCTGGTACCTCGCCGGCGACGACGCCGAGGCGTTGGCGAAGTCGCCGCAGCTCGAAGGCTTCCGCGCGCGCGGGATCGAGGTGCTGCTGATGGCCGACCCGATCGATTCGTTCTGGCCGGACCGGATGGACGAGTTCGAAGGCAAGCGGCTCAAGAGCGTCACCCAGGCGGGCGAGGAGGTGGCGGCGGGCGATGCGGCCGATGCGCCGGACATCTCGGCGCTGCTCGCCTCCTTCAAGACCGCGCTCGGCGAGGCGGTCAGCGATGTGCGCGCCTCGCGCCGGCTCACCGACAGCGCCGTGGTGCTCGCCGCCGGCGCGGGGCCCGATCTGCAGATGCAGCGCCTGCTGCGCCGCTCCGGCCGCGCCGGACCCGCCATGCCACCGGTGCTGGAGGTGAACCCTGCGCATCCCTTGATCGCCGCCCTGCACGCGCGTTTCGGCACAGGCGAGGACCCCGCGATGCGCGACGAGGCCGCCGAGGTCGCGGGCAGCCTGCTCGATCTCGCGCGCGTGCAGGAAGGCGAGTTGCCGCGCGATCCGGCGGAATTCGCCCGCCGGATCACGGCGCTGCTGGCCGGAAAGCTCGCGCCGGCGTAAGCGGTTTCCCCGCCGGCTTCCGCCGGAAGCCGCGTGGGGGAACTTGCCGCATGATCGATCAGACCTTCGACTGCCTGGCCAGGGAGGATGCGCCCGGCCTGCCGCTCCATGTCGTGCGCCCCGGGGCGCTCGATGCCTTTCTCGCCGGGCTTCCGGCCGGGCAGGCATCGTTCCTTCGCCAGACCGGCTTCACGGCTGCGCACGGCGATGTCGCGCTGCTCGCCAACGAATCGGGCCTCGCCGGCGCCGCCTTCGGGCTGGGCGACGAGCCCGGGCCCTATGCCTTCGGCGCGCTGCCCTACCGGCTGCCCGCGGGTACCATCTGGCGGCTGGAAGGCGGCCCGTTCGATGCCGAGGCGGCGATGCTCGGCTTCTGCCTCGGCGCGTACCGCTACACCGCCTTCCGCGCCGCGTCCCGCGCGCCCGCGAAACTGGTGCCGCCGCCCGGCAGCGGCGCGGCGCTGGTGGCGGCGCGTGCGGTCTGCATGGCGCGCGACCTCATCAACGCGCCCGCCAACGTGCTCGGACCGGCGGAACTCGCCGGCTGCGCCGCCGAACTTGCCGCACGGTTCGGCGCCGCCTGCACGCTTGTGTCGGGCGAGGCGCTGGAGGCCGCCTATCCCACCGTCGCGGCGGTCGGCCGCGCGGCGGCGCGCAAGCCGGTCGTCGCGACGCTGCGCTGGGCGGGTAGCGCGGCCGGGCCGGATGCGCCGCTCGTTTCACTCTGCGGTAAGGGGGTGTGCTTCGATTCGGGCGGACTCGACATCAAGCCTGCCGCCGGCATGTTGCGGATGAAAAAGGACATGGGCGGCGCGGCGGCGGTGCTCGGCGTCGCGCGCATGGTGATGGAGCAGGATCTGCCGGTTCGTCTCGCGGTGCGGATCGGCTGCGTCGAGAACGCCATCGCGGGCGACGCCATGCGGCCGCTCGACGTGATCCGCACCCGCGCCGGCGTTTCGGTGGAGATCGGCAACACCGACGCCGAGGGCCGGCTCGTGCTGTGCGATCTCATCGCCGAGGCGTGCGAGGAATCGCCGGCCCTGCTGCTGGATTGCGCCACCCTGACCGGCGCGGCGCGCGTTGCGTTGGGCCCCGATCTGCCGGCGCTTTTCTGCAACGAAGACGGGTGGGCGGAGACCATCCTGCACGCGGGGAATCGCTGCGGCGACCCGCTGTGGCGGCTACCGCTCTGGCCTGGTTACAATTCCTGGCTGGACAGCGCCGTGGCCGATCTCAACAACGTTACGACCAAAACCTTCGCTGGCGCGGTGGTGGCCGCTTTATTCCTGCAACGTTTCGTGAAACCGGGTGTTCATTGGGCGCACATTGACTTATATGCTTGGAACGATTCGTCCGGTCCGGGACGTCCCGAAGGCGGGGAGGGCCAGGCGATTCGAGCGGTATTCGGAGCGATCCGGCGGCGATTCACGCCGGCGTAGGCGGCAGCGGCGGCCGCGATCCGCGAATTTGCCGGAAAACCGTGCAGCCGGGATGTTCCCGCAACGTTTTTCTCTATCCGAGTGCGAATTTTTTCGGCTACCTTCCGTCCCGGCGTGTCGACACTGCCTGTCTCCGGCAAGGGGTGGCGGAGACCCGCCCAACCAATGCAGGCGAGGCCTGCTAGCTTGAAAGGATAAAGTCGATGGCAGTCGCTCCCACCCCCGATCAGCTAGTCGGGATTCTTCGGGAAACCGTGGTGGCGCTGGTGCGTCGCGACGGGCCGGACCTGTCGGCGCGGCAACTGGGCGTCTTCCTCACCTGCTACCTGCAGGACGGGGGCCACACAGTGCGCGGGCTGGCGGCGAACCTCAACGTGTCGAAGCCGGCGATCACCCGCGCGCTCGACCGTCTGGGCGAACTCGATCTCGCGCGCCGCAAGATCGACCCGCTGGACCGGCGCAGCGTGCTCGTGCAGCGCACCCCCAAGGGGCAGGCCTTCCTGCGCGATCTCCGCAGCATACTGAACGAATCCGCGACGATCGTGCGCAAGGGCGGCAGCACGACGGGCGAAGCGCACCGCCGGGCCGGATAGGATTCGGATCGGTTCGCGCCGGCGCTTTCCATCGGCGCCGGTCGCCTCTCCGGTTGCCGTGCCGCCGGGTCGCGGCGCGCTACGGCCCCGCCACCAGTGCGCGCGCGTCCTCCCGGAACGCGGCCCGCGCGGTGTCGCCGATGTAGAACATGTGCCCGCCGGCGTAGGTCTTCATCCGGATGCGGTCCGGCGCGCCCAGCTCCGGGACCTGTCGCAGGATCAGGACGTTGCCAAAATAGGGCGTCACCAGATCGAACAATCCCTGCCCGATCAGCACGCGCAGTGTCGGGTCCAGCGCCATCGCGAGCCGCATCGCGGTCATCGCCTGCGCGCCGCCGTACATGTGCCGGCCCCAGTCCCAGGCGCGGAACACGCCCTCGTTCGATAGCCGGTACGGCGTGTCCGGCCGCCAATGCAGCTGGTCGTTGTAAAGCGCAACCATCCCGCTCGTGACCGGCGCCAGCAGCGCCTGCACCACCGGCTCGTCGTATTCGCTGAAACCATCCAGCGGGAAGGGATCGGGGCTGGTGATCGTCGGATCGTACGGGCTGCCCACGCGGCGCCGCGCGCGCTCGCGTTCGTGCAGGAACACGTCCATGTCGATGCGGCCCTCGTAGCGGCGCACCAGCGCGGGATCGAGCCCGGTCAGCTCCGCCACGCGCTGGCTCGCCTGCGCCACCGCCTCCTGATCCTTCACTCCCTTCAGCAGTTGCATCACGTAGTTTCCCCCCGCGTATTCCTCGGCCTCCTTGAGATCGGCGCGCGCGACGGGCTTCTGTGCGGCCAGCGCAACGGCGGTCATCGAAGGCAGCCGGATCGCGTAATACAGCGGATCGAGCGCATTGCTGCGCCCGCCGAAATCGAGCGCGGGCGAAACCATCACCAGCCCCGACACGCCGACGCCGCCTTGCCGCTGCAACTGCCGCGCCAGCAGCGGCGCGCGGAACCCGCCATAGCTTTCGCCCAGGATGAACTTGGGGGACACCGTCCGGTCGGCCTGATCGAGCCAGCGCCGGATCACCTGCGCCAGATAGGCGATGTCGCCATCGATGGAATAAAGCCGCTGCCGCGCTTCCTCGCCGGTCAGCAGCGCGCGGCTGTAGCCCGTCCCGGCCGGGTCGATGAACACGAGGTCGGTGAAGTCGAGCCACGTGCTTGCATTGGGATGCGGCGTTGCGGACGCCGAGGGCCGGGTGTCGGCGCCGCCGATATCGATGATCCACGGCCCCACGGCGCCCGCCTGCAGCCAGCCGCTCGCCATGCCGGGGCCGCCGTTGAAGACGAAGGTCACGGGCCGCGTCGAGCGTTCCGCGCCATCCAGCGTGTAGGCGACGAAGGCGATCTCGGCGATCGGCTGATCGTGCTCGTCGGTCGGCCGGATCGCGCCGGCCGTGGTGGTGAATGCCAGCGTGCGCCCGGGCAGCGTCAGGCTGTGATGCGCCACCGCCTCGGCCGGCAGGCGCAGCGCGGGCGCGGCCGCGTCGACGTGTCCCGCCTCCGCACGTCCCGCCTGGCCGGGACGCCGCGCGCCGGATTGCGCCGCCGGGGACTGCACCGGCGTGGATTGCGCGGCTTCGGGCGGATCGTCGGCGGCGGCGCGGGCGCGCTGCGCCGCGGGAAGCGCCAGGGCGGCCAGCGCCAGCAGGGCGGTCAGGCCGAGAAGGGCGGAACGGCGGGCAGGGCGCATCGGCGGCTCCGGCTGGGCCCGCCGCCTGTTGCCAAAGCCGAGGGGCGGGCTACAGAGTCGGGTCATGAAGAGGAGGAGACCATCGTGAAGCATCCGGCCTTTCTTGTCGCCTGCGCGCTCGCCGCGGGGCTGCTGTCCGCCTCCGCGCGGGCCGAGGACGCAACGCCCGGCGTGACCGCGACCGAGATCAAGCTCGGCCAGAACGCGCCCTACAGCGGCCCGGCCAGCGCCTACGGCAATATCGCCAAGGCCGAGGTCGCCTACATGCAGATGGTCAACGACCAGGGCGGCGTCGCCGGGCGCAAGATCAACCTGATCTCGCTCGACGACGGCTACAGCCCGCCCAAGACGGTGGAGGTGATCCGCAAGCTGATCGAGGAGGAGCAGGTCGCGGCCCTGTTCCAGACCATCGGCACCGCGCCCAACTCGGCGATCATCAAGTACACCAACATGAAGAAGGTGCCGGACATCTGGATGGCCTCCGGCAGCTCGCTCCTGCTCGACGGCAAGAAATACCCCTGGAGCATCCCGTTCCAGCCGAGCTACCGCGTCGAAGGCGCGATGTTCGCGAAATACATCCTGAAGACGAAGCCGGATGCCAAGGTTGCGATCATCTACCAGAACGACGATCTCGGCCGCGACTACGTACTCGGCATGAAGGACGGTCTCGCCGACCAGTACGGCAAGATCGTGGTGAAGGAGATTTCCTACGAAATCACCGACCCGCTGCTTGATTCGCAGGTGATCAGCGCCAAGGACGCTGGCGCCGATACGATCCTGGGCGCGACCACGCCCAAGTTCACGCCGCTGATCCTGCGCAAGCTGTCGGACCTCAACTGGCATCCGCTGGTGATCATCGATTCCAACGGCAACTCCGTGAACCCGGCGCTGACCGCCGCTGGCCTCGACAAGGCGGTGGGCGTGGTGACGGCCTTCTACCTGAAGGACGTGACCGATCCGCAATGGAAGGACGATCCCGGCGTGCAGCGCTTCATGGCGTGGCTCGGGAAGTACGCGCCGAACGCCGACCCGTCCGACATCATGTGGACCTATGGCTACAACATGGCGCAGGCGATGGTGTACGTGCTTGAGCAGTGCAAGGGCGACTTCTCCCGCGCCAACATCATGAAGCAGGCCACCAGCCTGAACGGCTTCGCCTCCGACGTGATGCTGCCGGGCGTGACGGCGGACACCAGCCCCACGGACTACCGCGCGCTCAAGGCGATGCGGCTCGCGCGTTTCGACGGGAAGAAATACGTGCTGATGCCGGAATAGCCGGAGCGTCCGGAGAGGGCTGTCGCGCGTGCCGGCATTGCCCTCTCCGGTCCAGGCGGCGTGCGACTTTCGGGGCGGTGCCTTTTCAGTTCGAAATTCGGCTCTCGTCACGGATCAGCACGTATCCGTCCGCCGCGCGGAGATCGGTCATCGAGCCGCCTCCCCATCGAACCGCAGTGCTACTCGGGGTCCGCGGCCCAAGCCGTAGGAGAGCCGCACCAAGAGCATCATCGCTGGTTCGATAAACCGCGCGGCTGAAAGATCTCCCGCGTCGATGACCTCGCCCGGCAACCCCATCATCAGCCCCGCGACGACCGACTTCGCGGGGGCGTCATCGCCGGCCACAAACAGGCCCGCCGGACGGCCGTTCACCGTCGGATCGTCCGAATGGAGCAGCTCGGCCATGGGCGGGATCCCTTTCACGACGCGCGCCCGAGGCGCCAGTCGCGCCACCGCCTCGCCCCCCGACGTGGTGGTGCCGATGGCCAGACCGCGCATGTCGGGCAGCAGGGCGTTCGTGCAGTCCCAAAGAATCCTCCCGGACAGATCGCCTGCCTGGGCGATCGCATCGGGAACAGCGCCCCAGGTGACGGCCAGCGCAACCACATCCGCCCAGGCAGGCGGTTCGCCGGGCGCGCCGGAACCGACGCCGAAAGTCTCCGCGCTCCGCTCGAGCTTTTCCAGGTCGCGTCTGTAGGTGAGGATCAGCTCATGGCCCTGCGGCTTCAATCGCCTGGCGAGCGCGGTGCCGATATTGCCCGCGCCGATGACACCGATCCTCACTTTGCGCGTCCCGATCCCGCCCCGATGGTCCTGCCGCGCCGGCCGTCTTCGAGCGCCCCGACGCCCGGTTCGCGGGCGATCTTTGCCCGCTCCTCCTCCAGCGTCCGCCGCAGCGCGGACGGCTCCGGCTCCGGAAGCACCTGGCTCCAGGAGCGGACGACGACGCCGTTGAACCCGCCATGCGCGTTGTAGGGCTCGGCTGCAATCCAGGCTTCGGCGTCGAGCTGGTCCTCCGCTTCGACGACGATGATCATCGTCTCCGGCCGGCCGCCTCCCGCGGCACGCGTGGGGCCGCCGAAGCGGATGCGGTGCTGCTGGGCGATTAGGAATTCGTAATGGTCGGCCCGAAGCCGGCCCCGAACAGGTCGAGCTTGCCGCGGTCGATGGTGCACAGGCAGGCATAGAGGGCCATGTCACCGGCCCGCCAGTGCCGCGAGGAAGGCCTGCGCGGTGACTTCGGCGGAGGCGGGGTTCTGGCCCGTGACGAGGCGGCCGTCCGCCTCTGCGTGAACGCTCCCGGGCGGCTGCTCGACGAAGGCAGCGCCTTCGGCTTCCATCCGCGCCTGCAGGGAAAAAGGCATGTGGCTGAAAAGCGGGTCGGCGGCGTCCTCACCCTTGGTGAAGCCGGTGACGCGCCGGCCCTTGAGCAGGGTAGCGCCGTCGGAGAGCTTCACATCAAGCAGCGCTGCTGGCCCGTGGCACACCGCCGCGACCGGCTTTCCGGCTTCCCAGAAGGCGGCAATCAGGCTTTTCGCCGCGGGATCGGTGGCGAGATCAAACATCGGTCCATGCCCGCCGGGAAAAAAGATGCCGTCGAAGTCGGCGGACTGGGTAGCCGATAGATGGACCGTGGCGTTGAGCGCGGCGAGCGCGTCGCGCACTGCGGCGATCTGTTCCTTGGACGGGTAGCTGCGCGGATCGACCGGGGCAGGGCCGCCCTTGGGCGAGGCGACGGTGATCTCCGCGCCGACCTTGCGGAACGCCTCGAACGGTTCCGAGAATTCGGTGAACCAGATGCCGGTGGTCGGCTTGCCGCCGATGTCGCCATGGTTGGTGACGACCATCAGGATCGTACGCGCCATGCCTGCGTCCTTTCAGTTGAGGTTGGGGAGTTGCCGGCCGTCCATACCGACTTCAAGACGCACGAGCTTGGCTTCCTGCGGCACGCCTTGGAACGGCACAATCACACCGCCTGTTGCGGTCACGTAAAGCGCGCCCGGCTCGCCGGGGTGGAAGGCGCAGGCGGTGCAGCCGGCCATGCCCTGGGCCGGCGCGGCGACGGCCACGCGCGCCGAACCGTCCGCGTTTACCCGGATCAGCGTGTTGTGGATGTGGTTGGTGATGTAGAGACGGCCGATTGCATCGACCGCCAGGTCGTCACCCCGCAGACCCTCCGCGAGGATACTTATGGCGGTCACGTCGCCGGACGACGACAGGTCGGCGCGCAGCAGCAACGCGCGATCGGTGTTGGTGATGTAAAGGCAGCCGTCGCCCGCTTTGATGCCGTTCGCGCCCGGCAGCATCGGTTCGTCGGAGATTTTGCTTAGACGCTCATCGGTGAGCACCACGCGCGACGTCCAACGCGCGACATTCACCTCAATGATCTGTCCGAGGAGCGAGTCGACCGTGTAGGCGTGGCCCTTCGCGGCAGGCGTGAACCCGTTGAGGAACCGCGTGGCCGGAATGGTGAGCTTCTGCTCGACGCAGCCGTTCGCATGCACATGAAAGACATTGTGCGGCGACTGGCCCACCTCTCCCCCGACCGCGAGCACGCCGTCGCCGTAGGCGATCAGGCCCGCGGGCGAGACGCGAAGCTCGGTCCATTGTTCCGAACGGCCCGAACGGTCGACGCGGAGCAGCTTGCGTTGGTTGTGGATCGATATCGCGAAGCGGCCATCGGCGAGCACGGCGATGTTCTCGATGAAGGTACCGACGGGCCAGGTCGCGACAACCCGGTGCGGTACAGGCGCGAGAGGCGCCTCCTGATGGGCGGCGCGTGCGGCCATTTTTCTTCCCCCGTTGACAACGGCGATATAGCGATGGTTCCGCCTTGCCGTATTTCATGTTCCTCCGTTTCACATTTCGGCGAGCTGTCGCCCGTGCCCGCAGCGGGATATGCTCGCACGATGGACTTCCCCGCTCCACCGGGCGACCCGCACGGCGTGTCCCCATCCCGCATCCACTACCCTGCCGGCGAATATCCTCATCCGCCGTCAGGACTGTTTCAGTTGCGTGTCGTCCGGAGCGGCTCATCCTATGCGGAGGTCGATCTCGGAGCGGGACGTCGGCGCGTGTTCACGCGTCCGGGCGACATTCTGGTCAGCCTCGGCGACCGCCCGAGCTTCTTTGCCATCGAAGAAGGCCGGGATCTCAGCTTTGTCCAGGCGGGGCCGTTCATCCTCGACGGGGTTCTGGACCAGCTCGGCGCGACCCGCGCCGAGCTGGTGCCGGCGGCGTTCGGACCGTTCCGCGACCGGCTGATTGCCGGTCTCGCCATCCGCATGGAGGAACTCGCGTCCACTTCGTCCGTCGCGCTCCATTGGACGTTCGGCGTCCTTGTCGCGCTGACGATGGACGCGGCCGGCCGGCGCCAGAGCAAGTCGAACAGCCGCCGACTGACCACCCGGACGCTCGCCGAGATCGGGGCGGTGATCGCGGCGCGACTGCACCAGCCCATCACGGTTGCCGATCTGGCACGGATCGCCGGGATGGGCGAACGCACCTTCTCGGCAGCCTTCCGCGAGGCGACCGGCCTTCCTGCCTACCAGCTTATTCTTCGCCGCCGGGTCGACCGCGCCCTAGAGCTGCTCAAGGCAACCGCCATACCGCTGGCGGAAGTCTCGCTGCGGTCAGGGTTCACTCACCAGGCGCACATGACGAGAACCTTGAAGCGTCTCAAAGGCTCCACGCCCCGGCGGATTCGAAAGGCGGGTTGAGCGGCCTCCGCGCCGTTTCGGGACCGATGGCAATCCAGCGCAGTCCCCTCCCGTTCATTCCAAACCCCTTGACGCGCCGTCCGCCCACCCGTCCGACATCATGGGGACCTGCGGCTACAACATGGCGCAGGCGATGGTGTACGTGCTTGAGCAGTGCAAGGGCGACTTCTCCCGCGCCGACATCATGAAGCAGGCCACCAGCCCGAACGGCTTCGCCTCCGACGTTATGCTCCCCGGCGTGACGGCGGACACCAGCCTCACCGACTGCCGCGCTGAAGGCGATGCGGCTCGCGCCGTTCGACGGGAAGAAATACGTGCTGTTGCCGGAGTAACCCTCACCCTCCCGGCCGCAATGCGGCCTGCGCACCATCCCCTCTCCCGCACCGCGGGAGAGGGAGGGGCCCATCGCGCAGCGATGGGAGGGTGAGGGAAAGCCCCTAATTCGCTGGCGCAAGCCGTCACGTCCACTCCGGGATCGCGGCCACCTTCAACGTCTCGGCCTCGGGCAGGTCGAATCCGAAGTGCTCCGCCAGCAAAGTCCGAAGCTGCCGCCGGTCTGTCAGTTGGTCGGGCATCTCGGTTTCGCCCGTTACCCAGGTAACATCCCGGTTCATCAGATTGACCCGTCCCGAAGATGTGACTGCACTGGCGAAAATCCACTGGCGGAAAACGGAATCTGGGTGGGTCGATTTGAAGTGGTTGGCCATTTCGAAGTCGATCGGGTTGTCGTCCTCCATGGCCGAGACCCAACCCGTAAACTCCTGATTGCGCCGCAATCCGTGCCGTTTCCACGACGCGCCGTCCTGCGTCACGCGGTGGCCGTCCGGCGTGACGGTTCCGTCGAGCGGGATGGGGTAGCGCGATGCGAATGGTCCAAATCCAGGATCGACAACGAAACGGCCGCCGTCCGCCGAAACGGTCAGGTACATATGGTCCCGCGGCGCTTCGTGCAGCGGCTGGAACAGCACGACCCGGGCGATGTGTCGGCGCACGGAAAACCCAATCGCCTCCAAGGCCGCCGCCATAAGACTTGCGTGCTCAAAGCAGTACCCGCCACGGCGCGCATCGATCATCTTCGTCTGGAGCGAAGGGACGGCAAGCTGTATGCGGCGTCCGAGCAGGACGTCGAAATTCTCGAACGGAACGTGGCGCACATGGGCATCCAGCACTCCGGCCAAAGTGGCTAGGGACGGGGATCGATCGCCTCGCCAATCGACGCGCCCAAGATAACGATCCAGATCGAAAGCGTCCGCCATGACGTCCCCTTTGAGGATGAGCGACCCGACCTTATCAACTCTATGAACAATCTTCATTAATCCGCCCCGCATCAGCGCGTGATTGGCGATGCTGCGAGGGCGGATCGGTGCCGCCGTTGACGCGCCCCCCGCCCATCGCCGACCCCTCGCGGCGGGTCACGCCCCCCACCGGGGCGCTTCTGTTCTGAAAGGGACAGCGTCGGGGCGATCGCCGCGCCGCCGGACATCCGCCCGGCCAATCCGAATTTCTCCTCCGGCCCCCGCGCGAAGCGTCCCGGCTTCTCGCTGGATGTACTCTCCGACGCGCTGCTCGGCCGCAGCCATCGCGCCAAGGAACCGAAGGCGCGCCTCTCCGAGGTGATCGAGCGTTCGCGCGCCGTCCTCGGCATCCCCGCGACTACGGCATGCCCACCGACTACCGCATCGGCATCGTTCCCGCCTCCGACACCGGCGCGGTGGAGATGGCGCTGCGGTCGCTGCTCGGCGCGCCCGGCGTCGATGCACGGCCTTTCAAGAGCTTCGGCATCGGCCACCAACAGGGTCAAGCAGCTACAGCTGGCTGACGTCCCCGTGCTCGATGCGCAACGCCTTATGGCAGTCAACGCTGGT
>Ga0335069_10006215_pt1 | contig 17394 bp, 5 predicted proteins | sample Lox_Sample_11_FD_206714 | JGI IMG/M metagenome (GOLD analysis project Ga0335069, IMG submission 206714) | Soil microbial communities from Loxahatchee National Wildlife Refuge, Florida, United States - Lox_Sample_1.1 | ecosystem: Environmental > Terrestrial > Soil > Wetlands | place: USA: Florida... | reverse complement strand
GGAGCAGACCGTGGCGCGCGGCCTGGAGTTTCAACTGGGCATCTGGATGCACGGCTATCAGTGGCCGAACAGTCCGCGCGCGAAGAACACGATAGAAGGCCTGACGACGGCGACGCTAGGGCCGTATTGCCGGGACGCGCTGACGGCGGTGCTGCGCGCCTGCCCCACGATCTCGTCGGTGGCGCTGCGGATCCACGGGGAGAGCGGCATTGCCGAGGGGAGCTACGATTTCTGGCGCACGGTGTTCGACGGCGTGAAGAACTGCGGGCGGAAGGTGGAAATCGATCTGCATGCCAAGGGCGTGGACGCGACGATGATCGATAACGCGCTGGCTACAGGCATGCCGGTGAACGTTTCCGGGAAGTGCTGGGCGGAGCACCTGGGGATGCCGTATCACCAGGCGGCCATACGCGACCTGGAAATGCCGGTGGCGGGGCATACGGGTGCGGGGCTGATGGCCCTGAGCGAGGGCGCGCGCTCCTTCACGCGCTACGGATACGCGGACCTGCTGCGCGAGGACCGCAAGTACACGATGCGGCACCGTGTGTTTTCCGGCACGCAGCGCCTGCTGCTTTGGGGCGATCCGGAATGGGCCGGGTCCTATGCGCGGGCGTTTCAATTCTGCGGCTCGCTGGGCGGGGACCTGATGGAGCCGCTGACCTGCCGCGGGCGGCGCGGGACGGGAAGCTCCGCGCCGCGCGGCGGCTATGCAGATGCCGCGCTGGCGCCGCGCTGGGATTGGGAAAAGTACGCCTACTGGTATCGCGTGTGGGGGCGGATGCTCTATAACCCGAATGGGCCGCGCGATGCGTGCCGGCGCGGGCTGCCGGAGGCGAACGCAGCGCAACTGGAAACGAACCTGGCGGCCGCCAGCCGCATTCTGCCGGTGGTGACCATGACGCACATGCCCTCGGCCGCGTGCGACGCCTATTGGCCGGAGATCTACTTCAACCAGCCGATGCTGGCGGCCGAGCGCGGCAACCCTTACAGCGACACGCCTTCGCCGAAGACGTTCTCGAACGTCAGCCCGCTGGATCCGCAGCTCTTTTCGCGGATGAGCGATTTTGCGGGCGAGCTGGTGACCGGCGAGCGCAGCGGCAAGTATTCGCCCATTGAAGTCTCCTTGTGGCTGGCGGAACTGGCGAATCAGGCGGACGGAAGCCTGGCGGCGGCTGGAACGACGGATGCTCCGGCGGTGCGGCGGCTGGCCATCGACGTACGGATTCAAGCGGCGATGGGGCGCTTCTTCGCGGCGAAGCTGCGCGCCGGCGTGCTCTGCGCGATTTTCGAGCGAACGGGAGAGCGGCGCGCGCTGGAGCTGGCGCTGGAACTCTACAAGTCCGCCCGCGCGCGCTATGCGCAGGCTGCAGATGCGGCCAAGGGCGTGTACGTGGCGGACCTTTCAGCGGGCGACCACACCTCCGTGCGCGGCGCGTGGGGGGACAGGCTGGCGGCGATGGACCAGGACATCGCGCAGATGGAGCAGCGGCTGGCGGCGGCGCAGACCTCGGGCGATCCAAAGGCAGCGGCCGCGATTCAGGAAGCGGTGGGAACGCCGCGGCGCGGGTCTACCGTATGCCGCCATCAGCCGCCGGCGGGATTTCACGCCAAGGAGGCGGCGGCCATCGCGATCTCCGTGGAGGCGGGCCGCAAGCTCGCCTCGGTGCGCCTGTACTACCGGCGGGTGAACCAGGCGGAGCGATGGGAAAGCGTGGAGATGGAGGCGCAAGGCAACTCGTACCACGCGAGCATCCCAGCGGCGTACACGGACTCGCCGTATCCGCTGCAATATTACTTCGAGCTGCGGGAATCGGCTGCGGAGGCCTGGCTGTATCCGGGCTTCGCGCCGAACCTGGCGAATCAGCCGTACCTCGTGCTGCGCCCGGCGGCGCGCCGCAGGGCGTGAGGATGTGAGAAGACCGCGACGGCGGACGGTTATACGCGGGCGCCCGGGAAGCCGCTAACCCTGAAGTTCTCCGTGCGGGCCTCGGATCTACAGTAAGGAGCGACGGGAATGCAACATTCGCGCAGGGATCTGGCCATGCTGCTGGCGGCGCTGGGCGCTTCGAAGGCCTGGGCGCAGAAGGCCGCCGCCAAACCGGCCTTTCCGAAGCTCCCTTCAAAGGTCTATCATTCGCGGCAAATTCCTTTCGAAGGGGACGACAAGAAGAAAGGCCGGCAGTTCTTCGACGGCGCGGAACATGCCGGCTTCCATCTGGAGTTCCACGAAACCACGCTGGGGCCTGGCACGCAGACGCATGATCCGCACCGGCACGTGCACGATGAAATCGTCATTCTGGTGGAAGGCACGCTGGAAGCGCTGATCGAGAAGCGGACGGAAGTGGCCGAGACCGGCTCCGTGATCTACTTCGCCTCCAACCAACTGCACAGCGTGCGCAACGTGGGCAAGACGCCGTGCACCTACTACGTGATTGAGCTGCGCGGCGCGGAAGCCTGAGCGGCGTTACGCGCTCTTGCTCTTGCCGCCCAGGCAGCGAACGATCTCGCGGTAGAAATACGGATGCGATTGCCAGGTCTGCGCCGTGACGATGCGGCCGTCGCAGACGGTTTGCTCGCCCACGAAATGGCCGCCGGCCTGTTCGGCTTCCAGGCGCACGTGCTCATAGCACGTGATGTTCTTGCCTTTGGTGAGCCCGGCGGCGGCCAGAATCTGAACGCCGTGGCAGATGGCGAAGATCCACTTGCCCTGGCGGTCGAACTCGCGGACGATCTCCAGCAGCTTGGCGTTGTTGCGAAGGTATTCCGGCGCGCGTCCGCCCAGGATCAGGATGGCCGCGTAATCGGCGACTTTCACTTCGTCGAAGGTGACGTCGGATTCGAGGCCGTAGCCGGGGCGCTCGATGTAGGTGTCCCATCCCGGAGCGAAATCGTGGATCACCATGTTCAAGCGGCGGCGGGATGGCGCGGCGATCACGGGAGTCCAATCCTCTTCCATGAAGCGGTGCACCGCGTAGAGAGACTCGTAGGACTCGCCGCCATCGCCGGTGACGATCAAGATCTTCGACATACTCTCAATGTAAAGCACGGCGGAGCGCGCCGCCATGAGATTCCCGGCGGGCCGCCCGGCCGCGCGGGGTTCACCACCGGGTGGTTGGGCGCATCGTACGCCGTGCGGGTCGATGCGCGCCGGCGGCGCGGCCGGGCCTATCTAGAGCGCAGGGCGTTTGCGCCGTTCGATATTCGCAAGTGTCCGAACGAAGGCTGATCCGGCTCGCTTGGCCGGGCAGGATGGCTCCAGGAATCCCGCCGAATACACGTAGCAATACGTGGCGGCGCGCTTCCGTTACGGGTTTCCCGCGCCACGCCTAAACGCTAGCAACCGTACGAGCGTCGCCGGAACGGATACCGTAACCGCACCGTAAGTCCATTGTCTTTCTCCCGATGCTCTTGTATCTCAACAAAAGCGCCGCTTTGCGGCACGCCGGTCCTTTGTGGGAGCCGGCGAATGTAGAGGTTACGTGTGGGAGGGTGGATGCTCGTAAGAAAGATAGCGACAGTTCTGTGTATTCCAGCGATGCTCTGCGGCATCGCATTCAGCCAATCGACGATGGGAACAATGACCGGCACGGTCGTGGACTCCAGCAGTGCGGCTGTGCCAGGCGCGCAAGTGGAGGCAAAGAACCTGAGAACGGGCGCGGTTCGCGACACCGTTTCGGGGCCCGAGGGGATTTTCGTTTTCAATAGCCTGGAGCCGGCGGTCTACAACCTGACCATCAAAGCGAACGGATTCAAGGCTTATTCGCAGAACAATATCGACATCACGGCCAATGCGCCGCGTGACTTGGGTAAGGTCGCGCTGACGCTCGGATCTCTTACGGAAGAAGTCTCCGTAACCGCGGCGGCTACGCCCGTGCAGACGGCGTCCTCGGAGAATTCCAAACTGGTGGACAGTTCACAGATGCAGGACATCACGCTGAAGGGCCGCGACATGTTCGCGATCCTGCAGACCATTCCTGGCGTTAGCATGGGGAACGCCTACCTGACCGGCGGTGACGCCACCAATGAGGCCACCGGTCTCGGACAATTGAACATCAATGGCAGCGGCAACGGCCGCGCGAATTTTACCGTGGACGGCGTGACGGATATCGACACGGGCAACAATGCTCAGTCGGATTTCGAGCCGACCATGGATACCATCGCTGAAATCCGCGTGCTCACCAGCAACTTCCAGGCGGAATTCGGACGCACCTCCGGCGGCACCATTACGGTTGTGACCAAAGGCGGAAGCCAGGAGTTCCATGGCACCGCGTATGTCAACAAGCGCCACGAGATGTTCAACGCCAATACGTTCTTCAACCACATCAACAACCTGCCGAAGAGCCAGTACCGGTTCTTTGTGGGGGGCTACACGATCGGCGGGCCGGTTTACATACCGAAGCACTTCAACACGCAGAAGAAGAAGCTGTTCTTCTTCTTCTCCCAGGAGTACACCAAGCAGAAGCCGGCCACCACGAACGCCACGGCGTCCGTGCCGACCTCGGATATCAACTATCTGACCGGGTCGGCGATTCAAGGCATGGGCGCGGGCAAGATGCAGGGCAACTTCTTTGACCGCTGCGCGGTGAACACCGGCGTCGGCAACACGGCCTGCGTACCCTCCTACACCAACGGCAATGGGACGAACATGAACTCCCTGTTGGTGAATCCGGCGGCCAATAAGACGCCTCTGGCGGGCGGCAACCTGAACTCGCTGGTTGGAACATCCTACTACGATGCGGCCTCGGCGAAGTACGGCCAGGCGATGATGGCATTTGAGCCGACGCCCAACATGTGCACGCCGGCCGCCGGCATCTACAATGGCGCCGCCATCGGACCCGGCAACTGCCCGGCGGGCTTCACCACGGCCGGCGTCAGCCCCACTAATGGCTACCAGGTGAACTACTACTATCAGTTCATCGAGACGCACCCGCGGCGCAATGACACGCTGCGCATGGACTACAACGTGACCAACAAGCTGACCAGTTGGTTCCGCTGGAGCCGTGACTACGACCAGGACGATACGAATTCCACGCTGCCGGCGAAGTCGGCGGACGGGACGTGGTCGCCGCAGTCGGCATATCACCCCTTCCCGGGACACGGGTACGCCGCGGGCGCCACCTACACGATCAACCCGACCACGGTGAACGAGTTTACGTTCGGGCGGAGTTGGAGTTCGTGGAGCTATTACCCGCACGACCAGTCCCAGTTGGACCGCTCCAACATGGGCAACCCGCCCTCGTTCGACAATTTCGCCACGGATCCGGCCTTCACCGCCGATGTGAACCAAAAGCGCGTGACGCTGAGCCCCGGCAGCGAGAACTACCAGGTTGGCGTTCCCTCGGCGAGCTTCGGCGGCGGGCAGGAATCGGAGACCAGCGCGGGCACGCAGTCTTGCGGCCTGGGCCAGTGCCCCATCACGACGTTCACCTGGACCAACAGCATTAGCGACAACCTAAGCAAGGTGATTGGCAAGCACAATCTGAAGGCCGGCATCTTCTGGGAGCACGCCTACAAATTGCAGGCGGCGTCCCAGGGCTCCTACCTGGGCGCTTACAACTTCGGCAGCGGCGGCGTTCTGATGGCGGCGGATACGCAGGACGGCTTTGCCAACGCCTGGCTGGGCAACATGAATACCTATAGCGAAGGGCAGCGGTTGGCGGGCAATTTCTATTACACGAACGTGGAGAGCTTTGTGCAGGACAACTGGCGCGTGAACCGCCGCCTGACGCTGGACATCGGCGTCCGGCTGGCCTACATGTCGCCATTCGTGAATACGACTCCCGATCAAACCGCCGAGTTCCTGCCATCGGCGTATGCGCAAGCGACGCCGGAGCGCATCTACTATCCGGCGTGCATGCAGCCGGGGACCACGACGGTGGTATCCACGGCTTCGACCGGTTGCCCGACGGCGGACCAGACGGCATGGGACCCCGCTACGCAGACCAAGCAGTTCTACTCGTTCCAGGGAACGCTGGTTCCGCAATCGGTGGGCGGCTACGCCAAGACGCCGAATCCCTACCCTGGGATGGTGGTGGCCGGCACGGGCGCCCTTCCGATCAACCTGTACAACTGGCCGACGCTTTCTCCGGAGCCGCGCTTCGGCTTTGCGTGGGACGTATTCGGGAACGGGAAGACGGCGGTTCGCGGCGGGCTCGGAATCTTCCTCAACCGCAGCGACTTCAACTTGACCTTCCTGGGTACGGCGCAGCAGCCGACGGCGCAGAACCGGTCGGTCTATTACACCAATGTGAACAGCATTCTGACTCCGGCGGTGCAGAACACGGCGGCGATTTCGCCGATCTCGCCCGGCACGGACATCACCGGCGATCAGCACATCGAATCCACCTATAACGGGAGCTTGCAGGTGCAGCAGAACATCGGGTTCTCCACGGTGCTGGAGGTTGGCTGGGTTTTCAACCTGCGGCGGCATCTGCCGTTCCAGCAGGCCATCAACTACACCCCGCTGTATGCGCAGTACAACCCGGCATGGGCGAGCCCCATGGCCGAATACCTCCAGAGTCCGTTGCGGAACGGCGGCCTGACACAGGGAAACGCGAACGGCGTAGACCTGAACAACAACTATTTCTACGGACCCAGTCTGTGCGGCGGTTGCGTGTTCGGCCTTGGCGGGTTGAACCGCGAAGGATTCGGGGAGAGCACGGATTACCATTCCCTGCAGATCACCCTGCGGCGCAACATGACCAAGCACCTCTCCTACGGCCTGTCCTATACCTATGACAAGATGATGGGCCTAGGCGTGGGCAGCATCGGCAACGGCAGCAACGGCGTAACGGAGAGCGCCATTTTCCCGGACAAGTTCCGGAACTGGGGGCCTTCCTACAGCCCGACTCCGCAATTCGTGGAGCTCAACTATGTTTACGAAGTTCCCAATCTGGGGCAGAAGCTCAATTTCCGGCCGCTGGGCTGGGTCACGGATCACTGGACCTGGTCCGGCCTCACGCAGATTCGCAGCGACATCATGAACGGCATTCCGGGGGTGGGCCTGTCCAACAGCAGCACGTTCGACCCGACGGAAAACTGGACCGGGAGCTCGAACGAAGGCAACCGCGCGGTGGTGGTGGGCAACTACAGGCTCTCCAGCGTGGGGCAGTCTCCCCAGTACAACGGACTGGGAGCCGGCGCCGCGAACCAGAGATCCGCCCCGCTACCGGCCGGGCTGCAGGAAGATCCGGCGGGGAGCAGCGTGGCGGCGGGCTATTCGACCACGCAGTACAGCGTGGATAACCAGAATGGATCGGCCGGGAACCAGGTGATCAACGAGTCGTTCATCCAGCAGCCGTTTCCGTGCAGCCTGACGCCGGCCTCCAACCCGGCGTACGGCATCGGCGAGAATATGGCCTGCCTGGGCAACGCGGGAGCGGGATCTCTGCTGAACATCCCGGGCACGCACATCTTCAACTGGGATATGACATTCTCCAAGAACTTCCCGCTGAAGAGTGAGAAGCGCGTGCTGGAATTCCGCGCGGAGATGTACAACATCTTCAACCATGCGCAGTTTACCGGCGCCAACACGGGGCCGAGCTATGACTGGAACAACTGGAAGAACGGCGTTATGGTGCAGACGGCGAACAACCTGGGCCGGTACACTGGAACGGTGAATCCGCGGCAGATGTCGATGTCGCTGCGGCTACAGTTCTAGCGAAGCGAAATCCCGCGCGGGGCTGGGCGCGCCTGGCCCCGCTTGGGAGCCTCCGAAGCAAACCCTCCGCCGCAGGCAAGTTCCGCGCGGCATTCTCCATCAAGATGGATCAGGAATCGGCACGGGCCGGGCATCGTTCGGGTCGGCCCACCGGTCGTTGGGGATGATGGGCGCCCAGCCTGGGCGGCCGGGGTCCTGATCGTACGGATAGCCGCCGAGTTTCCGGTAGAGTTCCGCGTATTTGCCGAGCTTCTCGCGATCCAGCTTCACGCCGAGCCCAGGCGCGTCCGGCACGCGGATGGCGCCGTTGCGGTAGGGCATGAGGCCGCCTTCGATGATGTCGTCGGTCAGGTGATGGTAGTGGGCGTCGGCGGCGAACGATAGGTTGGGGATCACGGCGCCCAAGTGGAGCATGGTAGCTAGCTGAATTCCCAATTCCCCCGACGAGTGGACAGCCACGCCGAGCTGGAGCGTTTCGCAGACGGCGGCGGCTTTCACGCAGGCGCGAATCCCTCCCCAAAACGTGGTGTCCAGAAGGATGACGTCTATAGCCGGGTCCAGCGCGTTGGCCACCAGTTGCTCGAAATTCACCACCACGGTGTTGGTGGCCAGGGGCACGCGAATCATCTGGCGGGCGCGGCGCATGCCGTTGAGACCGTAGACCGGGTCCTCCAGATAATCGTTGCGAAGGCCCTCGATGGCTTGCCCGAAACGGATGGCCTGTTCGGTGGACCAGACGGCGTTGGGGTCCACGCGTAGAGAATCCGCGGGGAAGGCGGCGGCGATGGCGCGGTAGACCTCGAGTTCGTACTCCGGGGGAAACACGCCGGCTTTGAGCTTGTGGGTGGTGAAGCCGAAGCGCTCCTTCAGTTCCCGGATGTGGTCCACCACCTGGCCAATCGTCCGGACTTCGCCCTTTCCGGTTCTTGGATGGGGGTAGCGGAAGAAGGCGTAGGAAGCGAAGCGCACGGAATCCCGCAGGCGGCCGCCGAGAATCTCGCACACGGGCACGCCCCACGCCTGGCCGAGTATATCGAGGCAGGCAAACTCCAGCGCCGCCAGCACCTGGGTGCGGTTGTTATAGAGAGACGCCGTGGGGTTGGCGATCCGGAAGCGCATCTCTTCAAGGCGCGCCGGGTCATGCCCCACCAGGTAACCCTTCATGGCGCGGAATACCGCTTCGGCGGATTCGCCGCCGCCGCCCATTTCTCCCAAGCCGACAATGCCGTTGTCGGTTTCCACTTCCACTATGGTGCGGACGAAGCGGCCCCAATGGCAGCCATTGGCGTGGCGGAGGGGAGCTTCGAGGGGAACCGTGACGGTGGTTGCCCGAATGTCCTGAATGCGCATGACGTAAATCTCATCGTACACGAACCGGCGGCGGGCGCCGCCGGGGAGTCTCGCCGCGCGGAGGCGCTCGCGGCGAACGGCAAAGGCGGAGACGCGGCGTCACACGCTGCCATCGCCGAGGGCGCGCGCGAGCGTGTAACCTCCGCGAGCGCACTTACGTCATGCAGCCCCCTGGTGCGGTTGATTACCGAGCGCATGCACAGTTGGTGACTCTGAAGTGTCACGCAGATTACTCGATGGAGTCATGCGCCAGCCTTAGCTGTAATCTATCCGACACAATGGCGAAGAGCCAATGCTAAGGAGCCATTGAACTCCTTCGGGCGGCGGGCTTATGATGGCTGCGAACGAAGTGCTTCGTCCGGCCCTGGGTGTGGGAGCCCTGAGCCGGATACATAGGGGTTAGATCAGTAACTTACTATAACTTCCAAAGGGAGGATTAGTTAATGTCGGTTAGGACATTAGGCGGGGTAGTGTGTCTGGCCGCCCTGCTTTGCTTCACGGCATTGGGCCAGTCGACCAACGGAACCATGACCGGGACCGTAGTGGACTCCAGCAACGCGGCGGTGCCGGGAGCGCAAGTCGAGGCCAAAGACCTCCGGACTGGAGCCGTGCGCAATACCACGTCCGGGCCCGAAGGCATATTCGTTCTCAACAGCCTGACGCCGGCGGTCTACGACGTGACCATCAAGGCCACCGGCTTCAAGACCTACACCCAGAACGGCATCGACATCACGCCCAACGCTCCGCGCGATTTGGGCAAGATTCCGCTGACCCTGGGCTCGCTTACGGAGGAGATTTCGGTGACGGCCGCCGCCACGCCCGTGCAGACGGCGTCTTCGGAGAACTCCAAGCTTGTGGATAGCAGCCAGATCGCGGACCTCACGCTCAAAGGGCGCGACATGTTCGCCATTCTGCAAACGGTTCCCGGAGTTACCTTCGGTAACTTGTACCTCACGGGCGGCGACGCGACCAATGAGAACAACGGTCTCGGCAATCTGCAAATCAACGGTGGCGGCGGCGCCAGAGCCAACTTCACCGTGGACGGCGTCGTGGACATCGACACCGGCGGCGAAGGCGGCACGGATTGGGAGCCGACCATGGACACCATCGCCGAGGTGCGCGTGCTGACCTCGAACTACCAGGCGGAGTATGGGCGCAAGTCGAGCGGCTCCATCACGGTAGTGACCAAGGGCGGCAGCCAGGAGTTCCACGGCACGGCGTATGTGAACAAGCGGCATGAGATGTTCAACGCCAAGACGTTCTTCAACAACGAAAACAACACGCCGAAGAGCCTGTACCGCTTCTTTGTGGCGGGCTACACTATCGGCGGGCCGGTTTACATTCCGAAGCATTTCAACACGCAGAAGAAGCGGCTGTTCTTCTTCTTCTCGCAGGAATACACGCAGCAGAAGCCGAGCACGACGTTTGCCACGGCCTCGGTGCCCACCTCGAACATCAGCTATTTGACGGGCAATCCGATTTCAGGTATGAGCCCGGGCATGATTCAGGGGCAATTCTACGATCGCTGCCCGAACACGGCCGGCGCGTGCACGCCGTCCTATGTGAACACCACGGGCGTCAACGAAGGCGCTCAGTTGCTCAACCCGGCCAATAACAAGACTCCCCTGGCCGGCGGCAATCTGAACTCCCTGATCGGCACGCAGTATTACGATCCTGCTTCGGCCGCTTTCGGGCAGTCGATTCTGAGGTTCGAGCCGACGCCGAATATGTGCACGGCGGCGGCGGGAATTTACAACGGCGCGGCCATCAGCCCGGCCAATTGCCCGGCGGGCTTCACCACGCAGGGCATCAGCCCGACTAACAACTGGTCGGCGAATTACTTCTATCAGTGGAATGAGACTCACCCGCGCCGCAATGACACGGCCCGCATGGACTGGAACATCACTTCCAGGCTGACGAGCTATCTGCGGTGGAGTCATGACTACGACCAGGACGACAATAGCCCGGCGCTGCCCATGAAGAGCGCCACTGGCGCGTGGTCCACGTTCTCGTCTTACCACCCGAATCCTGGCCACGGAGAAGCGCTGGGACTGACTTACACGCTCAACCCGACCACGGTGAACGAGTTTACCTTCGGGCGGAGCTACAACACGTGGGATTACTATCCGCGTGATTCTTCGCAGTTGGCGCGCTCCAACATGGGCAACCCGCCCTCGTTCGACAATTTCGCCACTGACCCGAATTTCGTGAACGACACAAACGGCGCGCGGGCCACTCTGTCCAACGGCCCCACCAACTTTCAGGTGGGCGCGCCCCAGGCGAGCTTCGGCGCCGTGAACGGGCCCGGCGAAACGGGCGCGGGCACGGCGAACTGCGGCGGCCAATGTCCGTACACCAACTGGGATTCGCTCTACAGCGCGTCCGACAACATCAGCAAGGTGTATGGAAAGCACAACCTCAAGGCGGGCTTCTACTGGGAGCACGCCGGCAAGCTGCAGCAGGGCAACCAGGGGTCTTACCTGGGGAACTACAACTTCGGGAGCGGCGGCGTGGCCATGGCGGCCGACACGCAGGATGGCTTCGCCAACGCGTGGCTGGGCAACATGAACAACTACTCCGAAGGCCAGCGCGAAGTGGGCCAGTGGTGGTATACGAACGTGGAGTGGTTTGTGCAGGACAACTGGCGGGTAAATCGCCGCCTGACCCTGGACTTGGGCGTGCGCTTCTACCACATGGGACCTACCACGAACATCGAGTCGAATCAGGAAGCGGAGTTCGTGCCTTCCGCCTACAACGCCTCACTGGCGGAGCGCCTCTTCTATCCCGCTTGCATGGCTCCGGGGACCACGAACGTCGTCTCGACGGCCAACGGCGGGTGCCCGGCGGCGGACCAGGCGGCCTACGATCCTGCAACGGGCTACAAAACCTTCTATGCCTTCCAGGGCACATTCGTCCCGCCAACGGTGGGAGGTTATACCTCCAGCGGCGTGACGCCTTATCCGGGGATGGTCATCGCCGGGTCCAGTTCGCTGCTCCCGAAGGGGCTGTATAACTGGCCGGCGATTTCCGCGACGCCGAGGTTCGGCTTCGCGTGGGACGTGTTCGGGAACGGGAAGACGGCGGTCCGCGGCGGCTTCGGAACATTCCTCAACCAGAACGACTTCAACCTGGTTGCGTTCGCCACCGGGCAGCAACCCAGCCTGCAGAATCGCCAAATCTACTACTCGAACATCAACAGCATCACGAACCCGGCCATTCTCAACAGTGCGGCCTATTCGCCGATCGCGCCGGGCACGGACCTTCTCGGCAAGCAGCACATCGAATCGGCCTACAACGGCAGCGTGGAAGTGCAGCAGAATGTAGGTTTCTCCACGGTGCTGGAGGTGGGATGGGTGTTCAACTTGAGGCGGCATCTGCCGTTCTCGCAGCCCATCAACTACGTGCCGATGTGGGGCTATTACAACCCCTCATGGCAGAGCCCGATGAGCCAGTACCTGCTGAATCCGGCGCTCAACGGGGGGCTCACGCAAGGCAACTCCAATAACCTGGACCTCAGCGCGAACTACTTCTACGGTCCGTCGCTGTGCGGCGGGTGCGTATACGGTCTGGGCGGCTTGAGCCGCGAAGGATTCGGCGAAAGCCAGGACTACAATGCGCTGCAAATTACCGTCCGGCGCAACATGACCAAACACCTCTCCTACGGCTTGGCGTATACCTACGACAAGACGATGGGCCTGAGTTTGGGCATTGTCGGCAACGGCAGCAACGGCGGCGCGGAGAGCCCTTACTTCCCGGATAAGTTCCGGAACTGGGGACCAAACTATACCCCCACTCCGCAATACGCCACCATCAACTATGTTTATGAGATCCCCAACCTGGGGCAGAAACTGAACTTCAAGCCGCTGGGGTGGGTTACGGATCACTGGACATGGTCTGGCGTAACCCAGATCCGCAGCGACGCCATGGCGGGTGTTCCCGGAATCTTCCCGACCGCAAATAGCAGCTCTACCAACAACAACACCCCGAGTTGGACCGGAGGCTATGAAGGCGCCAGGGATTTCGTGACGGGCAACTACCGTCTCTCCAGCATGGGGCAATCGGTGCAGATCGCCGGACTGGGCGCGGCGGCGGTGGGGCAGCGGTCGGCTCCGCTGCCGGCCGGCTTGCAGGAGGGCGCGGCCGGTTACTCCACCAACCAGTACGCGGTGAACCCGAATGGGTCAGCCGGCGCTCAGATCATCAACGAGTCGGCCTTCACCATTCCATTCCCGTGCAGCGCTACGGCGGCGGCTAACCCGGTGTACGGCGTCGGGGAAAGCATGGAATGCTTCGGCGACGCGGGAGCGGGGGCCCTGCTGAACATTCCAGATACGCGCGTTTTTAACTTCGACATGACGTTCTCTAAGCTATTTCCGTTGAAGAGCGAGAAGCGTGCCCTGGAGTTCCGCGCGGAAATGTACAACATCTTTAACCACCCGCAGTTCAGCGGCTGGAACATCACGCCGAGTTACGACTGGAACAACTGGAAGAATGGGGTGCTGGTGCAGACCAGCAACTCGCTCGGACGGTACAACGCCACTCTGAACCCCCGGCAGATGTCGATGTCGCTGAGACTCCAATTCTAGCGATCGATTCCCACTGCATCGAGGGCCGGGCGCAAGCCTGGCCCTTTTTTTTATTTAAGCATTTAAGGTTTTGGGTATAAACGAGTTAAGAGTCTTATTATAGTCTTAACGGGTCTCTCGAACGTTGCAATGCACTTTGAGGGGACATACAATGGCCACAATTGGTGCATCTCGGTGGGAGATGTCACGTGTGTGGGGGCGCACCCGTTCGATAGCGGGTTTCTTCAGGAAGTCTAAATATAACTCCCCAAGGAGGATTGGTAATGTCGGTTAAGACATTATGCGGGGTTCTCTGTCTCGCGGCCCTGCTATGTTTTGCTGCATTTGGCCAATCGACCAACGGCACCATGACTGGAACTGTGGTGGATTCCAGCGCAGCAGCGGTGCCGGGAGCTCAGGTCGAGGCCAAAGACCTTAGGACCGGTGCGATTCGACAAACGACATCCGGGCCTGAAGGTATTTTTGTTTTCAATAGCTTAACTCCGGGCGTCTACGACTTGGCAGTCAAGGCCCCTGGTTTTAAGAGCTACTCGCAAAGCGGTATCGATATCACGCCCAATGCTCCGCGCGACTTGGGCAAGATCGCCCTTGCTTTGGGCGCATTAACGGAAGAAATCTCGGTGACGGCGGCTGCCACGCCAGTGCAGACGGCGTCCTCGGAAAACTCAAAGCTGGTGGATTCCAGCCAGATGACGGACCTCACGCTGAAAGGGCGCGACGTGTTCGCCATTCTACAGACCGTTCCTGGCGTCACCTTCGGTAATACCTATCTGACCGGCGGCGACGCGACGAACGAGAGTAATGGTTTGGGCAACCTGCAGATCAACGGCGGAGGCGGCGCCCGCGCCAACTTCACCGTGGACGGCGTAGTGGACGTGGATACCGGCGGAAACGGCGGTACGGACTGGGAACCGACGATGGACACCGTCGCCGAGATCCGAGTGCTCACCACCAACTACCAGGCTGAGTACGGCCGCACTTCGAGCGGCGCGATCACCGTGGTTACCAAGGGCGGAAGCCAGGAGTTTCATGGCACGGCTTACGTCAACAAGCGCCACGAGATGTTCAACGCCAACTCGTTCTTCAATCACCAGCAGAATAAGCCCAAGAGTTTGTATAGGTTCTTCGTAGCCGGGTTCAGCGTGGGCGGGCCCGTATACATCCCGAAGCACTTCAATACAAAGAAAACGAAGCTCTTCTTCTTCTTCTCGCAAGAGTATACGCAGCAGAAGCCGAGTACCACGTTCGCGACGGCGTCGGTCCCGACTTCCAATGTAGACTACCAGACCGGAGCCCTGATCACCGGGATGGGCAAAGGCGAAATCCAGGGCAATTTCTTCGACCGCTGCCAGGCTGGAACCGGAACGGGCTCCACAGCCTGCACTCCGGCGTACACCAACGGCAGCGGCGTCAACCAGAACAGCACTCTGGTAAACCCGGCCGCCTCCAAGACCCCCTTGGCCGGCGGCGACGTGACGGCCCTGATGGGAACGCAATACTATGACGCCGCTTCCGCGGCGTATGGGCAAGCAATGCTGAAGTTCATGCCGACCCCGAACATGTGCACGGCTTCCGCCGGCATTTACAACGGCATGGCCATCAGCCCCACCAACTGCCCGCCGGGTTTTACGACCCAGGGCATCAGTTCCACCAACAGTTACTCGGCCAACTACTTCTACCGTTGGGACGAAACCCACCCGCGGCGCAACGACACGGCCCGTGTGGATTGGAACATCACGGACAAGCTGACGAGCTATGTCCGCTGGAGCCACGACTACGATCAGGACGACAACAGCCCGGCCCTTCCGATGAAGAGTTCCAACGGGACCTGGTCCACGTTCTCGTCGTATCACCCGAATCCGGGCCACGGCGAAGCTCTGGGCCTGACCTACACCATCAACCCGACCACGGTGAACGAATTCACCTTCGGGCGCAGCTACAACACGTGGGATTACTACCCGCGCGACTCCTCGCAGCTCAACCGTTCGAACATGGGCAACCCGCCCTCGTTCGACAATTTTGCGACGGATCCGAATTTCGTCAACGACACGAACGGCGCGCGCGCCACGCTCTCCAACGGTCCGACCAACTTCCAGGTTGGCGCTCCGCAGGCGAGCTTTGGCGGCGGCCAATCGCCGGAGTCCGCGGCCGGTACGGCGAACTGCGGCGGCCAGTGCCCGTATACCAACTGGGATTCGCTCTACAGCGTGTCCGACAACCTGAGCAAGGTTTGGGGCAAGCACAACCTGAAGGCCGGCATCTACTTTGAGCGCGCCGGCAAGCTGCAGCAGGGCAACCAGGGTTCCTACCTGGGATCCTTCAACTTCGGCAGCGGCGGCGCGGCCATGGCAGCCGACACTCAGGACGGTTTCGCGAATGCCTGGCTGGGCAATATGAACAACTACCAGGAAGGCCAGCGCGAAGTGGGCGAGTGGTGGTACAACAACACGGAATGGTTCGTTCAGGATAACTGGCGCGTGAATCGCCGGCTGACGCTGGACATCGGCCTGCGGTTCTACAATATGGGGACCACGACGAACATCAACCCCAACCAGCAAGCCGAATACGTGCCTTCCGCCTACAACGCCGCCAACGCGGCGCGCATCTTCTATCCGGCCTGCAAGACCTCCACGGCCACGGGTTCCTGCTCCTCGACGAACCAATACGCGGTGGATCCGGTGACGGGTTACCAGACGTTCTATGCTTTGCAAGGAACGTTTGTTCCGCCCTCGATAGGCGGCTACACGTCGGGCAACATCACGCCGTATCCCGGTATGGTCATCGCCGGGACCAGCCAACTCCCGCTGGGACTGTACACCTGGCCCAAGATCTCCACGACGCCGCGCCTTGGCTTCGCGTGGGACGTTTTCGGGAACGGCAAAACCGCCATCCGCGGCGGCGCGGGCATCTTCCTGAACCAGAACGACTTCAACCTGGTAGCCTTCGCCACCGGACAGCAGCCCAGCTTGCGGAACCAGCAGATTTACTACACGCAAGTGACGAATATCAACAACTCCCTCTACACGGCCAACGCGGCGTATTCGGTTTCGCCGATTTCGCCGGGCACGGACATCACGGGCAAGCAGAAGATCGAGTCGACCTACAACGGCAGCTTCATGGTCCAGCAGAACGTAGGTTTCTCGACGGTGTTGGAAGTCGGCTGGGTATTTAATCTCCGCCGCCACTTCCCCTCCACCCAGTCGATCAATTACACGCCTTTGTTCGCGTCGTATAACCCCAACTGGGCGAGCCCGATGGCGCAATACCTGCTGAACCCGTCGAAGAACGGCGGCTTGACGCAGGGCAACGCCAGCGGATTGAACCTCAGCGCGAACTACTTCTACGGACCCTCGCTGTGCGCCGGGTGCGTATACGGATTGGGCGGTCTGAGCCGCGAAGGGCTGAACGAGAGCACGGACTACCACGCTCTGCAGATCACCGTGCGGCGCAACATGACCAAGCACCTCTCCTATGGTCTTGCATATACGTACAACAAGACCATGGGCATGAACATGAACACGTATGGCGTGGGCAACGGCAGCAACGGCACATCGGAAAGCCCCATCTTCCCGGACAAGTTCCGGAACTGGGGACCGAACTTCACGCCCACCCCGCAATACGCGACCATCAACTATGTCTACGAAGTCCCGAACCTGGGCCAGAAGTTGAACTTCAAGCCGCTCGGCTGGGTTACGGATCACTGGACCTGGTCCGGCGTGACTCAGATTCGCAGCGATGCGATGTCGGGGATTCCGGGCATCAACCTGGCCAACACCAACTCCACCAGCAATCCCACGG
>Ga0335069_10006214_pt1 | contig 17395 bp, 13 predicted proteins | sample Lox_Sample_11_FD_206714 | JGI IMG/M metagenome (GOLD analysis project Ga0335069, IMG submission 206714) | Soil microbial communities from Loxahatchee National Wildlife Refuge, Florida, United States - Lox_Sample_1.1 | ecosystem: Environmental > Terrestrial > Soil > Wetlands | place: USA... | reverse complement strand
AACTCCTGCCGCTGGCTCGGATGGCACGAGGTGCAGTTGCCCTTGCCCGGGCTGTTGAAGAGGGCGAGGCCGCGCGCCTCCTGCGCGGTGAGGGTCGCCCGTCCGGCCAGCCAGGCGTCGAACTTGCTCGAGAAGGGATGGAACGACTCGTCCTCCGTCTCGAACGCGGCGATCGCGATGCCGATGTTGCGCAGCGCCGTCGGAGGATCGGCGAGCGAGGCCGCACCGAAGAGGGCCACGTACGGTTCGAGCTCCGGGCCGGCCTCGAGCCGCTGCACGACCTCCGCGGCGTCGGCGTTCGCCATCTCGAAGAACGACAGGAAGGGCTGCTGGGCCTGAATGGCCAGCGACGAGGCCCGCCCGTCGCGAAAGAAGCCGCCCGAGGCGGTCCCGTCCGCATCGAGGGAGAAGGGCGGGGTGAAGGACAGGTACATGAGCGAGGGGGTGTTGCGGAAGCCGGGCAGGTCCATGGCGGCGCCGCCGAGAGGCACCGGCAGGCCCTGGTCCGTCGCGGGATCCTCGACGAACGCGCGGGATGGCACGTGGCAGGTGCCGCAGGACTGCTTTCCCGAGGCGGACAGGGTGGCGTCGAAGAAGAGGAGCTTGCCGAGCGCGGCGGTGGGGGAGAGCGGCCCCGGTGCCGGGGCGGTGGCGCCGTCCGCCCCGCATCCTGCGAGCAGGAAGGAGGCCGCAACGGCGAGGAGCGGCCGACGAAACATGTCCATGTTGGGGCGCCTCTCCTTAGTGAGAATGAGAACGATTATCGATATCATCTTGCGAGTGTCAAGGGCTCACTTGCCGCCAAGGCGACGGACCGCCTGTGACCGAGCGAGGGACTCGGAACCCTCGTCAACGACGGCGGTTCCGCGACTCCCTGGGGCGCGATCTCGGCAGGCTACATTCGCGCTTCCGGCAGGAGAGAGGCCGGGAAAGAGGAAACGAAGTGGACGCAGTGCAGATTGACGGTGCGCGCTGTGCTCAGGCTGGCGCACGCAACTGCGCCAGCCCACTCGCTCCGGTTACGGGAGTCCCGAGTCAGCTGGCCACCCTGGCAGGCAGCCCGCTCGATCGAGCGCCAACATCGACCAGTTAGGGCGACACCCTTCGGGGTCAGCGGTCTGGCTAACCCGTCCCCGCCGAGGGTTCGCCCGCTCGGTTGAAACCCAGTTGGTCTCTGGACACTGCAGTTGAAACATTGTTGCCTCTAAGCCACACGAGGGGGCGGGCGTGCTGGTCCGCGACATACGGCAGGAGCTGGAGCGCTACCGCGCAATCTGCCGCGCACGAGGCATCCCCTGCACGCGCCAGCGTTTGGCGATTCTGGAGGCAGTACTCACGAGGACGAACCACCCCACGGCAGACGAGGTCCACGCCACGGTCACCCGCCGACTGCGGAGTGTATCGCGCCCTACCGTGTATCGAGTTCTGGAAGAGCTCGTGGAGATGGGTCTCATTGGAAAGGCGTGTCACCCCGGGAAGGCAGTACGATTCGATCGCCGCACCGACCTGCATCACCACCTTGTCTGCCTCCGCTGCAACTCGATCATCGACATCTCCGATCCGCGCCTCGATGCGGTCCAGGTGCCGGACACACGCAAATACGGATTCAAGGTCTCTGACTTCCGCGTACAGCTGCGCGGGCTCTGCACGAAGTGTCTCAAACGAGAGGAGGAGAAATGAACGCGCTAAGGAGTATCGGCTTCGCGGCGGCAATCATGGCGGCGGTCGGCGCGTCGGCCGTGGATACCGGGGGGGCCCCGCCCCTCGGCCTGCCGCCGCTCGTCGTCCCAGCGGACAACCCCCAAACCCCGGAGAAAGTCGCGCTCGGGAAGAAGCTCTTCGACGACAAGCGCTTCAGCACCACGGGCAAGGTCGCGTGTGCGAACTGCCACGAGGCGGACAAGGCCTTCACGGACAGGTTGAAGGTCTCCGAAGGTATCAACAAGCTCACCGGTACCCGGAACGCCCCGACCGTCATCAACGCCGCCTACATGAAGACGATGTTCTGGGACGGGCGCTCGCCTTCGCTCGAGGACCAAGCCCAGCACCCGTTCGTGAATCCGGTGGAAATGGGGCTCAAGAACCACGACCCGATCCTGAAGATCGTCAGGTCAGACCCGGAATACGTGAAGGCATTCCAGCAGGTGTTCGGGAAGAGCGGTGAAGCCGTGAGCATGAAGGAGGTCACGCAGGCGATCGCTTCCTTCGAGCGGACCATCATCTCCGGTGACTCGCCCTTCGACCGATACTGGCTGAAAGGCGACGCGAACGCGCTGACGGCGGCCCAGAAGCGCGGGTTCGACATCTTCGTCAACAAGGGGCGCTGCGTCTCTTGCCACGTCGTGGAGCAGACGAACGCGCTCTTCACCGACAACCGGTTCCACAACATCGGCGTCGGCATCAACGACATCCAGAAGGACGTGCCCACCATTGCCGGGGAGTTCCTGAAGGCCAAGGCGACGCTCTCCGAGGTCGACGTGAAGGTGCTCGGCGACAAGCGCACGTCCGAGCTCGGCCGGTTCGCAGTGACCCGCGAATTCGACGATATGGGCTCTTTCAAGACCCCCACGCTCCGCAACGTCGCGGTGACCGCGCCCTACATGCATGACGGAAGCCTGAAGACCATCAAGGACGTCGTCGTCCACTACAACAACGGCGGGATCACCAAGAAGGGCGGGCACGTGAACGACTTCCTTTCGGGAGGGATCCGCCCGCTCGATCTCACCGACCACGAGGTCGCCGACCTGGTCGCCTTCCTGGAGTCCTTGACGAGCCCACAGTACGCGAAGCTCGCGAAGGCGACGCCGAAGGCTAGCCACTAGGTGCCCAAGGAGGAATGACCATGTCCGATTACAAGCCGACCCGCCGCGATTTCTTGAAGGGGATGGGCACCCTGGCCGCCGCGAGCGCGTTACCCGTCAGCCTCGTGGAGTTCGCCTTTGCAGACTCCTCCGAGAACTTCCGCATCGCCCACATCTCCGACGCCCACCTGCAGCAGATCAGCGGAACCAACTTCGTTCGCAACTGGGACCGCGGCCTGACGCGCGCGGTCGCGGAGGTGAACCTCCTCAACCCGAAGCCCGACTTCGTGATTTTCGGGGGCGACCTCGCCCAGCTCGGCAAGAAGGCGGAGCTGGACCACGGGGCCGAGATGCTCGCCAAGCTCAACTACAAGGTCTACCCGGTGATGGGTGAGCACGACTACTACCTGGACCTCGGCGAGTATTGGTCGAAGCTCTACGGGCCCCAGTGGCACAGCTTCGACCACAAGGGCGTCCACTTCGTCGTTCTGAACAGCATCCTCACCACCGACGAGTGGACCTTCCACCGCTGGCCGAGCGCCGAGCAACGAATGTCCGAGATGGCGGGGCTCGACAACCCCAATGGCTCGCCGTTCATGGTGGGCGAGAAGCAGCGGGCCTGGCTCGCCCAGGACCTCGCTAAGGTGGATAAGGCAACGCCGGTCGTCGTCCTCTCCCACTCGCCGCTGCAGAAGATCTACAAGGCGTGGAACTTCTGGACCGAGGACGCCGAGGAGGTGCAGGCGCTGCTCCAGCCGTTCCAGAAGGTGAACGTCATCTATGGCCACGTGCACCAGATCGAGTACAACCAGATCGGGAACATCTCCTTCCAGTCGGTCATGGCGACTGCTTGGCCTTGGCCGTACCCACAGACCTACGCGCAGGCGCAGCAGTACCTCCCGAAGTTGACCGTGCCGATGAACCGGGCGGACCCGTTCTTCGAGCGGGATGCGACGGGCTGGGAGTTCATCGACGTGTCCACCGGCCGGGTGGCGATGAACTACAACCTGTACAGCAACACCAACCGCGTCGTGGCCTTCGACCCGCAGGCGGGCCACCCCGTGGACAAGGTCTACCAGGACCCGGCGAAGCAGATCCCACCCCAGACCCAGTACTGAGGAGAACGGCATGTCACGAAAGATCGTCGCCGCAGTCGCCGCCTTGGGTGCCACCGTCGTGTTCGCGTCGATCCGAAACGCAAGCGCCGACGAGTTCACGAAGGCGGACCTCGAGCGCTGGGAGAAGGAGTACATGAGCGTGGTTGCGAAGGGGCGGGAGCTCTGGGGGAGCGCAACGCTGGGTACGAACGGGGTCGCGTGCGGCCAGTGCCATCCCAACGCCGCCAACACGCACCCGGAAACCTACCCGAAGTTCCAAAAGCAGCTCGGGCGCGTCATCGCGTTCCGCGAGATGATCAACTGGTGCCTGAGGAACCCGCTCCAGGGGAAGCCCCTGGCGCTCGATGACCCGAAGATGATCGCGCTCGAGGCCTACGCGACCTACGAGCGGCGCGGGGTCCCCCTCGCACCGGGCAAGCACTGATCGGAAACGGCGGGGCGCGCAACCGCGCCCCGCCGGTGCGCAGCAGTCGCGCGGTTTTGCCAGGCTTACGTGGAGGGTACCGCGGCGGGAAGGACCGTCGACGTCCCCGCGCTGCCCGAGGGAAGGGGCCGGTGTGGGTAGCGAACGATAGGCGCAGGCTTTCAGGCCGATACCAACGTTGTCTTGGATTCCACGCGAGGAAATGCAGAAAGTTGCAGGGAGAGGAAGGAGAGAAGCGCATGTCGAACGAAGCAAAGTGCCCATTCCATCACACTGCCGGCGGCGGCACGGCGAACGAAGACTGGTGGCCCAATCAACTGAAGCTGAACATCCTGCACCAGCACTCGTCCCTGTCCGATCCCATGGGCGAGCGTTTCAGCTACGCGAAAGAGTTCAAGAGCCTCGACCTGGAGGCCGTGAAGAAGGATCTCCGGGCGCTGATGACCGATTCGCAGGAGTGGTGGCCGGCGGATTTCGGCCACTACGGCCCTCTGTTCATCCGCATGGCGTGGCACAGCGCCGGCACCTACCGTACCGGCGACGGGCGCGGTGGCGCAGGCCACGGCAACCAGCGCTTTGCCCCCCTCAACAGCTGGCCCGACAACGTCAACCTGGACAAGGCGCGCCGGCTCTTGTGGCCCGTCAAGCAGAAGTACGGCCGGAAGATCTCCTGGGCCGACCTGATGATCCTCGCGGGCAGCGTCGCGCTGGAATCCATGGGCTTCAAGACCTTCGGCTTCGGCGGCGGGCGTGAGGACATCTGGGAGCCGGACCAAGACGTCTATTGGGGTGCCGAGAAGAAGTGGCTGGAAGACAAGCGCTACTCCGGGGAGCGGGACCTCGAGAATCCTCTCGCCGCGGTGCAGATGGGACTCATCTACGTCAACCCGGAGGGCCCGAACGGCAACCCGGACCCGATCGCCGCGGCGCGGGACATCCGCGAGACCTTCGCCCGGATGGCGATGAACGACGAGGAGACGGTGGCGCTCATCGCGGGCGGCCACACCTTCGGCAAGACCCACGGTGCCGGCGATGCGAAGCATGTGGGTCCTGAGCCCGAAACCGCCGCCATCGAGGAGCAAGGCCTGGGCTGGAAGAGCAGCTTCGGCACCGGCAAGGACGGCGACGCGATCACGAGCGGCCTGGAAGTCACCTGGACCGCCACCCCGACGAAGTGGAGCAACAACTTCTTCGAGAACCTGTTCGGTTACGAATGGGAGCTGACAAAGAGCCCGGCCGGTGCGAACCAGTGGAGGCCGAAGGGCGGTGCTGGTGCCGGTACCGTGCCGGACGCCCACGACGGGTTGAAGCGTCATGCCCCCGCCATGCTGACGACGGACCTCTCCCTGCGGTTCGACCCGGTCTACGAGAAGATCTCGCGGCACTTCCTCGAGCATCCGGATCAGTTCGCTGACGCGTTCGCCCGGGCGTGGTTCAAGCTGACGCACCGCGACATGGGGCCGCGCGCTCGTTATCTTGGCCCGGAGGTCCCGGCGGAGGAGCTCATCTGGCAAGACCCCATCCCTTCAGTCAATCACAGGCTGATCGGCCAGAAGGACATTGCCTCCCTCAAGGCGAAGGTCCTCGGCTCCGGTCTCTCCGTGCCGCAGCTGGTATCGACCGCCTGGGCGTCGGCCTCCACCTTCCGCGGCTCCGACAAGCGCGGCGGCGCGAACGGGGCCCGCATCCGGCTCGCCCCCCAGAAGGACTGGGAGGTGAACCAGCCCGCCCAGCTGGCAAAGGTGCTGAAGACCCTGGAGGGCATCCAGAGGGCGTTCAACAAGGCGCAATCCGGCGGGAAGAAGGTCTCGCTCGCTGACCTCATCGTTCTGGCTGGTTGCGCGGGCGTCGAGCAGGCCGCGAAGAACGCCGGTCACAAGGTGACGGTTCCCTTCACGCCGGGACGCATGGACGCCTCGCAGGCGCAGACGGACGTGACCTCCTTCGCCGTGCTCAAGCCGGTCGCGGACGGTTTCCGCAACTACAAAGAGACCCGATTCGCCGTGTCGGCAGAGGAGTTGCTGGTCGATCGGGCGCAGTTGCTGACGCTGACGGCGCCCGAGATGACGGTGCTCGTGGGCGGGCTGCGGGTCCTCAACGCCAACGTCGGACAGTCCCGGCACGGCGTCTTCACCAAGCGGCCAGAGGCTCTGACCAACGACTTCTTCGTGAACCTGCTCGACATGGGCACCGAGTGGAAGCCGACCTCGAAGGACGCGGACGTGTTCGAGGGGCGCGATCGCAAGACGGGCCAGCCCAAGTGGACCGCGACCCGTGTCGATCTCGTGTTCGGTTCGAACTCCCAGCTCCGCGCCCTGGCGGAGGTCTATGCCAGTGCGGACGCGCAGAAGAAGTTCGTAAGCGACTTCGTGGCGGTCTGGAACAAGGTGATGAACCTGGATCGCTTCGACCTTGTCTGATTGCCAAGGGCGCAACTCCTCCGAGGCGGATCTTCCTCGACATGGCATCAGATCGTCGCGCCATGTCGAGGTGGGCCGGCCCGAGGCCAGAGAGATCATGCCCGTGTTCCCCTAAAGGAGAGTCACGAGAGGGCGACGACCCCGTTGCACCACCAGCATGACGTCCGTCCTGATTTTTGTGTCAATTGCGGCGCTTGGCCTCCTGGCCACGCTGTTGCTGGCTGTTAAGGTCGCCAGACTAAGGCGGCGCCTGAAGAGCTTGGAAGAGGCAAGGCGGGTGGACGAGCACGGTTCCGAGCGTGCGCCGACCGTCGATCGCCACGACCAGACGAGGGGCCGGTCGCCGCCATGAGTTGGACCGCCTGGCGTTTGGCGAGGGTCGACCGAGGCTGCACCTGCGCCTTTAGATCCATCTAGCCAGCACCGGATCTCGGCCAAAGGTGCACAGGCTACGCGGAGTTTCACGCGTGGCCGCGCTGCTGCGCCCGTGCTTGACCCTCGTCAAGGACGCCCCCGAACTCTTCCTGATATTGAATGTCATTATCGATATGGGGTCCAGAAGAGACAGGAATGCGAGCGACAAAGAGGCCGGCGGCGCGCGGGCGCTGCTGGAGCCTGTTCTTGGACGGCACGGGCTACGGCGATCGCGCACCCGCGAGGCCATCGTGGAGACCTTCCTGGCGACCTCCGGGCATATGTCCGTCGACGAGTTGGCGGCGCTAGTGAGGGCTCACGACGCGGGTATTGGCCACGCGACCGTCTACCGCACTCTGCGGCTCCTGGCGGAGTGCGGACTCGCCGAGACGCACGACTTCGGGGATGGGATCACCCGGTACGAGTCCCGCCAAAAGAAGGCTCATCACGACCACCTGCTCTGCACCTCCTGCGGCGAGATCGTCGAGTTCGAAAACTCCGAGATCGAGGCCCTGCAAGAGGCGGTGGCCCGGAGCCATGGCTTCACCACGGAAACCCACAAGCTAGAGCTGTACGGCCGCTGCCTGCGATGCCGCGAAACCCAAGGGAAAGGTGAGAAATGATCGCCTGCATCTGCACCGGCGTATCCGACCGAGCTATCCGAGCTGCCGCAGCTGCCGGAGCCACCTCCGAAGACATCGCCCGGGCCACCGGGGCTGGTTCAGACTGCGGTTGCTGCGCCGACTTCATCGAGCAGGTCGTGGCCGAGGAGACCGGCTGCCACTCACCGGCGGCACCCTGTCCCGGCTGCCCGCGGCGAACCGCTGGCCCGTAGCAAGCAATTCACCTCGTCGAGGAACGCATGAGAAACCGTGTCGCGATCATGGACGTTGAATGCGAAATCGCGCAGGCGACCGGCGCAGTACGCGATCGGTCCCTTGCGTCCATGGCGAACATCCCTGAACACCCGTGGCATCACTTCAGCGGCCACAAGCTACAAGCGTTCGGCTCGCGGGCTGGCATGGTGAAGTGCCCGCCGCAGGCAATAGGAGCAAGGCAATGACTTCGCCAATTCGGAAGCGGGCCGCCTTTGCCAGCGCACTCGCCGCAGCCTTCGGCCTCGGTATCGCACTTGCGCCGTGGTTGAGCCGCTTTGCCGGCCGCGCCGCGGCGCGAGAAGGCCAGGACTCGCCTGCACCATCGGTCCACAACGGCGACAAAATCATCGTGCCGCCGGGCTCGCCGCTGCGCACAGAGCTCGTCGTTCAACAAGTGGCCGTAACCGAGAACACCCGCCCGCTCGTGTTCCCGGCCACCGTCGAGGCGGATCCGGCGAAGACAATCAACATCCTGCCGCCCGTCGCGGGGAGGATTGTCGAGCTTCGAGTCAAATTGGGAGACCACGTCGCTAAGGGCCAGGCCCTCGCCGTACTCGAGTCCGGCGATCTCGCGCAAGCCTATGCCGACGACGACAAAGCACAAAACGAAGTGAAGCGCACGAAGCGAATCCTAGAGCGAGCACGTGCTCTCAACAAAACGGGGGCCGGTGCGATCAAGGACCTGGAGCAGGCTGAAACCGACTACGAGGAGGCGTCCGCGGAGCTCGCTCGCGCCGAAGCACGGCTCAAAGAGATCGGCGTGAGGGCAGGGAAGGCCGACTCCCGCCTCTTGACGCTTGCGGCGCCTGTTACCGGGAGCGTGGTCGCTCTCATGTGCGCGCCAGGTACATACGCGAACGACACGACCGCCTCGCTCATGACCATCGCCAACCTGGATACGGTCTGGGTCACTGCCAGCGTTCCGGAGAGCGACGTCGCGCATATAGCGAAGGGTGAGGCCGTCGACGTTACCCTGTTGGCTTATCCGGGACAGACTCTCCGAGGCGCGGTTGCTTTCGTGAGCGACCTGATCGAAGCAGATACACGCAGGTGCAAGGTGCGCGTCGCCTTTGCGAATGCGGAAGGAAAGCTGAAGCCGAACATGTTTGCGAGCGCTAGCTTCCGGGTTCCACAGAGGAGCGCGATCTTCGTACCGAACTCGGCGCTCCTCATGAACAATGACAGCACCGTGGTCCTCGTCGAAGTGGAGCCCTGGACATTTGTCCGGCGGGCCGTCGTCCCCGGGTACGGAGAATCAGAAGGCACTCGGATAACTCAGGGATTACTTCCGAGCGACCGCATCGTCGTGAAGGGCGGAGTCCTGCTCAATGATTGAGTGGCTGATACGCGCCTGCCTTCGCAGGCGCCTCGTCGTCTTTGTGGTCGCGATTGTTCTCGCCGGGGTTGGGTATTACGCGTGGGCGAAGCTCACCGTGGAGGCCTATCCCGACATCGGCGACGTGACCGCCCAGGTTATCACCCAGGCGCCTGGGCTCGCTTCGGAGGAGGTGGAGCAGCAGATCACCATTCCGCTCGAGCGGGCGCTCGCAGGCACGCCTGGCCTCAAGAACATGCGTTCCAGCAGTACCTTTGGCCTGTCGCTGATCACCTTGGTATTTCGCGACGGCGCCGAGGACTATTGGTCACGCCAGCGCGTCACCGAGCGGATCGGGCAGGTCACTCTACCCCCCGGGATTCAGCCGGGACTGGACCCGGTGACCGGGCCTGCCGATGAGATCTACCGATATACGCTCGAGTCGGAAACCAAGAATCTCATGGAGCTTTCCGAGATTCAGCGGTGGCAGGTCATCCCGGCGCTCAAACAAGTCACCGGAGTCGTCGACGTGGCAAATTTCGGCGGCTTCACGATGCAGTATCAGCTGGACCTGGATCCGGTCCAACTCCAGCGGCTGGGTCTCAGCCTGAACGATGTGGTGAACGCCATCAACAACAACAGTTCGAACGCTGGCGGCAGCCGCATATCGCGTGGTGAACAAGCCTACGTCATCCGTGGCATCGGGATGGTTCGAAACCTCTCGGACATCGGGAACATCGTCGTCACGCAAAGCAAGGGCGTGCCGGTGGTTGTACGAGATCTCGGCAGGCTCACCTATTCCCACCAGGAGCGCGAGGGCATCCTCGGCAAAGACGGGAATCCTGACACGTTGGAGGGCATCGTGCTGATGCTGAAGCACGAGAACCCTTCCCAGGTATTGAAGGGCATCCACGCCTGCGTGGATCAACTATCGAAAAACCTCGGACCAGAGGGGGTACGCATCGTTCCGTACATCGACCGCGACGATTTGGTCCAGCTAACGGTGCGCAAGGTAACTCACACGATTCTCGAAGGAGTCGCTCTCGTATTCTTCGTGCTTCTCCTGTTTCTCGGGAATCCGCGCATCGCTCTGACGGCTGGCGTGACGATCCCCCTGGCTCTCGTCACTGCCCTGATCGTGATGCATGCAACGAACGTGTCTGCCAATCTCTTTTCGCTCGCGGCTGTCGATTACGGAATCATCGTCGACGGGGCGATCGTGGTAGCTGAGGCTGCGCTGCGCAAGCGCGAAGCAAATCCTGCAGCGGTTCTCACCGAGGATGCGATCTATGCGACCACCATTCAGGTGGCCCGGCCGATCTTCTTCGGGACGCTCATCATAATGACGGCCTACCTCCCGCTGTTTGCGTTCGAGCACGCGGAGGCAAAACTGTTTCTTCCGATAGCGTTCACGATGGGGTGTCATCTTCTCGGCGCGCTCCTCTGCACCTTTACCCTCGTTCCTGCCCTCGCCTTCTTGGCGGTACGAAAGCCGCGGGCGGTGTTTCACAACAGGCCGCTCGAGCGGCTTCAGGCCGCGTTTGGCCAGGCGTTAGACCGCATGCTGGCGCGCCCGAAGCTTGCCTACTTGGTCGCAGGCGCGGCCGTGGTCGCGATCGTGGGGTTGGGAGCGACGACCGGAAGAGACTACCTGCCGGACATGGACGAGGGCGCCCTCTGGCTACAGGTGCAGCTACCGTCAGGTTTGTCGCTCGAGAAGGCGAGCGAGATGGCCAAGCAGCTTCGACAGACCGTCCACGAATTCCCCGAGGTGTCCTATGCGATAACGCAATTGGGCAGGAGCGACGAGGGGAATGACCCTTGGACGCCGTCCCACATCGAGGCGCCGATCGGGCTTAGGCCCTATGAGACATGGCCGAAGGGGGCGACGCGAGACGACCTCGTGCGGCGGCTCAATGCTCGGCTTCAGCAACTGCCAGGCTTCTCGGTCGGTATCACCCAGCCGATCATCGACATGGTGTACGACATCCTTGGCGGTGCGCACAGTCCGCTTGTGATTCGGATATACGGGGATGACTTCAAGGAGCTTCGACGTATTGGCAGCGAAATAGTCGGCTTGCTCGAGAGGATTCCCGGTACTTCGGCGGCATCCGTTTTTCAGGAGCCTCCCATCCCACAGATTGCCGTAGACGTCGATCGTGCCGCAGCAGCGCGCTACGGGATCAACGTTTCCGACATCACGAATCTGATTCAGACCGGAGTGGGGGGTTCGCCGGTCGGTACAGTCTACGTGGAGGACCGCACTTACGGGATCACGGTCAGGTTTCCCAAGGAGTACCGAAGCAGCCCGGAAGCGCTAGGCAACCTCTCCCTTGTCGGGCCGGGCGGAAGTCAGATCCTCCTATCCCAGGTCGCCAAGATCAGGCTCCAGAGTGGCGAGAGCACGGTATCCCACGAGATGGGCCATCGCGCCCTGCTCGTGCGAATCGAGAATCGAGGAAGGGCTCTCTCGGACTACATGGGCGAGGCACAGGCGCAAATCACGAAGCAGGTGAACTACGACCACGACAAGTATCGCCTAGAGTGGGGCGGCCAGTTCGAGAGCCAGCAGCGCGCCCAGGCGCGACTGGTTCTCATCATGGGGTTGGTGCTGTCCCTCATGCTCGTGTTCCTCTTCGCAAATTTCGGAAAGATGCGCCAGGCCGCGCTCGTATTGGGAGCGGTGCCGCTTGCGGCCCTGGGTGGACTGATTGCGCTACGCGTAACGGGCGCGAGCCTCAACATGGCGTCGGCGGTGGGGTTCATAGCCCTGTTCGGGGTAGCTGTTCAGAATGCCATCATCATGGTCTCCAACATCAACCGGGTCCGAAGCCAAGGGCTTGGCCTGCGCGAGGCGGTGCTCTCCGGAGCGATCGAGCGTTTCAGGCCAGTTCTGATGACCGCCACGGTGGCAACCGTTGGGATGTTGCCTGCCGCGCTGGCCACCGGGGTCGGCACCGACGTGCAGCGCAATCTGGCAACGGTGGTCGTCGGGGGGTTGATGATCGCGACGTTCCTGACGCTGTTCATCTTGCCGACGCTGTATTTCGCTCTCGAACGGTGGGCTGGAGCACGCGGCACAGGCGTACGCCTGTCCGACGGGTCCTCCCGTGCTTAGTTTCCATACACCAGGCCGTTTGCCGCGGGTCGCGTTCCTGACGGCGATCCTTACGTCTACGGCGTGTGCCGTGGGCCCGGACTTCCACCGGTTGGCGGCGCCAGATGTCCATCGCTACACCGCCGAGGCCGAGCCAGCAAAGACGGTATCAACGGATGTCAAGGGTGGTGAAGCCCAGGCATTCGTTGCGCAGATGGACATTCCGGGGCAGTGGTGGAACGTCTTCCACTCGCAAGCTCTGAACGACCTCGTCACGCGGGCGCTCAACGCCAACCCGGACCTTGAAGCCGCTCGGGCCGCTCTGCAGAATGCCAAGGAAAGCGCGGCTGCCCAGCGGGGAGCGTTCTTCCCTACGGTCGAGGCGACCTTAAACCCCAGCGGGCAGAAAGTGGGGACGGCTCTTGCGAGCCCCCTGGCCTCGGGCGCCACCCTTTACGGTCTGCACACCGCACAGGTCTCCGTGGGGTACACCATCGACGTGTTCGGGGGGACGCGCCGTCAACTCGAGTCCACGGAGGCTCAAGCGGAGTATCAGCGGTTTCAAGTTGAGGCGGCATATCTCACGCTCTCGTCAAACGTGGTCGCAGCGGCAATCGCGGAGGCCGCTCTTCGCGGTCAGATCGCAGCAACCAGACGGCTCATCGAGATCCAAGAGCACTCGCTCAAGCTTCTCAAGGATCAATACGGCGCCGGCCAGGTCGCCCAGGTAGACGTACTCGCTCAAGAGGCGGCACTCGCCCAGACCCGAATGATGCTTCCGCCCTTCGAGAAGCAGCTGGCCCAGGGTCGAGATCTGCTAGCCCGCCTCGCGGGGCAGTTCCCAAGTGACAGCCTCAATGGCCAATTCGAGTTGTCGTCCCTCGATCTCCCGCAAGAACTACCGCTGACCCTGCCGGCGAGGCTCGTTGAGCAGCGGCCGGACGTTCGAGCGGCAGAAGCACTCCTGCACTCTGCAACGGCGGATGTCGGCGTAGCAGTCGCAAATCGACTGCCGAACATCACCCTCTCGGCGGACCTGGGCGTTGTGGCCACCTCGATAAGCCAGTTGTTCATGCCTGGAGCCGGATTCTGGTCACTCGCCGCGAACATCATGCAACCCATCTTCGAGGGGGGCACGCTCTTGCACCGGCAGTTGGCTGCCGAAGCGGCCCTCAGGGAAGCCGTGGCCCAGTACCGGGGTACCGTGCTCACGGCCTTCCAGAACGTAGCGGATACGCTACATGCGATTCAGTTCGATGCTCAAGCGCTCAGGGCCGCGGTCGACGCGGAACGTGCTGCCGAGAAGAGCCTCGAAATTGTGCGCGCGCAGTTGGCTCTCGGGGACGTCAGTTACCTAGCGCTGCTCAACGCGGAGCAAACCTATCAACAGGCAGTGATGGCCAAGGTGCAGGCATCGGCTAGCCGATACGCCGACACGGCAGCGTTGTTTCAAGCGCTTGGGGGAGGATGGTGGAATCGGCCCCAGGAGGGTGCCGAAGTAGCAGAGAACAAGTCGCGAACGCCTGCAGGGCACGATGCAGCGAATTAGGGTTCGGTCTCATGTGAAGGTGTTCAGATAGTTCCGCGAAGAGGCAGGCTGCTACCGGGGAAAGGAACGAACGATGAAGGGCAAGAAGAAGGTGATCGATCTTCTGAATGAGGTGCTCACGAACGAGCTCACCGCGATCAACCAGTATTTTCTCCACGCGCGGATGTGCGAGAACTGGGGTTACGAGCGCCTATGGCACAAGGTTCGCGACGAGTCGATCGACGAAATGAAGCATGCGGACGAGGTCATCGAGCGAATTCTCTACCTTGAAGGTCTGCCAAATCTGCAGAAGCTAGGAACGATCAAGGTGGGAGAGACCGTGCAGGAGCAATTGAAGGCCGATTTGGGGCTCGAAGGGATGGCAATTCCGACCCTGAACCGCGGGATCGAGCTCTGCCGCTCTGAAGGGGACAACGGCACGGCGGAGCTGCTCGAGGACATACTTGAGGACGAAGAGGAACACGCCAACTGGCTGGAGGCGCAGCTAACGCTGATCGAACAAGCGGGGTATGAGAACTACCTGGCCGAGCAGATCAAGAAGGACGAGTAAGCGAGTGGACAACGGGGGGGGCGAAATCCGAGGCGGCACCGCTCGACGCAAGGTGGAGGCGCCAGATCTAAAACGACCGATCGCGATTCTGAAACACCGGCCGGGTGATCGAAATGACTCGGGAATTCTTCTTCACGCGGAACTGCGCCACCAGCGGAATGAGCCTGGAAACCGCAATGGCGGCGAACGCCGTGGTGCCAGCCTTCTCCCGCGGAGGCCCGCCGGGAATGCCGGCAGCCGCCACGAAAGGGATCGAGTGACGCTGGTTCATCAGATCGAAACTCCAGCGGTTTCTGTTGATCTTGAATCGCGCTCGGTCGTTTAGCTTTGCATCAACAGCTGTGCCCCCCTCTGGCCTCGAGACTGATGAGTTCGGCGTGGTGGACGAGGCGGGCGAGGAGCGCGGTCGTGCTGGCAGCGTCGGGGCTCACCTACAGCTCAATGGCGCGCGGTCGGCCTTGCCACGGGCCCTCGGCGTTCATGAGCGACTCGACCAACCGTGAAGCGTGGCCCTGGCTACGTAGGCTCTGCGCCACCGATGGCTCGTCGACGTTGCAGATCTCTCCGCCCAGCTCGTTCGACCAGAACGAAATGAGCAGGACGTAACCCGCCGCGACGCCACCAACGTCGAGCACGACGGCCCGACCCCGGGCCGGCTCCGCACAGAGGGCAGCGAGGGCTACGTCTGTGAGCGGGGTTCCTGCAAGCTGCCGACAACTACCGACCGAAAAGTGCTGGCCAAGCAACTGGTCGAGGCCAAGCCCTACCCGTGAGGCGGCGACAGGTCAGTCGCAGGAAATTCCTCGCCTCGAAAAGCGAGCACGACGGATGTTCCTGAAGGGGACCTCTGTCACCCCTGCAGCCAGCGATGTCTTGACTGGAACCGCTTTTTGACATACACATGCTATACATACGAAAAACAAGAAGCCGAGGCTGGTCATGGGCATGGACAGCGCGGTCCGCGAGTTCGTCGAGCAAATCCGGGAGATCGTTGCCGACGAGGTCCGAGCGCAGATGGCGTCGCAGGTATCCGTGGCCTCGATGGGCCATTCAGGGGCTATTGCTTCGCCGCAGGAGAACACCACAGGCGCGGCCGTTAGCACGGTGCCGGCCACCGGTCAGGCGACCGTCGCGCGGCCCGTCACCCCGCACGCTCCGGCCGATCTTGCGCAGCCAAACTTCGATGCAGCCGAGGCGGCCTGGTTCCTTCGCTACACGACGATCAAGTCCTTCTATCAGGCGGTTAGACGGTACGGGATCCCGCACGCCCGAAGGGGACACCGCGTCATGCTCTTCACGCGCGCCGACTTGGAGAAGTTCCTCGCCTCGCGATCGCGGGGCCGCTAGATTTTGCGGGTGACGCCCGCCTGCCAGAAAAGAGAGAGAGACATGGGCGTCGAGAAGTACACGACACCTGGAGGGAAGACTGCGTGGATGGTCGACCTAACCGCAACGTTACCGAACGGGCGGGAGGTCCGATTCAGGAAAAGGAAGATCCCGACGAGGGAGCAGGCGAAAGCACTCGAGGCGAAGACGCTTCAAGAAGTCTTCGACAACACGTACTTCCAGAACCGACGTCGTGACGTCGTAACGGTAAAGCAACTCTGGGATGCGTACGAGCCCATATGTCAGCGCGACAACAAGTCGTTCAAGTCCAACCGGGGCCGCGCTGGGCACCTGCTCCGCCACCTTGCGGCCCGCGACGTGATGTCGCTCACCCGGGCGGATGTCGAAGAGTACCGGCGGGAGCGACTCGAGGAGACAACGTTTCGCGGCAAGCCCCCGACAAGCGGGACGCTCAACCGAGAGATCGCGCTCCTCAAGCGGCTCATCTCGTACGCTGTCGATTGCGAGCGGATCCCGCACAGCACCATCGCGCACGTGCCGATGCTTGAGGAGAAGAATGTCCGTCAGCGCACGATCTCAGAGGAGGAGATTGCACGCATCGTAGCCCAGGCCGGGCCGCTGCTCGGTCCCATGTTCGTCACGTACTACGACACGGGCATGCGCAAGACGGAACTGCGACTCCTCCGGCGCTCGTCACTCGACCTCATCCGTAAGGTCATCCGGCTCCGTCCGGAAGACACGAAGACGGGAAGGGGCCGCGTGGTGCCACTGACCGGCCGCGTCGTTGCCGCTATCCGGTCGCTGCCGACTCCGATCGGCCGCGAACAGGGCGAGTTCGTGTTCGCGAACCCCGAAACCGGGGGTCCCTGGAACGACCCGTACAAACTGTTCAAGGCGGTCTGCAAGCAAGTTGGGATCGCGGGCGTCTGGCTCCACGACACGCGCCGCAGCTTCGTCACTAACGCGCGCCGGAGGGGGTCGTCCGAATCGGAAGTGATGAAGGTCACTGGGCACACGACCAGGAGCACGTTCGACCGGTACAACATCGTGAACGAGGAGGACGCGCGGGAGGTCATCCGACGGTTGGAGGCCGGCGTGGCCTCCGAACTCGCCGGGACGGAACCGGAGTCCCGGCAAGATTCCGTCAAAATCCGCGAAGGCGAAGCTCAGGAACCAAAAGGCCCCACCGGTAAGTCCCGGTGAGGCCTCTGGTTTTTGGCGCGCCCTAGAGGATTTGAACCTCTGGCCTTCGGATTCGTAGTCCGACGCTCTATCCAACTGAGCTAAGGGCGCGAACCTCGCTTCGCATCTGTCGCCCGCCCGTCGGCCCCTTACCCGGGGAGTGGAGCAGGTCCTTCGAACTGGCGGAAAGGGTGGGATTCGAACCCACGATACAGGTTGTCCCCGTATACTGGTTTAGCAAACCAGCGCCTTCGGCCTCTCGGCCACCTTTCCAGGATCCTCCAAAACCTTCAATTCTTG